>Ga0210246_101496_pt1 | contig 17942 bp, 5 predicted proteins | sample ChrtobMetaP3_8mM_FD_155469 | JGI IMG/M metagenome (GOLD analysis project Ga0210246, IMG submission 155469) | Chrysochromulina tobin associated microbial communities from unialgal haptophyte culture, Seattle, Washington, United States - P3_8mM | ecosystem: Host-associated > Algae > Haptophytes >...
CGGCGCAGCGGGCGATAGAGGTGTGGGCGTTGACGACGTCGAGTAAATGGTGGATGAAGTGGGGGTAGCGCTCGTTGATGAGCTGCATTTGGTGGACGGCGGTGTCGCAGCCTGCAGGGGAATTGCCCTGTTTTTGGGACGTCAAAGGTCCGTCACGTTCACGTTCACGCATGCATCTCAGCTTCTATAAACCCCGTCTCTCTACATCTACAAGTAACATGTAACATTAGGAATAGATTTATATGAGGCTGTTTCACACCTTTCACTCGCGTACTTTTCTAGAGCTCGAGCCTCGACACGACGATCGGACCATGCACCGACATTGCTGTCACTCTCACCAAATTGAATAGGAAATTGTCAAGAAATGTGTGCGGTGTGCGGCAGTGAGCCGCTGCCGCCGGCGCACGCCGCCGCGGCTTAGTCGCCGCTAGAGAACCTTTATAAAATGTTAATCATCTTAGTATCATCAATGAGTATCATACGGTAACATCGAAGGTATTTATAACATAGTATCATACGGTAACGTCCGTGCCTCACGGAGCGGTGGTACGAACCGGTGCGAGCGTCTCTCTCACCGCAGCGGCTCTCACAGGCCGAGAGAGATGCACGCAGTGAACGCAGATGAGATAGCTACAGTAGATATGCGACGGCCGTCACTGGACAGTCACCGAGTCACGCAACCGAGGGCGCCGAGCGCATGCGCAGTGGGTTCTGGTCCCGACAAGAGCAGCACATCATGGTGGCACAAGGCTCCCTCCTTATTCGGCGCACCGTCCTCCCGCGGCGCCTCGCCTCCACGCTCGTGTGCACGCCACCCTCGGTTCGGCACGCCCCCCTCAAAGGCTCTCTCCCTCGAGCAGGCGTGCGCGAGGAGCGTGGGACATCCTCCCGATGGGGAGCCGCCCTATGGGGAGCCGCCCTGTGGGGACCCTCCTTTAGCTCGGCAGCACACCCTCCTTGGCGAGGCCGATGAGGTCGAGATTGCGCGCCTTGCAAGCGATAAAGCAGCGCTCGTCGAGCTCGTCGTCCTCACGCCCCTCGATGGTGAGCGCGCAGTGCAGCTCAAAGGCGCCCACACCCGGCAGCAGGTGGTGCATCCCCTTGCGGGTGAGGAAACCGAACCGGAACAGATTCATCGTGATCTCGATGTAGTCGTCGCCCCGGGTGATCGATCCAGACTTGGTGATGAGCGCGGGCTTGCCATTGTACCCCTCGAGCCAGCTCGGAAGCCCCACTGTCTTGACGTTCTCGATCCACGGGATGATCTTGAGGCGCTCCTTGACGTCGATGTCGCCCGACGAGGGCAGCACGCCCGAGGGCGCGTTCTCGATGAAGCGCGCGAAGAGCTTCGCGGCATTCGAGCCCTCGTCTCGCCATTCCTTGAGCGACGCGCCCGTCGCCGTGTACACCGTCACGACCTGGAAACACGGCCCGTCGAGCACTGCCTTAGCAAGAGGGTTCATCGAGGGCTCGCCCTGCGGGATGACTATGTTGATTATCAAGCGGCGCGGCAGGCCGCTCTCGTTTGACGCGTCCTTGTCGGGCGGCGGCGGCAGCGTGAGGTGCTGCGCCGTGTGGAAGCAGATGCTCTGGCGCTTGTGCAGGTCCATCGTCACCGGCTGGTAAATGTGCGTGAGCGAGTTCGTCTTCTTGCCATTCTTCTTGTAGTTTGGACCTGTCCGCAGCTGGAAGAAGGTGCCATCGCCGCTGAGGAACTCGAGTTTCGTTCCAGCCGTGGTGCACCCGAATGTGGAGGCCGACGGCGGCGGTGGCGGCGGTGGTGGCGGCGGCGGTGGCGGCACCTGCGGCAGCGCGCTCTGGCCTTCCATATTGGCCTTTGCGCCACGCAATTCATATTCTTAGCGGCCCCATCCCCTCACAACACCTAATCCGCGTGCCCTGCCGATAGCGGCCTGTATTAATCCGTCACAAGAACTCAGTTCACACCCCCTTCCTGATGGCGCCTCTCTCCCTCGACATCCCTTTCGAGGGAGGCAGCGGGAGCTCCCCAGAAGCCACCCCCACCATTTCCGCGGACCTCTTTGCCGTAGTCACCCTCCTTGTCGGCCTCGTCTTGCTCTTCGGCGGCCACAAGTTTTTCAGGGTCTTCCTCGGGCTGACGACCTTTGTCATCGTGACCGGCGGCGTGGGATACGTGCTGCTCTTCCAGTCGAACAAGAATATCATGCCTGAGTGGGCCTATGCGCTCATTGCCGTGGGCATCGGTCTCGGCACGGGCATCTTCTGCTCCTACGCCGTCACCCTCGGCCTCTTCCTGGGCGCGACCATCTCGGGCGGGGTGGCCGCTGCGCTGCCGCTGCGGCTGGTCGCGCCCAGTATGGCGGGCCCCGTCCGCCTCGCACTCATCGTCGCCAGCGCCGCCCTCTCCGCGGCCGCCACCCTCTTCATGCTGCACAAGTGCCGCACACCCGAAGACGAGGACGGCGCCATGCCGCTGACGGAGGCGCAGCGCAGGCAGAAGATCCGCGCGATCTACGTGCGCCGCGTGGTCACCGCGGTCGTGACCTCCATCATGGGCGCCTACTTTATCGTCCACGGCCTCAACACGTGGTGGCACGATGGCGATGCAGACGACGAGAGCGCCTTGCAGGTGCCCGCGCTCCTCAACCCGTCGCACACAATGCCTGCGTGTGGCTCGAATTGCATCGGGCTCGAGATCTTGTGTGCGGTGCTCCTGCTCGCCGGTCTGGCCGTGCAGCTCTACTCCCTGTGCCGCAAGCCACGCCCGGGCACCGAATTCGCCGAACTTCAAGAGCCGATGGCGCTGCCGTCGGACCAGTCCGCGGGCGGGCGGGCGGGCCCCGGGCGTGGCTCCCAATCCGCGCTCGCGCAACGAATGCGCTTCAAGTACTGCGGCGGCGCTTCGGCATCGACGGCGCCCGTGCACACCGCTACCTCGGTCACGAGTTCCTCTGGCGCCTTTGAGCGCGCGGGCGTCTTGCCCGCCGGCAACGAGGCGCGCCCACGACAACGCTCGAACCGCGGCAGCGCGGGCAGCGCCGGCGAGGCGGCGCTCACGACTCCCTCGTCCTCTTGGGACCGCAACGCCGCGCTGCCCAGCGACGATCCGTGGGCCAATATGGGTGTACGCCAGGCGGGGGCACCGTCGACGCCACGAACTCCCGGTGCGGAGTATGCGCCGCCCGTCGTGCCGGGGGGCGCCGTCGTGCCGGGGGGCGCGGGTGCGGCGCCGGTGCAGCCTGCGGGCGCACAGTGGCCGCCCTCTCACCCTGCCTGGCCGCCGCGAGACGACGACTAAGGGACACTCCGGGGAGGGTCAAGTAAGACGGGATGTGTGCTCGCGCGCGACGTGACCTGGACGTGACATGATGTGCATGTCCCTCTGCTCGGCAATGGGCCACGAGCGAACAGCGAAGGCCACCGTGAGCGAAGGCCTTGGCGCTTGAAGGCCATGAGGACGCCGTAGGAGCGCCGTGGCAAGACGAGGTAGTGCAGATCTCACCTATGGTGCAGATCGACCGGCTCAAAACCGGACCGCGCCCGCACAACGCTCGTGCGCCCACACGCACGACGCGCCTGCGCGTGCGCCATGTGTAGGTAGCTCGGTCAGTTACAAATCTCTCTGCGCGTGTGCCCGTACCCGCTACCGGCTACCCGCGCCGCATACGTGTGGTGCTGGGCCGTGCCCGGTGGCGGCCGTGCGACTCTCTGGAGACAGTGGACCGTCGTGAACAATCAAAATATTGCTTTCCCACGACAGACGACGCACGTCAGAGAGTGTGCAGGTCTCGGCTCTCGCCACACCTGAGCCGGCGTCGGATTGTCACATCTCTCGCCTCGTGTCGTCAGCTCTCGCACGCGCGCAGGTATCACTGCTTGGACGCATCCGGCTTGGGCGCATCCGGCTTGGGCGCATCCGGCTTGGGCGGCGCGCTCTTGGTCGTAACGGTGCGCGGCCGGGGTGAGATCATCATGATCATCGTGGTGCCCATCACCTTGGGCGTCGCGTCGAGCACTCCGAACTCCTCCAGTTCTTCTGCGAGCCGCACCATGATATCACGCCCCACGTCCGCGTGCGTCACCTCGCGCCCACGGAAGAGCATCGAGAACTTGACCTTGTCGCCTGACTGTAGGAACTTGATCCCCTGCTTCTTGCGCACCTCGTAGTCGTGGTCGCCGATCTTGTACGACAGCTTGAGCTCCTTGAGCTCCGACTTGCCGCGCGCCGCCGCCTTTTGTTGATCCTTCTTCTTCTTCTCGAGCGCGAAGCGGTACTTGTCGTACGAGACGATCTTGCACACGACCGGTTCCGCCTTGTTGGCGATGAGCACCAGGTCGAGCTCGCGCTCCGCGGCCGCCGCCAGCGCCTCCCGCTTGCTCATCACGCCGAGCAGCTCGTCGGTGCCACCACCGACATCCACCAACACGCGCATCACATCGTGCGGAATTTTGTCGTTGATGGGCGTCGTGTCCTTCACCGGCGGTGGCGCATTGTAGCCGCGGCCGCTGCCGCTGCTATCTCTTTTCACCGGTGGTCGAGGCGAGTAGCTGGGGCCACCGCCGCGCTGCATACGTGGCTCCGCTGCACGGCACCGCGAGGGCAAGAGCGCCGGAACGGCAGTCTGCTGGTGCCGCTGCACCACGGCACCTGCCGTGAGCGATCCCACCTGTGGGGCCAGGTTCACCAACAGCAGCAGCAGCGAGAGCGGCGACGGGCGTGGCCTCGTGGCCATCTCGCAGGAGCTTGTGGGCTGCATGGAAGTGCTCATCCCACTGCGAGATAGTTTTATTCACCGAGATGGAGGCCCTGTGTAAGACAAGCTAATCGAAGTCTTGCTTCTCTAATTCTTTTGATGGCCCTGCCTGCTCTCGCATTTCTTTTTTTCTCAGGCACACTTCGCCGAGCCTCCTCGATTCCGACGACCATCCCCGATGAAAGGCCCATCTTCCACGCCATTGGCATATCCGCCAACTCCGTGAAGTCATGGCACAGGAGCGGTCAGAGTCCGAGCGAAGTCGCTTGCTGTCCTCAGAGTCACCGCCGCTTTATGATCCGCAAGCGCGCCCGCTCAAGGTGTTAGTGTGGAACATTCAGTTCGCCGCTGGGACCGCCTGCCACTTCTTTTATGAGGGTGGCAGTCTAGTGAGCGTACCCAAAGCGGCGACCGTTTTCGACACGCTGGACGTTCTGGCTGAGATCATCGCTGCGCACGATCCAGACGTTGTGCTGCTCCAGGAGGTTGATCGCAACTCGCGCCGATCATGGTACATTGACCAGCACGCAGAACTCTGCAAACGCCTCCCACTGTACGTCGCAGCTGCCTCGACGTGGTATTGGCAGGTCCCATGGGTGCCCACGCCGCTGAGCCTCGGTGGCGAGATGCTCGGCCGTGTTGACGTGCACCTCTCCGTGCTGAGCAAGTATGCGATCTCGAGCGTGCGCCGTGTGGCCCTACCGGCCATCCGCTCCGACGGCTGCTGCACACGGCTCTTCAACCTGCGGCGGGCAGTACAGCACATCACGCTCGCGACCGCCGACGGCGTTCCCGTGCACATCCTGCACACGCACCTGTCCGCCTTCACCAAGGGCGACGGGACGGTCGAGGCGCAGGTGGCGACGCTGCGTTCGCTCATAGCCGATGCTGGTCCTCGATGGATGCTTGCGGGAGACTTCAACGCACTGCCGCCGGGCGTCAAGGCGACCGGACTGACCGGTCAGGCGGCGCTCGAGTACCCAGCGGCGCTCGACGAGGTGCCTTCGCCAATCGCCCCACTCTTCGACATCGCCATCTCCGCCATCCCACTCACGGACCTCACCGATCCGCATCGGCGAGCCGAGCACTTGACATGCAAGTACTTTGGCTGCTCGACGGCCGAGGTCACGCTTGACTATCTCTTCCTCGCACCGGCCGCGTGGGCGGTAGAGCAGGCGCGCGTCGCACGCGACGCCCGATGGCCTTCCGACCACGCTCCGATCGTCGCGCGACTGCGTTCAACGCTGCAGCCTCGAGGCTGCTGATCGATGGAGATCCTTTTTACGAATGTTCATTTTTCGAGGGTCCGTACGGACTCCCGTTTTCACGAAAAAAGAGTCAGCGCGTTCACACTTCACAGCCAGAGGACCTTTGCTCTCCCAGCCCCGCCACTACCTGTAGTCGGGAGCGGCGAGCCGTCCATGCTCCGCGAGCGGCCGAGCAGCCAAGCTGAGCCGAGCAGCAGCCGCACCCACGCCCTCGTCTCGCTCGACCAGTTCGGCAGATCTGGAGTCACAGCCTCCTCTTCCTCGCTCATCACCTCTGCATCCATGCCAGCGCTGCTGCCTTCTGCGCGTCGCCATCTCCCAGAGGACGCCGCTGACGCGCTCGACTGGCGGCTCTCGGTGATGCAGCAGCTACTGCTGAGTGGTTCGACACAGCTCGCCGCGCGCCAGTCAGCAGCGGAAGAGACGGTGCGAACCATCCTCTTCCGTTGGCGCTACCGCGACGAGTTCCTGGCGCTCCAGTCACTCAAGGCGAACGCAAAGCGCGAGCGGCTGCTGTACGGCGGTGTGCTCGCGGTCCTGCCGTCTCGGCGCGGCCGCATGCTCGAGGCGCTGTTCACCATGCGAGGCGCCGCCGCCGCCGCGCCATCCGGCACCGCTCTCCGCAGCCTCATCGCGCGGGTGCGGAGTTGCTCTCTCGCGCGTGCGCTGGAGGCGTGGCAGCTTGACGCAGAGAGCGCACGCGTGCGGGCAACCGGCCGGCGAGCGATGCTCGCGCGTGTTCTCTCGTCGCTACTCGCCGCCGCGCGCCGCGCCGCCGCCGCGCAGCATGCGTCCCTTGTATGCGCCCAGGCCAGCAGCCAAGAGGCATTGAGCGCGTGGCGAGAGGCTCTCCCCGCGCTGCGAGCTGAGCGTGCAGATCGGTGCGCGCGGCGGGAGCATCGGGAGCATGCGCGCCGGCGCGCGCAGCAGTGCGCGTGGTCGCGCTTTCGGTACGAGCAACGCGTCGCCTCGCACTCGCACTCTCCTGGGCACTCGCGCCTGGCGGTCCGTGTTGGCTGGTCGCGATGGCGGCGGCGGTGGGCGGCGGGCGCAGCCAGGGTGGATCGCTACCTGCGGCTGATGAATATGGCCAACGGTACGAGCGCTGCGCGCCTCTTCGCGCGCTGGAGCGCCCGGGTGGCCGCTCGCACCGCCCGTGACGACAGCAGTGCCCAGGCAGCCGTGATGCACTTCGTCGCCACGCACCGAGCCACGTTCGCGCACTGGCGTACCCGGGTGGCCGAGTGGACCACACGCGAGGTCTTCTTTGGGCAGGCGGCCGTCGTGTACGTGCGGACGACGCATCGGGCAGCGTGGCGGCACTGGAAGCAGCATGCATGGAGCGAATACCAGCGGCGCACGCTCAGGGCGTCTCTAGAGACGCAGTCCCGACGCTTCCTTTGGCGTCGCCTCTGCCGTGCCATCGGTGCGGCGGCGCAGCGGCGGCGCATGCGTAGCACCGCCGCGCGGGCGCAGGCGCGGCGGGAGTGGTCGAGGCTGTGCGCGGCTCTGCACGCGAGCGGCCGGTGCGCGCGCGCGGGTCGGCTCGGCGCGGAGGGTGCCGAGGCGGCACGCCTCGCCACACTTCGATCCGCTTGGGAAGGGCTTGCAGACGCGGCCAGCACGCATGTGCGTGCGGACGTTGCGTTTGCGTGCGTGCGGGCGGCGACGCTCGGCAAGGCGCTGCGCGGCGCGTGGGAGCGTCTGCACCTGTACAGCAGCGCATGGGTCCAGATCCGGCTGATGGTAGTGGTGCGTGGCTGCATGCATGCGCTGCACCGCTGGATTCTGAGCGCCGCCGCACGCGCCACCGCGCGGCAGGTCGCTCAGGCGGGCGCGGCCCACGCGCGACGCGTCCGGCTGTGCGTCGGCCTCGGAAGCTGGTGCGACCAGCACGGGCAGCGCCGGTGGCATGAGAGCCGGCAGCGGGTGGCGGCTGCTCGGGTGCACGAGGCGAGCTTTGAGCGCCATGCACGCGCCGCGCTCCTTTGCTGGCGCCGCCATCGAACGTCTCGGGTGCACGCGGCAGTTGCAAGGCGGCACGCAGCGGCTGCCGAGGCGGCGCGTGCCGTGCACACGTGGCGAGAGTGCATGCGCGGCGCTGGCCCTCGCAGTGCGCTGGCCGAGGCCGCGTACAGCGCCCACACGCGCCGCGCCCTGCTGAGCGCTCTGCTACTCTGGCGCGCTGTCGTGGCGCAGAGGCACGCGGCTGCCATCGTAGCACAGAACCATCGTAGCAGGGCGCGCGCTCAGAAGATGGCGGTGATCCGTCGATGGTGCCTTGTCACTACACTCGCGGCGGCGGCGTGTGTCGTGGCACATCGGCATCGGTGGAGGGCCGAGGCGAGGGTCATGGCCGAGTGGCGATTCAACGTCACCTGGAACGATGCGGCCGCCGCGCTCATGCGACGCACAGTGGTGCCACGTGCGCAGCGGCTAGCAGCAGCACTTGCGAGTGCTCTCGAGTATTGGGCTACACTGGTCATGGTGGAGCACGGCACGTACATCATGCGTGGGCAGCGCTTCGCTCGGCGCGCGTGGGTGCGCTTCTGTGCTGGGAGCGCCGAGGTGGGCGCGGAGCGCTCGCTCTACGCGGCCGCATGCACGCAGCACCAGCACCTGGCGTGGCATCAGTGGCGTGCGGGCAGCGCTGCACACGCGGTGCGGCAGCAGCAGCGTCGCGAGCAGCGCCAGAGAGCCGGCCAGCACCTCGCTAGCGCCCGGCTGCGTGACTGGAGGGCGAGCGCACTCTGGCACGCTCACTGGGCCGAAGTGGACAGGGCGCTGAGCTCCTCCGCATCGGGCACTGCGACGCCGCGAGCGATCCTTGCGGCGGGCACCGCCACGCCCCTAGCCACTACACGGGCCGCGCCCTCTGCGCTCCCGCCGTCGCCGCCGTTGATGATGTGGTCACCTGCGCAGCCGGCGCCGCTGCCTGCTCTCGCCTCGCCTTCGCGCTCATCCACCTCCGCCTTCGCGCTGACGCCGCTCCAGAGCCTGCGCGAGCGGCGCGAGCGGCGCGAGCGGCATCAGGCGTGGGCGCTTTGGCGCCGCTCTGCTGCGGCCGCGGCGCAGCTGCAGCGGCTGTGGCGGCGGCAGGACGACAGCTCGCTACAGCGCGCCCTTGCGTCGTGGCAAGCGCTCACAGACGAAGTGAGTACGCGGCGGGGCGCCACGGGCGCCGTCGTGGGCGCGCGTGAGCGGCGCCAGCAGCTGAGCGTTTTCTTGTGCTGGAAGCTGCAGGTCAGGTGCACAACGTCAAAGGTGATCGTGCAGCTGCGGCAGCGGCAGTGGCGTCTGCGCGAGCAGCTCATGCGCTGGCGCCGAGAGACGGCGCGCCGCGCGGTAGCCTTCGCCATCCGGCGGCGCCATGCGTGGCGCGAAAAGGCGCGCGTGGTGCATCGATGGCGTGCATACGTGAGCCTCCGGCACGCGTCGCACGAGTTGCATGCTCAGGCTGCAGGGCCTCTCGCCCGCAAGCACCGTGCGGCCACCGCGGGCGCGCTTGCCGAATGGCGATACGAAGTCACACTCGCCGCCGCGAGCTGCGTGGTGCGTCATCGGTCCCGGTGGCGCCTGTATGACCGGCTGCTCCGCCAATGGCGCACGCACCTCGCACTCACGAAGGCAGCCGACGCGGTGCAGGAGCGAGCATATGCCGCCTGTGAGCGGCGGCTCTCCGCCGTGACCAATGACGCGCTTCATCAGTGGGCCGATCTGGCACGGGCGGACCGGGCCGTTATCGTCGTGGAGCAGCAGCGCCGAGGTCGGCGCGCACTCGGCGTGTGGGCGGCCAACGGCGCCATGGTGAGCGCGGAGACGGACCAGCACGAGGGGCTGCTGGCGCTCGCGGAGGCGCATCTCAGGCTCTCGAGGCTGCGAGCGTGGGCTGCGATTGCGCGCCATCAGGCGGCGCGGCGCGAGGAGGCCGCCGCCAGAGCTTCCCCCGCTGAGGCCGCCCTGGCCGCCATGGCCGAGGTACTCGCCGCCGCTCACGTTGCCGCTGGCTTGGGTCTCGACACGTCCGCGCCCAGCACAGCGCCTGTCACGCCCGCGCCCGCCACAGTGCCCGCCACACCCGCGCCAAGCACGCCCGCCGCCGCCGCGCCCTTCTCGGCGGGCATCTCTCCGGCCTTCTACCCTGCCTCTGGCGCGTTCAGCGACGCTCCCACTTTCGAGGCGAGCGCGTTCGGCGAGGCTTCCTTTGGGCAGGCCACTCCCACCTTCGACGAGGGCCCCGCCTTTGATGATGCCGCGCCATGTGGAGAAGCCTTCGCCTTTGGGCAGGCCTCGGCCTTTGGCGAGCCCCCAGCTTTTGACGAGTCTGCGGCTTTTGGACAAGCCTTCGCCTTCGACGATGCGGCTCCCTTTGATGAAGCCGCCGCCGCTGCCGCCTTAGACGCTGCTGACGCCTTTGGCGCCGCTGCCAGCAGCTTTAGCACAATCGCGAGCTGGGCGGCGAGGGGCGACGCGGCCGCCTTCGAGCCGGTGCCGCCCAAACAGCCGCCTCCGCAGCCATCATCGCCGCTGCCGCCGCCATCCCGCGAGAAGGAGGCCCTGGAAGTGGCACGCGGAGCGATGCTCGAGCTTGAAGCGGTACGAAGGGACTACACGGCTGCACAAGCGCTCGCGGCGCGGGAGCTCGAGGGGCGTGAGGAGGCGAATGCGAGGGCGAGTGCGAGGGCGCTTGTGGAACAGCGAGAGCGGTTACGAGCCGAGTTCGAGCAAGAGAAGGAGGCAGCTCTTGCGACGGTGCGGCGCCAGAGTGAGGCGATGCAATCACCGGCACCGGTGGCGCTGGCGCAGGAGGCAGCGAAGGGGGAAGGGGGAAGGGGGAGGGCAACGGAGGCGCTGGCGCCGGAGGCAGCGAGGCAGCAGGATCGCCCTTTCGCGACGGACGCGCCAGAGGTGGCGATCCTTCTCAAGTCCACTCCAGAGGTGGTGAGTCTCCAGGAGACGGTGGAAGAGGCGGCAGACACGCGAGGCGGAAGGGCCCTTGGGGGTGACGACTCCTTTGATGACGAATCCTCCGATGATGGACTGAGTACCTTTGCGGAGCTGCGGATGGGCTGGCGTCGCTGGGCGGCAGCGACGAAAGCCGCGCGTGCACAAGTCGTCGTCGTGTTGTTGAGACGGCGATGCGCGCTCGCAGCGGCGCTGCGGCACTGGGCGGTGGTGATGGAAGCAGCCAAGCACCGCCGCCACCTGGTGCTCGGCACGGCGCTTGGCGCGTGGCGCGAGTGGACGGCGGCCGAGGTGCACCGTGGCGTGCTTCGCTCGCTGGCAGCCCGCCACCTGCTGGCGGCGATGACGATGGAGAGAAGGACTGCGAGACGATCGGCCCTGCGGCGCTGGGGCTGCGTGGTCTCGCTTGCATTGCGACGGCACGCCGCCGCACGCCTGGCGCCGTCGACGCTCAAGCGCCGTGCCGTACAGCACTGGCGGCGGGAGGCACACGTCTGGGCGGAGTGGCAGCACCTCGCCATGCGCTGTGATCGCGCCCTTGCTCGTGCTATGCTGCGCCTCTGGCGTCGCGCGTCAGTGCAATGGCGCAGGGCCACGCTCGTTCTGGTCGCTGTGATGCGCCGATCGGCCCTCGCCAGCGCCGTCCTCGCGATTGGCTGGTGGAGCGGCTGGTCACGGACCGAGAGCGTCGTGCGCGTGTGGCGTGAGAGGCTCTTGGTGACACGTGCTCGGCGCATGCTTCTCGTCTGGCGAGTGCGCGGCGCCGAGGAGGATGCCATTGAGGCGACGCTTCGTGCGGGACTCACCTCGGGCAGTCGCGCTGCAAGCCCCGCTGCCTTCCACGTGAGCGCTGCCCTGGGTGACAGCCCCGTCTTGCTCCTCGGCGCCGGCCCCACCCTTGCCCTCGCCCCGGGCCTCGCCCCCAGCCACGCTGACAGCCTCGGCGATGGCGATGGCCACCGGTGCAGTCCGATCAAGGCCGAAGCCCAGCCGCCCCTACCGGCCTCACCCCTGCTAGCGAGCAGCACGCGCGCCAAGAAGGGCGGCGAAACGCTCTCCGAATGGTTTGAGAAGCATAAGGACAGCTTCGGAGGCGGCGAGGCTGGCGGCAGACGGGGCGAGGGCTTCAGTTGCGAGACGGCGGCGCCACCGGCCGCGGGGACGTTGGCGGCACGGGCGGCTCCCGTTACGAGCATCGTGTCGGACAGCTCTGGCCAGCTCCGCATCCGTCGCCTTGCCACGTCCCAGCCCACATCGCCTTCCCAGGCCCACTCCCATGCCTCCTCGCACCGTGTCTCGCGTCCCGCTTCGCGTCCCGCCTCCCGCCCCGCCTCCCGCCCCGCCTCTCGCCCATCCTCGCGGCCCGCCTCGCCCATGGCGGGTGCACCGCCGCCACCGATGCCGCCGCATTCCGCGACTGCGGAACACACCACGCCCGTCGCAACCATCAGCAGCGCATACACGACCGCCACTGCCGCAACCGTCGTGGGCAGCATGAGTGCCCTCGTGGGCAGCATGAGTGCCCTCGCTGCCCCCGCCGCCGCCACTCCCTACGCACCCACACCCCGTGCGACCGCCGCATTCCTCTCCCCTCCGACGCTCGCGACGCAGCTGCTTGCCCACCGACGCGCTGTCCCACGACGCAGCCGAGACGCTCGCTTGGGTGCGCTGCCTTCGGGAGTCGCGCTCCCTACCGGTATCTCGCCGCTGAGCGCTGCGGCCCTCGGAGGCGTGCGCTTGCTCTTTGGGCGCTGGATGCGGCGGGCGCACTGGTGGCACCGTACCGAGCTCCTCACGCAGCGCGGCGGGCGGCTGCGGCTGGCGGAGGGGTTTCAATGGCTGCATGCTGGCTGCGTGGCGGCGCGCTGGGCGACGCGTGCCATCATGGACTGCGCCGCTCTCCGATACAAGACCGCCCTAAGTGACGGCTTCCAATGCTGGGCGCGCATCGCTGCGTACATGGCGCGCGGCGACGCCGCTCGTGTTGGGTGCACGCGCGCCGTGTTGGCGCGCACGCATTCACAGCTGCGTCGGTGCTTCACAGTGGTGCTGCACGAGACTAATCGGCGCCATGTGAGCCGCGCCCTCAGCGCACACGTCCGGCTGCATCACGGCCGGCGCCGGCTCCGCGAGGCCCTCCACCGCTGGCGTGGCATGCTGGCCGCACGGGCGGATGCGCGCCGCCGCATCGCGCACGCTGCGGCGCCGCTGTACGCGAGCGGATTCGATACGTCGGCGCAGCGGGCGGATGCGCAGCGGAGGGCGGCTGCAGCGGTGGAGGCTGATCTGGTCGCTCGGCCGCGGCTTGTGCTCGGCGCCCTCGCCAGCGGAGTCAACGGGCGGCGCGCGCTCGATCGGTGGCGTGCGGACGCGCGCAAGGCGAAGCAGGCGCGCGAGGCAGAGCGCGACGTGCGCTCACGACGGCGCTCGCGCGGCATCCGGCGCATGCTCGAGGCCGTTGAGGCGGACGCCTTTGAGGTTCGCATCGAGCGGCTCGGGTTGCATGCGACGCAGCGTGCCCCACTCCGCCACTGGCGGCTGCACACCTCGCGATGCGCTGACGCGCGTGCGGCCGACGCGGCGGCCGCCATGCACCGCACGCACGTCGTGTGGCATGAGTGGCGCCACCGTGCGGCGCAGGTCCTCGCGCTCTCGCAGATCACGCTTGCTAGCCGCGCGGCCGCGGCCGCGCACGTCTTCCTGCTGGCGTGGCATCGGTGGCGCCAGACCACACTCATGGGCTTGCAGCGCGATCACGCCGAGACCGTGGCCGCCGTTCGCTACCTCGAGTTCGTGCGCACGCTCTTCCGCGAGTGCATGCAGCAGACGCTCCAGATGTGGCGAGCCCACGCGGCCGAGTACATTAACTACGAGCTGATGGCACGGGTTGCGGTCGATCGCCTCTCCAAGCGGCGCGCGTGCGAGGGGCTGCTCGGGATGCGCGCGCATGTGCGCGCGCGCCGCCTGCGCCGTGCCGAGCGCATCGAGCTCAAGCTGCTCGTCCGGCGCCATCGGCTGATGACGCGATGGCGCGAGTGGGCGGGCGTTGCCGCCGTGTTGGCTACCAACGAGCGCGCGCACCGCCTCCGCCTCATGCGCGACGCGGCCTCTGATGCCCTCCGGCTGCGCGCGGCGACACGTCGCTGGCGGATCGAGGTGGCGAGCCTCGTCGGCGGACGCTTCCACCGCAGCCTCGCCTCGTATCACGTGCGGCTGCGGCTGCTCTGGCCGCCGCTCTGGCGCTGGCGGGCGTGGAGCGACGCGCGCGCCACCTCGGTGCACCTATGCGCCCTCGCCCAGCTCGGTGAGCGCGCTGATCGCAAGCGTGCCCTCGCCGCGTGGGCCGCGGCCGTCCGCCGCGAGCACGGCCTGCGAATGGTCTTTGCGGCCGCGCGCGCCCATTGGCTCCTCGTGCACTCCATCCGCGGCCTGCGACGTTGGCAGACGGTGATCAACTGCCGCGTGCAACGGCGGCTGTGGCTCGACTGCTCGACGGCCGCGGCGGCCCTCATCGTGTGCCGCCGCCGGCTGCGACGCGCGTGGGCATGCTGGGCCGAAGCGCGCGACGCACTCCACGTGAGCTCGGCGGCCGTCGCGACAGGGGACACGTACCTCGGCGGTGCGGCGTTCGCATGGTGGCGGCACCGGGCGCGCATGCAATTACGAGCACTGGGTGCCCAGGCGGTGGCGGAGGAGCACTGGGAACGAAAGGTGCGCCTCGACCGACTGCGTGGCCGAGGGCACGACGCAGGCTTCCTCCGCTGGCGGCGCAGCCTGCGAGCGGAGCGCGTCTTCCTCCTCACCCTCGGAGGCACGGCCGCCGCCGCCGCCATCGGGCACACAGCACGCCAGCGACCGCTCTGGAAGTACTGGGCGGCCGTGGCGGCGGCGCGCCGTGATGGGCGCGCGCTCCTAGCCGAGGCGGCGAGATTCGCGCCGCGGTGGGCGCTTCGTCACATGTGGCGCAGCTGGCCGCGCCACCGCGTTCGCGCCGGGGGGCTGGGTGGGCCGTGGGCGTGGGCGGGCTGTGCCGCCGCGCACGCGCGCACGACAGGTCTGCTAGAAGCGTGGAGCCGCTGGAAGCTTGCGACGCTCCACGTGCCGTATGCGCTCAGCATGCAGGTGGCGAGAGCCCATGAAAGGGTCTCTCGGCTGCGCCATGGGCTGCTCAGCTGGTGCTCATTTGGCGCCGCCCGCTCACTCGCCGCCACCCAGCGCACGGTGCACGAGCGAGAGCGGCTGGGCGCGTGGTGGCCCCTCTTCCTCCTCGGGCTCAGTGAGCGACGGACTGACATTGGGCTGCGGGCGGGCGCCGACGCGTTTGCTCGGCGCAGCGCGCGTGCCCGAGGGTTTGACAAGTGGTTGGCACGCTGCGTGGGCTACGGCGGCGACGATGGGCGTCGCCGCAGGGCGCACGCAGCCGTCGCCGTCGATGCTCTTGCCGACGCGGATTTGGCGCGGGAGAGCGCGTCTGGCAGCGTCGCGTCCGTGAGCGACTGGGGCCTCGAGTTCGAGCGTGCCTTTAGCGGCACGGTGGCGGCGGCGGCGGCGGCGACGACGACCATTGCGGGTCGGAGGGCCTGGTGGAGGTCTGAGGAAGCCGAGTTGCCAAATATGGGCGAGGGCGACGAGTGGCCGGCCAACGACGCCTTTGGTGCCCACAACGACGCCTTTGGTGCCCACAACGACGCCTTTGGTGCCCACAACGACGCCTTTGGTGCCCACAACGACGCCTTTGGTGCCCACAACGACGCCTTTGGTACCCACAACGACGCCTTTGGTGCCCATAACGACGCCTTTGGTGCCCACAACGACGCTTTTGGTGCCCACGGCAGCGGCACGCTCGCGCTCGTCTCGGCGCCGGAGCCCCGACCATATGAGGCAACCCGCCCGACCGAGTTGCCTCATAGGGGCGCGGCGACCCCTGCGGCCTTGCTCGAGGCCATGTGGGATGATGCGCAGGTCGCCGTGCTGGAGCAGCAGGGCACCGCGCTTGAGCTCAGTGCCGCCCGCACGCTTGACGCTGTGGCTCGTCTGAGGCTGAGCGAGGCCAGCTTTCCGACGGCCACGGCGGACGGTGCTTGGGACACGCCCGTTGGTGCCCACAACGACGCCTTTGGTGCCCACAACGACGCCTTTGGTGCCCACAACGACGCCTTTGGTGCGGACCAATTTGGAGCCGCTTCGCTTCCGATCAACCCTTTTCGCGCCTCCTCCTCGTGTGGCAGCGCCTTCACAGGCAGCGACGCCTTTCCATTCACAAGCGCCACCCCGGGCACGTTTGCGCGCGCGACGCCGCTCGCTGCGCTCGCGACGAGGCCCACGCCCCTCGACCCTTCCCGCCTTTCGACCGCCGCTGCGGCGTGGGTGGCCGCCCAACACGGCGCGGATGCGGCGGGCGGAGCCAGCGCCATCGTGGGCGCTTCTCGCAAGGCCCCGATGAGCGACGCGACTCTCCGTCACGAATTCGATCGGCTGCTCGCGGCCATCGAGGCGGACGAGGTGCTCGGCACGACGCCTCGCACTGGCTGTGGCACGAGCCCCATGGCAAGGGCCTCCCTAGCCGACGATGCTCGGAGTGATGCGCGGAGTGTGGCTTCGTCCGCCGCTGTCACCACGACGGCGCCTCCCACCACGACGGCGCCTCTGACGCAACCCGAGCGTCGACGCATGGCATTGCTCCGCACGCCGAGTGCCCCGCGGCTCTCGCGCCCGCTGCTGCGCTGGCGGCGGCGCGCGGCGGCGTCTCGCCACGTCGCGTCGCTCTTGGCACTTGCTGCCCCAGTGGCCGCTCGGTCGGTCCAGCTCCGCGCGGCGGCGGCCCTCTGGCGCGCGGCTGCCGCGGGCCGTGCTGCCGACGAGCTCATGCGCACCGCGCTGGCCGCTCACACTGGGCGTACCTGCCGCACGGCGCTGCGCAAGCTGCTCGTGGTGGCGCGCGCGCCGTGGTGGCGGATCTGGCGCGAGCAGTCGGCGGCGCACGCCCTTGCTGGCCGTTACCGGCGCGCCCACGCCGCGTGGCGCGTGTGGGTCGAGCTCATCGCGCCCCTCGCGCTCGCAGCGCGTGTGGAGCGCCATGGGCACCGGCGCCGGCGCGTGCGCGCCGCGATGGTCGCGTGGCACTCCAGGTGGGAGGCCGTGAGATCGATGGCGCATGGCTATCTCGGGCTTCTCTCGCGCGTCGGCCGGCGCGTCGTTCACGATGCGTACGCGCGATGGTGGCTCGTCGGACGGCTTCGGCAGCGCTCTGCCGCCGTGCGCGCCGTGTCGCGCCGTGCACGGCGTGTCGAGGCTATGCGTGCGTGGCGCGCGCTGGCGGCGCATGGGCAGGCTGCGATGGGCCTCGAGCGATGTGCTCTCGACTTTTGGGTGCCGCGGCAGCTCGGGTTGCGCATGATGGCCCTCGAGGCGTGGCGGTGTGCAGGCGTACGCACGCACGCCGCGGAGCTCGCTCGCGAGCTCGCCGACGCGAGCGCCGCGCGCAGCCGCGTAGCCGATGGCGTCGCGCGCTGGCGGCGATACGCGGATCGCCGGCACGAGGGGGCGGCGGCGCGCAGCCTCGACATCATCATGACGCTCGTGCGCCACTCGACCGAACGCCAGCTGGCGAGCCGGATGGTCGCCTGCTTCGCCCACTGGCGCGACGCGTGCCTGCTCCACGTGCATCCCGTCGTCAAGCGTCTCATGGCTGCGCGCAAACGGCTCGAGGCGTGCGGCATGCGTCCCCTCGGCGCCGACCGGCCGGGCCGAGCCCTGTAGACTGATCACTCAGTTTGTAATCAGGGTATGAGGAAGCTAGGGGTGCAAATCCAGATATTAATCCCTCCCCTACCCCCTTGGGTAAATCACTCAGTTTGTAATCAGGGTATGAGGAAGGGGTGCAAATCCAGATATTAATCCCTCCCCTACCCCCTTGGGTAAATCACTCAGTTTGTAATCAGGGTATGAGGAAGGGGTGCAAATCCAGATATTA
>Ga0210246_101498_pt1 | contig 17928 bp, 17 predicted proteins | sample ChrtobMetaP3_8mM_FD_155469 | JGI IMG/M metagenome (GOLD analysis project Ga0210246, IMG submission 155469) | Chrysochromulina tobin associated microbial communities from unialgal haptophyte culture, Seattle, Washington, United States - P3_8mM | ecosystem: Host-associated > Algae > Haptophytes >...
GTGTGCTTAGCTTTGTGGCCTTTGACTGTGGCATGCTCTTGCACGCTTGCCTTTTCTGCTTGCGTGCCCTTTCGACTCGGTGTAGAAGTCGAGACCAAATCCGATACCACGCGTGCGGGGTGCTCAGTGCCTGCCGTCCCAGCGGGCGGCTTGCCCTGGGGCACCGACTGGCCCGAGTATTTCCAGGGGCTAGTCATGTAAACCGGGTGCGGATGCAACCCGGGAATTTACTGCACAACAACCTGGCGGGCTCGCGCCCAGCCTGTTACACACTAATTTGGTAAACACAGTTGGCGGTTTGGAATTGCATGTGGCTGCATGCCGCCGGGACCAGGGGTGTGGCCTGGCAGGCCTCACGCGCGTACGTACCGCGACTTAGCACTTACCGCGTCAAGACGAATTTCAATTTTCGCAAATTCTGCTGACCGACCGGTATATACACCGCTCACGCCTCACCGCACTCACCTCTGGGGCTCCGGCCCGCAGCGTGCGCGCCTCGCGCCGCGGGATTACCACCGCGGGACGACGCAACACACCAAGGTCACTTACTAAGTAACTCGGCACCAACCTGACACGAAGACGCCGAGACGTAGCCGAGAAGCTTCACTGATACGTGCCCTCGTGGAAGCAAATCGCCGGTAGCGCCACGCGAGTTTTGGACGACACGTGGCGCCATCGGCGCCAGCTGCTGATGAGCAAGATCATCAGCTTCCGCGCCTGCCCTGTCGACGCGTACCTACGTGCGAGCGCCGATGCCGCAGCGGCGTGTCCATTCGCAGCGGAGCGCTCAAGCCAGGTCTCAGCCTCCAGGCCCTCCACCTTCCCCGAGTGCGTCCTCACCCCGGGAACAGCGGAGGCGGAGCCAGAAGATGTGAAGCCCGCGGATGCCAAGGACTCCAATGCCAGCCTGCCCAATTCATACTGCGCCGCCGGGTGGCCCATCTCGGCTGCCTCGGCAAGCCATCGGCGTCCAATCTTTGGCAAGTCACGCCCCTTCTCGCACGCCAACTGTATGCTTGCATGGGTCCCGTCCTTGCCCTCCCCCAGTGGAAGGGTGCCTGTGATCAAGGCAAGCCCGAGCTGATGCATCACTGCCGGGTCCGCCCGCTGCTCTGCCGCCCTCTCGAGCCACTTCAGAGCGCCGCGTGGATCGCCATGCCGCCCTCGCACCTCGGCGAGTCGTACCATAGCCATAAAATAGCCCTGCTGGGCGCTCTTCTCGAGCCATGCGGCCGCCTCGAGTGGCTGGGCGTCGCCATTGGCGCAGCCGTGCCCGTGGAGGAGCATCAAGCCGAGCTCCATCTGAGCTCGGAAGTGCCCTTGCGTCGCTGCGCCTCGGAGGAGTGTGAGCGCCCTATCGGGCTCTGCTTGATGAACCAGGGCCGCCTGCGAGAGAGGACGAGAATCTCGAGAGATCATCTCAGCAGGCGCCACACGGTGAGCAGCAGTGCAGCGCGGGGAAAAAGCAGCAAGGTCCAAGCAGCTTGCTCCTTGAGACGACGGAAGATTTCCTCAGACGCCGTCTAGACGCCGTCATGGAATCGGGGGCTGAAGCTTCAATGAAGGAGTCAAGGGTGGAGGCGGGGTTGCTCGGGTCGAGGCTCGTGTGTTTGGCCAGAGGGCAGGCTGACGCGCACCAAATTGTACTGCGCGTCTGGCTCACCCGCCTCTGCGGCGGCACGGTACCACGGCCGTTGCTTGGTCGAGCATGAGCTCGCACAGTCGGCGAACCAAAAGATGACCGAGCACCGTTTGCCACCTGTCACTTCGACGCCGTGCTGCAGATCGAACGAGTGAGCCATCACGTCGCCAGGCGCCATGACGATTGGCATCCTTGACGAGCGATGCGCGCCCATCTGCACGTAGAACCCTTGCCCTTCGAAGCCATGCGAGTCTGCCGTACGCTCGGCCTGCGAGTCCATGAGCTTGGGTCCAGCTAGGTCGGCCCTCGCATCGCTCATGAGTGACTCGGGATGGCACGCATCAGGGCTCCGTGTGTCAATCTCAAACATCGCCGTGACCAGCGCGTCACGGTCGTAATGCGCGGGATGCACTCGCCGTGCTCCGTGCTCGTAGACGCGCAGGAGAGCCTCGCAGAGCACGAGCTTACTGCCGTCGGCCATACCATGCAGCTCGTATTGACGCTGGATGAGCGGGAGGAGCTTTTCCTCGACTGTAGTCTTGAAGATCTTGGACAACGGATAGTGAATGTACTTGCCGTCCAAGACCCACATGACCTCGAGGGTTGGTGCGCCGTCCACGCTGTCGGCGTCACGATCCAAGCCAAGGGCGGGGAATTTCTGAATGAGTGCTCGTGCCTCAGCCATCACCTGGTCCGGGATCACCCGTTGAGCCCACATCAAGCAAGCGCCCTTATCATTGGACGCGCCTGCCGTGCGCCATATTTTGGGTACGCGCGCTAGGTGCGCGTCACACGTCGTGGATCTGGTCCACGAGAGGGCAGCTGTGCTGGATGCTAATCGACGTGCTCGCCGCATGATTTGGAAAGTCGTGCTGATCGATCTGCAGATCCTCATAAACTCCCCAGGCCTGCACGTAATCAGCCCACACAAATCCCGTTCGTGTGTTTTCGGCACTTGTGCGGTGTGGTCCTTCGTGTGCGTCCCAATTGTTTCACAGTCACACCCTCAGGCTCGACTTGGCCATAAATGCTCGCACTCGCGTTGTTCCCCTGCGTCCGCGTCCCCGCGGACACACCGACAGCGGCAGGGTCGGTGCTGTGTAACGCCAAGTTCGAGTGCAAGCTTGACGCGTTCCACGCAACCGATTGGAGTGCGCGTGCAACTTTTATCGAGTCGAACAATCAGACCGGCTGGAGCACTCTGACTGTTGAGGCCGTCGACGCCGAAGAAGCCGCTGACAGCGTTCAGGCATTTGCCGCCGGCTTTATCGAGGGCAGGCTCACAGCCAATCTGATCGACTTGGAGTGGGTCAACCTCCAAATCACCATAAGCGCGAGGGCGAAGAAGTTCGTGCAAGAGAATACGCAGTGGGTGAGGAGCCAGATCCAGGCTCATCCAGAGGACCCCTATTGGGTGCAAGTGGGCCTCGTCATTGCGCAATTTGACGGGCTCGTCGCCGGATATCAGAGCGCCCCCACCTGGCCACAAGGCAATCGCTCGCTGACCTCTTTCGAGATCTTGCTCATCGGCATGCAGCCCGAGCTTGGCGACGTGGAAAAGGCTGTCAACCCGATCGCGCGGCCTGACTATTCGAAGATGACGCCCGAGGCACTGCGTGAGTACGTCTACGCAAACTCGCACTGCTCCGCCATGATCAAGGTGCTGCCCGACCTCTCCGAACTCTATTCGGCCCACAACACCTGGACCACCTTTAGCGACATGGGGCTCCGGCTGTGGAAGGTGTACAAGCTCCCGTTCGCCACCTCGGCGGCGCAGACCGTCTCGTTCTCGGGCTACGCAGGCAAGCTCGCGGGCATCGATGACTTCTACGTGACCTCGCAGAAGCTCGTCGTGATCGAGACCACCAACAGCGTCTTCAACAATGCACTCTTCGACTCCGTCACTACGAGCACCGTGCCTTATTGGGTTCGCGTCATCGTGGCCAACCAGCTGGCAGCCAGCTCACCGGCGTGGCACTCCGTCTTCTACAAGTTCAACTCGGGCACGTACAACAACCAATGGATGACGGTCGACTACAAGCTGTTCACGCCCAAGGCGCCCCTACCGGCAGACCTATTTTGGGTCTCGGAGCAAATCCCGGGCTATTCTGCCGCGGCCGACCAGACGATGGCGCTGCAGCGCGGGCACTGGCCCAGCTACAATGTGGCCTTCTACGCGGACATTTATAACATGTCGGGCTACCCGAAGATCGTGCAGAAGTTTGGCCCGTCGGAGTCGTGTGAGTGGATTGCCATTCCATCGTCGTTGAGTGCTACTGGGTGCCACTGGGTGCCACTGAGTGCCACCGAGTGCCACTGAGTGCCACTGAGTGCCACTGAGTGCCACTGAGTGCCACCGAGTGCCACCGAGTGCCACTGAGTGCCACTTGGAGTGCCACCGAGTGCCACCACTGCTCGTGCATCGCAGACCAACTGGCTCCCCGGGCTCCGATCTTCCGCCGTGATGCCGACGGCATGGTGCAGGACCTCCACTCGATGAAGACGTTCATGCGGCTCAACAAGTATAATGCCACGCCGACCGACCCGCTCTTCCCCACACCCGAGTCGGCCATCGCGGCTCGTGGCGACCTGATGCCCAAGCCGCGGCTCGCGGGCGCGTATGACTGCAAGATCGCCTCTCATGAGCTCCTCAGCGCCGAGCTGAGCACGACCGCCATCGCAGGCCCGAGCAGTGATGACCAGCCCGTCTTCAGCTGGGATGCGTTCCCAATGGACCAGTACCCTCATTATGGCCACCCGCCACGCTTCAACTTTGCTTGGGAGATCTTCGCGGGGACGACGCCGTCGCAGCTCAAAACAGAGCTTTGAGCGCAAACCTTTGAACGCCTGGTCGATCAATTTGTCCTTTTTGCACGACTTCAATGTGCGCAGATAACATACCTGTAACGTTGTGTTGAGTTGCGACTGGTCACTTCATACAATCCGCATTTCTCCTTGTCCTTCGCGAGTTCCGAACTCCCGAGTTGTCCTCTTGTTGCTCTTGTGTGCGCGCAAAATCAGTATTGAGTATATACCCACTATATGACGTAACGATGCTGTGTACCATGTGTACGAAAGTGACCACACTCCGACACTGACTGTAGTCTGTACGGAGTGTACGACCCCGCGACCCCGTCATCGATCACACATTCGCACAGCAGTCAGCATTAACAGTCAGCACCCGCGGGCCAGAGTACAGAGGCCCGCAGAGTACAGAGCCCTGTATCATACGGAATACGCGTCGATGGCATCCCAAAGACATCCGCGCGCGCAGCGGCCCGGGTGCACATGGAGCTTGTGCTTGAAGTACAAGTACAAAGTAATGCGCTTTTATGGGAAGAGGGAAGTGTGAGAGATATAGTTCCTTTTTAACACTTGTCTTGACTTGTCTTGACTTGACTTAACGCTTGATACTTGAACCGTAACTTGAATACAGAAAAAAAGACACGACTTACCTTTTTTGTCCCAGGTTACGTCACAGATTCCCAGCGCTCGTGGCACGCGAACACTCAACTCATCCCAATTGGTAGTCTCCCACTGGTGCGTGATCCCCATGGTGAAGGCCAGTACCAGTGAAGATTTGCGCAAGGCGCTTGCCGAAATCGGCTACGAGCTCAAGGACTTCAAGTTCGAGCCTGGCGCGCTCGGCATGAAATTGGGCTGCAAGTCGGAGAACGGTCTTGCTATTGTGAAGGTGTTGGATAACATACCCAACAGCCAGGGCGTGGTTCTGGGCGTGCCCGTGGGCTCGATCATCATGAAGATCAGCGGGGAGGACGTCACGCTGATGAAATCGCTGACGGAGATCAACAGAGCGATCGCGCTCGAGATCGAAGGATGCAAGCTCCTTGGAAAGCAGTCACTCGAGATCACGATGATGGTGCCGCTGCCCAAGGAGCTCGCAGAGAAGTTCCTGCGCGACGAGCTGGCGCGCGAGCTGCCTCCGTCTGCTCGGCCCGGGACGGCGACTTCACGGCTGGGGGGCGATGCCGACCTACCGACAAGGGTCGGGTCGGTCCTCGGGTTGTCTGCGCCGCTGACCATTGTTCGTCCAGCTTGCGTCCCTCCCATCACCGGCCTCGGCATGCGGTGCCGGCGCCAAGTGGAAGAGGAGGAGTTGCGTGCGCATGCGGCCATGCGCGTCGCCAAGATGGAAGCCATACACGCGCGGCTTCATCCCAATGAGCCGTCGAACGTGGAAGCCGCCACTCGTACTTTTGAGCTCCACAATGGCCCCTCAGGCAGAAGTCACGGTGCCGCGCACGGCACGCAACCCACGTCGCCACCAGCCAAGCCACCCCGCGCCTCGCTGTGGACGTCGAATTTCCGCGCCTCGTTGTGGACGTCGAAGGTGGAGAAGAAGGCTGCGGTGGCTGCAAAGAAGGCGGAGAAGGAGTCCGCGATGGCCGCGGCCGCGTACAACAATGCAGAGAAGAAGGCCTCGACGGCTGCGCAGAAGGCTGCGCAGAAGGCGGCGAAGAAGGCGGCGAAGAAGGCGGCGAAGAAGACGGAGGAGGAGGCCGCCCGCAAGGGAGCATCTGGAGGGAACTCTATGGCACCTCTCGGGCAGCCGCCAGCCACTCATGCGCAGCTTGACACTCAGCAGCAACTAGCAGAGGCGATCCGACAGAGGCAGCAGCGCGACGGCCTCGTCGTTGTCCCGTGGGAGACGATCTCGTTCACCCAGACCACCTTGGCCAAGGGCGCGTTCGGCACCGTCGCGCTCGCCACGCTGAGCCAGCTCGGCATGCAATGTGCGGTCAAGATTGCCGATGTACGCTCGGGCGATGGGCTCGGAGAGGCACTCGCGCTGCTGAACGAGGGCTCGTTCATGAACATAAACCATCCGAATATTGTCAAGACGCTTGGGATCACCTTCGACGCGCCCGCAAAGATCGGCTTGATTATGGAGCTCATGACATGCTCATTGCACGAGCTGATACATGCGCAAGCCCTCAGAGGCGTGCGCAGGTACGTGACCTGGGCGGACTCGCTGCTCGCTATCGCAACGGACATCGCGTTCGGCATGACCTTCCTTCACTACCACGACCTCATCCACCGCGACCTCAAGCCTCTCAACGTGCTCATGAGCGGCGGATGGATTGCCAAGGTGGCCGATTTTGGGGAAATGAAGCGCATCGAAGGAGGGGGCGACGTCGACGCTCGAGCCGCGGGGAGCGGGCGCATTCACGGCACTCCGTCCTACGTGTCGCCTGAGGCGGCGAGCGTCAGCATACCCAGTGCGCCACGGGTGGGCACCCCAACGGACGTGTGGAGCTTTGGGTGCTTGCTGGCGCATTGCGCGGCGCGCGCAGCGCCCTACACTGACGTTGAATATCTTGGACGTGGTCTGAAACCGCAGGAGGTCGTTCAGTGGCTGCTCGATGGTCGCGCCAACCCGCTCTCGATGGTCGTCGAAGGTCAGAACATGCCTGCGCTGCTTATGGACATGGCTCGGGAGTGTACGCGCGTAGTTCCCGAGCAACGGCCCACGTTTGCCCAGCTCGCAGCGCGCCTGTCGGCACCGAGCTTGATCCGTGAGATTTGCTTGAAGGATGCGGTCATCGACGAGGATGAAGAGGAAGACCTTGAGGCGCGCCGACCGCCGGTGAAGCTCATCGTACCGACGACGGAGGTGCTAAAGGATCCAAGCGCTGCCTGCATTCGAGGGGAGCTCTCGAGGGGCAGCTCCGCCAAGCCAGAAGCCGAAGTTCATGCATGCGTCATATCCTAAGTGCTAAGTGCGAAAATAGGAGGCGTCGTACGAGTTGTTACCATATAGGAGTTACGCACTACTACACATGCTTGCGCATATTTTCCTTCTATGTAAGACGAGAGAAATTGTCCCTGTTAGTCCCACCGTCGTTACCGGTAACCGGGACGTGGGCGGGCGCCACGCGCGCCGGCGGCCGGGGGCGCCGGCGATCATGCCGGCGATACCTCCGCTCCCGCCCGCCGGCGTACGCCTCCGAAACTCGACTATACCTGCACTCCGTCCGATTCTCCCCTCCGAGACCTCCGTCCGCTAGCACTACGGAGTACCGTACGCTCCGTACGGGCAACGGGGCGGTACAGCGACCGTACTGTGCCTCTAGCGGCCATACCACACAAATTCATACCCTTGTTGCTTGCGCAACACGAGGTAGAAGAGCGCATATGGTAGCACACACGTCGAAAAGAGGCTTACTGGCACATCGCATTGACGGATTGGAGCCAGACATTGAGCTCTCGAGTGGCTTGATCTTTGGAGATTGGGACAATATGAATATCCTGCAGGGCGGATGCCGCTACCAGGGCCGCTAAGCCCTTTGCGCACCTGTTGTGGTCGAGAGCATACGGTTTGGTGTCCGTGTGCGTTCGCCTATGGTTCGCAAGGTCGCTCGACGTTTTGAAGCTCTTGTCGCAGCCATCGACGTCGCAGGCATACAGCCTGTCACCAGTGTGCCTGTACTTGTGCGACTTAAGGTTGCTCAGTTGCGAGAAGCTCTTGCCACAGCCCACGTAGTCGCATGCATATGGCTTCTCACCCGTGTGCGTACGTTTATGCGTCATTTGGTGGGTTGAGTCCATGAAACGCATGCCGCAGCCTTCCACATCGCAGGCAATCGGCCTGTCGCCAGTGTGCGTGCGTTTGTGCGACCTGAGGTTACTCGCTTGCGAGAAGCGCTTGCCGCAACCCTCGTGGTCGCAAGTATACGGCCGGTCGTTTGTGTGCATGCGCTTGTGCGTCGTCAGGTGGCTCGACCACGCGAAGCTCTTGCGACAGCCCTCGTGGTCGCAAGCAAATAGCTTGGTGCCTGTGTGCACCCTCCAGTGCTTCTTGAGATCACTTCGCCTGTAGAAGCGCTTGTCGCAGCCGTCGTGCGCGCAGGCAAACGTGTGTTCGGCAAATATCGGCAACGGACTATGCACAGAGTCCGGACTGGGCGGGCTTGACGCGACGTTCATTTGAGGGATGGATGGAAGGGCGAGGCGTTCGTCGCGAAGCGCGATCGACTGGCACCGGCACCCGGGCTGGGTTTTGGTAGTTCGGGAGCGAAGCACGTTTGGAGCCTGGACCAGCAACGAGTTCTCGCTCATTAATCCAAGTGGAATCCGCATTTGAGAATTATAGAAGCTCCAACAAAATACCCGACGCGTCTATTAAATCCCGACTCTTCCCAAAAAGTTCCTTGGAAAACGAAAGTTTGAGTAAATGGACATCTCCCTTCGACGTATCTGTACACTCGGCCGTACATCCTACATGTTCTAGTGACTAGTCGCTTGAGGAGTCACCGAGAAGTACCTGCAAGGGCAAATTAAGGTACATGTACTGTAGTCCACTCTTGGTGGGCATGGGGCGAAACCTGACCTCCAAAAACACTGAAGCCTGAAGGGTTTTGGACGAAACTGTTGTTTATGAAGTAACTTGAACTTCGAAACTCGAGCCAGAGGTGTTCCAAGGTGTCCCATTGAATTCTAGCTCAAAACTTTCAGAAACGAACGTCAAGTTCTTAAAAAGTTCAAAAACCAGCCCAACCCCTAAACGAAATTGAGCGCGGGAAGTGCTCCCTGAGACTCGAACACCAGCTTGATTCACTAAGATTCACTGTCTGGCTCGACCGTTGTCCATTCTTTTCAGAGAAGTCCCAGGATTTGAACCACAGTACCACACATGATGACAGCGACGGAACGATTCAAGACCGTCTAGAACTGGCCACTGGCGTGAACGCTGAACGCATTCCCTCTAATATGCCTACACTCCGATCGCCCCTCGCACCGCCCTTTTCCCACCCTCCCCGCCCTGGGGCCTCCGTTGGCACATGGCAGTCACGTTGGTTCATCCGTAGGGCTCATTTCTAATCATTTCATTATTAATTTTTTACCCGCTGCATGTACACGTGTGAAGAGACCGCAACCGAGAACCGTGGACCGTCGACTACATGTACCTAAGAAAAGCTTGAGCTTTGCCTTTGGTTTCTCGAATATCTGGGCTCGTGAACATTATTATTATTGGTGGATGGTGGTCAGGCAGGGTGGCGGTTGCAGGGGACCTCTTGCGGTCTCAGCGAAGCTGAACGACTCCTTGATCATCTCGCAATCCACAACGGTCAACGCAACGTTGGGGAGCGTGACTCTTGTGGAATCATTCCACACGAAACTGGGTTTCAATCCCCGGGTATTCCCCCGGCGCATCCCATCGTCGGCCACGGCGCCTCCGCAGCGCCTGGCTTGCGCAGCCGCCCATCGAAGACGCCCACGAGGTTGGTGGAGAAGGAGTGGAACGCGCGGTAGGCGAGCACGATTGCGCGCTCCGCTGGCTGTCCGCGCTTCGCCACGCCGCTGCGCACGTCCACTGAGGGGAATTGGGGCAGCCGTTGGAAGTACTCTGAGTCCGCCTCCCACGAGGAAGCGCCCGGCCGCACGATCGAGCGCCATGTCATCGCCTGCTTCGCCGCGCGGCTCAGGTGGCGCTGCTCCTGTGCGAGCTGCTTCTTGTATCCCGCACCGGAGATGTTGAGCGGCCGGTCGAGGGCGAAGCTCGGAACCTCCCGGAAGCGGTAGCCGAGCGCCTCCAGGTGCATGAGTGTCTTCTCCGTGGCACACATCTGATCCGATGCATGCACGGAGCCGTTGTGGAACTTGTTCAGCTCAAGCTGCAGCAGCAAGCACAGGAGCGTAGTGATTAGAGGAGGCACTCACGATAAGGCACCTATCAAGGGTGGCACTCATGTGTCACATGTGCCACATGTGTCAACTCATGTGGCACTCAGACCCAGACCCACCCAGAGGCACCCAAAGGCACTCTCAGAGGCACTCAGTGGCACCCCGAGTGGCACTCGGAGACACTCAGAGGCCCTCAACGCGTGCATGAACCTGCAGCACGGGCACAGGCACTTTGCGCGCGAGCAACTTGGCCGCCGACTGCAGCGCCTGCGCTTCATAACCTTCCACATCGACCTTGATCCCGCAGAGCTTCTCGTCGTGCAGCGCGACCTCATCAATGCTGATGGCATGCGCGGCGATGGTAGTGTAGCGCTGGCCCGCATCCTGTTTGAGAATGCCGCGGCTCCCTTGCATGCCGGCCATGCCGCGGCGGACGCGGCGGGAGGGAGGCGGGCTCTGGGCAGCCTGCTCCTGCGGCTCCTGCGGCCCCTGCTGCTGATGATGACGACGACGATGATGATGATGATTTATCTCCTGCGCCGTGCGCGCGGGTTCGTCATTGGGACCATCATCGTCGTCGTCCTCCTCGTCGTCCTCGTCCTCGCCAACTTCGAAGTCTCTACCTCCATCTCGCACGCCCCCCCCACCCCCCGCGCCCACATCGGCCTCCGACCCCTCCTCAACCGTCTCCTCACCTCTCCCCTTCATGCCCACATCCGCTTCTTGCGGCACGGAGACGTTGTAGATGCCGGCCTGTGGGTAGACCACATTCGAGTACAGCTTGGCTCGTCTCTGGAAGCCAGGGTTGAGAGAGAGGCCGAAGCGCACTAGGCTCTGATACGCGGGGATGGGCTCGAAGGCAGTTGCACTGCATCCCATTGCAATCGAGAAGAGAGTATACCTGATGAGGAAGGCAATCCTGCACTCAGCATGCACTCAGATGCACTCAGCTTGCAATCGAGAAGAGTGTCGAGAAGAGAGTATATACCATCCATAATTAGCGCCCACATCGAGCACGCTGCCGCCTTGCGAGCAGCACTGATGCGTCGTCGCGTGCCATGCGCGCGTGATGGCCGGCTCAATCAGCCCCTCAGACACCATCGAGATCGTATCGAAATCGCTCGGCGAGTATGCAAACGAGAAGCGCGGCTGCGTGAGAGTGGTGCGCACCTGGTGAGGGTATTAGGTGAGGGTAGGTGAGAGGGGTGCAATAAGGGTGCCATCACGGATGAGGGGTGCAATCACGGCTGCGCGGCTGGCGGGAGGGTGGCTCGCGCCTCCACTAGTCCATAGGGCGAGCGCCAGGTCAGCGACTGATCCGAGCAGGCGAGGCTGCAGCGGCTACAAAAGCAGCTCTTGCGGCACGTCGCCACGCGGCCGTACGACGCCGCAAGCTGCGTGCAGCGCTCCTGCTTGTGAGGATATTGGTCGCACGGCATGCCTCGGGCGCGCCGCCCCTTTGTACCCTTGCGCGTCGTCGCGTCGCACTGCTTGGCTCCGATTCGGCGGGAGCGTGGCGGGAGCTGCTCCCAGCGCGTGGCCTCTCGCTCGGAGAGGAGCGATGAGACGAGGCCATGGCCGGGCTCCTCGAGCTCCGCGGTACTTTCGCTGTGTTGCTGCACAAGAGCGAGAGCGCCGGCGGTTGTGCCGAGGCGAGCAAAGGACCGCCACTCCTTCTTCTCTTTCTTGTCTATGGACGTCGCATTGCAGCGCGCGCACAAGATGCATAGGAGACCCTTGGGCTCGAATGATATGGCGGCGCATCGTGCGGTCTCGTTGCACTTGCCCGAGCAACCGCTGGGGGTCCATGACCGCACGACCGCCACCGAGTCAGTGCCGGAAAAACCGCAACAGGTAGCACCGCGAGGGGCTGCAGCGGTGTAGCCGGCTGGACTCTGTTTGGCGAAGAAGGAGATCCTCGCTGCAGTTGCCACACGGCGGGCCACGTCGTAGTCGGAGACCCCCAAGTGCGCGAATGCGATTTTCTGCATTCTCTCAGCTGATTCTCTCTCTCAAAGACCAGTCCCCAGCACACAGGCCCCTTGTTTCCCACAGTCAGTTGGAGTTTCCTTCTCAGAAGTCAGAACGCATGCACAACCACACACGCGCGCGCCGCGATTCAACCAGCAGTCTTAAAACTGGCACCCAGAAAACAGCCCCTTCAACCGCGACTCATCCAGACTGAGTGTTCCCTTAGTCCAGGCTGTCTCGCACCCGAATCACTGTCAAGCGCGTGGGCTGCGTGACGCGTGTGGCAAAGGCGCCGAGCTGCGCCTTGGTCAGCGTCTTCTGCTGCGAGAGCGCACAGCTGTGCTTCGCGGCCGAGTTGACGGATGTGTTCATCGAGAGGCGCTTCGTCTTCGCCACCATCTCGCACGTCGCATGGAACGTCACAAGCTCACACTGGTCGACGATCTTGACGTAGCGCTGCGCCTTCCAACACAGGTTGAAGAAGTTGAGCGGCAGCCCGCTGTGGGAATAATTGCCCTTGATCAGGTTGGCGTACCCCTGTTGCGACATGGCACCGTTCTTGAACACGGCCGGTCGCGAAGCCCAGACCTCGAGAGCGAATTCGAGGCTGTTCAGGAGCAGCTGGCCGCAATTGAGGGGCTCGGGGTGGGGCGAGGGCCAGCCGCTCTTGACGCACGCGACGGCACTCGACGTGACCAGCTCAGGCACCGAGCAAGGAGGCGATTCCCATTGGTAGCGCACAGCGTCGAAGACCGTCCGCTGAAGCTGCGGGGTGCTCAAGAGTACCTCCCACGGATTGCGGTGAATGACGACGTCCGCCTCGAGCCACAGAGCCGAGCGCGCGACACGCAGGCTGTCGATGAACAGAGGCCACTTGGCCCAGTTCAATGCCACGTATTGGCTCCGGCGGTAGTCGGAGGGCAGGCATGGATTCGCGAGCCCGAGGCTCTTATTGCAGCTGCTGAAGACGCAGCGCCCGTAGCTGTCGGTGAAACCGTAGCACACGGACACTATCCGCGACATGAAGCAATCCAAGTTCCGCACGAGAGCAAACTGATGGTGCCGCAGCTTCATGTGGTGGGTGGTAGCCATCGAAAGCATCACCGCGTAGTCGGGCACGCACGTCGAAGGCACAAGGAGCACCTCGCCAACAGCCTGGCCGACGTTAGGTACGTCGATGAGCTTGCGGTTCAGATTGGCAAACTTGGCCGAGTGAGGCATGACGACCACAGCGTATGCCTGAACTCGCAAAGGAACGTTGCGCTGCGCCTCTCTGGAGACTTGTATTTTCTGAGAAATTTGCATGCGGCCACCACAACGTGTTCCGCAAGCGAACCTTTCCTGCTACAAAATACACGTATCACGAACCCAGCACTCGCACGTTACGGAGATGGACTAATCATACGATAGTCGATACATGTAAACCGCCTGCGCCCAGGCTCCGAGGCTGACGTTCTAGGCTCCGCCACCTGAAAGTGTGTTCACATGTGTTCCAACATGTAATCATGCATGTAATTTTCAAGTTGTTTCATGACATATGTTTCGTTCCTTCGATGTATCACTCCATCAGATATCGACCAGACGACACCATGCGTGAGACGACACACAACATCGAACATGCCGCAAAAACATGCAGGTTGCAACGTCACGTTCGGAACGTCCATTTCTGTTTTCTCCCGCCCTTAGTTTCATTCGTCCTCCACGGCCGAGGACTCAGCGGACTCGACGTGGACCGGATCAGCCGACGAAGCCTCGGACACGACAGCCTCTGATCCGTCACTGGGGGGCTCGCTCATCTGGGGCGCTCGCGACGGCGCCTCGGCGCGTATCGCACGCCCATCATGACGCCAAACTGTCACCCTCGCACTGTCATCGGCTGCCATGGAGGCGAGCTCCTGCATGCTGCCAGGCGGGCCGAAGGCGAGCTCCTGCATGCTGCAGGGCTGCCCTCGGCCCGCCTCATCCAAAACGGGCAAGTCTACCAAAACGGGCACAATCGCCCCGGAAGCGAGCGGCTCCACACCAGTCGTCGCTCCCGCGCCATCTGCAGAGGCTGCGTCACGTACCTGCTGCAGCCCACTTGGTGCCCCGGCCTCCTCCGGGTCTGTGGAGGCGCCCGAGACGGCGCCAACGAGCTTGCTCAGCGCGTCGTGCGCCCACGACGACGCGTCCGACAGTCCACCCGCCCAACCCCGCCTCGCCGCCCACGTCGGCGCGTCTTGCCGGGCGCCGTCTGCTGCCTCCTCCTGAGCGCACAGCGCCGTCTTCATCTCCGTCGCCCTAATCAGGACCGTCGCGTCCACATCCGTCTTCGCCGCCCGGTCGATGGCCGCCGCGAGCTGCGCGCTCGTCGTGCGACCAATGAGCCAGTTACCCTCGACGTTCCTAATGAGGACCTCGAGCGCCTCGGCTGCGTCGATGCGCGCGACAGCGCTTGCCAGCAGCGCACCGCTCTCCTCACACCCGTTCTTGCGTGCCACGTCGAGGGGCGTGAGGCCATCGTGCTTGGGTTTCAGTGGGTTCGCACGCGCCTCGAGTAGCACGCGCGTCGCGGCGGAGCGGTCGGCGTCGTGCACGCAGAAATGGAGCGGCGTGAACCCACCCTCGGCCTCGGCCAAATTAGGATCGGCGCCGTGGCGGAGCAGCGACGCCATCGCCCTGAGCTGACCATTGTAGCTTGCGATCGCGAGGGCGCTCAGGCGCGATTTGGACGCGGGGCGCGGCTGGTCCACTGGCTGACGGTAGCGCGCCAGGCACCGCTCGAGCACTTTGTGGTCGCCGCTAGCTGCCGCCTTCCAAAACTCATGCCGGAGGGCGCGCGCGGCATGCTCAGCGCTCCAAGTGGGCCGCGGGCCGTCCGTGGCCTCGCGCGCCGCCGCGCCACTGAGGACCGCCTCCACCTTGGGCCGGCCGAGCTCCACGCCGCGCCCGAGCACCACGCCCAGGGCGCCCACGAACGGCCTGCGCGCAAACTCGAGCGGCGTCTGGCCGTGGGCATCTCGCGCATCCAGCGACGCGCCCGCCTGCACGAGCAGCTCGGCGCACTCGTCGTGGTCGCCGAAGGATGAGGCCCAGTGCAGTGGGTACCGATCGCCATCGCCGTCGCGCAGGTCCGGGTTCGCGCCGCGCCGGAGCAGCAGCCGCACCGCGAGCGGCTCGTTGCCGTCGACCGCGGCGGAGAGCGGCGTCTTGTGCCGCCAGCCTGGGTCCTCGCACATGGCGTTCACATCGTGGCCCGCATCGAGCAGCATCTTGAGCCGACCTATATCGCCGTGTTCGGCTGCGCGCCAAAGCGACGTCGCCGAGTCGAGGCGCGGCTTGCCCTCTGGAAAGAATTGCGAGCGCTTGATGGTGACACTTACGCTGGCGCTCGCATCGGCCTCGGATGGCGCGTCCGCCGCCGCTGCGTCGCTCAGGTCAATCGCCGACAGCTCGTCTGTGCCAAATTCGACTGCGGCAGGAGCCGAGGCACTGGCCATCGGCGTTGCGACGGGGCGAGCGTCTGGCGTGCCTTCACATGTAAACACTCGGGGAATCGTTTGAGAAAGTCACGAGACGATCTCGAGTCCACAACCGGGTAATGGTTTCCCGAGGGAGATTTTCAGAGATAATATTCTTGTTAATTCTTGCTTCGCTTTTCACACTTGAATTCACACTTCACGCTCAAAATCCTCCAATGGCCTCAACCACCGGCACGATCCTCATCACCGTTGCACCTTCACGTCGGCATGCCGAGGGAAGAGAAAGCCGCGCCGTGGCTCTCCTTCTTGTCATCTGATGATGATTCTGAGCCGCCGCCGCTTGAGGCACTGCGTGCGGCTCGCGCCGAGGTGGCGGCCGCGCGGGAGGCTGAGAAGGCCACGAGCCAGCAGCTCGAGCTGATGACAGCGATGCTGCATGCGACAGAAGAGGAGCTCAAGCTGCGTTCCAACCAGCTCGAGATCACCAACGAGATGCTGCGGGCGACCGAAGCCGAGCTGATCCGGAACGACGAGGTGCTCGGCATCACCAAGAGCATGCTGTCCAAGGCGGAGGAAGAGATCAAGGCGCAGGCTCGGACGACCGCCGAGCTGCAAAAGGAGCTCGAGAGCACGCGCGAGAGCTTGAGCCGCGCCCTCGCCGGGCTGCCAGAGCGCCGCATCGGTGGCCTGGCCGGTGCGAGCCAGTCTGCCGCCGCCGCCGTCACCGCCGCCGCCGCTGCCGCCCTCAGCGCATCCCACGACATTACCCCATCGGCCTCCGGGAGTGGCAGCCGAGCGACGACAGGTCGTGCCGAGTGGCGTGCTGGTGAGCACGGCACTGCAAGCCACGCCGCACCCGCGGGAGCCGCCAGCGCCGAAGCCAGCTGTGCACCCAAATGGGATCCGGGCTTCATCCCCGGACAGTCGCGAGGCTTCGGCCTATCCGTCTCAGACAGGCCCCGTCCCTCGTCCGAGAAGCCGCGTGTGGAAACAAACGCGGTGGAGGTGGTGCACAAATGCGTCGACGCGCGTGGCAATCAGCCTTCACTCGAGACGCTCCTCCCCAAGCCGGCCCTCCTACCCGTCGATCTGGCTGAGCAACGGCTCACGCACCTGCAGCCGCCTGCGCCGCGGATCGTCATTGAGAATGCCGATAAGGAGGAGTCGATGGGCGGCAGGTGAGAGTGCTTGTGATGGCCTCTTGATTGCTCGTGCTTGCCGAGGAGTCGATGGGCGGCAGGAGAGTGCTCGCGGTAGCTCGCACGGGCACTGCCCTCTGAGCCCATTCACAGCCCGTTCACACCGCCCTCTGAACCTCTCTCGGAGTGCCTCGTGTCGCTGCTGAGTGCCCCTGATTGCCTCGCTCGTATCAGGAGTTGGATGCGAGATTCACGTGCGTATCTCGGGGCGAGCTGGGCTGGACCTCCGGTCACTAGTGCTCAACAGGGCGTGCATGTTGACACGGAAGGGACGACGTCGGGCCGGGGCTGGATACGCGATTCGCGAGCAATTGGCGAGTACCTTGGAGCTACCTTGGAGCGAGTTGGGCTGGCAGCAGTCGATCAGCCGGCAGCCAAGCTTCGACGAGCTTAATAGTTAGACTGACAGGGAGATTGAGCTGAGAGAGGCAGTGTACGTCTGAAATTGATCAAAGGATCCCCTGTGACTGCCCTGTGGCTCTCGATCTCATTGAGAGGTCCCGCAGCGGCCGGGATGCCGGCGCTTCGACCGGCGCTCCACGATCATGACAATGACTGTGACAATGACCACGAACCATTACCATACCCGACCGCACGGCATAGCACTTTTAAACAGTAATCAGTATTGAGCGGTACAAAATTGTCCAACTTCTTGCACGTCTGCGCCTCCCACGGTGTGTCTCCAGCTCCACGGGCGACCGGTGGGTGATGCGATGCGTCTTGCCGAGATGGCAAAATAACGTGAACACGTGAACTCTGCAAAAAACGACATTTGGGGGCCTGATGATCTCCTACATGGAATGCGCCGAGATTCACTAAAGACGAAACACCTGCTTCGAAGACGAAATCCGAACTGTGAGGCGAATCGGTAACACTCGTTAGCGGAGCGGCGCGCGCGTCCCTTCCCTTCGCGTGTCGCGGGTCACGCTCAGCGGTGCGGCCGGTACGGCGCGAGTCGAGAGGGGGTTAGGTCCCAAGGGGGACGGGGGGGAAGAGCGCGGCCGGAATC
>Ga0210246_101499_pt1 | contig 17921 bp, 13 predicted proteins | sample ChrtobMetaP3_8mM_FD_155469 | JGI IMG/M metagenome (GOLD analysis project Ga0210246, IMG submission 155469) | Chrysochromulina tobin associated microbial communities from unialgal haptophyte culture, Seattle, Washington, United States - P3_8mM | ecosystem: Host-associated > Algae > Haptophytes >...
CAGATCTTTGCGGCCCTTCGTTCTACGCGCGACGGCGATTCGAATGGTACCATCGCGGTCCCCTAACTCCCAGGGGTTCTCAGATTACACACTCGCCACTACTGGCCTGAGACCCCTGACCTGAGCTGGAGCCTGCGCGAGTGCGCGTGTCATAATTTATTCGAGGGCTTGGGACAACCGCGGCGTCCCGACGTCCAAATACACACAAAACACAACGAAACCGAGAACGCATCGTCCAGATCGACCACTCCGCTCGGACCTAGCTCGGACCGCGCCGGGGAGCGGCGGGCGCGCCGCCGCCGCGTGGGCACGCGGTGCCGGTGGGGCGCGCCAGCGCGGCACCCCTCGCCCTCGCTGTTCCTCGCTGCTCGCACCTGTCGGCCCTCGCGCCAACGACCACTACTCGCGCACTGTATCGGTCGTATAGCTGCCTTGCCCTGTACCACCGGCACCGCACTATCCCCGAGCTCGTGCGTTCGCATCAGCTGCCATGACCCGTGTGTCGCACTGGGGCCTCTCTTTTCAGAGTACGAACTGGAGAGTTGAGAGTTATGAATGTCAGATGTTCAGAAGGGCAGCAGGCGGTGCGTGAGCTCAGCGCGCAGCCGCTCATACTCGGGTAGCCCCATAGCGCCGGGGAATCCTCCCGCCTCCAGCACGGCGAGGCGCAAGTACCGGATGAGCGAGCAGGAGCGCCATAGCGTGGCGAACGGTGCGGCCTCCTCACCCGTAGCCTCACCAAATGTCGGCGATATCGACGGCAGACCAAGGTTAGGGAGCGAGGTGAGGAGAGGCGAGGTGAGGACGGCTTCGGCAGCGGTGCCGGTGCCGGTGCTGCCGCCCGCACTCTCGGTGGCGTCGCCGCCCTCCGAGCCGTGCGGGTGCTCGTGCCACGCCGGGGGGTCGAAGCGCAGCAGTGTGGGATCCAGTGGTGGATGGGCCTCGAGCCAGATCGCATACGACCCGAGCTCGTTCATGGCGCTCTCGTGTGCGTGGTCCTTGGAAAAGGCGTCCGGGGCGAGGTGGAGCACCGGCGCCGTGCGGAACGCGAAGCCCTCGTCGATCGAGAAGCTCGTGGGAAGTGTGAACTCCTCTGGCGTGAAATCCCCGGCAGCGTCCGCGTTGAGCACTGCGGCTGCGTGAGCAACCCATAACGGGTCGACCCGACGGACTGTCCATGGGGTGCGGCGCGACGCGGAAGCCGTCGTGGAGCCACTGCTGTGGCCGCCGCCAAAGCCACTCCGCGCCACGCACATCGACTGTGGCAGCGCCTGGCGCCACCAGGCGACGTGTTTGGCGTCCAGAGGATCGGCAAGCGTGATGCCGCCCACGTGGCGCCAGAGCAGTTCGAGCGCGAGCGGCACGGAAAACCCGCGCTCGCGCAGTGGCTGGAGCAGCGCGTCGAGATCCGTGATGGGCGTCAGCAACGGTCGACCTGAGCGCTCGCAATGCTTGGCCAGTGGGTACCCGTGAGCAGCAAGGCGTTCGCTGATCCTTTCGAGGTTGCGCCGGAGCCTTCTCATCGCGTCGGCGAGTATGGGTGTGGCACGAGTAATGTCGCCACTGGCAAGCGCCTCGTCGAGCGCCTTGGGTCCCGGATATGGTGGCGGCAGCGAACTCTTGAGGCTCTCCATCGGAGCGGCGAGGCGCGCGCGGAAGCCTCGAGAGGTTTGGCTCAGAGCGGCGGTGGCTTCGAGGATGAGCGGGTCAGCGAGGGCTCGGAGAGGGCTGGGAACGAAGGCGTACGCGAGCACATCGTCGCTGAGGGTGTCGAGCGGCATCGGACGGATCCAATCGGTAACAAAGGAGGAGCTACCCCTCACTCGAATTCAGCCGCGTAGAAGCGCACTTTGCGCTTCGTCAAAGTCGGAACGAAATCGTCACGTCGTACGTGTTCGAAAAATGAACCAGCCCGTCCGCGCGGAGGCACAAACCCCCACGGCGCGTGGTTACACAAACCAACTCACAAACCCCACACTTTCGTCCACGCCAACGGCATGGGGTCCTACTTCAGCGTCGCCGTGCCGCAATGGGAGCTGGAGCTGATATCGAAGTGGCCTCAGGGTGCCATGATCGTGTCCTGGATCGGCGACGGCGACAATGCCAAGCTCAGCATCACCATCATCGATGGGAGCGGCTCGAAGCTCATGAGCCTACGTGGCGGCACAGGCTCGCCGTCTGCGTTCAAGATGACGAAGCCGTTGCCCGCATTGATCGTCTCGCCAATCAGCGGCACGAAATTTGTGTCTGAAAAGCAGCTGACGACCCTGTCGAAGAAGCCATTGCGCACGATAGCTAGGGAACCGTCGAGAATGGACGTATCGTGGTCGCCACTGCTCGTGCGGCGCAAGGGCAACGACAGTTCGGGCTTATGGGAGACGACCTCGGCGTACTCGGGTGCGTTGGCGAACATGCTGAGCGTTCAGAGCGACGACGCCCGCGTTCGGCTATGGCGTGGCAAACCACCAGCCGACGCATCAGCAGCCGAGAGCCGCAAGGCAGACTTGCTCGCATACATCGACCTCGAGTGGGGCCGTCCCACAAGGGCCGATGGCACGGAGGACATGTCGGGGACGCACGTGTACCGGGTGTATTGGGCACCGGGCACCGGCGAATGGGCCGAGGACGACCGCTGCCTCCTGCTGACGCTCTTGACCGATCTTTTTTGGTCTCTAGGCGACATGAGCCTTCACTTTGGAGGTCTCCTGTGGGCCACCCATGCGCATGGGGCTGCGGAGCAGGAGCTGGAGGCGACGCAATCCATCGTGACCCAGGCGCTGGCGAGGGACATGCAGAGAGAACGTCTCCTCCAGGTGTTAAGATTGTAGACGCCCGGCCACGCCCCGGCCCGGGTCCGCCCGTCGCGGCTCGAGTTGGTCTAGTACTGTACCGTCCGGTACATGAGTCTGCGAGCCTGCAGACATCGTTAACGACATGATGATCATGGGTGCTCGCCTTTCGTGAACACTGAGCACCATCGAGACCGAATCCCTTGTGCACGGAGATCCGCCGCAGATGCTCACGAGAATTACGAAGTTTCTAGTTTGGCTCTTCGCCCAAGTGCGACTTGGCAAAAACCAAAATCGCGTGAAGACGTGAGTCACGCGGGGAAGACGACGGTGCTCGAAGGTGTCCAGCTCACCAGCGATAATCGGCCTCGCGCCGACGGTCGCTTGAAGCGGATACCTTTCGACCTCCTCGGCCCAGCTGAAGCAACAGGCGGCGCAATCTTCCTTCACGGATTTGGAGGCAACAAACTTGCTCTGCGCCACCATGCCCTGGCGCTGGCAAAACTCGGGGCGAAAGCTTTTGCGCCGGATCTGATCTCCCTGACAGAAGGTGGGACGTTTCGCGAGATATGGGTCGATCGCAGCGTGCCTTCTGCTCAAGCGAACAATGCAAGCCAAATCGTTGCCCATGCACAGTTTCTGGACGTGAAGCGACTTGCTCTTGTCGGCCATTCTGCCGGCGGCAGCATTGCTTTGGAGGCAGCCATCATGTTACAGGCTGCGGGGAAGTCGCCAGCAGTCGTCATCTTGCTCGATGCGGTGCTCTGGGACGGCACGATTGAGAGGTGCGCTCAACTCGACCTCTCACAGACCCGCCTGGTGAGCTTGAGGAGCGAGCCCTCCGCCTGGAACAAGAACGGGAACGTCGCCCTGGGGCTACGTCGTATCCCACAAAGCATCCCTGGTGCACTTGTCGATGTGAAACTCATAGGGAGCAAGCATGGCGACGCCATGCCGGCCTCTCGCCTACTCAAACTCCTTGGTATCGTCGGGACCGGCTTTCGGAATACGAACCAGCTCGTGGAAGCGGCGCTTCGTGAAGGGCTCGCATTGGAATCAGGGACGAGCACACTCGCTCAACTGATCGACGCGCTGCGTGATGAGGGCGTGCTCCAAATCTACTCTTGAGGTCTCGATCTCGAGCCTCGAGATGGTTAGCCCCGCGGCGACGTATTGTAGACGAGGGACGCGACGCTGAAAACATCCGGGGGGAGCCTTATAGAGTTCCTATTTTTGTGTCCTAACCACTCCAGATACCCAAAAATGGAAAAGAGAGAGGGGGCGCGGAGTGAATGTTTTCTTGGACATTGCTCACGCTCCTCGTGCGTGTGAGCAACGGTCTAACCATTGTTGTCGCGGCTGCAAATGGCAAGGTCGGCCGTCATGTCCTCGCAGCTCTTGCTGGGAAAGACAGTCTTACCATCGTTCCGCTCGTGCGGTCAACATCAAGGCTGCGTGCCGAGCTGGAGCGCCTGGACCTTTCTGCGTCGCTTTGCGATGCGATGGTTCGCGATGCGATAGAATGCGACTACACGGATACCGATGCCGTCTCCGCCGCTTTCTCCAAAATCCGCCCGGGTCTGATTAGCTTCAACGAGCTGCGACTCTTCCTCGCCACCGGCAATGGACCGCGGCAGGCAGAGGCAGAGTGCAACGTGCTGCAGGCAGCGCGGCGAGTGGGAGTGACCTACGTCGTGAAGCTCTCGACGGCAACGCAGGTGCTGGAGATGGAGAGCGGCCCGTATCAAGCGCACCGGCAGGTTGAGGCCGCGCTGCAACAGGCCGAATCGCTTTGCTACACCGTGCTGCGCCCTAACATCTTCATGCAGATGACCGCCGCGCCGCTCATCGGCATTGGCGCGGCGCTCGCTCACACAGATGCGTGCGTGCATCCCTTTGCGGACACGCCCATCTCGATGGTCGATGCCCGCGACGTGGGCGCCGTGGCAGCGACCCTGCTGAGCGCACGAGAGCCCCGAGAGCGGAATGCCCAAATTTTGGAGCTCACCGGCCCCAAAGCGGTGACCTACCGTGAGCTCGCGCAGTGCCTCTCGAGCGTGCGACCGCGGCCGGTGTCATGCGAGCCAGTCTCCTTGGAGGAGCACGTGTCGGCGCCGTCACTGCGCGCCTTCCTCGGGACTCTCTCGCGCTGCTCGGCGACTTCGACGACCATCGAGGAGTGTCTTGGCCGCCCTGCCACACCGCTTGCGGAATTCGTACTACGCCAAGCCGCTGAGTTTCAGCCGGCCATTTAGGGATTAGGCGCACCTCGCTACCGATTGACAGCGTGTCCTCCAAGAGACGCAACGAGGTGTGTCTCGTCGTCGTGTGTGGCCGGCCGCGTACAGTGCGCACAACGCCCAACGCGTTTCTTATGCGTCTTCGCGCGGCGCGACGACCGTTCGCGAGATTGCAGATTCGACCGAAATCTTGCACTTTTGCATTCCCAGCCCCTTGCCCAGCCCCTTCTCAGACGGATCAATCGGAAGCGGGGGTCGGCCCGCGGGTGCCGGGGTGCGCCGCGCGCGCGATCTAGGGAAAGCGATAATCATTCATAGGGGCGCAGGCCCGCCGCCTTTTTCCACGTCGACACCCTTGAATATGTCAAACAAAAATGAATTGTGGCTCTTCCGGACATGTACAAGACGGTTGCAACGTTGCATGCGAAAGCGCATGGTTGTTTGGGGCACCCTATAATTCGTGCCCGGTAAAAAATAAATTCAATCCTCAGTGACATTCAATCTATGACGCCATGGAAACCGCCTCATGGATTGAGGAGGCCAAGCATGCGATGAATGAGGAGCTTGCTGCTGCAGAGGAGCTCTCAAAATGGATGCGATGCCAGCGCAGCCGTAGGCGCCAGCAGCGTACCAACGAGCTCGTCACCGCGCCCGCGGGGACACCCCGCACAATAAGTCTACAGGCTATTCAGCAAGGTCATGGTCCTGGGTCGGCGCCGTTATTTCCGCACTCTAAATCCAAGCACGAGGTCGCGTGGATGGAACCCTGGGGCGCTGGAACCGTCGGAGCGGTAGCAGCGGCGCCTGGAGTTGCTTCAGCGGTTCGCGTCTCAGTCCAAGATGTTCCAAGATTTGCCCCGGATGACTCGCACTCGGAGTCGATGAGCTTCGAGCCCGTGCTAAACCTGGGCATGCGCGTGCTCGCTCGCTTCCTGGCCTCGGAGCCCAAAGAAAAACGGCGCAACAAGGCAGGCGCCAATAAGTGGTGGCGCGGCACGATCGTGGGGGTAGGCGCAGGCGGATTCACGTACGACGTCGAGTACGACGACAAGGTAATCGAGCAGGGCGTGCATGCCCGATTTGTGCAACGGCTCGACGAGGCGGAACCGATAAAGGAGCCGAAGGAGCCGGCGTGGCCGGTGGAGCCGATGGAGAGGGCAAAAGTTCACAGGTACGACCTCGCAGCCTCGACGGAGCATGAGCAGCTGCCGGACTTCGGCCTCCAGCAAGTTCGGATCTCCAAGGTAGAGGCCGTGATGGCGCAGGCGCGCCTGTTGATGAGAAGAAGCTCGGCACCCCACGTCAGGCTCCGGGCCTTGCGCTCACTCGGAACGAGCGATGGCGGCGCGAGCGGCGATGGCAGAGTGGGTTTGAACATCAATTAAGGACTGACGACCACTCACACGACAGTGCTGCGGCGCGGCAGAGCGGCAGCGGAACCGTTAGCGGAACGGCGGAAGGTAGTAATCAGATATCGGAAATACGCGTGGCACGAGACAGTGAGAAGTGTTGCCATACACATTCCGGGTGATGAGACATGACTCATGAGTATTCGGGCGACCGCAACTACTCCTGGTACGTACTAAGTCGGGATCTGATGCCGCTTCTTAATACCTCGCCTCGACGCAGCCATCCGCGCGCAGACTGAGCGCCATCTTGGCACCCCACCAAAACGAGACGGAGAAGGAGGTCTCGAGCGAGCGCACGTAGTGCCAGACGTGGCGCGGGATGTACAGCAGCTCACCCGGCGCCAGGATGCAGTGCATGAACGGAGTGCTCTCCACCAGCGGCTGACGCGCCGGCTGCGGCTGATCAAGGTCCACGTGGCAGTTGTTGCACAGCGCACCGCTTCGGGGGTAGAGTCGCGACGTGTGCCGCGCCTCATACAACCGCACGTACTTATGGCCAACCACCTGCGCGAGCGTGTTGTGGTACGGGTCCGTGTGCAGCGGCGAGACGGTCCCAGCCGGCCCAAACCACGCCGAGACGATCGGTGCGAGGGACTGTTCACACTCTGGCGGGGCTCCTTCATCCTCGGCGGTGCGGGCGGAACAGAAACGCGGTGTGAGGATATCTTCACGGAGGGACGGGATTTGGTCGAAGAGCTGGTACTGAGCGAGGTAGCCGCAAGCCGCCGCCGCCTCCTCGTCCGCCGCATGCGCCTTGTCTGCAGACACCTCCTCAACTGCGGCCGTTGCCTCCAAGCGCGCCGCCATCGCCTTCGCCGTCGGTTTCGTGGGTTTCGTCGATTTCGTCGGTTTCGTCGGTTTCGGCGCCGACGGCGAGCCGCCCAAGGCTTCGTTGGCGGAGTGAGCTTCGGCGGAGTCAGGCGCGCCTTCCACATAGCGTTCAATGTACTCCGACAGGCTCATGACGCGCTGTGCCCATGAGTCACTCAGGTACGTCGAGGTCGCGTCCGCAACCGCGTATGTCTCTACGGGCACGAGACGAGTACCTGCCTGCTCCACGAGATACGCCGTCGTCCAGCGGCGCAGCGCGGGCCACTCATCGAGGGCACCGCAGAGGATCACGGGCCGCGGCGGCGCCTCGATACTGCCTTCCATGTACTGTGCACGGAAAGCCTCTGTGCTGAGCGAACTCGCGTCCACACGAGGAATTGGTACGCCACCCACCGCCGAGAAGTGCTTGCAGCTGGCCTCGAAGTGCCGCCGGCGCACCGTGGCCGCCTCGCTCGCAGAGGTTGAGCTGTAAGCGCTGCTCGCAGCATCGGGATCGCTCGTGCGCTTCGTCGCCTCGCGTTGCAGCCGGCCAGCGGCCAAGATCAGCGACTCTGCGTGTGGTGCCCACAACTCTATGCCGCCTCGCAAGATGGCAAGATCGAGCGCACGCAGTGCATCCGTGGCCGCCTGATGCACAAGCTCCGGCCTCGATGCCGAAGCCCGCAACCTCGCATCGGCAAAGTACAGCGACGCAGCTGCATATGCAGCGGCATGAGGTGCGTATGCTGCATGCTCGAGGCCAGCCTCAAGGAACGGGAATGTCGCCTCTCGCGCAGCGTCGCATGCGGCTTCTGTGCGCTCGCGCTCCGCAGCACGAAGAGCGGTGGCCACATCCGTGTCCAGAGATGCGAGGTCTACCGGCAGCGAGGATAATGGAGGCGCTGAAGCATCGTCATGAGGACGCTTCATGTGTGAGTACCGGTATAAACATTGGCTGTGAATAGGCTGTTAATACTCAGCCTACTCGGATGCCTACTCAGTGCCTACTCTATGGTAGGGCACACAGGATAAGGTGTTGATGATGGGGTTCTGTGAGCTGGAAAGACAGGGAACCGTGAAGTGAGCAAGAAGTGAGCGCTCAGAACGACGCGAATGAAATGAGGGGCCCACAGAATGGTCCTGTGGTGCTCGATTGGCGTTGCAGACAGCCGAGCCACTTACCCGGTACATACCACGCTACGGCCTTTGCGGTGGAGACAGAGAGTCGAGAAAGTCGCCCACGACCCGAAAGAAAGCCGTTGGGTTTCTCTCGAAGACGTCATTATGGCCCGCACCCTCGACAAAGTGGGGCTCGCGCCGGAGGTGCGGCGGGCAGAGCCGGTGGAGCCGCACCGAGTGCGACACGTCGATCACCTCATCCTCGGTCCCATGCATGATCAACACGGGGCAGCCCACTCTACCGAGCCTTCGGTGGTTTGGGTAGATGTCGCAGCACATGAAGACGAACGGCGGGCCACAAAAGCCCGCCGGCGAGCAGCAGGGCGCAGGCGCGAGCACACGCAGCCCGCTGAGCAGACCCGACAGCAAGAAGAGGCCGCGCAAGCCCTTGCGCCGCTCGGCGAGCCACGTCGACGGCCCGGAGCCCACCGACTGGCCGACGAGCACGATCTTGTCGTCGGCCACGCCGCAACTCGACAGGTATGTGTGCGCGGCAGAGATGTCGGCGTAAGTGCCCGCCTCGGACGGACTTCCGCTCGACGCGCCGTACCCGCAGTAGTCATACGCGACCACGTTCACGTTCAGTTTGAGCGCGAGGAGCTGCAGCAACTCGACGCACTCGCCGCAGTCCATCGCGTTGCCATGCGACCAAAGCAGCGTAATGTCGGCACCTTCACTGTGAAAGTGAAAGAGTGCGATGCGTTCACCGTGGCTGGACGTGGCGAAGTGCGTCGTCAGCGTGACACCCGGTGGGGGTGGGTGAGGCCTCCCGTCGACCCACTTGAGCTCGACCGACCCATGATTGTTGGAGCTCATGCGATAAGTTGGATGAGGCGGGTGGAAGGCAAAATGGCTTTGAAGCTGCTGGATGTTGCAGCGCATGCCCGGCAGCACGCATAGAAGCGCACACGAAAGCCCCGCGCCCATGCGTGTGAATGTTCTATTCAAAACAAATCAAGACAAGTCAAGTCAACACGATCTCAAAAGTGTATACATCGTGTGTGTATCTCGATTATCTGTCGTGTGCTTCCAGCTGCTCTCTGTCTTTTTCAAGGAAGATAGCCGCGAGACCCCGAGCCGCGCGCATTCACGATTCCCACACAGGTCCGAGGCGGGACCGCCCCGCTGACAGGTGTGGGGCACATGGGGCCTTATAAACATGAAAAATAGTAGACCTCTGGACCTCTCCCCCTTGGGTCAAGGCGGCGCAAATCTCTTCTCGCGCCCGTGTTTCCGGCCGCGGCGGCCGCGGGCCGGCGGCGCCAACCGCCATTGGCATTGCCGATTGCCGCATGCCCGATGTGCCGGGAGCGCCTGCGCGCCGGTCCCGGCGCGCCCGAAATGCGCCGCACCGTAACTTTACTCTTTTAGACTCTTTACTCGACTCGCAAGTCGTACGCAAGTGCCAAGTCGCATCTCTCATGTAATCATATTATCATCGCGCATGCGCCCAGGCGGTAGTGCGCACCTGTCTCCTCGCCGCCTCCCGCATGCTGCACAATCGCTTCTGCTCTCCATGGGGACGCCCGCTCGAAGCGCCCTTGCACAATGTTCACAGCCGCCCCCTGCCCACACCCCTGCCTCCTCGCCGCCACCACGGCGCCTGCGCCGCCGGCCGCGGCGCGTCGTTCCGCCGGCCCCGCTTGAATTGCATGCCTACATGGGTACGCTCAACACGGCGCTCTCCCGCGATGAGTCGCCGCCCCACACGCGCTCAACACGGCGCTCACGCGGTCTGACGAAGCAGCTCCTCTGACGAAGCAGCCCGCCTGACGAAGCCGCTCACGCAGTCTGACGAAGCAGCTCCTCGTGCACGCGAGGCTTGCGGAAACCGCCAAAGAGGGTAGACTTGTAGAGCTCGGGCGAGAATGGGGCGACCCGCTCGCGGTTCGAGAAGGTCTCCGTCGGGTCGACATCGGTCGCGAAGGCCACGTAGTTGACCGAGCCGTCGCCGCGGATGTTGTACTTGTCGAACAGGAGCTCGAGCTCGTCGGCGGACGGCTCGATGCCCAGCCGAGCGAGCCCTTGCACGTACTGGCCGCGCGTGCAGCAGTCGATCATGATAGGAGAGTTGTTGGAGAGCGCGAAGTCGTGGAAGGGCGCCTTGACGTAGACGCTCCGGATGGCGAAGCGCTGCTTCATCTGGGCAAGCAGCTTCTGCACCTTGGCCTCCTTCTCCGGGCTGAGGGTGATGCGCGTGTGGCCGATCTCGGGCACGATAGGGTGCGGCTGTGCCAGCGGCATCTTCTCCAGGCCAGGCATGATGACCACGTCCTTGATGTCCTTGCAAAACTCCTTCCACGAGAAGAAGTACTCGCCGTCGAGCGTCTCGCGCGCGTACACCTCCTCGAGCAGGTTGAGCTCCGCCTCGGTCGGCGCCTCGTTCGTGTAGTGCATGCCGAAGGCGGCGTTGAGCGCGCGTCGGAACTGCGGACGCGAGATCGCGCCCATGTTGTGGCGGTCGTAGTCGACGAAGTAGTCGTTGACCGGCACGTTGAACTGGCTGGCCTTCTCCTGCAGCCGGCGCATCAGCTCCGCAAGGCTCGACGCATCGGGCCGCTGCGACATGAGCCCGGGCACGTTGGCGACGAGCGGAGGGCGTCCCGGCTGCACGAGCGCCGTCTTGGGCGCCTTGAAGTTGGCGTTTGTCTTGAAGAGCGGCACCTCGGCGCGCTCGAGTGCCTCGCGGTCGGAGCCGCGCTCCTCCGGGTCGACCGCCACGCAGAAGTCCACGTAGTTGATGAAGCCGTCGCCCTTGTCGTCGAACTTGCGCGTGAGCAGCTCGACCTGCTGCGTGGTCGCCTCGAGACCCAAGCGAGCGAGGCACTGCGAGAACTGCGACTTGGTCACGTGGTCCACGACGCGGCTCGAGTTGCGGTTGTACTCAGCGTCCGTAAAGAAGGGCTTCACAAGCATACGCCTGTCCATGACACGCTTGCGGAAGCGCGACAGGACCCCGGCCACCTCGGTCTCCTCGTCGGTGGTCAGCGGCGCCTTGGGCCGGGGTAGGTGGGCGACGAGCGGCGGCGGCTGAGCAGAGGGATTCCTCTCGAGCTTCGTCATGACGAAGATGGAGTCAACGTCGCCGACGAACTTCTTCCAGTTCACGTGCACCACGCCCGACTTGCCCACCGCGTACGTGCGCACGAGCAAGTCACTCTCGGCCTGCGAGAGAGGCAGGTGCTTGCCCCACGTCATTACGAGAGACTGCTGGAATTGCGGCACGGTGATGGTGCCGTCGCGGTGGCGGTCAAAGTCCTTGAAGACCTCGTCCACGCGCAGCCGCTGCGCCCACGCGCCCCGCTGCAGCTTCTCGAGCAGCACCTGCAAGTTCGGCGGGTGCTGGGCGCTGTAGGGCGTCAGCACCGGCGCGGGCGCGTCGTTCGTAGTGGGCGGCCGACCCGGCTGCACGTTGATGATCGGCCCAGGCACAACACGATCCATGCGGTAGCCGCCCGCGAGGAAGGGCTTGGTGCCGTACTCGGGGTCCTGAGGGAAGGCATGCAGCGTCTGCGCGCGACCCGAGAAGGCCTCGTAAGGGTCGATGTCGCGCACGAAGGCGACGTAATTGACAGTCCCAAACCCGAGCGTGTCGTAGCGCTCGAAGAGGAGCGCCGCGTCGTGCGCCTCGATCTCGACGCCAAAGCGCGAGAGCGACTGGAGCATGTTCTGGCGCGTGATGTGGTCCGAGATCTTGACCGAGTGCGACCACTCCCCGAAGTCGGCAAAGAGCGGCTTCACGAGCACGCGGCGCACCTCGACGCGCTTGCGAAGGTCCGCGAGCAGCTTCTGCACGGCCGCCTCGCGCGCGGGCGGCTGGAGCGTCACCGGCCGCTGCTCGGCCTTTTTGTACGAGGGCCCGAGCGTCGGGTCCTTTTCCATGCCCCTAGGCGCCTCATTCCCCTTGTTCACGTCGTCCACGAACTTGCGCCACATGACGTGCTGCGCGCCATGGCGCATCGTCCGCGCGTAGGTCTTGAGGAGCAAATCGATCTCGCCCTCGGAGAGCCCCAAACCGATCTTGTCGTACGCGAGCATGAGCTGCTTGACGAACTGCGGCTGCGTCACGGTCCCATCGCCGTGCTTGTCGAAGTCGATGAAGTAATCGAACAGGCGTAGCCGGTGCTGCATGGCCTTGACCTGCAGCTTATCGATCAGCGGCGCGAGCTCTGCGACAGCGGGGTAAACGACCGGGTAGAGGGGCTGGTCGAAGGTGATAGGGGTGCGCCCCGGCTGGTCGGGGATCCCGTCCGCGTGGTACAGCTTCTTCCGGAACCCGCTCTTGAGCGGCTTCTCCACGTAGCTGCGCGGCTCGCGTGCTGAAAAGGTCTTGAGAGCCGGGTCGACCGCGCAGCAGAAGGCAATGTAGTCGACGTAGCCGTCGGAGGCGCCCGCAAAGGCCTTGGTGAGCACCGCGGTCTCCTCGGCAGAGACCTCGAGCTTCAGCTGGGACAGGCCGTTGCGGAACTGGATCTTGGTCACCTGGTCAATCGCCAGTGTCGAGTTGAGGTTCTTCGAGTAGTCGTCGAAGATGGGCCGGATGTCGATTTGGCGCGTCTTGACGAGGTGTGCGAGGCGCGCGACGACCGCCTCACACTCGGCCGTCTCCTCGGGCGTCAGAAGCGGCGACTCGCGCACCAGCGTCGGCGTAAAGTCCATCGTCGTCGAGAACGGGTTCGACTCCATGTTGCTCGTTGTGAAGATCGAATCGATGTCGTCGAGAAAGGGCTCGTACCTGACGCGCTTCGGGTCGGTCGGGTCGGCGAAGTGCACGGCGAGCGCCTTGAGCTCCGGATCGCTCATCGCCAGACGTGACTCCGCGAACGCGGTCCGGAACTTGGCCTCCGTGATGACGCCCGAGCGCAACGGGTCAAAGTCCCTGAAGAACTCGCGAATGCGAATGCGGCCCCTGAAGATGTCCTTCTTCAGGCGCTCGATCAGCGCGTGGACGTCCACCTTGGTGGCCGCCGAGAGTGTGCCGATCATATCGGACCGGCCTGGGAAGCGAAGGTCCGCCATCGTCGTGCGCTCAAGCAGAACGGAGCGCAGGGAGGAGGCCGAAACAACTCTCTCGAACAGCGAGCTCAAAACGACGCTTTTTTGAGGAAAAGTCCTCGTCGCTTCACACGGCGCAAGTTACGCTCGTCCGCGCAACTTCGGCATGCGCGAGGTGCTGCACGGTCGATTTGACGTGATTCGATTTCTCCCGGACTTGATTGGAATCGGGTCAGTCCGCTTGGGATGTGGCTCTTCCAAGCCATCGCCGGCGACAAGCCGGCGACGGACGAGGCGGGGCCCTCTTCATCGGCTTCGCAGGAGGCGGGCGAGTCTACCTCCGTGCTCGACTGGCTCGACGTCGTGAAGCCGGGCTATGGCGAGCGCTTCAGCAAGGCGTTCGACGCCGTGGGCATCGAGGACACGGATGACTTTCGCCACATGGACGACGAGCTCTTCGAGGAGCTCGAGGCCGCGCTACGCGAGTGTGGGGCCAAGGCGATGCACCTGTCCAACATCCAGCGCGCGCTGTTTGAAGTCATGGCGGCCGAGGGCTGCACCTACCAGCCGGCCGCGGATGAGCAGTGGGAGGCCGATCCCACATGGAAGTGCGAATTCTGCGACTTCTTTGGCAGCTTTGAAGAGGTGTCGCAGCACGAGGCCACCTGCCCGGCGTCGGATGCGCAGTCGGCGGCCATCGCTGCGGCCGTTGCCGCTGGGGCTTGCGGCGGCGTCTCGTGCAGCGGCACAAGTCGGCCGCCAAAGGCGCCGAAGGCGCCGAAGATGTTGAAGGCGCGCACGCCGAAGACAAAGGCGCCGTCGCCCTCAGCGCTCGAGGCAGCGGCAGCGATGGCCGCCAAGAAGGCGGCGGTCCCAGCCGTAGCCAAAGGCGCCGCAGCCTCAGCCTCCGCGGCATCGTCTTCCTCCGCAGCCCTTCCGCCCTCGCCGCCGCCGCCGCGCGCGCCCAAGGCAAGCACGCCCAAGGCGCCGACGTCGCCCCCCGCACGCCTAAAGCGGGCTTCCTCGGCCCGCGTGGCCATCCACTCCGCAGCAGCCACCTCCCGAAGTGAGCCACCTCCAGCCTCGCCCTCGAAGGCTAAGCTCGCCACGACCGAGCCGACCGAGCCGCCGTCGCCCGCGAGCGCGCGCGCCGCGACGCCAACCAAGTGGAAGGGGCCCTCGGGCAAGGCGCCCAAGACGGCGCGCCCGCCGCACGCGGCACCGCTCAAGGGGACTGCACTCGATGAGCCTGAGGGGCCGCCACCGCCCACAACGCAGGCGCTGCCGTGGTGGTGCGACGTGGCGGCGGAGGGCTGCCTTCGACCGACAGAGCCAACACGCAGCGACCACTACAGTGCCGATCACCGCTGCTGGCACCTCAATCACACGTACATGGTGTGCGAGGTCTGCTACCGCGCCGGGCGCGCCGAGCACTCCGATGAACTCATCGAGCTTCCGACGGGCGCTGCGTCGTCGTCGTCGTCGTCGTCGTCCTTCCGCCCGAAGCCGCGCCCACATCCTCTTGAAGTGAGCGCCGTATTGAGATTGACCTCGGTCAATGCGCTGCTGCAGCCCTCGCCGCCGCGGCCGCCACGCCCGACAGCCGTGTTCGCTTCGGAATCTCTACGCATACCAGTCACAGGTCTCATGCCCCTGCTCAATCAAACGTGCACGGCGCCGCCGCCCTCGTCCCCTCCGCCACCGCTGCCACCACCCTCGCCGCTTGTCAATCCAGGCACCTCACCGTTTGTCTCTCTCGGCGGCAAAGGATCGGCCATGCCCTCCTTTGGCGGCGGCGGCGCTGGAGGCGGCGGCGGAGGTGCGCCTTCACCTCTGGACTCGCCGCCGACCGCCATCGGCGTAACGGTCGGCGCAACGGACGATGCGGCGGCGCAGTACGCGGCGCTCGAAGCGGACATTGCGACCTTCGTGACCGCCCTGCCGTTGGACAATACGGCCATCGCCCCTTTCACCTTCGCCACACCGCCCGCGTGGCTCGTGAGTGCGGCAGCGTACGGCTGCCGCGACTTGGCAGACGTGGCGAAGCTCACGTCGCTCGAGCACCAAGGCCCCATCGACGCGCTCGAGCAGCCGTCCGAGACCCTTGCCGAGTACAACCGGTGGCTTCTCCTCGCCTCTGATGACCTCTGATGACCTCTGATGACCTCTGATTGCATCCCTCATCAGGTGGCTTCTCCTCGCCGCCAAGCGCGTCGAGTACCTGCAGCAGAAGCAGGCAGAGGCGCGGCGCGCACGCCGGCACGCCGACGAGCAGGCGACGTACGCGCAGCGTGGCGCGGCGCTGCAGCAGAAGGCTTGGGAACAGCGAGGCCAAGCTGCGGAAGCGGAGCGAAGGCTCGCCGAGCAGAAGCGCCTAGTCGCCGCGCAACTCAAGCATGCTGCCGCGGCGCGCAAGGCAGACGCGGAACAGCGCGGGCAGCTGTTCAACGCGTATGTGTCCCTGCTGCATGAGGAGGTGCTCGAGGGCCAGGATGAAGCGCGCGAAGCCAAGGCGGCGGTGGCGCAGCAGAATGCAGCCCTGGGCAGCACGCTTCGCGCCGCGAGCGGAGCCCTCGAGCGCAAAAAGGGCCAGCTGCAGGAAGCCAAGGAGGCTGAGGCTCGGAAGACCCGCGACCGCGTGCGCGAGGCGGGCATGGTCCTCGTGCCGCCCGAGATCGCTCGCGCGATTGCGAGGAGCAGCCGAGGCGGGCTCTCTTTGAGGGCGACCATGTGACGTCACGTTGATGGACGACGCTTCCTATAGACGATATCTTTCTCGTCCCGAGTGGGTCAAGAGTTCTCGACATCCTCCTAATGTGAGCGCTTCCCACGCACGCCTTTTCGGGGCTTGGGGGTGAGTTTCCCTGGGGGAGAGGACCCTGAAACGAACGAATCGTCGACAAGGACGCAGAAACAATCAAATTAGAGGGACGGCATGGAGACATGGGACCGCCCCACCGTGCACCGAGGACCGAGACTCTTGACGCACCGGTCTCCGGTGCCCAAGAAAGAGTTGACCTGACTTTGCCTATTTAACTTTGCGCCTCCCACGATGTGTCACCACGAGACTTGGCTGTGCGTCTTGCCGCGAGGGCAAATTAACGTGAACTTTCCCTTTTTAATTTGGTGTGAGTTCCTTCATTTGGACATTTCTTGACTTCTCGCGATCATTATCAACAAGGTGAAATGCCAATGAGAAAGCCTTCCCCCATCTCCAGCTGGTCCTCAGGCCAGCTCGGGGCGTGGCTGCCATCCGTGTGCATATCTCCAGATCGGCCGCCCATGCCCCCTACTGGCTGCTGATGCGCGCTCGCGTCGCACGCGACGCGCGCACTCTGCGGCAACGCGCGCGCGCGCGCACTCAGCGCCATATTTGTACCCGAGAGCGCGCTTGACCATGGCTCACTCATGTATGCTCACGTGGCCTGATCGCTCCTCGCAGCTAATATACAAATGCAGTCCACCGCCGTCGTCGCCCTTGCGCTCCTCGAGTCCGTCCAGGCCTTCCAGGCCCCGGTCATGCGCTCGCGCCCGCTCTCGATGTTCTCCGAGGGTGACCTCGGCGTCCTCCCGCCGCTCGGCGTGTACGACCCGCTCGGCCTCATTGAGACCCGCGACATGCGCCGCTACGAGATCATGGAGATCAAGCACGGCCGCGCGGCCATGCTTGGCTTCCTCCACGTGATCGCCCTCCACGCGGGCATCTACGTGCCGGGCTACCTCTCCACGTCGGCGAACCTCAAGTTCTCGGACGTCCCGATCGGCTGCTTCGCCTCGCTCGAGGCCGTGCCCACCGCTGGCTGGCTGCAGATCATGATCCTCACCTGCATGCAGGAGGCGGGCACCGGCTTCGCCTCCAAGGCGCAGACCGAGGACGCCGAGGCCGGCGACATCGCCCTCGACTCGTGGGTGCGCTATGACGACCCCGAGGTCAAGACCTTCAAGCTCAACGCCGAGCGCCAGAACGGCCGCGCGGCCATGATGGGCATCACCGGCTGCCTCGTCCACGAGCTCCTCGGCGTCGACGCCCTCTACCCGACCGGCGGCCTCGGCGGCGCCGCGCCCCCGACCATCTTCTAAGCACAAACAGCTCATAAGCAATGTCGTTCGTCTCCAATTACAATTGTATTCTTGATTTTAATCGCAATCACGTTTCATTCGTTTCATTCACCAACATTGTCGCCGGTCCCGTAGCAAGCTTGGTAGCAAGGCAGCAGCGTCTTGCTTTCTCTTGCTTGCTTGGTCCCGTGGCGTGGAGGGCGCAGATCGGGCACGACAACGACCCTGCGGACGACAACTCGACAAGGACGCAGAAACAATCAAATTAGGGATGGCATGGAGACATGGGACCGCCCCACCGTGCACCGACTGAGACGCACCGGTCTCCGGTGCCCAAGAAAGAGTTGACCTGACTTTGCCTATTTAACTTTGCGCCTCCCACGATGTGTCACCACGAGACTTGGCTGTGCGTCTTGCCGCGAGGGCAAATTAACGTGAAC
>Ga0210246_101505_pt1 | contig 17861 bp, 14 predicted proteins | sample ChrtobMetaP3_8mM_FD_155469 | JGI IMG/M metagenome (GOLD analysis project Ga0210246, IMG submission 155469) | Chrysochromulina tobin associated microbial communities from unialgal haptophyte culture, Seattle, Washington, United States - P3_8mM | ecosystem: Host-associated > Algae > Haptophytes >...
TGGGGCGCCGTCGGCGAGCCCATGTTCCGTCTCGTACAGAAAACACGCATCATCGTAGAGCGCAAGGGTCGCCTCGCGTACATCGCGCGGCAGTCCTCGCCACTGCTCGGAGATGAGAACGAATCCTGTTCATGCTGCTGCTGTTCAACACAACGCGCCGCGCGCTGTTCATGGATGAATACTGTGAATGCGAAAAGGTCAGCTCATAACGGCAAAACAAGTTTACGGCACAGATCAGAACGACACACGCAAGCGCACACCGCCTCGGGCACTAAACACCCGCCACGCAGTCTGGTCGCGACGTCGCGTTCTGCCCCGTGTTGCGCGCTGCGGTGCGACTAACACACCGGCGGGGATTACAAGGACCCGGACCCCCCCCAACCCGACCGCGCTTCACGTCGAAGCCAAGGGGTCGAAGCAGACGCTGTCACAGTCGAAGTCAGTGAATTGAGTCAGTCGCTACTCAAATGGATCGAGATCGGCACCGGGTCTGCGATCCACAGCGAACGCGAGCATTACCCCATCGTGAATGTTGCATGCATATGAGCGCGCGCGGGGGGGCGCTTACTCCTTTGCGAGCCGCTTGAACGTGCCCTTGTCCATCACCTCGTACGTAACGAAGCCGTAGCCGGGCTCAAAAGCCCCATCGGCCGTCGCTTCGCTGTATGCAAGGCCGCCGGCCTGCACGTACATGCGCCCGGTGTCGCGGTCTTTGTACGGCATCTGACGCACGTGCGACGGGAAGCGGTCCAGGTCCTCCTCCCAGCAAGCGTACAGCCCGCGCGCCCACCCGCACACGAGGCGTGGCTCATGGCCCGACCCGCACATGGGGTTGGCCCCGTAATGGAAGGTGTCCGCGAAGAAGGCGGCCGCGTCCGCGTAGTCGCCGCCGTCCGTGTCCGGCTCCGCGAAGGCCCAGTGCAGGATGGCGTCCACGGCGCGCACGGCGGCGCCGAGCCACTTGCCGCCGCTGGGGACGTACCTCTGCAAGCCGCGCACCGCGGCGAGCAGCGCGACCCACTCGTCGCGGCTCCCCACGACGTCCACGGACGGGATGCCGCACCTTGTCGTGATGTAGTCGAAGTACGGCGTGCCAGCCTCCGCGAAGGCGAGCAGCGTCGCGGTGTGCGCGCCGGGCGCCTCGGACGCGAAGCGCGTGTCGCACAGGAGCGCCGCGAAGGCGGGATCGCCGATTTGGGTGCGCATTGCCGCCACGAGTTCTCCCACGTCCAGGTCGTCGCGCGTTACGATGACGATTTCCGTCTTCCCCGTGGCGGCCTTTGTGAACAGGTCGCGGTACGCAGCCGGGTCCGCGAGGACGGCTGACGCCACCTCGTTGACGAGCGTGTGCCACACCATGTCGGGGCGCAGCACGGCGCCGCGCTCCGCCGCCCAGCACGCGTGCAGGTAGCGGATGAACCCCGCGTGCGTCACGGGCACCGCCGCAGCATCAAAGGAGGCTCGCAGTTGCTTGAAGTCGCTGCCGAACATTTCGTCGCTGCTGAAGGCGCGCACCCACTGCTCGGGGCTGTCGAGGGGGAAGGTGGGGGCGCCGCGCACCTCGGGCGCCGCGGGGGCGCTCAACACGAAACGGCGCCGCGGCGGCAGCGCGGCCGCGGCCGCCGCCGGCAGCGGCGCGGGTTTGCTCGCAGGGGCAGCCGCAATCGTGCGCTCCGACCGCTCCTCGAGCGCTTGCATGAGGGCACCGGTACAGAAGAGAGAGTGCCGCGCTCGCAAGGTGAGAGCCCGAGCTCACAGAGCAAGTCAAGACAAGTCAAGTCAAGTCACCTTGCTCACAACCGGGCTCAACTTGCGTTCCGAGCTTCGTTCGAAACCAATCATGATAATGCGACTAAAACTCACTGTACTACAGACGGCTCCCCCCCGGTGTCTTTGAACAGATCTGTATTTCGCAACTAGACATTACAATGTACCCGAAACTACACGACTTGTACAATTGTAACAGGTTGGAACCCGACAACAACGACATGGAAATGACCTAAATTTGGATTTGAATGTTGACGAGCCTCGGTGTCTCCGGCGGTGTGCCGCGTCAAGACCGCGGACGACGGCATAGTGACTGTCGAGTCGGTGCTGGATTCTTGATGCTCGCCCTGTTCGTGGCGCTCCAGAGCGTGCAGGCGTGGTTCGCAGCGTCGTTCCGCAAGGACGCGTATTTGGACCCCAAGCTGTACGTCGAGGACTTTGCTCCGAACCCGACGACGGGCGGGCGTGTACATTTTCTTCTTCCGTTCCTGGACAACGCCACATCCTCGACGTGGCCATTCAATCTCCTGCTCAATGGTGAAGCTGCTACGCTCGACTACCCAACGCTCCGGCTACCTGCGGATGTGGACTGGGCGCGCGTGGAGGCGGACGCGGGCGCACGGCTGGTGTGGGTCGCGCTGCACTCACGCGCGGAAGCCTTCATGGCCGGCCTCGGCCAGCTCGAGGTGCGTGACGCGAGCGGAGCCACGGTTGCCGCCGCCGCCGTGCGTGTACCTAGCCCGCACGCGGTGACGCTGACGTATGTGGCGACGCAGAAGGCCTTCCGCGAGCTGGTCGTGCACCTGCAGAACGCCGACGCGATCCCGCACGTGGTCACGCAGCTGCATGCCGATGGCCAGGAGGCGCTGGGCGCACCCCTGACTCTGGCGGCGGGCGAGCACCAGGTTCTGGTGGTGAGTCTACCGAGTCCCAAGCGAGAGGGGCAGCTGTGGACAGTGCGCGCGATCGTGGATGGCGCCGACCTTGCATGGGGAGGCGTGCATATCAAAGAGCTCTTTCCATTCGAGAACTGGCCTAAGGACGACCAGTGCCCGTTTCCGGCGTCCAACCGGACTAACTTCGACACGCTGGCTGCGCTCGGAATCGATTGTAGCTTCCTGCGCATGAAAGAGTGCGGCGTTTCCTCGCTCGTAGTCGTGGAGCAGGCCGCTGCCAACGGGTACACTGTGCTTCCGGACGAAGCCCACTCGTTACAAGAGCCGAACTACTTCAAGCCTGAGCACTACCCGGCCATCGCTGCGCTGTTCATCTCCGACGAGGGCGACAAATCGTGGAGCGACACCGCACGTCTGCTGAACGAAAGCCTCCGCCGTCGCCGCAACTACCCCGAGCTCGCCACCTACATGGGTGGTCACGTCAACAAGTACACGGGCACATTTGCAGGCATCACGGACATCATGGGCATGGACTATTACGTGGCCCAGTGCGCGCCGCACGTGACAGGCGCGCTCTCGCCCATGCGCATCCAAGGGACGTTCGACTACCTCCGGGTGACGCGGGAGAACCACAAGCCATTGCCCGTGTGGGGTTATAGCCAGTCGTCGTGTGCGGACTGCTGGACTCTGAAGGACGGGCTGAATGAGGGCGAGCAAACCAGTGCGCTTGCGTCGGTCTTCGCCGCGGGCAATAAGGGGCTCATGCTCTTCATGGGCGACGTGCGCCGCGCTGACGTGCCAGGCTGGCGGGCGGGCGCTGCGCTGCTCCGCAGCTTCCGCGCGGTGCGAGAGGCGCTCCGTGTTGGCGACGTCATGGACTCTGCCTTGACCTCCTCAGACGGCGTGGAGCAGTCAGTGGCGGTCGCCATTCAATCGCCGACAGGCATCGTGATCATCGTGATCAACATGAATGCAGACACCTACTCTGATATCACGTGCGCAGCTCACGTGGGCGCACACTGGATCTTCCACCCGCACACTGTACAGAGGATCACGATCTCCCTGCCCGCTGGCTTCCGGCTCAAGGACGTTACTGAATTCGTCGACGGCAATGATCAGGCGGGAACAGTGCATTACTCCGTCGTAGGATCGGCCCTGGTGCTCACGGAGGTTGAACTGGGCACCGCAAACACGACGCGAGTCTTCTGGGCCGCGCGGGAGTAACTCCAACCAGCCAAACCCCTCACTTTCTGGGCTTTTCTGCCCAGTGCCGCCGTAGCGGCGCCATGGTGCGCGCCATGGTGCGCGCACAAGGGCCCTTGCATACAATCGATCCATTCGGCAGAGACTGCTGGGCTACGCGTACCGCCGTCTGCTGAATGCTGCATGCGCCGCGCGCGCCGCCACGCACATCTTGAGTGCTGCTGTGAAAGTGCTCGTAAGATGAAAACCAAGCGGTGCGGGAGCGCGGCCGGGCAGCGCGCGTGTGTGCACGAGCTCCCCGCCCAACGGCGACCGAAGACAAGAGCAATCACCGCACAGCAAATGCGCGCGACCGGCAAAGCAGTAAGCACGCGACGGGGTCGTCGTGCACGCAATAACGAAAACTAATGAGAAGACCAATTGTCCTTACCAAAAACTATCGTACTAACTACTGTCACAGTAAAACTGTCAGACATGCGGGCTGTTCGATACGAGGCGTCGTACGGGTGGTCCTGGTCGCGAGGAAACCCATGGAGAAACCGGCGCACAGCGCCACACGCACTTTCCGAGTCTCTCACACTCACGTCATACTACGTATACACGAGAAAGCGCGAACACGACCGTCGTACAGCGGCGACCGGCGCTCAGCGGACACACGTGCAGAATCGACGCGAATCGAATATGACGGCTTGCCATTGGCAATGTGCAACGTAACTTCGGCTTCGCTGTTGGCGAGTGGATTATGATATGACGCATGCATTATGGTCCATGGACTTCGGCTTCGAGATGCTGGCAACTGAGCCGCTGGCGAGTCGGCCATCCCCACTGGCGCTGCCCACGACAGCGCTGGGCTCCTTTATCAACGTCGTCGGTACGCTGAGCCTCACAAGTGGTCGGCGCGCCTCAAGGTCTTCCTCTTCATCCTCGTCGATGACCGCATCCTTGAAGCAAATCTCACGGACTAAGCTCGGTGCCGACAGGCGCTGTGAGAGCTGGGCAAACGTGGGCCGTTGCTCGGGAACTATGCGTGTACACTCCCGTGCAATGTCCACAAGCAGCGCAGGCATGTTGTCACCTTCAACGACCATCGAGAGTGGCTTGGCACGACCATCCCGCAGCTGCTGAATCACATCGTGCACTGAAGCAAGTTCAATGTCCGTGTAGGGCGGTGCGCGCGCTGCGCAATGCGCCAGCAAGCACCCAAAGCTCCACACGTCCGTCGGTTTGCCCACCCGTGGCGCACTGGGTATGTCGACGCTCGCCGCCTCAGGCGACACATACGACGGAGTGCCATGAATGCGCACGCCCCCCGACCTGCCGAAGTCCGACCTGAAATGGGTTTCGTCGGCGACGCCGCTGGCGGTGCTGACAGCGGCTCGCACGCCGGCGTCGCCCCCTCCTTTGATGAGTTTCACCTCGCCAAAGTCGGCCACCTTGGCCGTCCATCCGTCGCTCATGAGCACGTTGAGCGGCTTGAGGTCGCGGTGGATGACGTTGTGGTAGTGAAGGAAGGTCATGCCGGATGTTACGTCCGTTGCGATCGCGAGCAGCGAGTCTGCCCATGTCACGTGCCTGCGCAGGCCTCTGAAGGCATGCCCATGCATCAGCTCATGCAGTGAGCAGCTCATGAGCTCCATAATCAAGCCGATCTTTGCGGGCGCGTCGAAGGCGATCCCAAGCGTCTTCACAATGTTCGGATGGCTCATGTTCTTCATCGAGCCCTCGTCCAGCAGCGCGAGTGCCTCTTTTAGCCCATCGCCCGAGTGCACATCGGCGATCTTGACCGCACACGGAAGGCCGCCGAGCTGGTTCAGCTTGGCGAGCGCGACGGTGCCGAACGCGCCCTTGGCCAAGGTGGTCTGGGTGAACGAGATCGTTTCCCATGGGACAACGACGATGCCCTCGCGCTGCTGCTTCTGGCGGATCGCCTCTGCTAGTTGCAGCTGAAGGTCAAGCTGCGCCTGAGCGGCTGGCGGCTGCCCGAGAGTTCCCAAAGAGTTCCAGCGCAACGCTCCCTTGCGGGCGGTCCCCTTCTCCGCCTTCTTCGCAGCAGCCGCCGCGGCCTCCTTCTCTACCTTCGACGTCCACAACGAGGCGATGAGTGGCATGGCTGGTGGCGGCGTGGGTGCACTTTGCATCCATGCGCGCGACGAATCGTCCGCCCAACGGCGTCTCAATTTACTGTAGGAATCCTAGAGACTTTGGAACGCGTGGCGGCTTCGACCCCTAACTTACCAAAAAGGCTTTCTAAAAAAGGTAGGAAAAAATCAAGTTCGTAAGTTCTGTACGAAAATGCCCAAGAAACAGCTGTCAGGACACGCCTCACAACCCAGCCGCGAGCCCCGCGACCTGAGCTGCGGAGGCCGTGCGCGTGGCTCTCCTCCCGAGATTCGCACCGAGATTCTCACCGAGATTCGCAGCTCTCCTCCCGACCTGCCGAGCAACGCCTGGCCCAACCCTCTCGAAGCACAAGCACAGCTCGACGTGCGGCGTGTGGGGGAAGAGATCGACAGGGATGGCACGGCTGAGAATAAAGGGCCCCGAGCGCCCACCGCGCTTGCAAAGTATCTTGGTGTTGGCCTAGTGTTGGCCGCGAGCGAGCCGCCCTTGACCACGTAGTCATGGCGCAGCGTGTGGCCATGCGGGTTGCAGCTCACGAACACGATCCGGTCGATGGCACTCTCTGCCCGGAGCGCCTTGCACACGGACGGGGCGAGGCCAGTGCGCGGCGGGTCGAGCACCACCGTGATGCGTCGCGTCGTGTCGAGCACCGCCGTGATGCGTCGCGTCGTGTCGGGCGTCGCCGTGATGCGTCGCGTCGTGTCGGGCGCCGCCGTGATGCGTCGCGTCATGTCGGGCACCGCCGTGATGCGTCGCGTCGTGTCGGGCGTCATGTCGGGCGTCACTCGCAAGCACCTCTGTGATGGTTCCCATCTCTCTGCCTGCTGCTCCGTCGTCCTCTCCGTCATCGGGGCTGGCCCAGTAGTGTGAGCGGAGGCCACGACAACTCGCCATGCTGTCGCCGTCGCCAAGACAGATCAGAGATCACACCCGCACGGACACGGACCTCACACATCGCATGAGCCGCTGGCGCTCTCAGTCTCGCCAAACATGCACACGGTCACGGCTCCGCTCAGCCTCCAGCTCTCCACCTTCAATTTGCCATCGCAAGACTGCGTGTGTGACAGGAGCGCGAGCAGTGGAGTAGGCCAATCATCAATCCACCGGTCATTCCACCGGTCCCTGGGCTGGGGCCGCCGATGGTATTGCAACCCTGAGCGAGCGCAGCCGGGAGAGGGACGCGCCGACCTCAAGCATACGTGGGCGCGCGAGATTGCCGAGGCGCCGGCCGGGGCGCAGCACGTCGAGGCCCTCCCGGTCGAGGGTTTCGTCAAGCGTCCGAAGCAGCGCGTCGAGTGGCGTGGCACCGTCCATTGGGCCGCTGATCAGGTACAGTAGCGCCTCACCGATACAGCGCGTCTGTGAGTGCTCCACGAGCTGCTCGAGGGCGGCGAGCTCGAGCTCCGGTGCGTCGCCTATCCGGAGGCTCGTGCGCTGCGCGCTCAGCTTGGCGCCCGATACGACGCCGGTCGCGCCGGTGAGGCACCGCCGTGGCGGGCGCGCAAATGTCGCGCCTGAGCCGAGGGCCTCCGGCGGAGGGCCACCAGCGATGCTCGCGGCAATCTCCTTTGCACGCTCGGTGACGTCGGCGCACCTGATGAGGAGAGCAATCAACGGCCAATCAGCAAAGGGAGAACCCACAGCCCGCGCTCGATGACGTCGGCGCACCTGTACTCGTCGAGCATCAGGACGGTGTCTGCCACGTCGAAGTAGTCGCCGCTCCCCCCAAGGACGAGCACTGTGGACACGCCAAGGGATCCCCACAGCCCGCGCACCTGATGAGGAGAGCAATCAACGGTCCATCAGCGGCCGATCCATCGCAATCCGAGGTGCTCCGAACTCACGCGAGTGATGAAGGGCTTGATGGGCTCCTTGTCGGCCGCCACGAGAGCCTGCATGCGCGCATCGCGCATCAGAAAGTTGGTCGCCGACGTATCTTCGTCCATCAGCAAAGCGCTTGCACCGGTCTCGAGCGCCTCAATAATGGCTGCCGCCTGCGAGGTCGAACCGGACGCATCTTCGGTCGCAAAGGCCGTGGTGCGTTTGCCGAATGGCAGATGGTCAATGAACGGAGAGATGTCGACGGCGGTCACCGCGCGCCCGTCTTCGGCACGAACCTGATGAGGGCAGCAATCAATGGCCACATCAGTGGCTATACGAGCGCATCGGTAAGAACCGCGCCCACCACCCTCTCTGCATGCAAGCATGCAAGCATGCACCTTGACAGCGGCGCCATCGGTCACAACGCCCTCGCGCCCATCGCCGGGCACCTTATCATACACACCGAGCTGCAACGCCTCAAGCAGCGTCGACTTGCCATGGAACCCACCGCCGACGATGAGGGTCACGCCGCGTCTCACGCCCATGCCCACGAGTTGCTTCGCGTTTGGCACCGGGAGGCTCACGCGCAGCGAGGGCGGCGAGGCAAAGGGAACAGCGGATGAGCTGTCCAACGGCAGGTCGGAGGCGCCTGACCGACGTGCCAACATGGCACCATCCGCCACGAAGGCGACCAGTCCGCGTGGCGCGAGCTGCGCGCGAGCTGCCTGCTGGTCCTCGGCGCAGTCCAGATGCGCCTTGAGGGCCGCCGGGTCGGAACTCGAGTAATACAGAGCTTCGTGCACAAGCTCGGTCAGCGTTGTCGTGAGCACATTGGCTGCCCAGTCGCCGCAGATACTTCGGCCTCGAGCGGGCAGTGCGACGGTGAACCGTGCCTCGATACACCCCTCGAGGCGGTCGATGACGACGCTGGAGCGTTCGAGGATGTGCTGGCCAGGTAGATCGACGAGGAGTTCACCGCCTTTGCGGCCGTGCCAGCCGCCCTCGCCAACCGTGCGCTGGTCTACGCCGGCGCGGCGCGCGGCGCTCGCGAAACGCCGTGTCAGCCAGTCGCGCAGCGCCACCTCGCGCACCTTGGGCGTGAGCGTCGACGGAGGGAAGCCGGCGAGGACGAGCGGCACACGCACGTGGCACTGCGAGGGCGGCGCAAATGGGTCCGACTGGACGTGGTCGATGCAGAGAGTGAAGCGGCCGCCCATGTCGTAGTCCGTCTTCTCGATGTCGTGGTATGCTGGGTATGGCTTGCCGTCGATGCTCAACAGCGTGCGGCACAGCTCGTCCGCCGTGCTGTGCCGGCGCCGCTTGTTCATTGCATCCTCGTATGCTCCGCCACCGCGGCAGCCGCCGTCGGCGCTACCGCCGGCATCGCTATCGCCGTTGTCGCCGCTGTCATCGCCCCCACCCTTGCCGCCACCTTTGCCGCGGCCAGCGCCGCGCGAGAGATTCTTGTAGTACTCGCCCTTGCCTGGATTGCTTCGGCCGCCGCCACCACCGCCCTTGCCGCTGCTGCCCTTGCCGCTGCCCTTTCCCTTACCGTAGCCGCCGCCGCCGTACGAGGCCATGATGCCGCGTGGCGACTCTTCCAAAAAGGGGAACTCTGACAGCTTCCAAAAAGAGAAACTCTGCCTGTACGATCTCGGGACTTCTCCCGAACTGTTCACAGAAAACATCACGTTCACAGCTTTGGAAAGCGACCCAGAACGAGGGGAACCTGCCCTCTCTTCCTCCTGGTGCTGCGCTTCTTGTACCTGTCGGAACCTATCCATGCCACCGTCACCCGAGTTCACGATCGCTGAGGTTTCAGCAACTAGCGTCATTGCTCAAGGGCTTGGGTACGTAGTCGGTGCTGGTTCGCTGCTCTTGTACACGCCAATAGCCATCAGGGTCTGCCGCCAGCGCGACGCGTCTGGGCTGACGCTCTCGACGTGGTGGCTGAAATTGATCTCATATACCTGCTCCGACGTCTATTCTTTTGCGAATGGCTACCTCGTCTCCACGTGCGTGGCTTTAGTTGCAGCGCTCCACACTTTCCCTTGCTCTCTATCAGGTACGTGACTCTCTCAGTGCAGAACAATCCCGTTGACTCAGGTACATCGAGACGCTCATCATCACGGTGGAGGCGGCAGTGGTACTTGCACTCGTCGCATTTTACCAGAGGCGGATGGACCGATCGTTCTTCGCTCTAGCAGCATCATACGGCGGCGCGTGCGTGTACGCCATGAGCGCCGCGCCCGCCTCTGTGGTCGCGCTCGGCCAGACGGTGGCCACCCTCTTGAACACGGGCGCCCTCCTCCCGCAGCTCTATCAGAATCTCCGGAGGAGAAGCCCCGGCGGCTACTCGCCACTGACCGCGGGCCTCGCATGTGCCGGCTGCTCGGTGCGGCTCTTCACCACGATCGCGCTGGCAGGCTCGGATCCGCTGCTGCTGGCCGGGTTCGCTTTTGGGCTCGCTGTGAACGGTCTGCTACTGGGCCAGATCTGCTGGTTTGGCATGGTGGTCGAGGGCAAGCCGCTCTCGGCGCTGCTCACGGCTGATTTTGCGGCGCCGGCGCCGGCAGCGCCCACAGCGCAGCTCACGCGCGTTTTCGAGATGAGTGACTCAGAGCCGGACGACTGGGAGCCGATGCGATAGAGGAATCGCGCCTTCAGTCAGTCGCTTCAGTGCAGCGAAGACTCCGGTCCGACCGTGCATCATCGCCAATCATCGCTCGTAGGTGGAGTCTTGTCAGCCGCCGCAAACCGGTGCCGAAAGAGCAAGGCAGCTGTGCATGCATCCTCGCATGTTTGCGCGATCGGTTACGCACGAAAAGTTACAAAAACATGGTCGTATTTTTAGCCCCGGCTCCAATCTTCACCCTGCTTGGTCTCCACGCCATCTCATGCAGTTCGGTCGGTTTGCGCAGAAGCCTGACCCGCCTGAGTACACGACCACTGGCCTCCACTCCGGTGCCGAAAAAGACGTGTGGGCGCCAGAAAGGAAGACGCGCTTCAAGTCGACCAACACCGTCTCTTTCAATGACCCACAGAAACGCGACTCGGCGTCGCTGCGCTCGCCGCTCGAGCGGCGGCTCGGCATGCGTGACGGCGAGTCGCCGACCGGCGACCTAAAGCCTGGGCCGACGCAGTATCCGCGGCGGGAGTACTCAAATGTTCCGACGGCCGAGGAGGAGATGCGAAATCTTTCGGTAAGCTACGAACGGCGCGTGGACGGCGATCGCTCGACCGAAGTCATGCCGGCGGTCGAGTGGCTGTCGCGCGCGGATGCCAATCCGCTGGTGCAGCGGAAGGATGCTCCGCCGATGCTGCCGCGCCACTCGGCGCGCGACCACCTGAGCGATGTTTACAAGCACAGCGTGCTCTTCGATCCGGCGCAGCCGCAGATACAGACGGTCGTGCGCGTGACGCGCCGGCAGACAGCGGACGGCTGTTCTGCGGAGGAGCTCCGTAGCGCGCTCGTCAAGGACCAGCAGGCTGCGAAGATGCGCGAAGTGCTCAAGCGGCAGCAGGCGGAGAAGAAAGCCGTCGAGGCGTCCGAGGCCAACGAGCTGCTCGAACTCTATTCGATGGGTATCCGTGGCGTGCTCTCCGGTACGGAAGCCTACAGCCAGCCGGGCGACAAGGGAAAGCTCCGCCCGGTCACGCGCTCGCAGACGGCCGCCAACCGCGACGAGCAGGATCGTCAGGCGCCGGCGTTAGCCGCCGCCGTAACCGCCGCCGTAACGGTCGCGGCGCGCGAAGCGGTCGCGCGCGCAACCGCCCGCGGAGTCCAACCGTCCGAATCCGCACCGGCGGCCGAGAAACCGCCGCCGGTGAGCGGCCCCCTGAACGAACTTTCATGGGTCAAGGGTGGGAGCGTGCCCATCGTGAAAGCCACGCGCCCTAAGGAGGTGCCACGGGTCTTCCCTCCGGGTACCTTCGACATCCGGCAGCAGGACGCTCAGCGTCAGCTCAAGCAAGCCCAGCGCTTCGCCCCGACCCGCGCGAGCGGCTAGAACCACGCCCACAGTCGCGCTCACGCGCATCGCTTACTGTCTTAGAAAATGGCCGCCTGCGAAGCGCCGTACTACGGCCAACGGCCAACGCCATTGCCGGAGGCTCGTCGGGAGTGCGCCTGCTTCGCCACGTCTTGGCGGCAGCTGACGTTCTCGTTGCAAAGTGCTCCCGGGCGGAGCTCGAACAGCTCATTCTCACGTCCATCCGGAGCCAGGAGGCTGTGGCTCTGGGTGTGATGTCGAGGCCGCGATCGAGGCTGCGGCGGCAGCGCGGCTACCTGTACAGCCCAAGGCGCCAGTGTGTAGATGACGATTGACGTCAGCATGCAGGGCGCCGGGCTCCTTGACGTGCGGCGATCCGACGAAACTGACTGACTACTGACTGTGTTCCTAGCTTGCTTGCTTGTGAGGCAATTTGCCCCCGCATGAATTTTTTTGATTGACAATCCATTTTTGATTGCAAATCTTCGTCTCTCTCCATTAGCATTACTGCCATTTTACTACACGGAATATGGAAAGCTTTTCTGTGTGATATGCCGCTTTGTTGCTATGATTGATCACACCTCCGTCCATAGCGATAGAGGCCCTCGCTTGGGGGTCCGGAGGTTGAAGCGCGCGTTGTGTAACTGCACTACTGCAGCATGATTTACATGCACATGCATACTCTGGAATTTCCAAGGTGGGAGAGAGGTTTTTCGGATTCCTATTTCTCTTTTCATCATGACCGGCTGGCAACCGCTCCTCGGGCAGCCCAAGTCGCCACCATCCACGTGCAACTACCTCTCCGCGAGCTTCGGCACTCAGGCTGCATGGGACAATCGAGGTGCGGACGGGCCGACCGGGAGCGTCGGCTTCGACATGGCGCTCACGATTCGAAATTGGGTGGGTGATTCAATCATCGAGGTGGAGCTGCCTGACTCAATGCCCTTCCTGGCGAAGGCGCCGATCGTGCACGCGATCAACTACGGCGACGCAGCGTCGCGTCCTGTCAACTTGGTGGCGCTGCGGACACCGCTCGTCCGCGGCGAGAAGATTGGCATCGGCAACTGCCCGAGCGGGTGCAACGCACTAAGCCCAGCGACCCTGGGCACGATCACGCTCGCTTCGGGCTTGGACGGCGGTTTATCTCTCGCCCTCGGCGCGGGCAACGAGAAGACTGATCGTGGCTTGACAATCCATTTCATGTTTGAGTGTCGAACGGCGCTTCCGCGCTCGCCGCCACAGATCCGTGCGTGCGGCCACTACGCTCCGCCACCACCACCACCGCCACCCTCGCGACCGCCACCTCGCCAGCCACCGAGCCCAGGCCCGCCGCCGCCGCGTCCGCCGCCACGCCGCCCACCACCCGCAGTGCCGCCGCAGCCGCGCCCGCCGCCGCCGCCGCCCACAACGCCGCCGCCGCCGCCGCCGCCTGGCCCTCCGCGCTTCTTGCTAGGGACCGCAGCGTCACTGAGCTTCTCTGACCCTCATCCGCCACCCTTGCCGCCCATCCTTGGTATGCTCTCGAGCGCGTCGATCGGCGCCTTTCCGGGTACTTCCTCGAGCGCCGTACCGAGCACCTCCGTCGGGCTCCTCGCCGCGCTGCAAACGGTCGTGTTGAGCGGCGACACGGCGCCCTACCTCGCGTTCACGCAGACGGTGCTGCTCTGGAACCATGCGCAGGCACTCACTGTGCTGCTGGGGGGATGCGTCCTGCTGCTGTCTATGGTGCTGTTTGTGGGTGCGCGTGTCAAGGGGGCGCTCGGCCGGCCGCGTCACGCCCACTACAGCGCGCTTTCAAAATATGGGTCGCTGGCCAATGTCAAGCCGCGGCGGGTGGTGGTCATCGACGCGGAGGAGGTCGACGCAGCAGAAGTCCAGAGCTGGGGTCGCAAGAGTGCGCGAGGGAGTGGGGACGAGCGAGGCGGCGGGGGGGAGCAGGGCGGCGGGGAGCAGGGCGGCGGAGATGTCGACCGTTCGTCACGGAACGACGAGAAAGAGGAGGAGGAGGAGGAAGAGGCGGAGGCGGAAGGCGGCAAGGTTGACGATGGTGATGCACGGGCGGCCCATTGGCGGTTGGAGCTTGGGTCTGAGGTGCAGTCAGAGGCAAACGGGGAGGAAGGCACAGATGAATTGGAGGTGGGCATGGTTGTCCAGGAGGTGGAAGAGGAGGAGGAGGAGGAGGAGGACGATGACAACGACGACGACGACGACGACGACGACGACGACGACGACGACGAGAGGACGATAATCATGGAGGTTGAGGATGAGTTGAGCAAAGAGCAGGTCAAAGAGGCAAAGGAGGAGGAATCTGCTTTCAACATCCCAGACGAAGACGAAGACGATAAGGAGGACGACGCTTCAGTGCTTGCGGCATTTGCAAAGCACAAGCAACCTGCCGCTGGTGGACGAAGCAAGCAGGCTAAGTAGCGGAACGCAGTCACCGCATGCATCATGAACACCGTCACGTTACACGTTACCATTCGTCAAAGTTTTTGCGGACTTTCGTTACTTGCAACCTGTCATTCACGAGATGGCATCGACGCCTACGCGCGAGATGCGCTCCGAGCTCGAGGCAGTGGGCACGGCCCTCCCCGATGACGAGCGCCTCGCGGAGCTCGCCAAGCTCTTCATCGATCGGCTCGGAGCGCTGCGCAGCAAGCTCGGCGAGAAGAGCCAGGGCGCCATCTCTTGGCATCAGCTCTTCAGCCAGGTCGACGAGGACGGATCTGGCGTGATCACGTTCGATGAGCTCGAGGTGGCCGTGCGCAGCAAGCTCAAGCTCTCATCCAAGGACTTCTCGCGAGCATCGCTCAAGGCGCTCTGGTGCGCTCTCGACGGCAATGATGACGACTCAGTTGCAGCAGAGGAGTTCAAGCGCTTCATCATACGAGGCGGCCTGTCGGGTGGTCACGGCCCCACATTTGGCGGGAAGAGCTTCGCCAAAGGCGGCGCGTTCTCATCGCTCACGACGTCGGAGGCGCTCGCCTCCACGCCCACGCGCGAGATGCGTGCCGAACTCGAGGCCGCGGGCATGTCGCTTCCCTCGAACGAGGAGCTTGCCACGCTGGCCCAGCTGTTCTATCAGAGGCTCGAGGCCGTGCGCATTCGCATAGGCACGAAGAACCAAGGGACGATGTCGTGGCACAACCTCTTCACCGCGCTGGACGTGTCGGGCGACGGCGTGATCACGTTCGATGAGCTTGAGAGGGCCATCCGAACCCAGCTTAAGTTGGGGCCCAAGCTGCTGTCCGCACACAGGCTCAAGGCTCTCTTCTGCTCGCTCGATGCCAACGACGACAACTCGGTACGACCAGCAGAGTTTAAAAGCTTCCGTGATCGGTACACGCCGCCCAAGCGGAGCAGGCAGCGCTTCGGCGGCAAGGGATTCGTCAAAGGCGGCGCGCTCTCCGAGATCGCGACCTCCGAAGCGCTCGCGCCGGCGCCGACAAAGGTGATGCGGGCGGAGCTCGAGGCGGCTGGCGAGCCTCTGCCGGACGAAGCTGAGCTGGATGCGATCGCGCGCACTTTCTACGAGCAGCTCGAGCAGGCGCGCCATCGCGGCACGAAGCTCGCGAATGGCATCGCGTCGTGGTGCGCGCTCTGCCGCGAGGCTGCTTGATGGCCTCGGATGACTGTTGTGATCGCCTTTGATGACCTCGGATGGTCTCCCTCATCAGGTACGCGCTCTTCCGCGAGGCTGACGTTGATGGGAGTGGCGAAGTCACCTTTGACGAATTCCAGATCGTGGTGCGTAAGAAGCTCAATCTCGCGCCGGCCGAGATGTCGGAAGCACGGCTTCGCGCCCTTTGGTGCGCTCTCGATGCGGACAATTCGAACGCGATCCGGGTCGATGAGCTCGCCAAGCTCCTCAAGCGCTTCGCACCGCCTCAGAATTCGAAGCCAAAATTCGGCGGCAAAGGGTCCGTCAGGGGGCAAGCCTTCGACGCCTTCCAAGCGCCGCTGCAAGCGCGCGGCACCGCCCTCGCTTCCCATTCCACCGCAGCCATGCGCGCCGAGCTCGAGGCCGCACAGGTGGAGCTGCCCGAGGTGGCAGCACTCCTTCAACTTTCGAAACTCTTCGGTGGACGGCTCGAGGAGTTTCGTCACCGCATCGGAAGCTCGCGCGGCCGGGACACGCATGCAACTTCTAAGGCGAACTCATGGTACCAGCTGTTTGCGCGTGTGGACGTGGACGGCAGTACAGCGGCGCGACTCGAAGCTCGGCCTCTCGCCCGCGCCGCTCCTCTCATCTCGCACGAGTTCGAACTCTCACCGAACGTTGACACCTCTCTCGCCTCTGCAGGCGGCTTCGTCACGTTCAAGGAGCTGCAGGACGCCACACGCACCAAGCTGCGCGTCAGCAAGGCCGAGCTTAGCGAGGGTCAGCTCAAGGCGCTCTGGTGCGTTCTCGACGCGGACGATTCGGATGCGGTGCAGGTGTTTGCTTCTGAGGGTCGCTGATAGGCTGATTGCGTCAAGAGGGTCCCTGATTGCACGATGGTCCCTGATTGACAGTAATGGACGCAAATGATGCGACTACGCGCGCAGGCGGATGAATTCAAACGATTCATCGGGGGAGAGTACGCGTCGCTGCTCGACCTCGGCCGACAGCGCGCCAAGCCGCCACCCGATTTGCAAGCCAAGCGGCTCCATGCCCAGCCCAGCAAGGGCGACGGGCCGCCAAGTGGCCTTACAAGCGGCCCATCGGTTCCCCTCTCGGAGCGGCCTCGGATCGATGACGACGAGTACGTGCGCTCGAAGTTGGCGGCGCATGAGAAGCGACTCGTGGCGCTCGGCGAGCGGCTCGAGGCAGCGATGGGCAAGCGGCGCCTCGCCGCGCGTCGCCAGGCTCGACTGGTCGCCCTCGGGCGGCAGCAGGGTGAGCAGCGCCGACAGTGCCTCGCCGCGCTCCACGAGCTCACCATGACGCCCATCCCGCTCACCCTCAAGGATGGTGCACCTGGCGGCCGGCTCGGGGGCGCGCGTATCGTGCCGCTGTACCAGACGGAGCGATTGCTCGTGATGCTGGAGCGCCGGCAGCAAGCAAGATCAGGGCGTGCGCCATCCACAGAAGCCCTCGACGAGGAGGCAAGTGTATCTCTCGGCGCATCTCCTTCTCGGCGTACAGCTCAAGCCCTCGACGAGCAGGCCGAGGCCGTGCGAGGGCCCGCATCGAGTGTCGCAGCAGCGTCGAGAGGAGCGGCGGCGGCGTCGGCATGTACGGCGCCGATCGAGATGGGTGAACATGTCTTGGCGGGAAACTTGGAGGCGCAAACAAGCCGTACGGCACGTACGGCGTGCGAGTGGAATCAAGGGATGGCCGTGCTGCTGCGGGGCCTCACCAGCCCTCGTCGCCCCGAGGCGAGAAGTCATAGTCCGCGACCGTCCACGCACCTCAGCACGGTCCTCTCGCCCCCGACGAAGACCGAGTTCGACGATATCATTGCACGCGGGTGCAAGCGCGGCGTCAGCGGCGGGGGGGGCTGCTCTCCGTACGGCCTGCCGGTGACGGTCATCAGCCGCGAGACACAGGCAGCCCTCGAGCGGCTCGAGTTCGGGGTGCTCGAAAACGTGATCCGCACGGCCACGCCACACACGGCGACGCGGCTTCAGCGTCCGATGGCCCCTTCGCTGTCGCTGCCCGCACTTCCCACGCGGCAGCCGGGCGGGCAACGGGCATGCCAAAGCCATACAAAGCCGAGTCTCGTGCCAAAGCAGGATCGCGAGTGGGAGCGCATGTGTGGGGCGCGACGGGCTGCGTTGGCAGAGTTACTTTGTGAAGCTCAGAGAAGACGAGTTTGTGGCACTCTCGAGAGGTATCAGCATCAGGTCGTAACTGGGCAGCGGTAACGCTCACGGAATAACCGGTCGCGCGACGCGAGAGGGCGGGCCGCACATCAACGCGAAGGCGCTCCCTTCTCGCTTCTCTCGCGCCATCAGCAATTTGGTCTTAGTGAGAAATCATGGATATATCCATGCTTTGTCATGAAAAATGTGATTTCAGACGCCAAAGTATGATTTCATGGGCTGAGAAATCATGCGCCATGATTTCATATTCAGT
>Ga0210246_101524_pt1 | contig 17666 bp, 17 predicted proteins | sample ChrtobMetaP3_8mM_FD_155469 | JGI IMG/M metagenome (GOLD analysis project Ga0210246, IMG submission 155469) | Chrysochromulina tobin associated microbial communities from unialgal haptophyte culture, Seattle, Washington, United States - P3_8mM | ecosystem: Host-associated > Algae > Haptophytes >...
CTGATGCTGCTCTATTCGGCGAGTGAAGTATTGCCGGTCTCTGCGGCATACTCCGAGAATGTGCCGACGGTCTCCGGTCGGCGCTTTCGAATATCGATGCGCGTCAGTTCAGGGAGTGTGATGTGTTCCCGCCCACCCACCGCGATTCAGAGCCTGGTCTAGCTTTAGCAGGGACCGGGATGTCGCGCTCACCAGGCTGCCTTTGTGTAGTTTGATGAACCTGATGTCGCGCTCACCAGGCTGCCTTTGTGTAGTTTGATGAACCTGCAATCACCAACCTACGCGACCAAGTTTACGATACCAGATTGACAGCGAAGACCTTTGGCTTTCACAGGGCTTAACTTTCCGTGCCCTGCTCGCCACGATGTACCACGGACGCGACAAGAAGACGAGCAGCAAGGCGAGCAAGCTGCGGCAGTCGACGCTGGCCGCCGCCGCCGACGAACCTGAGCCGCTGCCTCGCGAGCGGCTCAAGAAGGGGGGCAAGCACAAGCAAATTGGGGACGAGGACGCCTTCAAGGACGAGGTGCAGCCGAGCGGGCGGGACAAGTGGCTGCTGCCCAAGCGCGGCGGTGGCGGCGGCGGCGGCGGCAGCGGCGGCGGCAGCAGCAGCAGCAGCAGCAGCAGCGCCGAGCCCGTCGAGAGCGACTTCGTGGTTGACCGGCTCGCGCTTGCTTTCCTCAAGCATCTTGAGAAGGTCACCATCGGGTCCACGGCCGTGCCAGGTGGCGTGCAGCCTCCGCCTGCGCCGTCGCCATGGGCAAACTTGACTCATTTGGGAATGCCGCCGCCGCCAGAGTATGCGATGAGCGCCATGTCGAGCGCGCGCGACACCGGCGTCAGGATGGGCCCACCACACGACCGCGGCGAGGGCGAGCGGCTCGCGTGCTGGGGCAGCCCGGAGGTACGAGGCGACGCGTGGAGCCATGAGGGCGGTGCGGCCGTTGCTGTGACTCTTCGCTGTGGCGGCGGCGGCGCAGCCCGCGCACACCCCGTCTTTGTCCTTGTTGGCGGCCGGACGACGTTCGACAACGGCGGCGGTAGCGGCGGTAACGGTGGCGGTGGCGGCGGCGGCGGCGGCGGCGGCACCCTCATCCACGTCTTTGATGTGACACGTCGCGAGTGGTTACCGGTACGCCAGACAGGCACGCCTCCGCATCGGCTTCGCGCGCATAGCCTCATTTGCATTGAGAGTGGCGGCGCGGGTGGCGGCGCGGGCGGCGGTGCGGGCGGTGCAGCGGGCAGCGGGGCAGGAGGGTCGCATGGGCTCGCGGGCGATCGCCTGATCGTCTATGGCGGCGGCGATGGCAAGCGCATCTCCGCCGATCTCTATACCCTCGAGATCACGCCGGAGTCTCTCGACGTCGTCACTGGCGGAGTGGGACTTGCCTCGACGAGTCTGCTCGCGACGGTGGCGGCTGTCGCGAGGACGTCCATGGCGGCCGCGAGTGGTACTCCAACTGGAGTCATCGCCTCATGGTCCCACCCGCAGGTCCGGCGCTCATCATGGCGCTCATCGAGTCGGCCGACGATTCACCTCGCGCATGCAAGTGCTCACCACGGCGCACCCCCTCCCCTCCCCACAGGTCAGGCGCTCATCATGGCGCTCATCGAGTCGGCCGACGATTCACCTCGCGCATGCAAGTGCTCACCACGGCGCACCCCCTCCCCTCCCCACAGGTCAGGGGTTCAGCGCCCCCGCCGCGGGTGGGCCACTGTGCGGCGGTGCTCGGCAACCTGATGATCGTGTTTGGCGGTTTCGTGCCATCGGTCGCCGGCGGCACTCCTTCAGAGATGCTCATGGCTGAGGGCGACGGCGGCGGGAGTGTCCTCAGCGCGCGGCGCAGCCGCAGCAGCCGCCACGCACGAGGCGGTGCCGAAGGGCATCACGTGCAGCCGCCGCAGCCGCAGCCGCAGCCGCAGCCGCCGCTGCAGCAGCCGCGTGGCAGCTACTCAAACGCTCTATACGCCCTCCACCTCGAGCGTCGCTCATGGAGTTTGCCAACGGTTCACCTCGCCCCAGGGGCCGCGCCGCCGGCCGCGCGGCTGGGTGCAAGCGCGGTGGCCGTACACGATGTCGAGGTGCTCTTCTTCGGCGGCTGATTGCGGCTGATTGCCTCGCTCATCAGGTGCTCCTCTTCGGCGGCTCCCACGGACTGATTGCATGCTGATTGCATGCTTCATCAGGTGCTCCTCTTCGGCGGCTCCCATGAGGGAGTGCCCACGGCGGCGCTGGATCGGCTGCAGCTGGTCGGTGGCGACGGCGCGGCGGGCGCGGCGGCGGTGGCGGCGGGCGTGGGGATGGCGGCGACGCTTCAGGTAGGCCAACCGCTGGTGAACGCAAGCCGCCCAGTGGCACCCGCGCTCACCACGGCGCTCCGTTTCCCCACAGGTAGGCCAACCGCTGGTGCACGGCGTGCCGCCTGCACCGCGCTCACGACACACCGCCGTCCTGCTCGGCCACTCCGACATGGCGGTGTTTGGCGGGTGTGGTGGACCCTCTGGTCGAGTGGCACTCGGTGACGTGGCTCTGCTCGACACGGCGCGTTGGGCGTGGTCGGTGCTCGAGTTCCGCGGAGTGCCGCCTGTGCCTCGTTTGGGCTGCATCGGCGCCGTCGTGTCGGCGGAGCCACGTCGCTTGTGGATCTTTGGAGGGTGGGCCGCATTCGATGCCCTGCCTCTGCATCCAAGTGCTCGATGCCCTGCCTCTGCATCCAAGTGCTCACCACGGCGTCCTGTTCCCACAGGTGCGCCGCGCTCGATGCTCCACCTCTGAATGATGTGATCACACTCGACATCAGTGCTGCCGCATCTGCAACCAACGCCGCGACCGTGCACGTGGCCGCTGCTTTCACTGCATCGGCCGCCACCGTGTGGCCGTCTGTGGGAGCCGGGAAGGCGCCAGCCGAGGCACGGTGTGGTGGTCGCACGACCGCGTGCGCGCTCGAGATGCGTGACCGCCCCACCGGCCCTTCGCCTCCGCCGCGGGTACGACTCGCACCCTCGCGGCTACAGCTCACGCCGACGCCTCCCAAGCGGCCGCTGCGCGAGCTGCCTCCGATCCATATGAGGGAGGCTCAACCGCCACTGGACCAAACGAGCCGTGCCTTCGTGGATGTGGCGAAGAAGGAGGTTTCCGCGTCACCCACAGGCGCGCGGGTGACTGTTGAGGTCACTGCTGCAGCCGTGGCCCTCGTGATGCCGCGCGCCACGACGCACTACAGTGCGGAGCACGTCCGACGTGCCCCACGGGCGGCGGTGGTTTCCGTGGCAGCCGCTCCGTCGACAGCGACGAAAGAGCAGGCCGAGGCGGCGGCTGAGGTGGCGGCTGAGGTGGCGGCTGAGGCGGCGGCCGAGGGTCGGCCAGGGCTGCTCAAGTTGACGGCGCACGACTTTGGGAATGCAAACGAGCGGCTGCGGGACGTCGGGCGCGCCTTTTGCTCGGGCTCCATCTATTGCCAGCCGTTGGGTGCGACGAGCGCCACGCTGATCCAACCGTCACATGAAACGTCCGCCTTGCCGCAGGGCATCGAGCAGGCAGCCCTGGTGGCGCAACGAGAGGCATTGAACTCGGCTCTCGAAGCCCTGATTGGCGTGGATGCGCCCACGTTTGAACGTCTACTGCCGATGATGACGATCTCGCCGGCGCTCGGAGCACTCGAGGCGTTGAACCAGGCGCCGCAGCTGCTGCACCACCGCTTCGTGGTGCAGTCACGGGCGCGCTGCGATGGTAGGCTGGCGGTCCACGTGCTCACGCTCGGCTTCGTAGGTGCACTTCCAACCACGTCCACAAGATCCAGCGCGTGGTTCGGCGGAGATGACGAGCCTGTGCGGAATCTGCTCGTTGTGGAGTCGCCTGATCTCAACGTGCCCGTGGACCACGGCGACGGATTGAGCTACGAGGTGAGCTTCGAGCTCCGACCCGCGAGGAGCGCGGAGATGGATCGGGAGATGGCGTCGGTGCTTGGCGCAACGGAACCGGAGACGGCTGCGCTCGAAAGTGCAGAGGGTAGCGGATTCAAACTCGGTCTGAGGGAAGCGGCTGGAAGTGGCCTCGGGCTGCTCGCACGTGTCGCGAGGGCTTCCGCTTCCGCCGTCAAGGAAGCGGCCGTCTCGCTGGCGGCGCCCGCCAGTGAGGACGCCTTCTACGAGGAGGGCATGGATGAGGGCGAGTTCGTTACAGTCGTCGTGCGCCGCGATGGCAAATACGTCAGGGAGCGACGACCCATTTGAGCTTGGCCCAGCGTCGTCCACGGTTCGACTCATATATGCTCTCGTGGACGCCGCCGTGGAGCGAATTAGATATGTTAAACGTTATCTTTGAGTTGAAACGTTAACTTAGTGTTATCCGCAAATATATTCATTTTACTTTAGAGGATTTGCGCGATTTTGCGTGGCGACTGGCGCGTGGGCCGTGGCTGCTGGGCCCACCGCCGCTTATCGTCGACGCGACTCGCAGATCCATGGCTTGGAGTTGGACCTTGCGTTCGGGTTGCGGGGTCGCGTGGCGGTTGCGCGCTTGGGCCCGCTTGCGCGCTACCTTGTCGAATTTGTAATTATATAATCGGGCGACCCGCGACGACTACGAACCGTTTAACTATGCGGGGCTAGAAGCCTCGCAGGATCGCCGCGCGTCCGCACCTCTGACGCTGCCCGCCTCTCGCAGAACAGCGGTGCGTCCCCAACACGCTCGGCCTGAACGACGACTACTAAACGACCGATGTGCGTTCCTCATATCGCAAGAATCCCGATTCCGTTCGAGTGAAATGAGGAATGCTCATCCAGCACGCACGCATGATCTCTAATCCTGTTCTCCTCTTAGAAGCCCGCCCACTCTCCCTTCACACCGCTCGGCCCGCCAAGTCGCGACCGTGCCCGCACCGCCGCGCTGCCACACCACGTCATCCGAACGTCAAGCCCCCTCATCAGCGCGTCAATCTCAATGTGCCTTCGACGTTCGCCTTGCCGGAGCGATCGTCGACTAGAGCTCTACCGCGCCGGAGCTCGTGTCGCCGGAAGGACTGGCACTGGACCGACTGTCACCAGTACTGGTGTTGGCGTCAGCACCGGGGCCGTGTCCGATGGTGTCGGTAGCGGCCGGGACAAAGGATAGGTCAATACCGGCGACCTCGCCGCTTCTCTTGCGCGGCGCCGCTACGGCAGGCGCGGCGGCGGCGGCACACGGGGGCGCAGGCGCGAGGGGAAGCGGCACCGAACTGCCATCTGAGCGGGGAAAGTGCATTTGCTGCGTGGTGTTGGTCTTCCAGTTCCACTTGAAAGCTTTTTCAACGCCCGGTGCGGCGGCCGGTGCGGCGGCCGGTACAGCGGCCGGTACAGCGCCCGGTGCGGCGGCCGCAGACGGCAGCGGCCACGGCAGCGGCACGGCGGCCGCAGACGGCAGCGGCCATGGCAGCGGCACAGCGAGCGCCACCGGCATCGGCATCGCGTGGGCCATCGGCGTGGCCCGCACCAGGCAGAGCTCTGGCACGGTCGTCCGCTCCATGAGCCGCGCATGCCGATGACGTACCGAGCTCTCGGTACGACCCGGCAGGAGCTGAGTAATCTTGCGCCATCGCTCGCCAAAGCGTGCCGCCGCCTCCAGAAGAATGGCATCCTCTCGAGGCGTAAAGAAACTCGGGGCGGCATTGAGCACCTTCGCGGTGGGCACGCCCGGCGCACTGTCCGCATTGCTCTGCTGCACGCCCGACGAAATGCTCGCAACCATCGATAAGTCCAACTGTCGATTCTTGATTCGCTGCCAGCGATTGCGAACGCTGTCTGCGGAGCGAGTACCAACTGCTGCCGCCACGACGTCCCAGTCGGTGCCGTGCTGCAACACGGCGCGAAAGATGGCTTCGTCGTGAGCGACGGTCCAGCGCCCCCCCTTGTGGACAGCATCGTGTCGCTCTTCGTCGATCACTTCGAGAGAAGCATCCCCAAGAGAAGCCTTCGCAGCTCGCAAGGGCATGCCTGTCTCCGAGCCCACATCCGAGCCCACCTCCGAGCTACCGTCACCACCAAAATGGCCCCGCTCACTCCCAGCACCACCGCCATTGCTGCCACAAAGACTACTGCCGCCACAAAGACTGCTGCCGCCACAGGTGGGAGGGCCGGGCGGGATCGAGTTGGGTGGCGACTCGGACGGTGGCTGTGGAGCCTCAGGCAGGCTCTCGCATCGCGCAGAAGTCTGAATTTCGAAGCGGTGTTTGAGCATATGCAGGTCGAGCTGAGCGCGGTCGCGCGAGTCTCGAAAGTTGTCGGCCAGGCGGCGAATGCGGCGACGCGAGACGCACGCGAACAGCAACGCTAGAAGTGCTAGAAGCAAAAGACTAGCGAAAAGAGCCCCCTGCCACTTGAGGCCGACGTCAAAGATGAAATTGGACGGGAGCGGTGGGCTCCATGGCTGTGCATGGGTCGGTGCTTGATGTGGAGTCGAAGGCAGCAGTGGTGGGGATGACGGCGCCAAAAAAGAAGCAGCAAAGGAGGCTGCTGGGAGCCCATTGCTTGTGAGTGTCGTCGAGCCGAATGATGCGCTGCCAACCAAAGAGCCTGCCACGAGAGCACCTCCCTTGCCATCGTGCGCGATGCAAGAGCCCTGGACATGAGCTGTGTCGCTCGCCTGGACGGCCCAGTCGATGGTGCCCGACGCCGTCACGTGCATCACGAAAGCGTCGCCATCACTGCCACGGCTTATGTTTGTCTTCGAGCCGAACGATGGGTTGCCCGTAAAAGAGCCCGTCACGAAAGCACCTCCCTTGCCATCGTGTGCGATGCCGCGGCCTCCGTAGCCGTGTATCTTGGTGCTTGCCTGGATGACCCAGTTGATGGTGCCCGACTCCGTCACGTGCATCACGAAAGCGTCGCCACGATCGCCTCGGCTTGTGAGCGTCTTCGAGCCGAACGATGCGTTGCCAAACAAAGAGCCCGTCACGAGAGCACCTCCCTTGCCATCGTGCGCGATGCCATGGCCCTGGACCTGACCCGTGCCGCCCGTCCGGACGGCCCAGTCGATCGCGCCTTTCGCCGTCATGTGCATCACGAAAGCTTCGTCATAAGCCGATGCGTCGCGCTTGGAGTAGCCTGTCACAAACGCACCACCCGCGCCATCGAGAGCGATGCCTTGGCCTACTTGTGTATCGGCGGACCTGCCGCCCGTTTGGGCGGCCCAGTCGATGGCGCCCGACGCCGTCACGTGCATCACGAAGGCGTCGTAAAAACCTTGGCTTCTGAGTGACGTCGAGCCGAACAATGCGTTGTCGCTGAAGTAGCCAGTAACAAGAGCACCGCCCGTGCCATCGTGCGCGATGCCGTAGCCGGTGTCTTGGGACACGCCGCCCGCCTGGACGGCCCAGTCAATGGCGCCCGACGCCGTCACGTGCATCACGAAAGCGTCGGCACTGCCTTGGCTTGTAAGTGACAGCAAGCCGAACGTTGCCCTGCCGGTGAAGAAGCCCGTCACAAGAGCACCGCCCGCGCCATCGTGCGCGATGCCGTTGCCGTAAGAAGAATAGAAGGTCGAACTGGCCGCCTGGATGACCCAGTCGATGGCGCCCGACGCTGTCACATGCAGCACGAAAGCGGCTGACCTGCCTTCGTTTGTAAGTGACAGAAGGCCGAATGAGGTGTTGCCGGTGGAAGCGCCCGTCAAGAGAGCACCGCCCGCGCCATCGTTCGCGATACCGCCGACAAAGGTTGCTGCGCCGCCTATCTTGACGGCCCAGCTCTCAGGCATGGTCATGAAACTCACTCTGCACTCAAGGTGCTCTGCACACCAAAAGGTGCTGTGGGGGTTCGGTAAAACGTGTCAGTACAGTACCGGTAAAAAGACACCGGGGGGAGCCGGGACACACACGGGACACACGGGACACGCGGAAGCACAAAGGCACACAGACCAATCTCACAACCAACCAAACCCACCAACAACAAACACCCCGCACGTCAGCGCGACGACCGAAGCCGCGGCCGACTCAACAGCCGCAAGCCCGAAGCCGACCGCTCCCCGCGGCCGACTCAGAAGAGGCCGCCCCCAGCAAACCCGACCCTGCCTCCGCCCGCTCCCAGAGCGCCTCCCCGCGCCTGCTCAAAGGCGGTAGGCGAAATGAAGGCGCGTGCGGCAGACGCGTAACGGCCGGTAAAAAGACACCGGGGGGAGCCGGGACATCTCGGGACGACACAGTACTGTACCGGTAAACGAGTGTAGAGAGTCTGTTTTTCGCGGTCCCACCCCGCGCTGCGCTTGCGCTCACTCCTCCACCGGCTCGCGGTCCGGCTCCGCCGCTCCAGGTCAGGCACAAACAAGTACTGTACTCAATCCCGAGACTCACCACTCGCACGTACGTGGTCTCCGTCGCGCGTCGGAAGCTGTGTGAAGCCTGATGATCCCCGTCGCTGGTATGTACGAATTCGTCTTTCGAGGTTTTTCGTTTAGTAATCATTTACGACGACGGTATGTCACGCGAGAAATACGCCAAAGTTTGCCAAGTAATAATATCCAGGCGCCGGTCATTGCCCCCCGGCACTAACCCGGCACCGTGTTCCGCGGTCCGAGACCAGCGGTACCCGCTCGACTCTCTGGTTACTAGTCGAGTGCGCTTGCTGCAGGTGTGCAGTGTGCCGGAACAGGCCTCATAGAGGTCTACAGTCCGCGCCGCACGGCAGCGGAGATGGCTGTCATTCTCATCCTTCCGTCCCTACGAAAGCCTTCCATCCCTCCTGAGGATTATCCGTCCGTTGGTAGCTTCGCTAGCTACCTTCCCCACGCCAGCTGCCCTTCACCGCTGAGCACCATCCCATTGCCGTCGCCTTTTGCCATCCTCCAACCGAACTCAGCAGCAACAGACGACGTGAGAGCCCTTTCACATTCGTCTGTCACTCCGCGCCGAGCTCACTCCGAGCTCACTCCAAGCTCATACCGAGCTCACGCCGAGCTCTCTCCGAGCTCACTCTGAGCTCACTCCGAGGTCACTCTGAGCTCACTCCGAGGTCACTCTGAGCTCACTCCGAGCGCACTCCGAGCTCATGCCGAACTCATGGCCTCGGCGCGCGGCAGCATGTGCTGGGTGGCCGCCTGCAGCGTGCGGCGCGCGCTCTGCAGCATGAAGTGGTGCGGTAGCTGGTTCAGCGGCGCGTTCTCCTTCGTGCCGCGTTCTAACGCTCCCGCCACGGTCCCCTTTCCTGGGGCGATGGCCTGCACGACGGCGCCGTTGTGAGCGCCGTAGTTCTCCGCTTGCTGCTGCTGCGCCGCTGCGAGGGTGTGCTTATTCTTATGGCCCTTACCGCGCCCGCCACGACGCGAGCGAGGCTTGACGACACCGTTGACGACACTTTCATTGCCAGCGACAGACTCAGCCTCCTCAGCGTCGTCCACCTCTGCGGGGGCCGAAGGGACGTATGCCGTGAGCGCGACCGTTGGAGCGACCATTGGAGCGATCGTTGGTGCGACCGTTGGAGCTCCCGTTGGGGCGGAAGGCGCAGGCGGTGCGGACGCGGGCGGCGCGGGCGTGGAAGTGGGTTGCGGCAGCGTCGGAAGCGACCACGAGGACTTTATGGCCGGCTGCTGGAAGGGCATAGAAGGCGCAGCCTGCGCCATCGAGCGTGGCGCGAAGGCCACAAAGGCTGCAGGTAGCGCCATGGATAGGTTGCTGTGCATAGGTGCATGTTGGATGGGCCCTTGCCAACCAGGAAGGATCTCAAGTGAATCCGTCCCGTTGGCGCGCTGCCGCTTGTTATTGGAACCGGGCAGGTTGGGCAAGTGGAGGGCCGGCGGCGGCTCGATAAATAGCTGCTGCTGCTGCTGCTGCTGCTGCTGCTGTTGGTGCTGTTGGTGCTGTTGGTGCTGCTGCTGCTGCTGCTGCTGCTGCTGCTGCTGCTGCTGCTGCTGCTGCTGCTGCTGCTGCTGCTGCTGCTGCTGCTGTTGGTGGTGCTGCTGATGCTGCTGCTGTTGGTGCTGCTGCTGCTGGAGCTGGAGCTGGTGCTGTTGGTGCTGTTGGTGCTGGAGCTGGAGCTGGTGCTGCTGCTTCATTGTCGAGGCACCGGAGACGAAGGCCGGGCGGTTGGCGGCGCCCTGCGCATTCTTCTGCTCGCGCGCGATGGCCAGCTGGCCCTCGAGCGTCGCACCGACCGCCGCCTTCGCCTCGATGGCTTCCCTCAGTTGAGCCTCGAGAGCATTCGCTCGATTGCTCTGCTCGAGGGCTATGCGCTGCTCGCGCTGGGCTGCCTGGCGCGTGAAGCCGACGACAATGCGCGTCTGCGCGAGCTCCAATTTCACAGCCTCCATCTGCGCAAGCTGCGCTGCCGCATCGGCCGCGCGCCCCTCGGCTGCGGCCGCTCGCGCCAGCGCCGCCCCGGCGCGCGCCTCGGCATTTGCAGCGCGCAGATTTGATGCCTCGAGCTCGTGCGACATGCGCTGCAGCTGCACGCGCAGCATGCCGATTGGCACAGCATCCGCAGTGTACGTCGTCAGCGAAGCGCCACAGGCACTACTCACAACGCTATTGGTCTTTGCCAGCGCCGGCGGTACGAATTCTGGAGCCGCCACGTTGAGGGCGGACGACGCCATGGACTTGGCCGCGAGCGGCACGAACTCGGGTGCCTCGATGCTGAGATTCGTCGATGCTGTAGGCTTGGGAGGCGACGGGGGCAGCCGGAACTCGGGCGCGTCCGGGTTGAGAGTGGGCGTGCCCGCCATTTGCAACTGCAGCCCCGACGACGGCAGGAGCTGCTTGGACTTCACCGGGGTTGGCTCGTCGAGGAGCGAAGCCATCGTCACCGCCATCCTGGCGTGGGATACGTCGATGTCTGGTGCTGCTTCTGCTGCGGGCGGCCGTGTAGAGGGCAGCAGCTCTGTGCCCGCAGCCTCAACATGCGGCGAGAACTTCCGCGGCGTCTGGCTGCCTGGCGTGAGGGAGCGGCCGCTTCCAACGATTTCCGAGAAGAAGGCGAGTCGGCGCGAGGGGCGCGCAGAGGGGGTCGTGAGGTGCTTCGAGGTGGACAGCATCTGCGGTCGTGTGGCGTCTGTCGGGGCGGCCCGATCGTCGGGTCAAGGTCGAAAATACGAATGTCACGAATTTAGCGGAAAAAGCCGGTCACCCACTGTTCCATAAATGGCTACGAGAGATTTTCGAGTGGTGATTTTTTGCAACATGGTACATGTTAGGCGTGTGTCTCCTGAGCGGTCAGTAACAGTGCCGGAGCACCAGTTGTCGCGTCTGTCGCGTGTTCACGTTCACATGGCTTCTGAATGATGGACTTCCATCTCTTTCGCCTCCACCGGCGCTTGCCATCCGCTTTCCAGGCCGTCCTCGCGCCGCTTCAGACGCTGCACTGGCGCGTGCTCGAGAGGCGACTGCAGTCGCGTGGCACCACGTCGCTCGAGGCGATCGTGCGGCCCGCGTTGCTGCCGACCGAGCAGTGGAGCGATTTGGAGGACTGGCGGTCCAACCTAAGGCTGATTGCATGGCTCCGCGCTGCGCACCTGCGCGCGAAGCCGCGCGTTCAGGAGCAGCTCCCAGCCGCTCGAGCGGAGATACGAGCACGCTTAGTCGACTCCACCTTGCCGCCGCCTTCGATGGCAAAGTGCCGGGAGCTCTTCGGGTTGACCTACCCGAGCGGCGGCGCACGTCAGCCGGGCCTGCCTCGGGCAGCAGCTCGCGCGGGCGCTCCGAAGCCCACCACGCAGCAGCGGACCGGCAGCACGCGCGACGTGCCCTTCGAGGCTGTGCTCGAAGCCAGTGGCGGACTTGTGGCCCATAGAGGTGCTTGGGCGGCCTTTGCAGAGGAGCACGGAATGTACGAGCTCGTGAGTCGAGAGCTCGTGGAGGCGCTCGCGGCATACATCGTCGCGCGAGCGCCGAGCTTATGCGCCTCGGACGGGAGCGATATGTTACGGATCCTTGAATGTGGTGCGGGCAACGGCGAACTGTCTCATCACATACGGCAGGCGCTGGTGGCCTCCAGAGTGAAGGCCACGCTCATGGCGAACGACAACGGCTCGTGGCCGCTCCCCGACGGCCTGCAATTTGAGGGCGTCCAACCAATCTCGTACCGGGCGGCGCTGCGGCAGCACGCGCCTCATCTCGTGCTGAGCTCATGGATGCCCATGGGCGTCGATTGTAAGCCGCCTCGCCCCATATGTGTCACAGAGCCTCGCCCCCCATAACAGAGCCTCGCCCCCAACAGAGCCTCCCCACCAAAAAGAGCGTCGCCACCAAACAAGCTCCGCGCTTCGAGGGCCGCTGTGCCTCCGGCTGCGCTCGGCATGGCGCTCGGCGGCTCATGCGGGGCCGCTCGCTCACACTGTCGCGTGACCTCGAGTCGCGCCCGTTGCTGTAGGGACGGCCGACTTTCGCGCCTGCCCCGCGGTGCAGGAGTACTTGCTGCTCGGCGAGGTGTATGACGGCGCGTGCGGTCACAACTTTGCGACGTGGGGCAATCCAGCCTATGCGCCGCTAGGGCGAGCGAACGAGCCGCCGCCATACAAGGCCGACGGCTGGGCCGTGCACGAAGTGCCGGAGGTGGCGCGATGGCAACTCTCTCGCTTTGCGTCGGACGCGTCGGACGATTGCGAGAGGAATTCGCACTGCGTGTCCTTTCGGAGAGAACGCTAGCTTCGTCCACCTTCTCGGGAACAATCATGCCCTCGTCGGGAACGACGTTAATGTCGCAATTTCGGACATTCGGAGTTAACTTCGCAGACGCGGGCGAGCGCGGAGATATCTCTTCAGATCCGGTGATCGAGATACCCAATACATAAATCACCGTAAGTGCTTATTCTGATGACCCCGGTTTACTTACACTTTCACCCCCCCCGGCGGGCGTGGGGAGGTTCCGTTCTTCTACCTACACTGGCCGACTAGCGTGACCCGTGAGCCTCCGCTCCGGGAAAGAAATTACAGTTCCTGATCAAGTATCATACGTTGTAGTTGCTTCCTAGTAGCTTCTCCTAATTGCTTCCTAGTTGCTCCCAGGCGGCCTCGGCCGCACGCAGGGCAGCGCTCGGCTGGCGAAGCGCGCAGAGCTGCCGACCGTTGCACAACGGTCCCGTCGCGTTGAGGAGCCGATCGCCCACATCCAGGACGACCATCCGGTCGCGAAACAGAGTGAAATGCACGCGCTCCACGGCCTGTGGGTGGGAGCGCAGCAGCCCTCGCTGCTTGAGCCCGAGGGCCTCGAAGTGGGCCTCCAGCACGTAGTGCAGCTTCTGGCATCGGTCCATCCCCTCGCGCCGATTCTTAGGGTTGTCCAGGCACGGCTGGGGATACGTCAGCTGCAAAGAGGCGCGTGAGGTGTCGCGGCTGAGCCTGTGCAAGCGGTGGAGGAGGAGTGAGCCGAAGACCCATTCGAGAAGTACCTGGCCGCCCAAGAAAAAGTAGTCCGAGACTCCAAAAGAGGAGGACACGACGCGCAGGGCGCCGCAACGGTCGACCTCGTCGACGCGCCCGCGCCCGTACGAGCCCGCATGCGCGGGGTGTGTGCACCAGGTGGCCGTGGTCAGATAAGTTGGGAGGACCGCCGTGAGATCGAGCGGCCGGTGCACATACCAGTCGTAGCGGGCGGCGCAGATCAAGTCGAACGGTGCGCCCGCCGTCACCGTAAACGCGCGTGCCAGCTCGAGAGACCCCGCAATCGAGAGCGCAAACGAAGTGATGCGCTCGTCAGTGAGACGACCGAGGTCGTCGTGGCGGCTGGCCTTGAGGCGCTCGCCGTAAGCCTGACGAAGCGCGTGCTTCAGCAGCTGCCGGATCTTGGGCGTCGGCGGCAGCCAGCTGTGCGCAAAGACGGCCGTTCGCCAGCCTGCCGCCTCTGCCGGAACGAGGACCCCGTGGATGACCGAGTGCGCAGATTGGAAGACGGAGACCGCGCCGAGCTCGAGTTCGCGCGAAGCTCCCTGCATGGTGCCCGGAATGCCCCAGAGGCAGAGCGCGAGGCTCTTGATTTGCACGTTCTTCTCCCTCAACCTCTCGGCAGTGCGTGCGAGCTCGGTGGCCGTTGGGAGGGGCGGGTGCGCCGAGAAAAATGAGGTGAAATTGCCCACATGTCCCAAGCTGACGACGTGAGGGATCGGCGCATTCAGCGGCCGAGGAGCCTCGGCGCGAAAGCGCGCCATCTGATCTGCCAGTACTGGTAGGCCAAGCAGGCTGCTGCCAAGTGTCGCAAGCGCATCGCCAACAGCTGCTCCCACCCTTCGTGCCCCCACGGCATCCGATGGGCCGGAAGCCGCAGGTGGTGGTGGTTGAGCGGATGCACGGCATGCGAGGATTCCCGGATGGCGCTCGCAGCAGCCGGGGACGAGCGAGCACGAAGATGAAGGCATGCAGAGCCGCGGCGCTCGCCACAGCGCTCCCTTCGCGCGCGGGCACAATCAAGTCAAGTACTCTTTTTTCCGAACAGCCAACTCGTCGCACATCGCATCACCGGAGCCGTTGGGAAATTCATTTTTCCGAAACGCCAAAGAGGCAAGCGCTGGGCCCTCGAGTTGGTGAGTGTTCGTGTGCTCGTGTCCGCGGGGCCAGCTCGATACATACACGCCTAGGGTTCATGCAACGCCGCCTTGTCAAGATCGAGATCATCTCCGATACCATATGACCCTGGTGTTGGATCGGCAAGAAGCGCCTAGAGAAGGCCATGTCGGTCGCCGAGAAGACTTTGAACATGCAATTCAGCGTTAGCTGGCGCCCATTCTTCCTTGATCCCAACCTGCCGGGTGGCGAGGGCAAGGATAAACTGGCGCACTACAAGCTCAAGTTCGGGGCTGACCGTGTGGCTCAGATGATGCCTCGCATGGTTCAGACGTTTGCCGAAGAGGGCATACCTGGGTACTCAATCGAGGGCAACGTGGGCAATACCATGGACTCACACCGGCTACTCGAGTATGCGCTCCGACAGGGCGGGGCGGCGAAGCAGGACAAACTCGTCGAAGTCCTCTTCGAGCGCTACTTTCTCAAGGGACAGGCGCTCTCTTCGCGCCAGGTGCTGCTCGATGCCGCCGCGGCTGCAGATCTCGATGGTGCCGACGCGCTGCTCGCATCGGACCAGTTACACGACGAGGTCTGGTCGGAAGTGGAGAGCGCTTACCAGGCCGGTGTGAGCGGCGTGCCGCACTTCAAGATCGATGGCGGAGGTCCGGGAAGGGAGTTGAGCGGTGGGCAGCCTCCGGAGGCCTTCCTGCGCATCCTACGCTCGCTGCCGTAGACGACGCCGATCGCGAGCGTCGTCGCGAGCGTCGGCGGCAGTGCAGGCGGCAGCGCATCGCTCGCGACGACGCTCGCCTCGACCGAGCTCGGCTTCAGAGCGGGGAGCACTGTGGCCATCCAGGGCGTGCTCGCGAAGCCAGAGCTCAACAGCCAGGCGGGTACGGTGCTCGGTGCGCAGGGAGCGGAGCGGGTGCAAGTGAGGCTGGCGAGCGGAGTCGAAGTGGCTCTGAAGCCGGCCAACCTGGCGGAGTGGAGCGAGAGTGGTGGCCTCTAAGCTAGAGAGACGGGTCGATGCACGGCTCGCCAAATCGAATGCGTGCCTGCGGCTGGCTGTTTGTGTTTGGCGCGGCAGATGATGGCGCGGTGCTCCAATGCGCCTGGGATAACCAGGCGGAGCGCCGCCGCCGGAGTGCCCGCCGCTGCCCATTCACACACCACTCGCCACATCGCACACGGTGGGCCCACAGCATGATCAGGTAGACTGTTTGTGTTTCACCCCGGCACGTGCGGAGGAGCCGCCCTTAAGAGAGCCGCCAGGACCGAGCACGAAGGGCAGGCATCGCGGTGGGCGTTTTCCGTTTCACGCAATCGTACGCGGTCGATATAAAGCGTCGTCCCGGACCACTGTTATAACGACCGCAGTGTGTGCCGTGCTGGAAAATCACACGCCGCGCGCGCCGGTGGCGCACAGGGCACAGGGCCTCCGCGGCGCGTCCGAGGCCCCGCGAGGCTCACACAGCGCGCGACCGACATCTCGCGGTGAGTCTCGCGGACCGCGGCCGGACCGCGGCCCGGACTGCGCGGAAGCCCCAACGCGGGACCGCGACGGCAACCCGGCTCGCGGGGCGCGTCGCGTCCGCGTTCCACACACAGGGTTCTACCACCCCATCCTACCGCATGCGACCTTCGCTTCTTCAGTCCAGGCATCTTGTTCCGCCAGCGACGACCCGCACCTTTTCCGATCACTCCGTTATGAGATTGCAGTAAATCCGTACTTGTTCTTGGAGGCCGCAGTCATCACAGGCCGGACGCAGCTGTCGAGATAGTAGCCGAGGCCAGTGGAGCCCATCTTGAAGATGTATCCCGCACGCGATCCTGCGAATGCTTCCGCTGGCACGAAGGCCACGGGCGGAGGCGGTGGAAGCGCGGGACGCAACCTGAACACGCATGCCGCGACGGTGACAACGCTTGCTGCCGCAAATCCAACCAGGCCGAGCTTGATGCGAGCGGGCATGTGGGTCCACGCCATCCTCGCAACGCCACTGTAGAAGCCCATTGTCAACTTGTAGCGGAAGCCCAAAGCATTATACGCGGCAAAGTGCATGGCCACAGCGACCTTACGCACGTCTGAGGCACTCTTGAGCGGTGGATCGAATGGGATGATCACCGGTGTGACCGTCCCATTGGCGAGTTTCACATCCAGTCCAAATCCCTGATCAGTCAACGTTGTGGCTGTCGCATGCGTTGCTGTCGGAAGCTTCGCGTAGAAATGGGCCCACGCTAGCAGCGAGTCACTGTGGTCGTCATTCATGTGCTTTGAGATGCGCGCTTCCATAGCCGCTAGCTCCTTGGTGAAGGTCGGCATTGTCGAAAAATGTCGGGCACGGAGACCACAGCCCCCGCGCGCACGCCCATGTCGACTGTGAATGACAATGCCGCCTTTCGACGAAATTGATTAGAGACTGTAAATGATGATACCGCCTTTCGACGAAATTGGTTAGAGACACCGGGGGGAGTCGGGGGGACACACACGGTTCACACAACAGATAAAAAAAAGACCGGCACCGGTCCGACTCACGGACGGACGCGCAAGCGAATCCTTGATCCCCGCCTTGATCGCGCCATTCCGCGGGCCATCACACGGCGTCCGCGGCGCCTCCTTCTTCGGCGTACCGGTTGAACTGTTTGTGAGTCACTTCGGTCCGGGACGAGGCTCGTGCAATTTTGGGATCGTGCACGGATTATCACAATCAGCTGGGTCGTACGTGAGTGTGAATCGTGTGAGCGACGGTGTGCGGTTTTGAGATTGGACCCCCGGTGTCTAAGTACTAAGATAGAGATTGAACTGGCGGTTTTGAGTGTCTGTGGCGCTCATGCTGAGAAGGGGGTGGCGCTGTGCCCCACGGCCACGCGTGTGTGAGCTGTAGACAGAGACGCTGCGGAGTGTGACAGGGGCGGGCGTGGCGCGGGTGCATGGCGCCGGTTTTACTGACCACCGACGGTAGAAACACCCCCCACCCCCCACCCCTCCCCCCACCCCCCACCTGATTGCCTGTCACAATCCCGCCCGGTAGCATGGGGCAGCGAGCACCAGAGATCACACTGTGTGCTGGGAGAGACCGACCTCACTAGCGAAATTGAGTAGCCCGAGCGAGCGAGTACTCAGTACTTGTGTTGACCGAGGGGAGCGGAGCCGTCCGTCGAGACGGTGGTGGAGTGAGCGTGGGGGGACCGCGAAGAAACTGAACTGAACTG
>Ga0210246_101527_pt1 | contig 17648 bp, 7 predicted proteins | sample ChrtobMetaP3_8mM_FD_155469 | JGI IMG/M metagenome (GOLD analysis project Ga0210246, IMG submission 155469) | Chrysochromulina tobin associated microbial communities from unialgal haptophyte culture, Seattle, Washington, United States - P3_8mM | ecosystem: Host-associated > Algae > Haptophytes >...
GAAGGGCGCCCCGCCCCCCCCCCCCCCCCCCCCCTCCGGGGGGGGCCCGGGGGGGCCCCCGGGGGGCCCCCCCTCCAGGGGGGCCCCCCTTTGTTAAGAAGGAACAGTTTCTGTCCCGCGTCCTCCCGCGCGCCGCGCGCAATGTGGGACTCGCCAGGCTTCAAGGTCGCCATGGGCGTATGTGAGCGCCCGCCTGGCGTACGTGAGCGCCCGCCACCTCGCCCCACCGCTTACGACTCCCGCCAGCCCAAGCTAGACTTTGCCTCCGCGCCGTCGGAGGGCCCGGAACACGCGGCGGCCACCTCCTCGTCTTACGGCTCAGCTGCGGCTGCGGCTGCGGCTGCGGGTGCTGCCGCTGCTTCTGCTGCTGCCGCTGCTGCACCTCTGCGTTCTTTCACATACGCAGCGTCTCCACTGCCACGCACGGAGCCCAATTCTCCGCGACCGCCGCTCCAAACGCTGTCGCCATCGCCTGTAGCATCCTACGTCCCGCCCGGCATCCTACGCGGCGGTGCCGCCGAGACGCCGACGCACCACTACGCAGCCGCAGCCTTTCGCGGCCGCGCAGCGGCCGTCCGTGCCGGCTACGCGGGTCCCGCCACCGTGTCGTTCGCGGCGCCAGCACCGGCCGAGCCGAAGCCAGCGCGGGCGGCCGGGAATGATGATGACGACGACGACGAGCCGCTGCCGTCGGCGGCGGCGCTGCCGCAGCCGCAGCCGCCGTCGGCTCCGCCGCAGCCATCGGCATCGGCGTCGCGGCAGCCGCAGCCCCAGGTCGCCAACACGCACTGGAGCGATGCGGCATCAGCGCTGTCTGAGATCCAGAGCGCGTGCGGCATCACCCCAGCCAGGGCCCAGAGCCAGCACGTCGCGTCGCTGTACGCAGAGGTGAGCGCGATGCGGGAGGCGGCGGAGGCGCGCGAGTCCGTCGTGGCCGATCTTCGCCGCCAGGTGTCCGAGCTCTCGTGCTTCGAGCAGGAGGCGAGCTCGCTGCGCGAGCAGCTCAAGGCGAGCGAGCTCGAGAGGGAGATCGCGAGGGGCGCACGTGAGCTGGCGCTGCAGGCCACCCTCGACGACGTGAGCAGCAAGCTCCAGCTCCACGAGACGGTTGAGGCTCAGCTGGAGGCGCAGGTGACGCGACTCGAGGAGGAGAGACTCGCGATGAGGCTGATTGCCCCCCTAATCAGGCTGATTGCCCCCTCATCAGGTGACGCGGCTCGAGGAGGAGAGACTCGCGATGCACCGGCGGCTTGGTGAGCAGCTCGCAGCGGCCGAGGCACGCGCGGCGGCGGCGGAGGCGTCGGCCGCCGAGGCCGCGGATGCCATGGCGGCGTCCGAGGCAGCAGGCTCGTCCGCGTTCTCGCTGGCTGTGAATGCGCGCACGCGCGAGGCTGAGGCGCGGGCGGCCATGGCGGTGCAGTCGGCGCAGGTGCTCGAGATGCAGCTGCTTGAGGACTTGAGGAAGCCCCTCTTGAGTGCATGCTGATTGCCTCTTGAGTGCATTCTGATTGCCTCTTGAGTGCATGCTGATTGCCTCTTGAGTGCATTCTGATTGCCTCCTGAGTGCATGCTGATTGCCTCTTAAGTGCACGCTGATTGCCTCCCTCATCAGGTGCTCGAGATGCAGCTGCTCGAGGAGCGAGCGCGCTGTGCCGAGCTCCAGACGCGCGCGCACGAGGCAAGCCTGCGCCTCCGTCACGCCGAGGCGAGATTGCACGAGAGTGAGCGCACGGAGCGCGAGCTCGAGGCGAGATTGCACGAGAGTGCGCGCACGGAGCGCGAGCTCATCGCGGCGCTCGCGGCCGCCGACGAGCGGGGGTTGCCTATCATGGAGCGGGACGGCTCGCGCCGGGGGCAGCAGCCTGCGTGCAGCGCGGGCGCGCCGTCCTGGGCGCTCGAGCAGAGTGAGAGGCGCTGTCGTGAGCTCGTAGCTGAGCTCGGGCGAGCCGAGGCACGCGCCGCTCAGGCGGAGAGAGCGCTGGACGAGGGGGCGCCGTCGTGGGCGCGCGCCGCTCAGGCGGAGAGAGCGCTGGGCGAGGGGGCGCCGCGCGCCCACGACGGCGCGCCCTCCCGCGGTCGCGAGAGCACGCTGCTGCTGGCCGAGGTGCAGCGCTCGGTGCAGCGCGAGGCAGCGGAGCGGCAGAAGGCGGAGGCGGAGGCCAAAGCGGCACGCGCGGACGCCGACGCCGCCCGTGCGGCTGAGCGGGCGGCCGAGCAACGCGCGGGGACGGCGGAGCGAAAGGAGCGGGCCGCTAGGAAGCGTGCTTCCGAGGCGGAGATGGTCGCGGCGGCGGCGCACGAAGCTCTGTGCACCGCCGCCGCGTGCAACGCGCCCGTCGCGGCCGCGCTTGCGCTCGCGACAGCGCCCGGCTCCTCCGCGCCCCCCTTCTCGGCCCCCCCCTCGGCACGCGTGCGCTGGCCGCCGACAGTCGTGCACTTGCCGACGACCACAGGCAGTGACGGAACTCCCGCCGCCACACCGCGCGCCGTGCCGAGCGCCAAGGGGGGCGTCACCCCGCTCACCAAGGGCAAAGGGAGCGGCACCAGCGCGAAGCTCAAGGGCGGCAGCAAGGGAGGCAAGGCCAAGGGCCGCGGCGTGGTGCCGGCACCGCCGCCGCCGCCGCCGCCGCCGGCCACGGCGTCCATGCAGCTCGCGCAAGCGTTGCAGCTCGCAAACGACGCCCAAGAACTGCTCAAGCCTTACGAAGTGCACGCGCGCTGTGCCGAGCACCCTCACGAGGCCGCGTCCTACGTCTGGCTTGACGAGGCACCGGATTCGTCAAGGGCGCCCTCGAATTCGTCAAGGGCGCCCTCGGAGGCGGAGGAAGCGACGGAGGACGAGATTGACGAGACTGACGAGGCCGGCTCGACTGCCTCGGCGGCGGCCGCGGACCTGAGTGCACTGGATGAGGGCGGCGGCTCTCGCGCCGAGCAGCTGAGGCGACGTCGCGAGCACGCGCCGCTGACGCAGCCGCTCGCGACGGCGCCGTCCAGCCACGCCTCCATGCTGGCCAGCCACGCCGCGCGCGCCGCCGCCGAGGACTGCGCCGTCGCCGTGCTCGACGACTTTGATGGCTTCGTCCGTGCGATGGTCGCCGTGGCACGACGAGTGGCAGAGGGAGCCGAGCCGCCACCGCCGATCGCCGTCGGGACGAGCGCTTCGACGAAGCCGACCGGTAGTGACTTGAATGTGCTCGAGAAGGCGCTAGGCTCTCCCGCGCTCGCGGAAGCGTTTGAGCAGCTCGGCCGTTCGCTCGGCGCGATGCGCGGTCAGCTGCTCAGCGCGCTGCACAAGCTCGACAAGGCGCGCCAGCCGCTTGCCGCGCTGTCTTCACCTGCCGCTCTACCCGCCGCTCTACCCGCCGCTCTACAGGCCGCACAGGCGGCGCAGGCCGCACAGGCCGCACAGGCGGCACAGGCGGCGCAGGCGGCGCAGGCGGCGCAGGCGGCGCAGGCGGCACTGACAGCGGTGGCTATGGAGCGACTGAAGACAACTCAAGTGGCGCTCCGGAAGGGCGTAGCCGTCGCGAAGCAGATGACCTCCACCGCGTGCGCCGCTGCAGGGATGAGCGTGCCCGAGGCGATCGCGAACGCCCTCGCCGCGCCGGGCGGCGCCGCCGGCACCGCCTCGTCGGCATCGGAGGACGGGAGCGGCGGCGCGCCTGGCGTCGTCGCGGGCGCTCCGGCTGAGTCCGACGCGGCTACAGCGGCGTCCACAGCGGGGGGATGGGAGGGATTGCTCCTCGCGCACCGGTACGCGCTGCGCCACGTGCTGCACTCGCGCCGGGCGATACAGGAGCGCCTCGAGGCCGCCAGCACCGAGTTGCGGGTCCAAAAAGCGACGCTCTCCGCCGCCCTCGGCGTCGCTGCGGTCGAGCGGCTGGCGTCGGCACGCGACGAGATTGGCGACGAGATTGGCGACGGTGCGCCGGTCGCAGAGACGTCGGTGGCGCCGACAGTGACGACGATGGCACCGACGGCGATGGCGGTGGCACGCCCTCCTTCGCCTCAAGCAGACCACTGGGGCTCGGTGCGCCTGCTCGCCCACGCGCTCCGCGTCCGTCACGCGTGCGCTGCATGCAAGTGCTCACCATGGCGCCCCCCTCCCCACAGGTGCGCCTGCTCGCCCGCGCGCTCCGTCCGTTACGCGTGCGCTGCTTCGAGCTCGGCTGCCAGAAGACGTTACTCCGCGCCCAGCTCCACCAGGCAGAGCTGGCGCACGCGAGCGAGGCCAGCGCTCGCTCGCACCTCGAGAATGAGCTACGGGCGCTGCTGGAGGCGCTGAGCGGTCGCGAGGCCGACGCCGCCGGCAAGGGCGCCGGCAAGGGCGCCGGCAAGGGCGCCGACATGGGCGCCGACAAGGGCGCCGACATGGGCGCCGACAAGGGCGCCGACACGGGCGCCGACATGGGCGCGAGCGTCGCTGACGCCAGGGCCTCGAGGTTCGTCACGTCGGCGGCACGAGCGGCGCGGGCGGCGCGGCGCTGGCGGGTCGTGTGGATCATGGTCACAGCTGCAAATCGGCTTCGGCGCATGAGCGACGACGAGCGGCGCGGTAGTTTCCTCGGCCTCCGTGCCGGCGTCGTGGCTGGTGAAGCTGGTGTGCTGCTGGCCCCAGAGGCGCTCATTGCAACCGAGCCGATGAGCGCCGATGCGCTCCAGTCCGTCCGCGGGGAGGCCGCGGCGCTGCTCAAGTTGCTTCGTCACCTCGAGGTCGCGAAACCCACGCCCAGCACGGCGCTCAGCACGGCGCCCAGCACGGCGCCCGGCGCGGCGCCGAGCACGGCGCCCAGCGCCGGCGCGGCGCCCACCCCCCTTGGGCATCTCCCCCCTGGCTCCCTGCCGTGGCTACGCCCGCGTCGTGCCAAGCGTCGTGCCGAGGCGGCCAGCGATGGCGGTGGCGGCGACGGCCGCGGCAGTGGCGGCGGCGAGGCGCTCGGTACGACGCTCCTCGCGAGTGTGCGCCGCGCGGTGCTGCAGGTGGCGCGCGCCCTCCACGAGGACGTGATTGCCTCTGATTGCCTCTGATTGCCTCTGATGATCACTGATGGCCTCCTTCATCAGGTGGCGCGCGCCCTCCACGAGGAGAGGAGCGCGCACGCGGCGGCGGCGAGCGCCGCCGCGACCCTGCGAGAGGAGGAGGGGCACCAAGCCAAGGAACAAGAGCAGGCGCTCCGTGTGGCGATCGCCGCCGAGCAAGCGACGAGCACGCATCTGCGTGCACGCGTCGAGACGTTACAGCGGGAGGCGTCACAGCTGGCGCCCGCCACGGCGCTGGACGAGCTCCGCACCGAGCATGCGGCGCTGCAGCGGCAGCTGGACGACGTGCAGGCCGAGCTCCTCCAAGCCCGCGCCGACGTCGTGCGCGAGCGAGCGCTCGTGTCCCACGCGGACGCGAAGCTGCAGGCGGCGGCCGAGGCGGCGCGGCGAGAGTACGAGGGGCAGCGGCGGGAGCAGCAGCAGCAGCTCGAGCAGGCGCGTCAGCAAGTCGAGCAGAGCAGCGCGATGGCGGCCGAGCGCGACCAGCACGCAACCCGCATGGCTGAATTCCTCAAGCAGAAGGCGCGCGAGACGGTTGGTCTGGACGAGGCGCGCCGCGCCGCCGCCGCCGCCGCGCAGCGAGCTCAGGCGGAGCTCGAGGCGCAGCGCGAGCACGCGAGTCGCATGAGCTCGCACATGGCGACGCTCGAGCGCGAGCTGGAGGAGAAGGCGCGCGTTGTGACGAAACTCGAGAGGGAGCTGCACGCGGCCACACAGGCCAAGGAGGCGGCCGCCTCGGCCGCCCAGGCACTCTTTGCCCGCGGCTATGATGCGCAGCAGGTGACCGCGCACTTTGCGCGGGCGGCGGCGGCCAGCGCAGCGGCGCAGCAGCCGACGCAGAAGGCGACGCCGACGCCGACGCCGACGTCTTCGGCGCCCGCGATGGCGCTCACGATGGCGCCCGCGATGGCGCCCGCGATGGCGCCCGCGATGGCGCCCGCGATGCCCACTGGTGGCGACGCGAGCGCGGCGCATCTCGCGGCGGCGGCGGAGGCGAGTGCCAATGCGGCGATGGCCCATCGGGAGGCGATGGGACGGCACTGCTCGAGCTTCGTGAGCAGCAGCTGTGGTGGTGGTGGGGCCGGTGGTGGCAGCGGCGGCAGCAAGGGCAACGCCTCCCCCTCCCTCCCAGCTGCACGCCATCATCTCTCCTCGCCTCCAAAGGGCAACGGCCCCTCCTCCGTCCCAGCTGCACGCCATCATCTCTCCTCGCCTCCAAAGGGCAGCTGCACGAGCCGCCGTTCTTCCCTCGGCCAGCCGGCTGAATCCTGGGCCTCGCCTTCGCTCGAGTCGGACGCCCGGCACGGTGCGGCGCGCTCGGCACCCGCCTCGCCCCCGGGCGGTAACCGCTCGAGCGGCGGCTGCGAGCCTACAGCGAGGGCGTGGCGGCTGGACGAGGCCGCAGCACTCGCGGATCGTCTCGCCGCGAAAAGGCTCGCTGCGGTGATGACGTCCTCCTCAGCGCGCTCCTCGGACCTCACGTCGCCAGCGTCGCCGAGCCTTCTCGCAAAGGCGGCTGCAGCTGCCTCGTCTGCAGATGTAGTGCTGTACTCAGCACCTGCCCAGCTGCAGCCGACGTTGCCGCCTCTCCCCACGTCGCTCCCAGCAGGCGTCTCTCCGCCGCGCAGCCCAATGTGGGCTGACGAATCTCGAGACGAATCTCGTGATGAGCTCCGCTGGGCGCGGTCGAGCCCGGCCAGACGAGAGGAGGTTTTCCCACAGGCGACGACGCCCAAATGGCTCAAGGACGCCGCGGCGATGCTGCCGCCCTCTCTCGCCGATGCGTCGACCGAGGCCGCCGCCGCCGCCGCCGCCAACGCGGCCGCCACCGTCGCCGCCGCCGCCAATGCCGCCGTGGCCGCCGCCAATGCCGCCGCGGCCGCCGCTGCTGCCGCAGCCGCGCCAGCGCCGGCGCTCGCCCCGGCCTTCCCTCCCCGCGCCTCGTCCCCCGTCACCTCCCCTCGCCTCCTTTCACACCCTTATTCACAGCCCTCCTCGCCCATCCGCTCGTCACCCCTCGCGACGTCGCACCGCTCGGCGCTCAGCTCGGCGCTTCTCGTGCCCTCGGACGCGCAGCCGACCCTCGGCGCTTCTCGAGCCGACCCTTCGCCCGCCAGCTCCCCTAGCCTCCTTTCACAGCCCTATTCACAGCCCTCTTCGCCCGCCAGCTCCCCTCTCCGCCGCAGCTCCGACGGCCCCGGCGCCCCTCCCACAGAGGCGCTCCTGCCGTCGACGAGCGCCATATCGAGCGCCTCGCCAGTCAGCTCAGTGCCGCCGCCAGCACCGCTGCCACAAACGCCGCCGCCGCTACCGCCCTCTGCACACTGCGCCCCCGCCGCCAGGGAGGCAGAGGCGGCATCTGCTTCGCAAGTCCCTCCGTCGGCACCCGCTCTGGTTGGGGATGTGGCGGCGCAGCCCCCGCCGGATATGCTTGCCGCACTGCGTGAGCGATATGCTGCCGCTCGGCGGGCGGCACTTCCTGGCAAGGCGGAGTCCTCCTTGCCGACCAGTCTGCCTTGCGACCCGGGCCAGGGCCCCACGGAGGTTGAACAAGTGGATGGCTGAGCATTTTTGTAACCGCCACACTACGCCACACTTCAATTGTCTCATCAATCCGCCCAGTATTCGCGTGCTTGCTTGCGGCATGTTGGGATTCGAGGTTCGCACGGATGAAAAAACCGTTCTGTTTTCGTAACTGATTTACCGGCGTCGCAAAATGCCGATCGAGCACGTCGAGGTGTAGCGCGCGTGCGTTGACCCACGCCTCGTGGTGCTTCCAAATATGTCGCGCGCACGTTCGAATAGCGCGAGCACGAGCTCGCCCAGGGGCGGCCTCCAAAGGGCGCTCGCCCACGTGCCCAGGGGCCCAGGCCCACCGCTATATGTGCCACTCGATCACTCTGAAGTCGATGAGCTCAGCCGGGGCCGGATCGAACTGCTGCCCAAGAAGCTCAGGATGCTGCTCAAGAGGCACAGAGCCCCTGTGCGCTCGCTCTTCTCGACGCTGGACGGCAACCTGGACGGTGCCATCACGCGCCATGAGCTGTGGACTTCGCTGCAGGCCATCGGCGTGCCCTTGTGCCTCGAAGACGCGGACCTGCTCTTCCGAGCGCTGCTGGAGTTTGCCATTGGCAAGGGCGAGGTTTCACTATCATTCCGAGCGGTCCAGAAAGCTTTGCTGAGCCCCGAACTGGGCGAGCTCGTCTGGGAAATGGATCAAGACCGGCGGTCGGTGTCGAAAGCCCAGAAGGCCCTCGCCATTACCACGAAGGCGGAGCATCAGGCAGCCAAGGCTCTGAAGGAGAAGGCGGACGCGGTCGAGAGGCTGCGGGTGGCACGGAGCCGTATGTCGGCGTTGAACGCGTACGTGGATTTCTTGGAGGGGGGGCAAACAGATCTCGAGGTGCGTATGAGCGAGCTTGCCCACGAGAACGTCGATATGCACATGAAGGTAGCCGAGGTGCGCCGCGAGCACATCCACATGACGGAGGGCGCGTGGAATTCGCGCTCGAGCTCGCCGAGATTGCGCCCGAGCTCGGCCTCGCCGCGGCGCTCGCCATGGCGCGGAGAGCTCAGTCGGTCCAACGGGCCCAACTCGGCTGATGAGGAAGGCAATTGGGCCGGGCCCAAATCGGCTGATGAGGAAGGCAATTGGGCCGACTCGCCCCTCGGACGGTGGAGGGCGCAGCAGCAGCGGGGAGGGCGAGGCGGCGGGGGGAGGGCCGGGGCCGCGGGCGAGCGTTTGCCGTGGGTCGGCTCGAGGGTCGGCGTCGACGGGAGCGTGAGCGGGAACGCGAGCACCACGCCGCCGCTTGTCGATTCACCGCTAGGTCGGTGGAGAGCGGAGCAGCAGCAGGGCTCATCTAAGCCATCCAGTGGCGGAGCGTCGTCGTGGGCGCCCACGAGGGAGGCCTCCATGGGCCCTCCGAAGCCGCCGACGGAACGTTCCGTGACTCCGTATGCGTACAGCAGCCGCCCGAGCGTGTTTGAGGCCGCGGCCATCAAGGCGCTCGCCTCCGCCGCCACGGTGCACGCCACCGCAGCCGCGGCGCCTACCGCTTCAACGCCCACGGGAGAGAGCGCGGGAGAATGGCTCTCTCCCGTGACTGTTCCATCGGCTGTTCCCTCGTCGGTGCCCTCGTCGGTGCCCTCGTTCCAGCTGGGGCCTCCGCCTGAGCGTCCGAGCTGGAGAGCTCAGATGCAATCTCGGTGAGCTCCGGTCCACGTGTGCGCCGCGTGTTGGCCTTGAAGGCCGATCCCGCGCCGCTTGGTGACCAACACAGCGCCGCGCGGTGACCAGAACGCAGTGTCGCACTGTGACCAACACACGTCACATCTTCAGCGCAGACGATCAGAGGTGCAGATCAGAGGCAGTACACGTCAGTCAAATCAAAATGTCAGGTTGTAGTCTTGGTCAGTGGGATTGTCATTACATCATTCACACCAGTCCCGAGACAGACAAATCTCCCAAATGGAGTTTTATTCTCTCTCCGACACATTTTGCCCTCAGTTTTCCCACAAGATATAAGAAAACCACCACCGTTGCCTCCTCAGTGCTTTTTTGCTGGCCGTCGTGCTGCCCCTGGTTCGCAATTGCCTTCCAGCTCGCGCGCGCGCGCGCGTAGCGCATTGCCCTGCGCCCCCAGCCCGACCCCGCGCCCCGTGATGATCCCGACCCGCACGTGATCCTTGTGCAGGCTCACGCGACCCCCGGACCGCGCGGTCTTCGTCCTTTGACGAAGAGCACGCGCCGGCAGCAAGATGTCGATCAAAGATGATCCACGCTTCAAGTACATTTCGAAGATTGTGGCGTCGCAGCTGACGACGGCGTCGCTTACCGTGACACCGGCCATGGTCAACAAGGCAGCCAATGCGACCTTTTTGACGGAATTCTTCTCCGCTGCCGAGGCACCCGGCTACGAGCCGCGCATGGCGCTGCTCTTCTACTGCCAGCCCATGGGCGGCTCTGCAGAGCCGGTGGTCTTCATGACCGACGGCTCGGATGTGCCGCTCGCGGGCAAGTGCTCGTACATCGTGCGCTCGACGGCGCCCAACGTCGCTGTGAAGGACGTCGAGATGGATTGCAACTTTGGCTCGCTGTCGATCTCGAGCAAGGATGGCAACCCGATGGATACGATGGCCGCTCTGATCAAGGAGCTCTACTTCCCGCTGATGACGACGAACGGCTTCGGGTACGCGAAACAGATGACGGCGGACCACCGGAAGAAGCTCATCGGCGACTCGCAGGGCTTTGCCCACAGCCTCGACAAGACGCTGAGCGAGCTCAAGCTCGTCGTCAATCTCCAGGCGCCCGACGACAAGTTTGCCATCGAGTCCAAGCCGGCGGCAGTGATGGCGGCGGCGGCGAATGCGGACTTTGTGATCGAGTTCGAGCGCGTCATCAAGCTCTGGACTGACGAGACCGAGGCGCTCCTCAACGAGCCCGAGCTCGCGCAGCCCAAGGACGGCGACGACGAGGACATCGGCCCGCGCACCGAGCTTGACTGGTGGAAGAAGCGTGCGACGAAGCTCAACTCGATCGTGGACGACCTCAAGACGGAGAAGTGCCAGATCGTGCTGCTTGTGCTGCAGCAATGCAAGAGCCGTCAGCTCAAAAAGTGGCGCGTCATCAACAACGCGATCACGGACGCTCTCAACGAGGCCAAAGACAACGTCAAGTACCTCGCCACGCTGGACAAGTACATCGATCCTCTGTACATGGCGTCGCCGCCCGACGTGCACGACTCGCTCTCCGGGCTGCTCAACAATCTGCGCATGATGCACGCGATCGCGCGCTACTACGCGACGCCCGAGCGCATGACCGTCCTCTTCACCAAGATCACGGCGCAGATGATCGTCAACTGCCGAAAGTGGGTCACGAGCAAGGGCGCGCTCTGGGACCAGGATATTGGCGAGCTGCTCAAGTCGCTCAACGTGTGCTACTCGCTCTTCAACGAGTACCGGTCCGAGTACGAGAAGACGCGCGACAAGCTCAAGGAGGTGCCCTCGTCGAAGCAGTTCGAGTTCTCGGAGAACATCATCTTCTCCAAGTCCAACCTCTTCCAGCGGCGCATCGAGAAGCTCATCGACCTGTTCACCACGGTCGACCAGTTCACCCACCTGGCCAAGCGGGACCTCGAGGGCCTGGACGGCCTGATGAAGAACTTCTTCTCGATGGTGGGCGACTTCAAGCGCAAGCCGTACGACCTCTTCGACTTCCAGCTCAACCAGTTTGACCGCGACTACCTCGAGTTCCTCGCCAACATCCACGAGCTCGAGTCATCGCTGCAGGGCTTCATCAACTCGTCGTTCGAGCACATCACCTCGACGGAGGCGGCGATGCTGCTGCTCGACCAGCTGCGCCACATGCTGCAGCGCGACACCCTCAAGGACGACCTCGAGTCCAAGCGCCTCACCATCTTCCAGCACTTTTTGGGCGACCTCGAGGTCGTCTCGCGCACGTACGAGAAGCTCAAGAACAACCCGCCGCTCACGCGCAACGTGCCGCCGGTCACGGGCAACGTGCTCTGGGCGCGCCAGCTCATGCGGCGCATCGAGCAGCCCATGCAGCAGTTCCGCAACCACCAGGAGCTCATGGAGCTCAAGGACTCGAAGAAGGCCGTCAAGGTGTACAACAAGATCGCGCGCACCGTGGTCGAGTTTGAGGCGCTCTGGGAGCTTGCGTGGGTGCGAGGCATCGAGGCGGCCAAGAGCGGGCTGCAGTCGACGCTCTTCGTGCGCCACCCGACGACAGAGAAGCTGTACGTCAACTTCGACCACCAGATCCTTGAGCTGATGAAGGAGGCCAAGTGCCTGCGGCGCCTCGGGCACGAGATCCCCGAGTCGGCCAAGATGGTGCTCATGATGGAGGACAAGTACAAGCACCACTTCAACCTGCTCTCGTACGCGCTCGTCGAGTACGAGCGCACGATGGCCAACGTGCCCGAGCTTCTCGAGGCGCTGCTCAAGCCGCACATCGCCGAGCTCACGGCCGTCATCAACCCGGGGCTCGTGACGCTCACCTGGACCTCGATGAACATCTCCGCCTTCCTGCAGCGCTTCCACAGCGAGATGCTCCGCTTCAATGAGCTCGTGGACAAGCTCAAGGACATCATGGCGAACCGTCTCATGCGCAACCAGCAGATGATCGCCACGATGCCGCTCGTCGACATGCCCGACACGGCGGGTGGTGGCGCGGAAGGTGGCCTGGTGCCACTCGACAAGTTCGTCGACATCCAGCTCAAGTTCTCGTCCGGGCAGATGGGCATCCTCGCCGCCAAGAACATCGAGATCGAGCGCGGCTTCAAGGACCTGATCGTGCAGATCCTCGACTACCCGCTCTCGTACGTCACCGACTCGGTCGACGCCACCGAGATCGCCAAGCTCGCCGACCACTTCTCGACGACCACGTACAAGGCGGTGCAGGACTGCACGCGAGGCTCTCTCGAGACCCTCAAGGGGCGCGTCGCGGCCAAGTCGCTCGCCAACTTCCTCTTCATGGACAACCCGTTGTTTGAGGTGTTTGTCGAGATGACGTCGACGGGCGCGAAGATGAACCCGACGCTCGATGAGATCCAGTCGGCGATCAACTCGTGCGTGCGCGCCGTGCTCGTCTGCTCGAAGCAGCTCGACGTGTGGGAGAATGACGACGGCCACGGCAGCGGCAAGAAGGTCTTCGACGTAGTCTCGAGGGAGAAGGACGTGGTGCGCCAGGTGCTGCTGCTCACGGGCTCGCTCGAGGGCGTCAAGCGACAGGTCTACGAGTACCTGCAAACCTTCGCGAAGTACGACTACCTGTGGAAAGGGAACAAGAAGAAGGAGTACGAGGCGTTCATGAGCAAGGAGCCAACGCTCGAGGACTTCGAGACTGAGCTCAAGAAGTACGATCACGTCGAGCAGGACATTCTGGGCATCCCGCAGACGCACAACATCGGTGCTCTCTCGCTCGAGACAGGCTCGCTCAAGACGGCGCTCTCGAAGGAGGCGCAGGCGTGGAAGAAGCAATACGCGAAGAATCTGCACGCGCAGGCCCAGCTGGAGCTTGCCAAGTCGACCGAGTGGATGGAGAAGCACACGCGCTACCTCAAGCGCGAGCTCAACGACCTTGACGACGTGCAGCTCGCCATGGGCTATCTCGCGGCCATCCGCGAGAAGGAGACAATGCTTGACTGGGAGTTTGGCCCCATCGAAGAGAAGTACGCGCTGCTCATCAAGTACAACGTCGACATCCCCAAGGAGGAGATCGACCAGGTGGGCGACCTGCACTATGCATGGCGCAAGCTCAAGACCGCGGCCAACAACATCACCGAAAGCCTCGGCGCGAACCAGGAGACGTTCAAGAAGAGCCTCGTGCGCAACGTGCGTATGTTCGTCGTCGACGTGGCGCAGTTCCGCTCCGATTTCGAGGCCAACGGCCCGGGCGTGCCTGGCCTGCCGCCGCTCGATGCCAACGAGCGCCTGCGCAAGTTCCAGCGCCTGTTCGACGAGCGCGAGCGCAAGAACGTGGCGTACTCGGCGGGCGAGACGCTCTTTGGTCTACCGGTGACCACGTACCCGGAGCTCGAGAAGACCAAGGAGGAGCTCGGGCTGCTCGCGAAGCTGTACGACCTCTTTACGACCGTCCTCGATACCATTACCGGCTTCAACGATATGCACTGGGCCGATGTGGTCGGATTCACCGACACGCCCAAGGGCCCCGAGTCGAACATCTCGATCATGGTCAAGAAGCTCGAGGAGTTCCAGCTGGGCATCAAGAAGATGCCCAAGGAACTGCGCGGCTGGGACGCGTACGTCGAGCTCAAGAAGATGGTCGATGACTTCCTCGAGACGCTGCCGCTCGTCGAGCAGCTCGCAAGCCCGTCGCTGCGCGCGCGCCACTGGGCGGCGCTCGAGAAGCTCACCGGTAAGGAGCTCCACGTGACCTCCGATGGGTTCATGCTCAAAGACCTGCTCGATGCCGGCATCCTGTCGGTGTCCGAGGACGTCGAGGAGATTGCGGGCTCGGCCGTCAAGGAGCTCGCCATCGAAGGCAAGCTCAACGACATCGCCAACGACTGGGCGGTGCGCGCACTCTCCTTCTCGCCCTTCAAGACGCGCGGCAACATCATGCTCAATGCGGGCGCGACCGCCGAGATGATGGAGGCCCTCGAGGAGGCGCAGATGGGCCTTGGCTCGATGCTCGCCTCGCGCTTCGTGCTCCCCTTCAAGGAGATGGCCGACATGTGGGTGATGAACCTCTCGTCCATTGGTGAGACGCTGGAGCAGTGGACGGCGGTGCAGCTCATGTGGCAGTACCTCGAGGCCGTCTTCACCTCGGGCGACATCGCCAAGCAGCTGCCGCAGGAGTCGAAGCGCTTCCAAGGCATCGACAAGAACTGGGTCAAGATTATGTCCAAGGGCAACGAGGTGCCCAACCTCGTCAACTACATTGTGGGCAACGACACGCTCCAGCAGCTGCTGCCGCACATGTTCGAGCAGCTCGAGCTCTGCCAGAAGGCCCTCTCCGGCTACCTCGACCAGAAGCGTGCCGCCTTCCCGCGCTTCTTCTTCGTGGCCGACGCGACGCTGCTCGAGGTGCTCTCGCAAGGCTCCAACCCGCAGGCCATCCAGCCGCACCTGCAGTCGTGCTTCGACTCGGTCGTGTACGCCGATTTCAACAAGAAGAACAAGTCGCAGGTCGACGGGCTTGAGTCGGGCGAGGGCCAGTCTATCAAGCTCGTCAATGTGGTCAATGCCGAGGGCAACATCGAGGACTGGCTCGGCAAGCTGCTTCGCGAGATGCAGATCACGGTCAACCGCATCATCTGCTACGCGGCGGCCGACTCTGAGCACATGAGCACCGAGGAGCTCACGCACAAGTACCAGGCGCAAGTCTCGCTCATCGGCATCCAGTTCAAGTGGACCGCCGACTCGGAGGACGCGCTCTACCGTGCCAAGGCCGAGAAGGCCATCATCAAGGCCACCAACAAGAAGCACCAGCAGCGCCTCACCGACCTCGTCGCCATCAACATGCGCCCGGACCAGGAGCTGCGTGCCTTTGGAAAGTGGACGCGCAAGAAGGTCGAGACGATGATCGTCGTTGACGTGCACCAGCGCGACGTCTTCGTCGACATCGAGCTGCACCGCGTGCGCGATATCGAGGACTTCGAGTGGCAGAAGCAGGCGCGCTTCTATTGGGACTTTGACCACGACGCCGCCAAGATCTCGATCGCCGATGTCGACTTCCACTACACCAACGAGTACCTGGGCGTCAAGGAGCGCCTCGTGATCACGCCGCTCACCGATCGCTGCTACGTCACCCTCTCGCAGGCTCTCGGAATGTTCCTTGGTGGCGCGCCCGCGGGCCCCGCTGGCACGGGCAAGACCGAGACGACCAAGGACATGGGCTGCACGCTCGGCAAGTTTGTGATGGTCACCAACTGCGGCGACCAGATGGACTTCCGCTCGCTCGGCAACATTTACAAAGGCGCGGCGATGGCCGGTCTCTGGAGTTGCTTCGACGAGTTCAACCGCATCAACCTCGATGTGCTCTCGGTGGCGGCGCAGCAGGTGGGCTCCGTGCTCATGGCCGTCAAGATGGGCGCCCAAATGTTCCAGTTCACAGACGGCCAGACCGTCAACTGCGACCCGGCGGTCGGCTACTTCATCACGATGAACCCCGGCTACGCAGGCCGCCAGGAGCTGCCCGAGAATCTCAAGTCGCAGCACCGTGGCGTGACCATGATGGTCCCCGATCGTCAGATCATCATGCGGGTCAAGCTCACCGGCGCGGGCTACATTCAGAACTTTGTCTGCGGCAAGAAGTTCAACGTGCTCTACCGTCTTTGCGAGGAGCAGCTCTCGAAGCAGGCGCACTACGACTTCGGCCTGCGCAACATCCTCGCCGTGCTTCGCACGTGCGGCACGTCCAAGCGTGACGCTGGCAAGGATCCGGAGGGCGTGCTTGAGCCCATGCTTGCGATGCGCACGCTGCGCGACATGAACCTGTCTAACTTCGTCGCCGAGGACGTGTCCCTCTTCCTCGCGCTCATCGAGGACCTCTTCCCCGGCCTCAAGGCGCCCGCGATGAAGCACCCGCTCGTTGAGCCCGCCGTCAAGAAGGCCGTCGATGCGAACAACCTGCAGGCGCTGCCCTCGTGGATGCTCAAGATCATCCAGGTGTACGAGATGTGCCTCGTGCGCCACTCGCTCATGCTCGTCGGCCCGTCGGGCACGGGCAAGTCGAGGATCGTGCAGGTGCTCCAGCAGGCCTTCCAGTCGATCGTCGTGCCGCCCGACGCTCTCGTCGAGGCCATGATCGGCCAGCCCCAAAAGTTCGTCACGTTCAACCCGAAGGCCGTGCTCTCGGGCCAGATGTTCGGAACGATGGACGTGGCCGCTGGCGAGTGGCATGACGGCATCTTCTCGCAGCTGTGGCGCCGCGCCAACAAGGATAAGAAGAACTTCACGTGGCTCGTGCTCGACGGCCCCGTTGACGCCATCTGGATCGAGAACATGAACACCGTCATGGACGACAATCGGCTGCTCACCCTCGCCAATAGCGACCGTATCCCCATGCTCCGGCCGAACGTGACGCTCCACTTCGAGGTCGAGGACCTTCGCAATGCCTCGCCCGCGACCGTCTCGCGCGCGGGCATCATCTACGTCTCGGAGGAGGACCTCGGCTACCAGCCGTACCTGACGTCATGGCTCACGTCGCGCACCAAGGACGGCAAGGACCTCACGCCCATCTTCGACAAGTTCACCAAGAAGCTGCTCGACTTCCTACGGATTGAGTGCCAGTCGAAGATGGCCATTGCCAACGTCTCGCTGTGCACCTCTTGCTCGACGCTCATCGACGCGCTGCTCGGCGCGCTGCCCGAGACGCCCGACGCGGCAGCGCTTGAGCGCTTTGTCATCTACTGCATGATCACGACCATGGGCGGCGTCCTCGAGTCGGCGGACCGCCAGAAGCTCGACAAGTTCCTGCGCACGCTCACCAACAACCTTCCCGACTGTGAGCACCCCGACACGGTCTTCGAGTTTAAGATCGACACGGAGAACAAATCGTACCCGTGGGTCTCATGGGGCGCCCTCATCCCCGGCTGGGCCTTCACCGAGCAGCCCGACCAGCTGGGCAAGCAGTTCGCGTCGCTGCTCATCCCGACGATCGACTCGGTGCGCTGCGAGTACAACATGGGCCTCTCCATCTCGCAGCAGCGTGCCGTCATCCTCGTCGGCGGCCCCGGCACGGCCAAGACGTCGATCATCCTCTCGGTGCTCAACGCGGTCGACCCTCTCCTCGTGTGCTTCAAGAAGATGTCGTTCTCGCAGGCGACCACCCCATCCATCTTCCAGCGCCAGATCGAGTCGTCGGTCGAGAAGCGCCAGGGCAAGACCTTCGGCCCGCCGAACAACAAGCGGATGCTCTGCTTCATCGACGACATCTCGATGCCCCTCATCAACGAGTGGGGCGACCAGATCACCCTTGAGATTATGCGCCAGACGATCGAGAACAAGGGCTTCTACAGCCTCGACAAGCCGGGCGAGTTCACGGGCATCGTCGACGTGCTCATCCTCGGCGCCATGCTCCACCCGGGCGCGGGCAAGAACGACATCCCCAACCGCGC
>Ga0210246_101529_pt1 | contig 17643 bp, 8 predicted proteins | sample ChrtobMetaP3_8mM_FD_155469 | JGI IMG/M metagenome (GOLD analysis project Ga0210246, IMG submission 155469) | Chrysochromulina tobin associated microbial communities from unialgal haptophyte culture, Seattle, Washington, United States - P3_8mM | ecosystem: Host-associated > Algae > Haptophytes >...
CCGCAGGTGCCGTGACGGCTGCGGCCTCATCCCCGACTCGCATGCCCTAATTTGGCCCTTGGCCCCTCGCCTGCCCTAATTTGGCAGGTGCATTGGAGAGGAGAGCTGTCCGAAGTGCGCACGTACTCGGTGCCCGCCCTGATGGGAGGCGGGCCGGGCGCGCCTTGGGGCGCAGCGAGGTAAGGCGGTCGCAAGGGAGGGCGGAGCGCCCATCGGCATGCAAGTGGCATCGGCATGCAATCGGCATGGCCTTTGAGAAGCGAGGGTGTTCCGGCGCCATGCGTCCGCGCACGGTCGCGTGACCCATAGAGAGGGAAAGCTTGCGGCGGAGGTACATCGGAGGCGCCCAGCCTCGACGGCCGTGAACGGTGAGCCGCTCGCGACTGCATGTGAAGCTGTACGTTGAGCAGCGGACCGAGGATGCATGATGCTTGGAGAACCGCTCCGGACCGTGCGCCCGGCTTTTCGGGTTCGCTCATTCAGGGAATAACAGGGTATTTGAGACAGGTTGGGCATTTGTCTGTCTATAGTGTGGCGCGCATCATTCTCCGCAGACTCCGGAGTGCGCGTGTCGACGCCGCCGTTCGAACCCATCGCATGTGACCCGCGAAGCCGAACAGCCTACGCGCACAATGCAATCCACGATCTTACAGCTTTCGCCTTGATGCCTTGCCCCCTATTAAGCCCCTATGCTCATCCCTTTCCGCTTCCGCCTTTGCGCTTTGGTCCCGGCTGCTGGTGTGCCTGTGCGGTGCGAGGACGCATCCGCCGTCTTCTTCGACGCACGCATGCGAAGTGCTCAAAACAGCGCTTACAACTTTGGCGCATGGCCGAGGTATGGGAAAAGCGCGAGCGCGAGGCTGCTCCGACGACGAGCACGAGCACTCGGCCTGACGGCAGCTTGCGGGAGCCTGTGCGTGTTCGAGAGGGCTACGTGCCACCAGACGAGCAGCCTCGTTATGAAATCCCGCGACCGCTGCGTTCGATCGGTGTCGTCCTCAAGTTTGATGCCAAGCTCGGCTGGGGTTTCATACGGCCGGACGACTGCAGCGCCAAGGTCTTTGTGCATCATACAGGGCTCCAGCTGGGTGCAGGTGACCGTCTCGAGCCAGGCGACGTGGTCAGCTTTGAGCGGCAGCCGGGTTTTGATGGTGATCTGCACATGAGGGCGGTGAATGTGTTACGTTCCGAAGCACGTCCAGCATCAGGGCAGTTGAGAAAGCCAGCATCGGCGCTTGTTCCACGGGCGGTAGCAGCTCGCTCGAAGCGTGCGGTGGCTGATGGCGTGTGCGCGGCATCGGCGCCAGCACCGAAGCGTACTCGACCACCGCCCGATGCTTGTGTGTTGGGTGTCGGATATCCATAGACATAGCGTAATACTGTTAGGCTAAAGGAGTTATGTTACATGTTTCCTAGGTGCACCGCAGGGCAGGAGTAGCCGCCAAGCCGGTGTTGACGAGATTCAACTGAAGACGTGAGAGTGCAGTCTGCAGAGAGTCAACAGCGTAAAGAGCAATTGCGAATTGGTAAAGACGAAACGATAACCAAGTCCAAGAAGTAGAGAAGACGCAGTCGCAGAAAGTCGCAGATTCCCTAACGCCCCAAGACGGCAGATGAACAGAGAAGGCTTCGGCCCCTTCACTTTAATTGCGCCTTGCGGTGCACTACACGCTCTGTATGCCTGGGTGCCCAGTTCGACGTACTGGTATACTCCACTTGACCCGAAACGGCGCATCGTCTGTACCTTGTGCCCCGTGTGTCCCGTGTGTCCCCAAGTGTTTTTGAGCCGGTGGTAGCGGCTCGTGCGGTGTTTTTCACCGGTATGCGCGCGCCACGACGATTTTTTGGAGCGCTTCGTTTGGCGCGACCAGGAAACGACTCTTCCGTCCAATCCTCGCTGCATTCCAGCTCCACATGCCCATCTCCATGTCTTCGACACCGCGGCGCAGCGCTGCTCCGGCGGCTGCGCCGCTCAGCCACCGCGCCTCCACTCCGGCCTCTGCGCCCGCCAAGAGCAGCGCGAGCCCGAGCACCCCGAGCCTTCTGAAAGGGAGGTTCTTTGGTAAGCCGTCGGCGCCTGTGGCGTTCGGCACGTTTGAGGTCGGCCGCTCGTCGATGCCCAATAACGTGATGCCGACGGCCGCCTTCCGCGACTCGATGCGTCGCGATATCATATTCGCGGACATGGCCGGATGCGCAAGGGTTGAGTCGGGCGATCCGGGTGCGTACGATCCGTTCACGGGTGCCGACCTGTCGCACCGCGTCTCTTTCTCGCATAACAAGATGCACCGGCCGTTTGGCAGCCTGTCTTCGCGAGAATTACAGCTCCTTTCACCCGGCGTGGGTGTGCCCGGTCCGGGCTCTTACCGTGTCGGCGAAGCAAAGATGGCTCTCATCGCCGAGATTAATGACAACCGCTCCGCCTTCAAGTCGGGTTCGGCGCAGCGGCCGCCCCCCGCCATTACTTCAACACCCGGCCCCAACTTTTACTCGCCGGATCTCAGGTCGATCGAACCGAACCTGCGGGACTCGGGAGCCACCATGCGAAGTGTAGGTGACCGCTTCCGGCGCATGGACCACCCGGACAGCACGATATCTCAGAGCATGACCGACGCATCCATCGGGCCGGGCTCATACAACTCGCACGAGCACGGCAGCATCGCGCTCCTCACGAAGCGCTCCCTCGCGCGCTCGTCCAAGCTGCGCCCTGCATTTGGCACCGTCTGTGCGCAGCGCGCTCTGCCATACTCAGTGAGAGATAACATTCCCGGCCCAGGCTCCTACCAGCCCGAAATCTGGACTGGTGCACCGCTCAAAGGTTCGCAGTCGGCGCGGTCGCAGTCGGCGCCGCGCAGCTCGAGAAGGAAGAGCTCGGAGGTCCAGGCTTAGGTGAGGTGAGAGCACTGTAAGTAAGTAAGTAAGTAAGTACATGTGATTCACCCCAACAGGCGGCGTACAGCCGTATGCCCGGATTGCCGTACACGCAACACGGTCGGAAGGCGAGGGGGGTACCCAGGCATACTATATAGCATGTACGGTGTTCAGCAGTCGAGTCGGTTGGAGCTGATGAAATTTATCAGTCAACGCTCGCCCACGGCTCAAAAGCAGGGTCATCCGCTGTGAGGCAGGGGCGCGCGGTCGCGCACGCCGCCGAGAGTGCCACTTGAGTGTCTTAACGTGACTGTCCGCCTTCTGACCCCTAATAACACGCGCGAGAGCACTGTCCCCTAATCAACACGCGCGGGTCAATCGTGCTGGAGACGGGATCGATTCGTGTATCGTGAGATTTTGTGTGGAGTGTGGCGTTATCAACTCATCTTGGGACGGACCGAAGGCCACACGTACGTGGCCCAAGGCGGCGCACTTAGTGGACGCGGGAGCGCGCGACCGCGAGGACGTAGCAATGCACCTCCGAGCGGCCCTACTCCCGTACCTCACCCCGTCCCTCACCCTTCTCCCACCGGAACCGAAGAAGTTGCATCATGTTCACGGTGAAGAACAGGCTTCAGTCCCATCCGAAGGCATGCTTTTTTGGTTCGCCTGTACCATCCTGCCTTCACTGGCCACTACCACGGCGTGCACGCGGACGGAACGCGCATGGCTGCAGCACTGCGCGGTGGCCGACGACTGCACCTCCGAGGCTTCCTTCTGTAGCTGCTGCGGTGCGTACCCAAATACCGAGTACGCAGATGCTTGCGAGGTGATCTGCGGCATGAGAGTGGTGCACGCTCGCAGCAGGTCCGCCGCAGCGGCACACAGCTCGTGGGACTTTGAAGATTTTGGTGACAGATCGTCGACCTCCGTTCGCGAGCGAGGGCCCACGTTCGAGCAACCAGCGCTGTCGCTCATCGGCGATGCGGCCGTCGTTCTTGGCGACTGCTACAACTTGGACGTGCGCGCCCGTGCGACTGCTGACACGCACGCCGAAATTGTCGCGGGCGAAGACGGTCAGGAGGCATGCCTCATACCGCCCGTGACGCCACGCCTCTTCTCGACGGACGCGCACCTCGCCCTCAACCTGAGCGTCTGCCCGTCGCGGGTGGCACCATTCCACGTGCACGACCCGCAGCCTGCCGCGCTCGCCGCCATGCTATGCTTCGACGAGTGCCGTGTGCGCAACACGACGCAGCGAACCGCCCCACCACCCGTGGTGGACTACGACGCGTTGCGCATCGCCAACTGCACGCGGCAGTGCTTTGTTTCGTGCGTAGTACCAGCTGCCGCCCAGTGCGCCGCCGACTGCGGTGCGGCTAACTACACCTGCTTCGCCACGTGCCATCGCGAGGCGACCACGTGCTCGGTGCCGATGGGCCAGCGTGATGTGCGCTACTTTCGCGCCGACCCTAACGCGCCGGTGTGCACGGACGAGCATGACCGGTATCGGCAGTGCGTCATTGAGTGCAATGGGCAGTGCCACGAGGAGCTCGCAAGGAGTCAGCGGACGGTTCACGATGACGTCAGAGACTGGTACCACCAGACATGCTCGGCGCCACTCGGTCGGAGTGCCGTGCTCGCGCCGAGCTGCGTGCTCGACTGCGAGACCCGCTGCCAGAGCTTCTGTAACCAGACCGTGACCGCTATCCTCGGGCCTGAGCTCGGCCTCGGCCTTCACCTGCGCAACTGCACGCGCAACTGCAGCGCGAACTGCGACGGGGAGTGCTTTGTCGAGGACGCGTATGACGGATACGAGGTGGGCTGCCGGCCGTCGCCAGTGTTCAACTGCACTGAGGGGTGCTACACCACCCAATGCCCAGCGCAGCCCACCTTTTGCTCTGTGTACGATACGCTCGGGGCCCTGAGGGCGGTGGACCTGAACTGCACCTTCCTCACGACGAAGAACGTCACCTTCGAAGATACTTGGTCGAACATGTCCGTGTCGATTGGCGCTCAGCTGGCTGACCCGTCCTCGGCGTTGTCCCAGTACATCGGGCTGGACGGCAATACGCACATCTGTTACAACGAGTGCACCGACACCACGACGGGCACCGAGCTCTTCTTTCACGCCGCCCGTGCAAGCCTGACCGCCGCCGCTGCCTCCATCGAGATCGGCCGAAACTGCACGACGCGCTGCTACGAGCGCACGTGCCTCGACAGCTGTACATTCGAATGCACTCTCGAGGCGGCGCGTCGACTGCTGCCGCCGTGTGTGCGTGGACCCAATTGCATCTCGCCCACGAACTGCTCTCTCGCCGAGTCGAGCAACTGCTCGGCTTTTAGGGCATTCGAACCGGTACTGATCAACATCACGGCGGTCACTATGAATGTGACGGTCTGGGTGCCGCCGTGGACGCAGGACGTGTGTGAGGATCGAGTGGGCCAGAGCGTCGATAGCTTCCGCGCGTGCTACCAGCGCTGCCCCATTCACTGCGCGAGCGCTTGCCCGTTGCCTGTGAACCACACGACGCGGCTGCGGAACGGGTCGCTGTACAACGACACCTCGGGCGCATGCCTTGCCCAGTGCCACTACGAGTGCGCGCATAACTGCTCGCTCAGCATGATCGACGACGTGACGAGCACGTGGTGTGTGCCTCCGCTCGAGCCGATCACACGGTGCGTGCCTCCGGTCAATTGCACCGACGATTGCTACGACGAGTGCCTCGACCCCACGCTCCTGCTTGCAACGGATCCCCAGTGCGAGGAGTTCCGGTACGGCTTCCGGCCGGACGGCTCGAATCACACGGTCATCTCGATCCCATATGCATACAATGTCTCCTCGCCGGCCGCGTGCGCGCGTAACGAGACGCCTTGCTCGGACGCGAACATCTTCTACAACATGACGACGTTCGCGCGTGACGTGCTCGTGTCCAAGGGGTGTGTGCAACGGTGCGCCGCTCGCTGCGTGGCGCGATGCTTCGACCGTTACTGCGTCACGCGCCTCGAGGAACCTGTGAATGAGACGGCCATCTGTTTGCCGCGTTGCCTGGATCGCTTCTTCGAGGCATCGGAGGACGACGACGCGTCAGTCGACGGGGGCGCGGCCAACGCCACCACGCCCAACGTGACCGCCTGTCAGTTGAGCTGTCACGCGGAATGCATCGTCGGCCGTTCGTCCAATTGCTCGGCGCTGTGCGAGTCGTACTTTGACCCGACGCTCTGGGGCTTGTGTCTCGGTAACTGCTACGCTAACGCGAGCGTCAGTTGCCACCGCGACTGCGTGTACGGGTGCACCTCCAATCACACGCTCGCCTATGGCTTCGCAGCGCCCTACAATGCCTCGGGCGACTACTTCACTGCGGCGGCGTTGGTGCAGATTGCGCATGAAGATGCGCTCGTGCACGCGGCAAGCTGGAGCAATGCCGCCGCGAGTTGCTACAACAACTGCACGAGCCTTTGTGCGATTCGTTGTTTCGAGGAAGTCGTGTCCTCAGGGTTGTGTGCCCAGGAGGTGACGAATCTGACCAGCGCTCGTGCGGCCCGGGGCATGGCGCCGCTGCACCCTCAGGTGGTCGCCGAGGCGTCGAACAACTGCACGCTGCGCCGCTCGGCGACGTGCCTCGACGGCTGTCAGCACGAGTGCCACCAACGCTGCACCAACCTGACCGATCCGATCCGTTACGACCTGATTCAAGCTGCTGAGTACGCCGAGCTTTACGCGACGTACGTGGAGCACTGCGAGAGCCGCTGCCGCATCCAGATCTACGGGCCCAACACGACCGATGACTCCTGCCTCGCGTTCACCAACGTGACGACCTATCGGCAGGAATGCCTCTTCAACTGCACAGACAGGGTGCGCCGAGGTATCTGCGCCAACCCGAACATCACTGTGGACGTGGGCATCCACTGCAACGCCACCGAACGATGCGGTGACCTCCACGTGCTGGTACAGCAGGCAGCGGCGACACCGAATGCCTCCGCCAGCATTGCCGCTCCTTATCATCAATGCATGCAGAGCTGCTCGGGCAATTTCACGCTTGATCCGCAGTACGTTTGCGACGGCGGCGTGTCACGTTTGATGGCGATCGACGCTGCGAGTGCGTACCAATTGCAGGCCGTCGGCGGGCTTGGCCAGCAGGGCACTACACCTGCCGAGCAGCTCGAGATGGATCGACTGTGGGCGGCGGTCCCCATGGGCGAGATGTGCACCTTCGTCGACCTCGAATGCGTGGTCAACCACACGCTCCACTGCGCCTCGGAGTGCGCCAACCAGGTCGCATTCTACTATGAGCTGTGTGTGGCGCGCTTCTTGCGCCGCAACGCCACGTTCGATTACAACATCTCGTCATGCTACCACCCCGACGGCTGGCGTGTGGGGACAGAGAGGTGGCGCTACTACGCGGCGCTCAATGCAAGCCGGCCCGAGGCGCAGCCGAGCTACTGGTTGGCACCCAATATGGGTCCGCCTGTGTGGACGTACAACGACGTGCCCAACGCGACGGTGCTCAACTGCTCGTGTCACTTTCTCAATGAGACGTTTGATCCGAACTTTGTGGCCGCGCTCCTCGAGTGGCGCATGCGTCCGTATCAAAACCACTACATCTCCACGTGCCTCTGCCTCTTCAACACAAGCGCTGGCGAGCCGCAGCACTGCATCCATGATCCCTCAGAGTTCGTCAACGTGCCGAGCATCTTTGACTGGGTCTTTGGCAAGGGGAGCGGCGGCTACGATGAGGACGTTGACCACGTGGCCACGCAGGCAGATGAGCTCGTGACCTGTGGCTCGCCGTGTGTGTCGCATTGCTCCGCGCACTGCGGCGTCTACTTTGTTGAGCATGTGACGCCGTCGACCAACGGCGGCTCGGCGTTCTTGCCGCGATTCAATGAGACATTTCGCTTCTCGGACTATCCCGCCTCGCTCACGAACTGGGTGGTGAGCAACGGCCAGGGCGGCAGCATGGTCACCCCGGGCCATTGGCGATCACCGCCTGGGTGCTTCCAGCCGTGCATGGCCACTTGTGCCGTGGCCAACTGCACCGATGGCTGCGGTGCCGGGTGCGCGCCGGGGCCCGAACCGGAGTACGATAACTCGACTGCGCTCGACTTTGGGTGTGAATGGAACTCGACAGTGGACGAAGGCCGGCCCCTTTGCTACCAGTTCTGCGGCTGCTACGAGCAGTGTGCCTCGCGATGCGTCGCCGAGCTGCCCAGAATGAACACGAGCACCCTGATGCTCGAGCGCTTCCCAGTTTGCATCGACAACTGCTCGAGCACGTGCGAGGATGAGCATCACGCACGGTGCGTCAACATCTCCGCCATGCTTGCCGCCTCGCGCATCCCGCCGTACGTCAACCAGACGCAGGTGTGCCTCAACAGCATCTTCCCCACATGCTCGTTGCACTGCCTCGGGATCTCGATACGCAACGTGACGAATACCAGCGGCGCGCTCTTCGTGCCGTCGAAGCTCCCCCGTGAGCTCCTCTCGCTCAACCTCAGTGCGGGCTTGGGCCATCTCCGAGGAGTGCGTGGGCCTCCAGAGGGGTACACGTTTGGCGAGGAGGCGTACGAAGGGTACACCTGCCGGATCGACCCGTGCGATGACCTCTGATCACACCTCCTCTGATCCTCTGATGATGCCTAATTGCCTTCTTCATTAGGTACGCCTGTCGGATCGAGCCGTGCGATGAGGTGCTAGTCACAACGTCCTTCACGCTCCTCGGCGTGACGACGACGACCTCCACAGCCGTCCTCAGGACTCCTAGTGGATTGCCATGTAATCAGACGTCGCTTCAGCTTGGCGAACGAGTCCTGACCGACCCATCCTCGGGCAACACGTCGATCGTGCCAATCCTGATCAACGTCTCGACCGCTACGCTCGAGGGCTGCCACGAGAACCGTTCGTCGGCTTGCCTCTCCACGTGCAACGACTTCGGCTACAAGGTCTGCTTCCCCGACGTCGACCCGTTTGACCTGTGCGTGCAGAGCTGCATCGCCAACCTCACGTACTTCGAGACGTACGAGTTCGACCACACGCTCTCTGTGTGTAAGAAGAAGCTGCGGCTCACGCCCTCGCAGCCGAGCCGACGCGGCGCCGCGTGGTATCGACGCAAGCAGCATGTGCGAGAGGGCTTCCGCACGAGCTTCGCATTCCGACTTGAACACCCGAGCCGCCGCTGCCCCGACGTGGCGCATCCTTCTTTCGAAGAGCAGCCCGAGGGCCTCCGCAATCTCCTCTGTTCGGGGCGCGGGGGCGACGGCTTCGCGTTTGTGATCCAAGACGCGGGCGCCACGTCCTTTGATCCGCATTGCGCGTACGCGGCCGTAGACCAGTGCAACGGATTGGCGGCGGCGCAGTGCACGGAGCAGTGCCGTAGCCAATGTCCAAATCGGGTCGCAGCGGAGCACACCAGTTGTGCAGCAGCGTGCCTCAAAGGGGACTCGTACACCATGCCACCGGTCGCTGCCCTCGGCTCGGCCGTCGAGCGCGCGGCGTACGCGGCGGCCGCCGCCGCGGCGGCTGGCGCGTGTAGCGCATCTGTCGTGCAGTGCGTCGCCAGCGCATGCGGCGGGCGCGAGGTCGAATTCTTCTCGGGTGCTGCCATGCAGCCCGGTGGTTGCTTGCGCGACTGCCTGGACGCGGGATCACGCACGTTCTGTGAGGCTCGCTGCCCTCTGGTGGATGAGGACGTGGACGACGATTGCGTGAGCGCTTGTGCCAACGAGCGTCTCGCCGACTCCACTGAGTGCTTCCGAGGATGCAATTCGAGCTGTGCAAGCCAGGGGTTACTCGAGCAAGCAATGTGCGCGGAGGACTGCTTGGGTGGCGCCGCGCTGCTGGCGAGCGGCGAACCAGTCGGCCGCTGCCGTGCCAAGGTTCAAGCCTTCCCGACCCACGAAACCGCAACCTGCCTCACCTCTTGCTCTCACACGGACCACGAATGCCTGCGTGCATGCCTCGAAACGCCCGAGGGGCTACTTCCCAACTGCGTGGGCGCATGCCCGCAGAACAATACGCGCTGCGTCCTCGAGTGCATGCGTGGGTTCGGGCAGCGTGGTAGTGAGTGCGTCAGCCCGCGAGTGCTCGAGTGCAACTACACGAGCTCGGCACTTGGCGACGGCGCTGCAGGCATCGGCTACGCCAACCTGCGTAACACGCTCGCGATCAAGTTTGACACGTGGTACAATGCAGAGCGCTCGGACCCGTGGGTAAGCCACGTGGCCGTACACTCTGGGGGAGAAGACTATGGTGCGCCGTCGGACACGAGCGCCGCACTCGCGATCACCTCTGACTTCCCCGACATTGCGGACCAGAAGTACCACGAGGTGATCATCGAGTACGTACCGCGCTTTGAGACGGACGGGAATCTCGCAGGGATGAGCATCACGCCGGGCATCGCTGCGCGCCTGACGACGGCTCAGCGCGGCAATATGCTCTACGTCGGCACCCTGAAGGTGACCCTCGATGACGCCGTCATCCTTCGCGTGCCGCTCAACCTCGAGACTCTTCTACGTCTGGACCAAGGGCGCGCGTACGTTGGTTTCACGGGCGCCACAGGCTCCGCGTACCAGGAGCATTCGATCCATGCGTGGCGATTCCAAGAGAGCGTTTCTGGCACCCTCGCCCACCCGGCCAACGAGCACTGCCGCCATCGTGTACCCTCGCTATGGCACGGGAACGCCTACGATGGCGCGCCCGTGCTGCCCGCGAACGCGGCGCTCGCGTGCACGCCGGACGTAATGGATGTGACAACCCCACTCGGAGCGATGCACTCGCTCCGATGCACTGAGGACGCGAGTGGCCACGTGTATTGCCTCGACCCGAACACGCCCAACAGCGCACCCATCATCTACGAGCCCATGCCCGACATCTCGGTACTCGTGGGCGAGCCTGTGAACATCACGCTGCACGACGGCTTCCGCGACCGCCAGAGTGACGGGCGGTACACATCAAATCTGCTCCGTTACTCACTTATCTTCACGCCACACAATGAGGAGCCCCAGGATGGCATCGCTTGGGTACACTTCAACTCGTCGACGCGCCAGCTGCGCGGCATCCCAACGCATCCGGGCACTTGGCGAGTCAACATGACCGCTATCGATCCAGGCTTCCCTGACGCAGGCAGACCCACGACGTGGACAGACCCGCGCATGGCACCGATGAATACAACAGACGAGTTCCTCTTGCAGGTGCGCGTGCGACCGATCGACCCACTGGCGGCGGACTTCTGGGCGCCGACAGTGGAGCAACCCACTCCCACAGAAGCGGTACCGAGAGTGTCTGCGTCGATAGCGCCGTACTAGGATAGTCTGTAGACTGTAGACTGTAGTCTGTACACAACGGAGATAAGTCTAAAAACTAATGCTAAGTTACTTTATGAGCGCAACCGCCTTGCGCCATGTGGAGAACCATACCGTACATACGACAGTTCAGCTCAGCTGAACCGCGTTCGACTTGGCTCTTGGGGAGCAGGGCGGCGGGCTCCACCTCTAGCGGAGGGCCGCCGTGCCAAGACTCTCTAGACTCGCTGGTGCTCCTGGCCCTGCGGCAGAGCCCAGGGCTGATTCTCCTGTTTAGTGGCCTCATCCGAGCTTGCCACCGTCGACTGCGGCTCATCCGGCATCCCAGCCTTCTTGCGGCGCGACGTCTCCGGAGCATCCTTGCGAGGCGTTGCCAATGGTGCGTCAGGGTCGCGGCCCTTGAGTTCAGACAGCTTGAGGTCCGCTACGGGAAGTGTCAGCTTTACCACTGGCCCTGCGGCAGCGGACTCCGCGGCAAATGAGGGGGCGGCTGCCGCGGCAGAAGGCTTGGAACCGAACCCAAACATTCGACTGAGGCTGCCACGGGGCGAGGTTTCCGAGGCGGAAACGGGTGCGGGCGCGGGCATTTGCACGGGCGGCGGTGGCGGCGGCGGTGGCACAGCGGCAGCAGCGGCAGCAGCTGCCTCCTTCTTGTCCTTCGCTCCGCGCGCCGTGAGCGCGGCGACTCCCGTCGATGCCAACGCAGGCTTCGCGACCTCGCGCTCGCGCGCAGTGAAATCGCGCGCAGAGCGCTGAGGCTCAGCCGCATCGCCCGTCGCTGCAATATCAAGCTTCGGCATCTCGATCTTCAATCCGCTCGTTGCTGGAGGATTCGTCTCGACGGCCGCTGGCTGCGAGTCCAGGTCCTGCACAATAGTACCGTCAGGCTTCGGTGCTGCTGCAGCCCCTGCTGCTGCTGTGGGAGCAAGCGCCGCAGTCGACGATGGCTCGTCCGGCATCCCAGCCTTCTTGCGGCGCGACGTCTCCGGAGCATCCTTGCGAGGCGTTGCCATCGGCGCGTCAGGGTCGCGGCCCTTGAGCTCAGACAGCTTGTTGAGGCTCAACGCCGGCGGCGCCGCGCTCTCCCCCGCGGCAGCAGCTGCCTCCTTCTTGTCCTTCGCTCCGCGCGCCGTGAGCGCGGCGACTCCCGTCGATGCCAACGCAGGCTTCGCGACCTCGCGCTCGCGCGCAGTGAAATCGCGCGCAGAGCGCTGAGGCTCAGCCGCATCGCCCGTCGCTGCAATATCAAGCTTCGGCATCTCGATCTTCAATCCGCTCGTTGCTGGAGGATTCGTCTCGACGGCCGCTGGCTGCGAGTCCAGGTCCTGCACAATAGTACCGTCAGGCTTCGGTGCTGCTGCAGCCCCTGCTGCTGCTGTGGGAGCAAGCGCCGCAGTCGACGATGGCTCGTCCGGCATCCCAGCCTTCTTGCGGCGCGACGTCTCCGGAGCATCCTTGCGAGGCGTTGCCATCGGCGCGTCAGGGTCGCGGCCCTTGAGCTCAGACAGCTTGTTGAGGCTCAACGCCGGCGGCGCCGCGCTCTCCCCCGCGGCAGCAGCTGCCTCCTTCTTGTCCTTCGCTCCGCGCGCCGTGAGCGCGGCGACTCCCGTCGATGCCAACGCAGGCTTCGCGACCTCGCGCTCGCGCGCAGTGAAATCGCGCGCAGAGCGCTGAGGCTCAGCCGCATCGCCCGTCGCTGCAATATCAAGCTTCGGCATCTCGATCTTCAATCCGCTCGGTGCTGCAGGATTCGCTGCTCTTTCGGCGGTGAAGCCACCGTCAGTCTGTGTGTTGGGTTCCTGCACTGCCCGCGCGCTTGAAGGGTCGTCTTGAACACTTTCCTCCCAGTCGCCAAGATATGGCGCGGGTTTGTCCTCGCCTCTGGCGTCTGCGTGCTTCGGTTCGGTATGTCCCTGGCGCTGCCCGTCGCTTGTCTTCTTCTCCTCTTCCGTACCAGGCACCGGGACACTCGCCTCCTGTCCAGGCCTGACGTCCCGGGCTGAGTGCAGGCTCGACGACTTCTGGCGCATTTTCTCGCGCGCCTTGCGTTGAGCCTCACGAACCTCCTGCGCGGACTCTATTTGCTCTTGCGGCTTCGGCTGCTCCTCCTTCTTTTCCTGCGCACTGACTGTCCTCTCAAGGTCGTCCATGGGTACGTCGTCTGTGGGTGCCGCCACCGGCGGCCGCTCGTTCTCCTCTAGATCACCTAGGTACGGCTCGGCGGTCGGGATCGCTGCGGCATGCTCCTCGGCGTCCTCGGGCGCCTCACAAGAATTCGTTGCACGCTGCTGGTCCTCGCCGGCATCGTCTGCTTCCTCGTCGCCGTCTTTCTCAGTCTTGGCTTGCTGCTGGTTGCCGATGATGCCGACCACCCCTCCCAACCAGCCCTGCCCAGCCTTGGCCGACTCCTGCTGAATGCCAACCAAACCACCCAACCAGCCCTGCCCAGCCTTGGCCGCGCCTTCCTGGATGCCGGCCAAACCTCCCAAGAAGCCCTGCCCAGCACTTGCTGCCTCCTGCTGCATCCTGGCCAACTGCTGCAACCAGCCCTGCTGTTCGATCGCCTCTTCCTCCTCCTCTTCCTCGATCAGGGCCGACTCCTCCGCCGCCAACGCGGCCTCCTCCTCCTCCTCCTCCTGCTCTTCCTCCTCGTCGTCGTGTTCGTTTGTGCCATCGGCTAGGTCATCGTCCTCTTCAAGGTCGCCCAAGTATACGTTGTCTCGGGCCACGCTCGCCGCTGGCGCCTTCGTCTCCTCCGTGGCGGCAGCGTGCAGCCACTCCGCGAGCTGAGGGTCGCCTGCCTCCTCGCCCGCCTTCTCGAGGGCAACCGATATGTCCAATCCCGCCTCGAATCCCACCTCCTCGCCAACCTTGGCCGACCCAGCCTCCTCGTTCTTCTTCCCCTTTTGCTCGGGCACCCCGCCGCTCGCCTCTCGCCCTGGCCTCGCCTCTCGGGCCGCCTGCACTGTAGACTTCTGCCGCATCTTCTCGCGCGCCTTGCGTTGCGCCTTCTGCACGAGTGTCTCCTCCTCCTCTTCCGCTTCCACCATCGATTCCATCAACGCGAGCGTGGCCTCTTCGCGCGCAATCTCCGCCTCTTCTCGCGCAAACTCCGCCCTCTCCCGCTCCTCCGCCGCTTGCGCCGCCGCCGCCGCCGCCGCCGCCGCCGCCGAGGCGGCGGCTGCCGCTGCCGTGGTGACCCAGCTTGAGGCGGCGCTGTTGGCTGCCTTCTCGACCTCCTTCACCGCCGCCGCAGCAGCGCGCTCCGCGGCGGCAGTGGCCTTCTCGAGTGCACGAGCCTGCCGTTCGATCGCCTCCTCCTCGCGAAGAGCTGCCTCCTCCGCCGCGAGAGCAGCTTCCTCCGCCCGCAGCTCCGCGATCTCGGCCTCGAGATCCTCCGCCCAGCGCTCCTCATCCTGCTTGCTCTTGATGACCGGAAGTGGCCTCCGCGGAGTGGCGGCCGCTCGTGCCGATAAGCTGCCCGTGCCACGCGCGCTGCCCGGGGCCGTCCCTTGGCCGTTCGGTGCTCGAGCCGATGAGCTGCCCGAGCCTCGCTCACCACGCGGTGTAACGAGTGACGAAACCTTCGTGTGCTTCACCTCGTTCATCCAAAGTATTAGCCGAGGTACGTCGCAGAGCGTATTCTCAGTCGGCACGGCCGCAGGCTCACGGCGCAACAGCTCCCGCAGTCGCAGCCCCGCATCAACCGGCTCGGTGTCCTGCGGCGTGCTGAGGCTCAGGGGGCGAGGCTGCAGAGCCTTTGCTTCGAGCTCAGTGATCGTCTCAAGCTGCTTTGCTCTCTGCGTGTACAGCTCAGTGTAGTGCTGCAGCCGCTCCTTTGTCGGCACGAGCAACTCCGCGCCCGGGCTGGGCTTGGCCTCACGCCACTCGACGAGCTCAAATGCCATCGCGAGGTGCCTGCTCGCCTGTCGATACAGCGCGACAGCTTGGTACTCGGAGCCAGTCTGCTCTGCAAGGGCTGCATCCTTGGCGAGGCGCATGGCGCGTGAGACGGTCGTTGCGATCGGCGTGCCTGTATGTCCATATGCGAGCACCGTGCCAAGCGCTGGGGCGCCCACGGCGGCCGAGGCGGAGGCGGATGGACCCGAGCGGGACGCTCCGCCACGGGCAGGAGGCTGCCGGGCAGACGACTGGCCGCTGCCGCCGCCAGCTGGATGCAACCGGGCGGACAACTGGGGCATCCGAAACATGCCGCGCGGACTGACGAGCGAGACGGCCCACGATGGCCCTGCTTTGCCACTGCTCTGGCTGTTGGTGCTGCTGCGCGGACTAGTGCCTCTGCTGTTGGTGCTACTGGCAGTGCTGCTAGCAGTGCTGCTTGCGCTCGGGATCGCGAGCGTTGGTACAGCGGCCAATTTGCGTGCGTTGCTACTGGCAGAGCTGCTCGCGCTTGGGATGGCGAGCATTGGCACAGAGCGAGCAGGAGCTCGTAAGGGTTCAGCAGGCGCGATCGAGCGGGCAGGAGCTAACGGTAACCTCGTGAGCTGCGCATGCAACTCGTTTGCATTCGCCAACGTGATGATATCCCCGGTGTCGAGGTCCCTGATTTGGAGAGCTCGCGTATCGTTCGGCGCGCCATCCGAGTTGCGCTTCAGCGTGGCTTCGATGCCCTCGGCGTCCGTCCAAGCTGCATTGTGCACAAAGTCGTGGTCTTGCACTGGCTGCATGCGTGTGTTGCTCCGGGCGCCCTCGTCCCAATCGCCAAGATAGGGTTCGCGCTGCGTCTCGCCTCCTGCTTCATGGTTCCTGGCGAAGGGAGGCATCAAGACTTCGAAATTCCGCAATCTGAGGAATCGACCCAAGGTATTCAGTCAGTTGCCCCGGTCCTACAGCTACAACACGAGCAAGCGGGTGTACACCGGCGTCGCCATTTGAGCCCCCTGCTCTACTCATAAGTACAGACGAGTAACTCGAGGAAGACAGTCCGAACGACGGTCTAGGAGAGCAAGTCCGCGATCCTGATTCTACAGTCAATTGCAAAAGTCCTGACCCCCTGGTGGGGTGGGGTGGGGTGGGGTCGCGAAATCGTCGCGCGATGCTCTTCGACGACTCGCGCTGCAAGCGCGTCGCAGCGATCCGGTGGCTCGCTGTTTTCAAGCGCACTACTCTGAGGCTGACGGCCAGGGAGGTCACCGTGCACCTGCACGTCACAGCCTCAAGCCAGAAGCGTTGGTTATCAACCTTGGAGAAGACCGGCGACGTCTTCCCGCAGAAGAGAGGCACGTGCACAACTTGTGCCGCCAGCGTATACAGCACCTCGCTCTTATGCGCGACGAGGATTGAGCGTGCGCCTGGCTCAAAGAGATGATGTCCTTCTTCTCTACCGGCGAGATCTTGGCACTCGATGAGACGGCCAATGATCGCCTAGCCTAACGTAGCACGATCGACTGGGACCTGCGGTGTGGCACCAACAGTCCGCACTCACGATCGTCTCCCACCGCGGTTTCGAGGACTGGCGTTTCAATGACGGGTTTCGCCTCAGGTACGCGAGACGCGAGACGCGAGTCGTGCCACCTCTTGTGACTTCTCGTGCCGCTTCTCACGCCTCTGCTCGTCCTGCTCATCCGTGCAGGCGTCACCCGACGCGATGCTCCTCCACACCATACCGATGGCCAGCCCCTTGCCTCGCACTTCGAGGTCTTGATCATGGACAGTGCTAGCGTCCACAACGCAAGGATGAAGACTACGTCTTCCAACTCGGCACGCACATCAAGGTTCACTTGATCCCGCCGTACTGCTCCCACCTCTCGCCGCGACAATGGTGCGTTCGGGCTCGTGGCAGATTTCCTGAGGCAGAACGCGGCTGACTACGCAGAGCAGCATATCAGCGTTAGGCTGGACAAGGCGTTCCGGATCTACCGCACCGGCAGCAAGGCGGGCGCCCTCGCGGGACACAACAGCACAACACACATGTGTTTCCAAGTTCCATTCTTTTCCATTCGCGAACTGTTCTCGTACGAGTTAACGTAGTTTAAGGTTTATTCTCTGTAACCCACCCGAATCCTAGTCGTACTGCAGCGATTGTCCGGCGTAGAACGCACACTCTACACGTACGGAAGCCTGGAGATTATTATGCTTAGAGATCCTTTAACATGTGCGACCACACGACCCGGCGCGCGCGCGCTCGCGCGCTCGGATATAAAAAATATGCAGAAATATGCACTAACGTTACACCAACGGAAGAACAGTGTGATGCTCTCTGAGCCCGGTCGAGGTATCCCATGAGGCGACCCCGACATGTCGTGAGCCACTTATGCGACGCTTTCTGCACTGTGTTGGAGCCATTCAGTGTGTCCTGCGCCTCGTGTGCTGAGGGCACTGCACTGCAGCCATGCATCCAATTCTGCGATGGGCTGCATCCCCAATCGTTGAGCCCACTGCACCAAGGATATGACATCGTGGGCTTCCGTGCACCGCCTTGGCTCTTTCGGGAGCACATCGCCTTGGAGG
>Ga0210246_101531_pt1 | contig 17642 bp, 14 predicted proteins | sample ChrtobMetaP3_8mM_FD_155469 | JGI IMG/M metagenome (GOLD analysis project Ga0210246, IMG submission 155469) | Chrysochromulina tobin associated microbial communities from unialgal haptophyte culture, Seattle, Washington, United States - P3_8mM | ecosystem: Host-associated > Algae > Haptophytes >...
ACCAGCCTGCGCCACCACCCTCGTCCTCGTACGACAGCGAGAAGCCGCTTCTCATCACGCAGTGGCAGCGAGTGGACCGTCGGGGCGGCGCCGGCGCGCTCGCGGTGCCCGCCTGGCCCTCCATGGCCCGGCCTGGCGCGAGGGCGCGCAGCGGAGAGGGCGTGTGCGAGAGCGCATTTTTTGGGTGGGTTTGCAAGGGCGTGGGGTGGGCCTTTAACCCCCACTGTGTTGACGGCAGGATGAGCCCTAGAGAGCCCTCAGACGCCAGCACCACGGCGCGCAGCGACTCGACCCAGTGCGCTCAGCAGGAGCGGCGACGCTTGCCCGTAGGCACGATCGTGTGCGTCTGCTGCGTTTGCGCGGTCAGCGACCTCAATTTCTCGTTGCTCGTTTCATTCTTTCCTTTTGTGGCGGAGCGCCACGGCTGCTCATCGACGGTCACTGGGTTGATCGTTGGCATCCATCAGGTCGTGGCGCTGTTGATCACGCCGTTCGCGCCGCGTGTGTGCCGGCGCGTTGGCGGAGCACTGGTGCTGACTGCCGGGATCGCACTGCAGGCGGCCCTGGCAGTTTCGTTTGCCTTCACCGACCGTGCAACGACGACGATCACCTTTATACTCTGGAGCGCTGTGCTTCGCGCTGCGCAGGGTGGGGTGGCGGCGCTTACGGAGGTGGCTGGCGTGGGGCTTTTGATGCGCCAGGTGCCAGAAGACCGACTCGGTGACGCCATTGGATGGTGTGAGGCCGCGCGTGGTTTTGGTATCATGGTCGGCCCGTTGATCGGAGGGGGGCTCGACCAATCGATTGGCTACGAAATGCCCTTTTTCTGCTCCGGGGGAGTGCTTGCGCTGCTTGCATTCATCATGGCCATGAATCCTCTCAGCATCGAGCTCGTGGTCTCTGAAGGCGACCCGGCGATGATGCGCCTGCTGCGCATGCCGATCATCCTCGCAACCCTTCTCATGTTCTACATCGTCATGTTCGCAGCTGTATGGCTCGAACCAGTGATCGCCCCGTTCCTCGCTCAGGCACCTTACTCGCTCGACGAGGTGCAAATAGGCCTCGTGTACTCCTCGTCAATCTTCACGTACTCGGCCTTCTCCGCATGCGCCGGGGCGATGGCAAGGCGCCTAGGCAACCTTACCGCGGTCGTGCTGCTGGGATGTATCCTCGTCGCCTTCTCCTTCTTCGCCTACGCGCCTCTCGCCGGGCCCTTTTCTCTGCTCTCGCCGATGTCTTTCCTAGCGCAGGAGAGTCGCACGGGCGCCGTCTCCCTCGCAATTGGCTCGGCCTTAGTGATGGGTTTCGGCTGGTCCCTCGCCTTTGCTCCCGCGAATGGATTGATGGTGCGCCAGGCGCAGCTTGGCGGCCTCTCTGTCGATCAAAGCTCCGACGCGATCGCGGCACTATCCATGGTGGCATTCACTGCGGGCGCCGCCTCCGGGCCGCTCGCAGCTGGCGGCATGGTAGAAGCGTGCGGAAATGGCGCGATTGGCTTTCAACGAGGGGTGGTTGTGTGCGGCTACATGGTCCTAGTGGTCGCTGTGCTCCTGCTGCTGACCAGTGTAATCGTCGAGCAGCGCCGGCGCGGCCGCGCGCCTCGCCTCAGCGTTGTTGCTATCGGCGGCCAGCTCATAGACGCACTAGATGTACTGCTAGAGAACGCCACAGAATCGAATGTGACTCTTGCGCCCAGCCCGCCTATGCCTCGAGCACGACCTCGAGCTCGGGGGCGCTCATGGTGAGGCCAGGCGAATACAAAAGCCAAGATATCATTTAGGCACTTAGTCAATGTTGTGATGTCGCACACGTGTGTCAGAATTCCGGGGTACGGTCGTTCGCGTAACGTGTCGTGTGATCTTGTGCGATATCATCCCCGACGCGATAACCGATATGCGCGCCCGGCCGCCGCGCGAGCGACAGCGAGCCCCGCCTCCTCAATGGATACGCGTACGGTGGACCCACATCCATGGTACAGCAACTCTTGGTCAGTGGGCAACTTGGCGTGACACCGCGTGTCAGCCTCCAACTTCTGCGGTAACGCCACCCAGCCCCGCCGCCTCGGCTTCGTGCTGGAGCATCCCGCGCACTACTTGGAAATGGTGATTGAGGGATCGGTAAGCGTGCAGCCGGTAAAGCGAGCCGAGGGCACCACCGCCAGCGACCGGCAGCGCGTACACGACGCGCCGCACGCGCGAGTGCACCATCGCCATGGCGCACATTGCACATGGTTCTGCCGTCACGTACACGTCACACTCATTGCACAAGTGATCGATCTTGGCAGCGGCGGCAGTGGCGGCGGCGGCCGGATCGGGCTCGTGCAGCTGCTGAGAGCGCTTTGACTCCTTATGCCGACGCTCGATGCGCGCGACCACCTCGATGCAGCGCAGCACTGCATGGCCGAGCGGGTGAACGGACTCGATGCTGTGAACGGACACGCCCGGTGGCGTTGAACTACACGGGATCGAGTCCACCGACGCTGCCGCCACCGCCACGCCGTGCGAAAGAGTTTTGGCGGCGATCTCTAGGAGCGGGGGCGGGGCCAGTGTCGTGTCTACGCACTCGGCGACCACACGCCCCGAGCGCACAAACACCGCAGCAACGCCTCTTCCGCCTGCCGCCGCTGCGCACTTGGCCAGTTGGATCGCGCGGCGCATGTGCTCGCGCATGCCCTCGAGCTCGTGGGCGTCGGGCGGCTTATCGATCCAAACGCCCAGGCTGTGCGCAGCCGCGCCTTCGTGGAAATGCAGCGGCCAAACGCGCGTCCACGCCTCGAATTGCCAACGCACTTGCGGTGCGTGCCGTGGCACCTGGACAGCCAGCGGTTGCGCTCCACAATCGGCGAGCTGCTGACGTGCAATGGCAGGCAGCTGATCGAAGGCAGCAGGCTCGCCCAGACACAAGAGGATCGCCAAGCGGCCGGCGGCGCCCTCGGGAGGCAGTGGCGAGGCGAGGCTGCGGTGCACCCGGCGGAGGTGGCTCAGCTCGGGCTGGCGCTGCTCGTCGAGCGCCTTGACTAGAGCGCTGATTATCTGCGGTGCGACCCATGCGATGAGCGCCGGCACCAACTCGAGCTCTCGCGTCGCTTCCAACGGAGGCACGAAGGTGCCGTCGGCCGGGTCCGCTGAGAGGCTGTTGAGCTTGGCAGCCATTCGCGCCACGCACAGTGTGAATAGTCTGTGAATACTCGGCGGGTCGTGCACATTTTGAAGCAACAAGCATGAGATGAGGAACAACACGCAACGTCATCACAAACATCACCTCCGTCGTCCAAGGAAGGGGTCATCACCTTTTTGCCCTGTGCGGCTTTGCAGTGCTTGCCGACAAGTTGAAAGCTTGAAACGAACCGCGCCTCTTCGAGGCGTGCTGCCGCTCTAGAGGCGCGGTTGCAGCTGAGGAGGTTAATGTTTCGTCAGGGTCAACATCACCGAATCCAGGTTCGTCAATCTCGCGATCGGCTTCGAGTTTTCCAAAGGGAGGTTGTGGCCTGGTCGGCGCTTTCGGCTTTGGGCGAAGCCCGGCAGTGGGGTGCTCTTGAAGATGCCGTCCTTTTACGTCGGCTTCCTGGCTTTGAGCTCAATGCGTGACCCCAATGAAAGGTGGCTTGCGCATCCGCGAGACGGAGTGGCAAAGAGGAGGTCCGCCGGGTGGCGGATCACGCAGTGTGATGCTGAACGCCGATGTGTGCATGGCTGAGGGGTGCAGTTATGTGGGAGAGTGTGGGGTTGAGGTCCTGCCCATTGGATTTGATGGCCTCATCGGCGGGGATGACGTCCGGCAACGAGCCATACTGTCGGGCAGCCTCTTCGTCCATCACAATTACCGCCGACAGGGCGTGGCGCAGCGTCTTCTGCAGGAGGCTGAGAACAGAGTGCGCCTTTGGGGCTTGCCAGAGCTCCTCCTGATGGTGAAGAAGAAGAATACCGCCGCTCGTAAATTGTACGAGAAAATGGGCTACAGATGCGTTCCGCACACCAAGCACCATGGCGATCAGCTTTGTATGCGACGCAATCTCTTCGTCCCAGATCTGCACACTCTGATATCTGTGCTGCCGAAGCACACCGTCGTCGATTCCGCTGTCTCAAAGACTAGCAGCTGATGAGAAACGCGATAGACGAAATGAGCCCGTCAAGCGTGCGGCGACGTCTTGTATTGCATGCTCTGGCAGTACCCTTCATATTCTCTGACATTGATGCAGTCGTATGCCATCTCTGAGACGGTACGTGCCATTTCATATCACCTGACTTTGATGAAATTGTAAGACGTATGCCATCTCTGAGACGGTCATTGCCGTAGGTGGTACCGTACCAATGCCAATGGAATGTATATAAGCATCGGTACTCCAATGTTGTGTTAATGTTGTGGTATTACTAAACCCGCCCTCAGACGCGCAAGCATGGACGCGGAGGCTCCCGAGAAGACGCTTAAGCCTTAAGCTTAACGGCTTGGTAAGCGAGACCCGCAGCGTTACCGATAACCGTAACCGATGCGACGCAAGATACTTTGAATCCCCAATCCAGATGTCGCAGAGAGCAATTGGCTTAACAATTGGCAGAGAGGGAGATGTGAGAGACGGGATCGGATCACAGCTTCACAGGCGAGCACGCAGGTCGCTGGTCGGGTGCGTGTACAGTGCCGCGTATACCGCTTACCGACCTCCCAACGCCCGCGCTCCGGCCGGTGGGCCGACGTCGTCGTTTCGCCGATACCCCAGCGACTGGAATAAGACTGGAACCGGCGGCGGGAGGGAGAGGATTTTCGCGTCCGTACTCTCGTCTGAATACAGCGATAAAAGTATCTTAAAACTACCGACCCGACCCCGGCTCGCCCTCGCGCTCCCCGTGTAATTCGTAGGTGCAAGAAAATGCGGGTTATTCGTTCCGTCGCCGCGCAAATGCGAAATGCGCCGCGGCCCGCGCCGCGCGCGCGGGGATCTCGAAGCGCGATCTCTCCCCCGGAGAGAGGCCGCGGGCGCGCGCGTGTGTACAGTGTGCATGTGTATGTGAATATCAAAACATCATGTATTTCGCACTAAAAACATGCCTACAGTCTACACAGCGTCCTCGACGCGGGCGGCTGGCGCGGGTCATTCCTCGTCCTCGTTCGCGAACGTCTGGAACTCGCCGTCCTTCGACCAGCGGCAGCGCAGCCGGAGTTTGAAGAGGGCCATCTTGATCCCTAGAAGCTGCAGCAGCTTCGCCTGGTCGGAGTTGAGCGGCTCGCCCGCGCGGCACACGGTGTACGGCGCGAGCATGATGACTGTGCCCTGGTCGAGCTTGGTCGGCAGCCCGAGCTTGCGCAGGTAAGGCTCCATGTTGTGTGGAAACTGGGTTATCGGACCGGCCTCGAGCTCAACGTCATCGGTCGCGTCGCGGCCCGCGCGCGCAAATTCATTTGTCTGTGTCTCCTTGAGCACACGTTCCACCGTCTCGTGCGGCTCGTTCGTAAAGATCAGGCCAGCCTCGCCGCCCGCGAGCGAGGCGGCGACCTCCGAAAGGCCGTCCTTGAACTCCGATTCTGGGGTGCGGCCGAGCGCCGCCGTGAGCAGCTTCGTGCGCCCGAAGAAGAGCCGTGAGCCGCGCAGCTGCACGCGTACCTCCTTGAGCGCTGTGTTGCGCATGTTCGCGGCGTCAAAGGCGTAGCACGCGTTGAAGGTGTCGCAGCAGACGCGCACCTCCTCGAGCAGCGTCTCCTTGCGCGCGTGCCCCTTCCCTTTGGTTCTCGTGAGTGAGATCTTCTGCGCGCGCTTCGACTTTGGCATGGACTGCTGCTAGCTGGTGTGTTGTATGCGTCGCGGCGACGTCGCGAGCACCGAAACTCGCCGCCAAAAAGGTCAGTCAGCTCAGATGGAGAAATAATAATGAACCAGCACACTACCAGCACGTGGATCCGGTGTTCGCGTTTATGTTTCTTCCGCGAACGCGCACCGAACGGCGCACTCTCTATCCCCGGGTCGATACCGGTACAATGTTCAAGACCGCACACCACGCGACGAAGTACACGCAAATGGGTAGTACACACAGTTAAGTACAATAGTAAGCGGCGCCCGGAAAAGGCAGCTCACGAAATGGTGCTCACGGAGCAAACACCACCTCGTCTACAAACGTGCCGTGCCCTCGGAACTTGCCCCTCGGGTCGACTCGCATTGCGAGCTCACGGTAGCGGGGGAGCGCTGGGTAGAGAGCCCGCACACGCGCCGGCGCCATCGTGAAGAGCTTGCCCCAGTGAGGGCGCGCGTCCAGGGGCGCGAGCGCCGCCTCGAGCACGGGCAGAAACGCGGTCACGCCGGCGACGTCATGCCGCCACGTGAAGTGCAGGCCGACGGAGGCGCTCGCGCCGAATGGGCTCATCCACAAAGTGTCGGCGGCAACGGAGCGGACCTCGGAGACGAGAAGCAGCCGACCGAGCTGCCCTCGAGATTGAACCTCGAGCGCGCGCAACGCCCGGAGTGCCGCCACCGCGTGCGCCCGCGCCACAAAGTACTCCGACTGGAGCTCATCGCCCTGGGCCGAGGAGTCGCGCTCCGCTCGAAAGTGAGGTAGCCTCTCGTGCCAGGGCCCGGCCGGAGCCCCCTGTGACGTGCAGCAGCTTGCGTCGACGCCGGAGAGCGGATGCGTGGGCCCATCGGCGAGGCGCGCGCCAAAGAGGCTCTGGGGTGCCGGCTCGAGTTCGCCGCCCGCCGGCACACGCTGCTTGCGCCAGAGCTGCTCGACGCCGCCCACCTCGTCCCACCGGCTGAACAGGCTTACGCTGTACGCACTTCCCATAAGCTCGTCGAAGCGCGCGTCGACGACCTCCCATGGCAGGCCGAGGTAGATGTCCTGGCGCACCTCGTACGGCCGCGGCTCCACCTCGAGCGTCAGCTCCACCACCACGCCCAAGCAACCTAAGAGCAGCAGCTGAAACTCGTCGTGGCTGCGGCCGCACGATCGACGCTGCCCGTCGCCGTCGAGGTAGTGCGCCTCGAGCACGTGCGTGCTGAGGCAGCCGTTGCCGTCGCCCGAGCCATGCGTCGCCGTCGCCACGGCGCCCATGACCGAGATGTGCGGCAGCGACGCCATCGAGGGCAGCGCGACGCCCTCCGCGTGCAGCTGGGAGCACAGCTCGGCGTATGTTATGTTGGCAGAGCAGCGCGCCGTCGCGGTACCCGTGCGCTCATCGCGTAGCACGTGCACGGCATTGGGCATGCCGCGAAGACTCAGCAGCACGCCGTCCGTGTCGGCCACGCGCGAAAATGAGTGCGCGGTGCCGACCACGCGGAGGCGGTGTCTCGCGCGCTTGATGATCGCCGCGGCCTCGTCGAGCGTCTTTGGCGTCGCCAGCTCGCAGCACGCGAAGGCAACGCACGCGCTCCAGTTGAAAAGCAAGGCATTCGATCCACATGCGTCGGCGGTGCGAGTGGAGGCGGCAGCGAGGATAGAGGCCGCCATTTTTGCCTTGAAAGGGTTTTTCAAAACGCAGCGAGGAAAGAGGCCGCCATTTTTTGCCTCGAAATGTGCACACACCTTGCAAAGTTCACAAACACTACGCACACATGCGACAGCACACACAGTTCAAACGAATCACTCGCTTCTTTTCCTTCTCTTCCTTCCGATCCGCGGCGAATTGACTTGAATCAGTCCGGACGGCCGACGCCCGAGCTCTTCCCGTCCATGAGCCAGTCGACGGACGTGGACCCGGACGCCGAGTCGCTGCGCCTGGCACAGCAGCTCGAGGATGAGGAGTTCGCTGCGTACCGGGAGCCGGCACTCGGCTTCAGCGAGGCCGAGCTCGCTGAGATGGACGACGAGACGCGCCAGAGCATCGAGCTGGCAATGCGGCTGCAGGAGGAGGAGCGCCTGAGGATTCAGGAGCAGCAGGCGGCGGCTGAGCGGCTGGAGGGGCAGGCTGATGACGAGGAGTCCATCGCGCTCGCCATCCGACTGCAGCAGGAGGACGATGAGAGCGCGCTGCGCAACGCTCTCGGAGTCACAGACGGCGAGCCTGGCTCGCCCAGCGAGTACACGTACGAGCAGCTGATGCGTCTGCAGGACACGGTCGGCATGGTGAGCCGCGGCGCCTCGCAGGACGACATCAGTGCGCTGCGCACGCTCACCGTCGAGGAGGCGCGCAGGCCTGGCAGCAACATCGTCCTTGGCGAGCAGGTGAGCGCCAATCGGCGAACGCCGCTGCCCAGCGTGCACGCGCGCTGTGCACCGCGCGCCGCCGTGCTGACGCCATCCTGACCGTCGGTTCTGTGTGCTCAGTGTTCCATCTGCCGCATGGAGTTTGAGCCGGAGGATATGCTCCGCGTGCTGCGCTGCGGCCACGCCGAGCACACTGCGTGCCTCGACCAATGGCTCATGATCAACAAGAGCTGCCCACTGTGCCAGTGCGAGGTGCACATGGTGCCGCAGGACAAGTGCGCTCCGCTCGTGTGCCCACCAGTGCCACCGCCGCCGCTGCCGTTCTCGTCCTCGATGTTCTCGCCCGTCGCCTCCACGCCCACCGCTGCGAGGATGCCCACCGAGCCGCCTCCGCTCCAGGGTCCGGCGCCCCTCACGGACGGTACCAATGTGCAAGCGCCCACGCCGCCGGGGGCGTGCGTTCTGAGCTCATCCTGAGTGGATCTCAAGGGCGCGTTCGCCCTACGCAGCGCGACGCGGCGCGGCGACTGCGGGCATCAGCGTCGGCTCATCAGCGTTGCCGTTGGCTCGGGAAGGACGGACGGACATACCACGTTCGCCTTTTTGGGAGCGTCCAATCTCGGAGGCAAGATCTCGGAGGCGACGCGGCGTGTCTGCAGCCCCCTCCATTGAGCTGGGTTTAAATGGGTGGATTCCGGGGGGAGTTCGACTAGCCTTATTCGGGAAATGGGGAGCCGGAGGGACGCGCGCCCTAAGGACGAAGACGAAGGTACACGGTACCGGTACTCGTCGATATCATGGCTGAGACACACGTGACACGAATCGGGTGGCGAAAAGCCTCAAGGAGCAACATTGTTTTATTGCTCCGCGACCGAGGGTCACCGTACACCGAACACGGCGCGGGGGGACTTGGGCGGGGGGCCGAAAGTCCTCTTGGCCCGACGGTGCCCTCCATTGAGGGACGATGAAGGCCGCCAATGTTGGCTACCTTCACGGCGTGGAGGAGGAGCTGGCCAGTGCCGCGGTCGACGAGGAGACGACATTCCAGGTAGTTGATACCCACAACTCATCTCTTAGCCGGCACAGTGCCTACATCATCCTCGGCTACCTCAGCATCGGCTGCGCATTCTTCTCGTGGTCGGAGGGCTGGCCGTGGGACGACGCGCTCTACTACTGCGTTGTGACGATGACCACCACCGGTTACGGCGACCTCGTACCGACGAGCAACGCCTCAAAGCTCTTTGCGGTCACTTACATCATCTTCGGTGTGCCACAGACACCTCCACCTCAGCCGCAGACCTTGCGCAGCCAGATTGCGCTGCTGTCCACCGATACTGCGAGCTCCGACTGTGACTCGTGCGCCTCTCCTCTACTTCTCGTTGCGCAGGCCTCTCGTTTGGGGCGTCGGCGCTCGGGTTGGTCCTGGCGCGCTTCGAAGCGCGCATCAACAAATCCTTTCTGACGGAGCTGCAGCGAAAGGACCGGCACTGGTGGCAGGTGGCGACATCGCTCGTCACAATCGCCGCGCTCGTCGCCATCGGCGCCTGCTATGTGAGCTGGTCCGAAGGCTGGGGCGCCGTCGACGCCGTCTACTGGGCCGTGGTGAGCGCCTCGTCTACAGGCTACGGCGATCTCGTCATCGAGAATGAGACTACGCGCTGGTTCTGCATCGTCTACCTGCTGATCGCGGTGGGCGGCTTTGCGATGTCGCTGTCCAAGTTCAGTTCCATCGTGATGGAGGTCGAGGCAGAGCGTGCGTTGAACGAGTTCGTCAATCGCGGCGTCTCGATGGCGATGATCGAGGAGATGGACGTAGATGGGAGTGGCTCAGTAGACAGAGCTGAGTTCCTGCGCTACATGCTGATCACGATGGGCAAGGTGGAAGCAGAGGATCTGGACAAGCTGCTCGGTATCTTTGCAAAACTCGATCTCGACGGCTCCGGCTCCATCGACCGCGCCGACATCCTCCGAGACCTCGGCAACCGCTGGGCTTGCGCCGAGCAAGGTGCACAGAGGGGCCTGTGGAAGGAGAGTACAGATAGGGCCCCGCGCCTGGCGGCCAAGCCCACGCCGCCCGCGAACGCAGACGACACCATCGGCAGGGGCTCCGCGCTGAAGGCACTCGCCAAGCCGCTGCTCCCGTAGCCTGTGTCGTCGACGTCGGGACTCGGGAAGGTCAACGTCAAGGTCAATGGTCAAGGTGTACCTCTTGGGTGTAACCGTCACACCAGAGAGCAGAGTTAGAATAAACAGTGGCGTTAGTGTTATCAGACACCGGCTGACACTGCGACAGAACACGCGACAGTGAGAGTCGACACCGTCCTCCGCGTTCTTGGCGCCCGGCCGGGAAGGGCCGGAACTCAAACTATGCTCTGGTGACGGCAGACGCGCAGAACGTAACGGCGGCCTCTTTATGCACATGCACCATGTCTGGTTGATGTAGAGAATCCCGGGACCGCTGGCCACATGGTGCTGCGCAGAGAGGGAGAAGGCCAGAGTGTGCGGCCAGAGCGTGCTCGGAGTGCTCTCTCCCGCCGGCCGATACAGCATCAACACCAGGCCGTTGATTCGTTTCTCGGGCACACGCGGCCGGCTCGCTGCGCCACAATGCAGCGGCCACAACGACGCTGTCTCACCACAGCGGGCTGCCGTCGTCGTCGAGAGGAGGCAGTGCCGCGCGGGCGCTCTGCTCCACTCGCATCTTCTGCCGTTTACCGCACCCCTCACTTATGTCTGCCACCGGCGACGTCGGTAGCTGCTCGCGCCTATCCAGCACAGAGCGCTTGCACATGCTGCGGTTCACACCATCCTTCGGGAGCGGCGGTGGCGGTGGCGGCTGCGACCACGTGCGTGGAGACCCAAAGCCCCGAGGGGCGGGTGCGTGTTGCTGCTGTATGCTGAAGGGAAAGGCCGGAGGCGCGCACGGGTCGAACTGCGGCTGACCGTAGTGGTAGTGCGGTTGCCTCGGCGTCAGCAGCTTCAGAGGTTGCGCTTGGCGCTGCGCAAGCACCGTGCTCACATGGTGCGGCACGGAAAAGAGGGAGGGCACCACCGGACCCGGCGCGGTGTCCATCGCCTCGTGCTGCTGCTGCTGGGACGCGAGCGCGGCCCACTGGCTCAGCTCCGGACAGCCGTCCCACATGCCGTCCTGCATCATGCGGCGCGGGAGACTGGAAGCGGGCACTGGCCGGCACTGTGGACCTGACCGAGGTGAGTGGCGGAGTGTGCACACGTGAGTTGGCGCGATCGCGACGGCGCGCTGAAGTTCAGCGGCACGTGGACCGCAAGGAAGACCCTTCAGTTACAATTTCCGCTTATGTAGCATTCACCGCAAAAAGTCGCGCTCGCAGGGTGCACATGTCTCATGTGGCGACTCGGTCAGACGGACAAAGGTCAAAGCTTTGTCTCGGACACTAGTAAAGTAACCCGACAGTACATGTACCGATAGGCACCCTGGACCACTCATGTATGTAGGAGGGTTCCAAACGAAGTTTGCGCGCCCCCGCGGCCCAGTGGGGAGTTCTAGCCACCGATGGTTGCCCGACGCGCGAGAGACCATACCTCACTGCTCCTCGGCGCCGCCTTCGCGTCTGAGCGCCTCCCGCCGCGCCCACTCGGCAATATTCTTCTCCGGCCTGCGGGGAGCCGAGCAGGTCGCGCAACCAGATCAGAAAGGCAGTTCAGTCAGCGTGACCAATGGGCACAAAAACAGCGGCACACGCGTGTGGCGGGCGGGTGCGCGTGGCGTTCGCGCACCGGTAATAGTAGGCCAGCCCGTAGAGAATAAAGGCCGACGTCATCAGGGGCACGTACGAATACTCCCAGTCCGCCCATTGCCTGCTCTCGCCCTCTTTGAGCGGCTGCGCAGAGAGCACATGCATCCAGACGCGGGTGGTCAGGCAGTGCGCGCGCAGGGCTGACGGCAGAGTGCGCAACGGAATGCCTGCGCCCGTCTGGTGCAGGTCCGCGCCCGGGCAGCCGGGCGCCTGAGACAGCAGGCTGCGTACCAGCTCGCCAAAGAGGAAGCCGTTGTGCTCCTCAGCGAGCTTCTCGAGCTCCGCGGTGCGCTCGGGCGTGCGGCCGAGGTTCATGTCCACACCACCCGTGGAGACCGCACCCATGAAGCGCCGCGGCGCAACCGCGCCCAGGCGGAGCGAGCCGCGCGCCATGACAAAACCCAAGGAACGAGCAGCCATCTTTTGTGGCGAGAAGTTGAGGCTTTCTCACTAGAAAGTTTCGTCGTGCGGGAGTCTCCCCGATCACGACGCACCTTTTTGTGTGTGTTGTGAAGTGGAGTGAAGAGGAGCTTCACTGGTCGCCGGTGTCGATCCTGTGAGCGCTCGGGCCGCATTTAGCGCACAGCGGCGGCGCCAGCAGCGATGTGCACGCTGAACTACACCTACTTCGGGCCGGCGCTGCTCGTGCTGCCCCTCTTCGTCATCTCGCTCGTCAACCTTTTCGTCGCCGGCCCGCCGCTCAAGACCATCGTGCTCGACTCGGCGGGGCCATCGTTCGGCGCGTCGCTGCCCTTCATGAAACTAGACGTATCGGCCTCGAGCGCCAAGTTCACGCTCATCCCCAAGGACGAGATGACCCACTTCTTCGTTGTGACCGCGTACACGTCTCCGAGCAGCGCCTCGCCCGTTAAGCTCGACGCCTCGGTCACAGGCAAGAAGCCACGGCCGGGCGAGCCCGCGGACAAGCTCGCCGTGTTTGAGCCACTCAACCGCGCGGCGTCGGGTACCGTCGACGGCGGCTACGGCGCAGCCGGCACCGGCTCCCACGAGCACCACGGCGGCAAGCCCACGCTGCAGTTGCTCCAGCCTCTGCTGGGCTACACGGAGTACGACGTTGTCATCCGCAGCCTGGCGGCAGGCAGCGGCAAGGCGGGCGGCACGGCGGCACCGATTCCGACGATGGAGTACCGGCTTACGTACGTGCCCACGCCCTTCACCTACACGCAGATCGGCGTGCGCTGCTTCTTCACCCTCACGTCGGGCCTGCTACTGCTCACCTACTCAATCGCCATGTGCTCGGTGCGAGCGCCACCAATACCACCAAAGCCTACGCCAGCGCCGCCGCCGCTCCTGCCTTTCCCTCGCCCCCTCCCACTGACCGTGCCCGCGCCCCCTCGCAGCAGCGTCGCGCGCGCGAGCCGGGCCAGCTCTGGATGTTTTCGCTTCTCGTGCTGCTAGTGGCCCTGAACGACCCGCTCTACGTTGCGCGCGTCTACCTTGGCGGGCACCACGGGCTATACGTCGCGTCCGTCTTCGGTCAGATCCTCTTCTCGGGCGGCCTGTTCCTCTTCTGGCTCGTGTACGCCGACGGCATGTCCTCGGACAGCGCTCCCGAGCGCGGCTGTTGCTTCTACCTGCCCAAGCTCGCCCTCGTGGGCGTGTACGTGGGCGTGTCGGCGGCCATGTTCATCATGCACGGCCGGCTGCCCGATCGGATCCACGTCGGGGACGCGCATGGGCTGTATGACTACCGCGAGTACGATGCCCAGACCATGATGGTCATCGCTCTGTGCGCCTCCGTCGTCGCCGTTGGAGTATGGCTCTCAGTCTTAGTCTCCCAGGCCGTCTACCGGCTTGGCTGGAAGAAGGTCGAGTACATCTACACCGAGCGTGAGAAGTCGTTTGTGGGCATCACAATCGTCTTCGTGATCCTCTCGCTCTGCGGCCACCTGTACCGCGCGGTGCACGGCCGGCGCGGCTCGTGGATGCAGCTGCAGCTCCCCTTCCTCACCCTGACCAACTCGTACCTGCTGCTGCTCACCCACGCCTTCTGGCCAAGTGACCGCGAGGCCGTCGCGCCTGCACGTGGCGATGGGTACGAAGAGGGCGGCGACGAGTACGGCACAGACGAGCGCGGCGGCAAGGGGCAGGGGCTTCTCGCGGACGATGACGAGTAAACCATGGCCCTCACTCTTCTCTAGAGCGCGCGCTTGTGTGCCGAGCCGACAGCAACACGACGTGATCAACCATCAACGCGGATGACCCTCTTGACAGCTCTCGGCTCGCGTCTCAGGGTTCTGACACTCGTCTCTCTCGTCTCTGTGCGCTGCGCCATGGCGCACTGGTGCGGCTGTGATTGCGTGGTTACGTCGCTCATCAGTCCGCACTATACCGTTTCGCGTTTTTCGACCATGTCGCATAGGTGTCGGAAATTTTTCGTAGATCATCATCATGTCAGCAGTCCCGGATCGGATCAATAGATGTCCGACCGTCCACCGTCGCGCGACGTAAAAACCACATCACGTGAAATCGGCCCCGCGCAGGCCCCGCGATTGCGCGAACCCCCCGGGAGCATCCCGAACCGCGGTCCCGAGGTGCGAGGAGACAGGAGTCAGCGAGGTGTTCTCGACCCAGGCAAGGCGGCTCCCCACACCCGACACCGCACGGCGCACGCACAACTGTGTGCGTCGGTGTCCGGGTGTCGTCGCGTCGTGTTCGGTTACGTCACCTGTCATTACCCGACCGGGCCGGACCCGACGCAGCAGAAGCAGCCACGCATCGCGCGACGGACCATCTTGATGAGAGGCGGGGGAGGGGGTATCCGATCGGATTTAGAAGCCACCCACCACTCTGACGAAGCGTTCGTCAATGCGCTTGAGCTGCAGGAACGAGTCTGGCGAGCGCCCGATGCTGCCCGTGCTACTCTCAAGCTTCATGCCGCTACGGCGCCGGAAGCTCCGTGCCACATCTTCCTCTGGTCTCGGCGTGAACAGCTTCACGATGGCCACGGTGATGTTGTCGTCTGCTCGCCGTTGAAGCGCTGCCATGACGAGGCGCACACAAGGGGTCGGGCGGCGGGGGCGCACACACGCTCCAGCGTAGCCAAGGGAGGGGAGGCACAGGGCGGTCAGCATGATGGAGCGGTTCGACGGGGGCGTACGTACCGAGATGCACTAGCCTCTCGGCAGCCATGCTCGCATCGTCGTACGAACGAAGCTCCGAGCGCACGGCTTTGACCGCCTCGGCGGGTGACAGCACGTCCCAGAGCCCATCACTCGCGAGAATCACGAATTCGTCATTCGCTCTCAACGCCTCCGAGATGACGTCAGGTTGGGCGATCAGCCCCGCCATCTTGCTCCACCCTGCAGTACACGGGCTCATGGCCGCCTCGGCCGCCCCTGTCTCCTCGACGATGTCCGCATCGCAGGGGTCCTCCAGAGTGCTCGAGATGACGCTGGTGTTGCTCCGGCTCTCGGTTCGGGGCCGCCGCGCCCCCGGGTCACAGAGGGTCTCCGGATCTGCATCTAGAGCGGCGGCCACTGCGGATGTGACGGCCAAGTTTGCCGCGGCGGCCGGGTGCTCGGCGGGCAGACCGCCGCCAAAGCTCCGTGTCACCTCCAGGTAGCCGCACAGGCGGCCGCCTGATATCTCGGCCCCGGCCCGCCGCACACGCGTGCGCTCGTGCTCATTCTGGCAGGTGTGGTCGGTCGTGAGGACAACGGCCGCGCCGCCGCGCGAGAGGACTGCGCGGCAGTCGCCGCACCATGCAACGTTGAGAGCCCGCCCTCCGCTCTGCAGCATCAGAACCACTGCGGTGGCACCGGCTGTAGTACGGGCCGCGCTCAGGGCATCCTCGCACATTCCGAAGCCGCTGATCAGCGCGTGTCGGGCAGCCACCTCGTCGCGGGTCGACGACGAGGAGGAGTCAAGGGGGTAGGAATCAGCCCCCTTAGAGGAGTACTCGTCCAATAGAGCCTCGACACTCTGTAGCAGATGATCGCGCAGATAGGCGGCCGCCTCACGACCGCAGTGCCCGTCGTACACGCCGACGAGCGCGAGTGCGCTCGTGCGCTGCACGACGCTGTGCTCATCCTCCATCACCTCGAGCCCACCTCGATCTCGATGCACACCGACCTCGAGGCGGTCGAGCGCCGCCTGAACGATCGCCTCACCCTTCGAATGCGTCGAATGCGTGCTGCTCCTAGGCATGCATGAAGGAGAGTGGACGTACGATGGGGACATCAGGGTTGACGATCCTCGATCAGATTCTCGAGGCGGCTCCGAATCGGTTCCGACCAGCGACTGTGCAGCCGCCTCGTGGGATAAGTCCATGTCATCTTCTCGAAGTGGTTCCGATCGCAGAAGTGGAAGCGGTGCCAGGGATATGTCGGGAATCATCGCAAGCTCGCTGATGAGATCACTGACGCCGCTGCGCCTAAGGTCGATAGGACCAAGTGAAGCTGGACTACTTCTCCTGAAGTGAAGCTGACCTTGTTCTCCTCCCCAGTCCGCTGACCTTGTTCTCCTCGTCGTCACGCAAGATGGCTGATCATTGGGAAGCTCATCGACGTCAATGTTGCTCGACGCATCGACGTCGATGGAGAAGCTCCGATCTTGTGGGCGTGCGTACGGCGACGAGCGTCGCCGCATCTCACTTGAGACATGGTGGACCGGGCCGACCGACATCTCTAACGTGTTGGAGACCCTTCGATTGCACCCATTGCAGACCTCTGCTTCGTCGATTGCCATTAGTTTTGCCGAAATTTCGATTCCGGCACTGTGAAAACATCAAAGGCTTTCAACTCCCGCTGAGGACAACAATTTTTAGTTTACGTCGAGTGTCTTTGACTCCTTGTCTTAAAGGTGCACGTCCTTGGTTGGGTTTAGGACAAGGGTGTGAAACCGCTTACCGCTAGACATCGTGTTTTAATTCTTCCCCACCCCCGTTGGAACACCGGCAGGGAAGCCTCTGAGATTAACCGCCCGCGTGAAAATAGCGCGCGCGCGACCCGATAGGTTTTGGCCGGCGGACCCATTTTTTGGCGTGTGTGTCTGTGTGTGTGTGTGTGAATTAGAAACAGGACCACACAGTACAGCGGCGCTCATGCAGGCGCGTCCCCGGGGGGGCGCGCTTACATGACTACTGGCAACAGGCCAGCAAGCGGGGCGCCGCTAAGGAGGTGAGATTTCCTGGATTTCGCCCAGATGGCGACGGGGAGCGCCGCGCCGATCACGGCGGCGAGCGAGATGAGTCGCAGGTGGTGCGTGAAGAAGGAGGTGGTGGCCGTGCGCGACGTGCCGTAGACCGTGCGGTCGATGCACCCCTCGGCGCGCGTCTCGGCGTGCCACGCGTACAGCATCCCCACCGCGTCGGGGTGCACCGCGCCGGTGGTCTCGATGACGATGAGGACGACCTGTCGGCCCTTGGCGAGGGCATCGGCGTAGTGCCCTGCGTGCCCAGCCACGTGACCGACGCCCGTGGCGTGGTCGAAGGGCGCCTGGTCCGCCGTGCCGCGCTGCTTGCAGCCGAGGGTGAGGTGGCGCGCGCTCTCCGCGGTGCCGCCGAAGGCGAGGTGCGAGCCCTCGTTGGTCGAGACGGCGCCGCCCTTCTTCGTCGAGCCGTGCCCCAGCGCCTGGAACTTCCTGATCGGCGTCCAGCACTTGACCTCGTAGAGCGTGTCGACCGCGTCGATCTCGATGATGTCCGGGACGTGGCCCTTGTTGTACATCTCGAAGCGCCTCGACGCCTCCATGCGCGACTGCATCGTGCTGCCCTTGT
>Ga0210246_101532_pt1 | contig 17640 bp, 26 predicted proteins | sample ChrtobMetaP3_8mM_FD_155469 | JGI IMG/M metagenome (GOLD analysis project Ga0210246, IMG submission 155469) | Chrysochromulina tobin associated microbial communities from unialgal haptophyte culture, Seattle, Washington, United States - P3_8mM | ecosystem: Host-associated > Algae > Haptophytes >...
AATTAGGGGGAGCACAGTCTCACCGACAGTCTCACCTGATGAGGGAGGCAATTAGGGGGGTAATTAGGGGGGTAATTAGGGGGAGCACAGTCTCACCGACGGTCTCACCTGATGAGGGAGGTAATTAGGGAGGTAATTAGGGGGGGGTAATTAGGGGGAGCACAGTCTCATCGACGGTCTCACCGGCGTCGCCGAGCAGCGCGCGCTGGCTTTGGTCGTGGCGAGTGGCCGTGAAGTGGAGCATGTTCGTGAGGATGAGGAGGGAGTACCTGTGGGGAAGAGGCGCGGGCGTCGTGGTGAGCACTTGCATGCGAGGGGCAGGCCCATATTTGGTTCGGGGAGGAGACAGCGATGACGGGACCTCCTTCGAGGGCAATCAAGGCCAATCAAGGCCAATCAAGTGCAATCAAAGGCCAATCAAGGCCAATCCAGTGCAATCAAAGGCCAATCAAGGCCAATCAAGTGCAATCAAAGGCCAATCAAGGCCAATCAAGGCCAATCAAGGCCAATCAAGGCCAATCAAGCGTACGGAATCTCCTTTTCCTGCGAGAGCGAGAGCCATTGCTCCATCGCCTTCTGCATCTGCTTGTGGTTCAGGTCCTTGGTAGGCAAGCCGCGGTTACGAAGGTCGGTGCGTAGCTCGGTCTCGCTCAGACCGCCGATACCTGTGGGGAAGAGGAGCGGGCGCCGTGGTGAGCACTTGCATGCGTAGCTCGGTCTCACTCAGACCGCCGATACCTTCGCACAGGAGCGATGGAAAGCCGCATGCAATTAGAGTGGTCATCAGCGCTCATCAGTGCTCATCAGAGCTCATCAGAGCTCATCAGCGCTCATCAGCGGCACGCACCTTCCCACAAGATCTCCTTGTCCTCGAGGTCAATCAAGGCCAATCAAGGTCAATCAAGGGCCATCAAGGGCACCTTCCCACAAGATCTCCTTGTCTTCATTGCGCAGTCTCCGCAGCCGTTGACGAATCTGGAAGCGGAGCAGCGCCGTGGGCGCGAAGTGGTTCATGTTGAGGAATTGTGCCATCGCAATGAGCTGGTCTCGGTACCTGATGAGGGAGGCAATCAGGCGTCCTCAGAGGTCATCAGAGGTCATTAGAGGTTATTTAGAGGCCATCGGGAGCACTCACGGGTCGTCAGAGGTCATCAGAGGTCATCAGAGGTCACCAGAGGTCATCAGAGGTCATCAGAGGTCATCAGAGGTCATCAGAGGTCATCAGAGGTCATCAGAGTTCATCAGAGGTCATCAGAGGATCATCAGAGGTCATCAAAGGTCATTAGAGGCCATCGGGAGCACTCAGGGGCCTTCAGCCCGCGTACAGGTGGTCGAGCGTGACGTTGTCCTTGAAGCCTCGCATGACCTCAAGCAGCTCCGCGGGGTCCTTAGCGCGCCCGCCCTCCTTCATGCGCACCTGATGAGGGAGGCAATCAGCGATCATCAGCAGTCATCAGCGGTCATCAGTGGTCATCATCAGTCATCAGCGGTCATCAGTGGTCATCAGTGGTCATCAGAGGTCATCAGAGGTCATCAGCGGTCATCAGAGGTCATCAGAGGTCATCAGAGGTCATCAGCAGTACGCACCATAAACTCGCGCACATCGGCGTCCAGGCGCCCATCCGCGCGAGGCCCAAACTGGCGCCGCATCTCCTCGACGCGCTGCTCGACCAGCGTCATCTTACGCGGGCTCTCGGATGGCGTCGTGTTGAGCGCCTGCTCCGCCTCCTCCTTTAAGCGCTCCCGCTGCCGGTGCTCGGCGGTCACCTGCGCGGGCGCCGTGGTGAGCACTTGCATGCAGGTCCAGGTCCAGATCCGGTGCTCGGCGTCACGGGCGCCGTATCGGTCACCTGGGTGGCGCGCTCGTCGAGGGTGTGCTGCAAGAATTGAGCCATCTCCATCCGCACCTGATGAGGCAGGCCATCAGAGGTCATCAGAGGTCATCAGAGCTCATCAGAGCTCATCAGAGGCCATCAGAGGTCATCAAGAATTGAGCCATCTCCATCCGCACCTGATGAGGCAGGCCATCAGAGGTCATCAGAGCTCATCAGAGGTCATCAAGAATTGAGCCATCTCCATCCGCACCTGATGAGGCAGGCCATCAGAGCTCATCAGAGGTCATCAGAGCTCATCAGAGCTCATCAGAGGCCATCAGAGGTCATCAAGAATTGAGCCATCTCCATCCGCACCTGATGAGGCAGGCCATCAGAGGTCATCAGAGCTCATCAGAGGTCATCAAGAATTGAGCCATCTCCATCCGCACCTGATGAGGCAGGCCATCAGAGGTCATCAGAGCTCATCAGAGGTCATCAGAGCTCATCAGAGCTCATCAGAGCTCATCAGAGGTCATCAAGAATTGAGCCATCTCCATCCGCACCTGATGAGGCAGGTCATCAGAGGCGAGCAGAGGTCATCAGAGGTCATCAGTTGTCATCAGAAGGCCATCAGCGAGGCAATCAGCGGGGCCATCAGCGCACCTTGAGCATCTTCTTCTGCTTCATCAGAGGCCATCAGAGGCAATCAGCGGGGCCATCAGCGCACCTTGAGCATCTTCTTCTGCTTCTCCTCCGCGTGGTGCTTCTCCTCGAACGTCGAGGGCAGCAGGTTCGGGAAGAGCCGGATGGCGAACGGCAGGGCGAACTCGGCCAGCGGCACGATCACGAAGAACAGCAGAGGCACGAGCCGCGCGATGTCCGCGCTCACGCGCACCTGTGGGGAAAGGGTGGGTGGGGGTGGGCGCCGTGGTGGGCGCTTGCTGCATGCAGGGCCGACATCGCGCGGCTCGTACCAGCAGCTTGTGCTCGCGCCGCGACAGCGAGCGGCCGAAGATGATCCGCTTGAGCAGCTTGGAGGCGATGCGGATGTCGGCGTAGAGGAGTTTGCTCCCGTGCCAGTAGTGGAGCGCCGCCTCCTTGACGTTCACCCACACCCACGTCGGCGTCCAGCGCGCCGGCGGTGGCGCCTTACTGCTGCCGCCGCCGCCGCTAATCGCCCGTGCGAGCGCGGCGGCGGCGGTGCTCCCGCCGGCACCGGCGCCGCGGAGAGGAGCCCGGTGGCGGTGGAGCAGCGCAATCGGCGCGGGCGCGAGCAGCCGGAAGCTCGACGACGAAGCGCCGCTTCGGGCGCTGCTGCTGCCGCTGCTGCTACTGCTCAGGCCGCGCCGGCCCGCAGCCGCGGTGGCCACCGCGCCCGACCGGACGGCCAGTGCGCTCATGGACGCGGCCGAGCGGATGGCCACGAAGACCGCTGGGCGTGGCAGCGCCGCCGCGAGGAGCGGCGGGCACTGCGGCGATCGGAGCCAACGTGCTTGCATTGGGGCGGCCAAGCCCTGAGTGCGTGCGGAGTGCGGAGGTCACCCGGAGAAAAAGTGACGGAACGCTGAGACGACGCTCGACCTCTCGTCACCTCCGGAAACGCAACGGCTGTCGGTAGACTGTCGCGACAATGGACTTGCTTTGTTTTTCTCGAAATGCGATTGTTCGGCTCCTTCGTCGCCGTCCTCTCGGCCCTCGTGTCGGCCGCAGCCGCCGCGCCCTCCGTGCTCTGCATCGGCGAGACGCTCTTCGATGGACTTCCCTCCGCGATCTATCTTGGAGGCGCGCCGCTGAACGTCGCGTGCCACCTAGCCCAGGCCGGCGTGCGAGCGAGGTACCTGTCAGCAGTCGGCCACGATCGGCTGGGCACCGAGGCGGTTCGCCGGCTGCAAGCTCAGGGTGTGGACACAGACCTGATCGTGCAGGTGCGTGAGGCTGAGACTGGCTTTGTCACCGTCGAGCTCGACCGCAGCGGTGACGCCTCATACACGTTCGTGACGCCCGCCGCGTGGGACTTCATCCCGACCGCCGGCGCCGCGGCCGCGGCCAAGAGCGCAGACGCTCTGGTCTTTGGCTCGCTGGGCATGCGCGCCGAGGGCTCTCGCGCGGCCATACGAGCCGCGGCGGCCGCTGCCTCCTTTGCAGTCTGCGACATCAACCTCCGGCCGCCCTTTGTCGAGGCGGCGGTGGTGGCCGACGCGGCCCGCTCGGCCGACTTGCTCAAGCTGAACGACGAGGAGCTGGTGCCGCTGGCCAGCATGCTGTTAGAGACGACCGAAGCAGGTCCGAGTCGCGAGCTCTGATGAGCTCTGATTGCCTCCCTCCTCAGGTCCGATGAGCTCTGATGAGCTCTGATTGCCTCCCTCCTCAGGTCTGATGAGCTCTGATGAGCTCTGATTGCCTCCCTCCTCAGGTCCGAGTCGCGAGCTCGCAGCGGCCGCGCTGGCGGCCGCGCAGGCGGCCGAGAGGGCCGCCGCCGCGCCCAACACGGCGCCCAGCACGGACGGTGAGGTCGGAGGCGACGAGGCGACGCGCGCTGTTGCGAGGGCGGCGGCGTCCATCGGTGCGGCCCTTAGGCGCGCCTCGAGTGTCGTCGTGACACGCGGCGCGCGCGGCGCGGTGCTCTGGCAATCGACGAAACTGACGAGATCGGGCGACGAGCCATCGACGAAACTGACGAGATCGGGCGACGAGCAATCGACGAAACTGACGAGATCGGGCGACGAGCAATCGACGAAACTGACGAGATCGGGCGACGAGGATGGAAGGAAGGGCGGTGGAGAATATGCTGGCAGAGCCTACGGTTGCGATGGCTTCGCCGCGCCCAATACGCCGGGAGGGGGGCAGGCGGATACAGTCGGCGCTGGCGATGCGTTCCTGGCGGCCTTGCTAGCGACCCTGCTCCGGGAGGGCGCCGTGCCGAGCGCTTCCGCGGCGCTCGAGGCGGGCTGCCGCCTCGGCGCCTACGTGGCAGGTGAGGGCCCTTGATGATCCTTGGACACTTGATGACCCTTGATGACACTTGATGACACTCGATGACACTTGATGACACTTGATGACACTTGATGACACTTGATGACCCTTTGCCGCCTCGGCGCCTATGTGGCAGGCCAGCCTGGGGCGACCCCGACGCATTCGCTCGAGACGATCAACGAGCTGCGGCCGCGCGTCGCCCGGCCCAGGGGAGAGACAGCCGAGTCGGAGTTTGTCTTTCGGGTCGACCTCTCTCCGCAAGGTGACGAAACCATGTGAGACGAACTGGTCTGTTGTGTGGTCACGTATGGTCACCGTGGTTTTACGGGACCCCTCGCACACACGCACCTCGTTAAGAGGATCCAGTTCATTCATACTGGGTCATTCAAGGCGACCGAGTGTTAACAGCCCGTTCACACGAATTTCTTCTTCCGCAAAGGTCGGCGTCGCTTGCACTGCTGCCGCGGCCTGGCCGCCATGGCTGCCGGCAAGTCGCATCTGGAGATCTTCAAGGATGCGCTCCAGGACCCTGAGGTCCCCGCAGACCCCATACTCACCCTGGAGGCCCCGTCGGTCATGCTGCGCATCCGCTGGGTCGAGCAGATGCCGTGGATCGCGCTGAGCATCGGTGTCGAGGCAACGCGCAAGGAGCTCGTGCCCTTCCTGACGAGCAAGGTGACGGAGACCTTCAACTCTGACGCCTTCGTCGAGGGCCTCGAGGACGAGGTGCTCACGCACCTCGCCGTCGTGCTCGGCGACTTTGCGGACTATGTGGGCGGCCCGAGCGAGGCGTGGTGCCTGCTCGAGCCGCTCTTTGCGCTGTGCAACACGGACGAGACGCTGGTGCGCGAGGCGGCGGTCAAGTCGATCATCCAGCTGAGCGAGAAGATCGCGCTCGAGCCCAAGGGGCCCGAGCTCCTCTTCAAGCATATGGTCAAGTCGACACTCGACTTGTTCGACGACACCGTGGCGCCGCGCCAGGCGGGCTGGTTCTCGTCGCGCGTCTCCGCGTACGGGCTGGTGGCGACGGCGTACAAGGCGTGCGCCGCCTCGGCCGAGAAGGGTGTCACCGCTACCATCGAGGCGCCCGTCTACGCCAAGGACGATTGCAAGGCGCCCTGGACACCAGACACGACGATGGAGCAGATCATCGGCCTGTTCACCGCGTCGGATCAGCGCGCCGAGCCGATGGTCAGGCGAGCGATTGCGGGGAACATCGAGGCGTTTGCGAGCGCGATCGGCCCCGAGAAGACGCGCACCGCCCTCGTCCCTCTCTGGATGACTCTCGTCGGCTATGCGTCGGAAGTCGACACGTCGATCAGGGTCAAGGCGCTCCAATGCTCAAAGGCGATCTTTCAGGTGACCGCCTTTCGCGAGAGTGACCTCGGCACCGGGAGCAAGAACCCGACCCAGACGTATCTCGATTGCGCCGCCGACGCCAAAAGCTGGCGCGTGCGCGTCGCGGTCGCTGAGTCCCTAGCAGACGTCGCGATGGCCACGGGGATTGGCAAGAGGATGCCGCCCCCCGACCCGTCTTACCCGCCCACTCCGGCGGATGAGAAGCTGCTGCAAGAGACCTTCCTCTCCTTGCTCAACGACAGCGAGGCCGAGGTGAAGCACGCGTCCGCTAAGTGCGCTGCCGCCGCCGCTTTCGTGCTTGGCGAGACGTACGCGGTCTCCGAGCTCGTCGACCCGCTCATCAAGCAGGCGCGCCCTCGCTTGGTGGCCCTTGATGACCATTTCTGACGAGTCTGAGCTCACATCTCCCTTGATGGCCATTTCTGACGAGTCTGAGCTCACATCTCCCTTGATGGCCATTTCTGACGAGTCCGAGCTCACATCTCCCATCACGCAGGTCTTGGGGGACGACCTCTCCGCGGACCGGCGTGTGGAGCTCGCCGACGTGCTGCTTGAGATGAGCGTGCCGCTCGGCGTCGAGAACGCGACCAAGACGTTCATCGGCGCTCGAGAAGGCCTCGAGGGGTCCTTGCTTGAGAAGCTCCTCTATGATCCCTCGTCCAATGTGCGCCTCATCGTGTTCCGGAAGCTGCCGGTGATGCTTTCGGCGCTGATGCCCGGGACCGAGGTGCCGCCGGCGATCAAGACAGGTGTGCACGAACAGCCATCACCGTGTCGACCTGGCTGCTTGCTTACCAGCGCTCACCACGGCGCCCTCCTCCGTCCCTCCCGTTCACACCCCCGTCCCTCCCATTCACAGTGTGCGAGCTCATCAATCGGCTCCTCAAGGACCCCAACTGGCGCGTGCGCCACGCCTCGCTCTCGATGCTGCCCTTCCTCGCTTTCATCCTCAAGACGCCCGACAAGTTCGCTGAGGCCCTCCCCGCGCTGCAATGGGGCGCCGTGCTGGGCGACTCCATCTCGATGGTGCGCAGCGAGATGGTCCAGGTCGCGCTGCAGATCGCGTCGCTGCCCGGCTTCCTTCACACCGGCTGGACTGTGAAGAGCCTGTACGCGCAGTGCGTCGAGAAGGGCCTCTTCACGTCCAAGGACTACCACCACCGCTCGGCGCTGCTCAAGCTGCTCGTCGCGCGCGATCCATGGGACGCGAGTGTCACGTACGCGCTTTCCCCACAGGGCACCGCCCACGCCCAGCATGCGCGTGCTCACCACGGCGCCCGTGCCCAGCATGCGCGTGCTCACCACGGCGCCCGCCCCCTCGCCCCCCCTCCCCCCCCAGGTACCCGATGCCCGTCGAGAAGGATTCGAAGGCGTCCTTTTGCGCGCTGCTCGACGAGGTGCTGCAGGCCGAATGGAACGAGGGCGTCGTCGAGTTCAAGGCTGTGGGGAAGAGCCTGCCAGCGGGCGGCAAGGCAGCGGGCTCCGGCGCGGCGTCCTCTTCCGAGGGCGGCGGGCTGCTGCCCCTCTCTGCGAATGGGATGGCCGAGAAGATTGCACTCGCCATCAGCGCCTCGCCTGACGCTGGCGCCGAGCTGGTCAAGGTGGACACGAAGGCGGCCGGCCTCGACCTAACGGCCTATTATTGGGAGCATGGGGAGTACCTCAAGGCGGGCAAGGTATTGCATGCACGAGTGCCCCACTGATTGCCTCTGATTGCCTATTATTGGGAGCGTGGGGAGTACCTCAAGGCGGGCAAGGTATTGCATGCACGAGTGCCCCACTGATTGCCACTCCTGATTGCCTCTCCTGATTGCCACTCCTGATTGCCAACTCCTGATTGCAACTCCTGATTGCCACTCCTGATTGCCGCGGGTTCGTCATGGTCACGGTTTCGTCACTCCCGATTTGGCAGGCGGGCAGCGAGCAGTTCTACCGGCCGCACGGCCTCGTCGAGAGCAAGTTGCTCCCGATGGCCATCGAGATGCTCACTGATAAGGTGCCCCATCTCGTACTCCATGCCTCCCTGATGGCCTTCTGATGAGCTCCCTAATTGCCTCCTTCATGAGATGCTCTCTGATAAAGTGCCCAATCTCATGCTCCAAGTTGGACCCCGCCCTGCATGCAAGTGCTCACCACGGCGCCCTGCCCTCTTCCCCACAGGTACCCAATCTCGTACTCCAGGCGGCCAAGGCCCTCGGCCAGGTGGGCGCGTTGCCCCACTATGCCAAGGCGAAGGAGCCGATCAAGACGGCGCTGCGTGCCAAGCTGCCCGATCTGCGCACGGGAGGTACGGAGATTTACCCGAGATTTCCTATTGACGAACCCCCCCGCGTGCCAAGCTGCCCGATCTGCGCACGGGAGGTACAGAGACCGATCTGGACGTGGCGGTGGACATCGAGCATGCAAGTGCTCACCACGGCGCCCTCCCCTTCCCTCTCCCCACAGGTACGGAGAGCGATCTGGATGTGGCGGTGGAGATCGCCACGGCGCTCGTGGCGCTCGGGGAGGTGCGCTCCTCCGATCCGAAGCTCGAGGCGGCGCTCACCTACCTGGAGGAGACGCACTCGCTCGCCCTCAAAAAGGAAGACGCGAAGGCTGAGGCGCCTTCCTAATTAGGCAGACGCGAACGCTGAGGCGCCTTCCTAATTAGGGGGCGACACGTCCTCAAAGAGGATGACGCGAAGGCTGCTGAGTCTGAGTGAGCTCACTGTGGCAGCGTGGCGGCGGCGGCGGCGGCGACGGAGGCGGAGGCGACGAATGCAGGCGGTGCGGCGGCCGCGGCGGAAGCGGCGGAGGCGCCGATCGCGTGCGCTCACCATGGCGCTCACCGCCGACGGCGATGGTGGCAAAAGCAGAGTACCGTGGTGAGCAGAGCGTCGGCTGGCATGCTATGCGCGAGCGCCGTGGTGAGCACGTGCATGCAGGGCACTAGCGCCGTGGTGAGCAGAGCGTCGGCTGGCACTCCGGCTGTGAACGTTCACACGTCGGCTGGCACTCCGGCTGGCACGGAGAGCGGCCGCAGTCGGACTGACTGACGACAGACCATAAAAACCAATCCATACAGCGGGCCGGGGGTGTTCATGTGGTCATACGGCTTTTATGTGATCTTGAGTGGGTGCGGCGCGTTCCCTCCAGAGACAGCGCGAGACCGGTCGTGTTTCGCTGTGTACACCCTTTCGGGAAGTCTTGTGTGGTGGCGCGCGCCCCCGCGGAGCGCGGCTCTGAAACTTGAATCTGTTGACATATGACAACCAGCCGGATCAGATCCGGATTCTGGTGACTGTCCGGCGCCACTGCGCCGGACAGCTTGAGCACCGTCACGTATCGCGTATATATTTTATTCGATACGTACGGTGCGTGGTTGTACATGCGACCCATGTGCCATGACTCCTCCGCCAGAGTGGTGCCCCTTCCGGCATGTTCAACTGATTCAAGGCGGAAGCGCTCCCCTCCCACCAGAGCGCCCGCCTGCCTCTACTGCCGTTGGCGCAGCCTCCATGCGCACCTCACACCCTCGAAGCGTCGTGTTGGGCTGTGCCAATAGCGCCGTCTTGAGCACCATCCGCAGCACTCACTCAAAGTGCGTACGCATGCATCATTGATCACACTATGCATGATGCAAGTCGCTGTCGTCGACCTTGGAAGCGAAAAGGGAAGCGCGCGCAGAGCTGATCACCCCTCAAGCACGCCGGCCGCTCGCAGATCTCTATCGTGGCACTTCTCTGTCTGCCCCGAGCCAAGCGTTTCGATCTCCACGGTGTAGAGCGCCTCCTCTGCATCGTATGCGTTCACATAGGCGAGAGTCTCGTCTCCGTTGCTGCGCTTCAAGAACACGCAGCTGCCGATGGCGTAGCGCTTCTCATGGGCGGGCACGGGGTTGGGGGCCGCCGTTGCGACCGCGGGTTTAGGTTCCCAGCTTTTGAAACGTCTCAACGACGTGCCTATCGATCTCCAGAATCTTGGGCAACATGGTCTCCTTGTCCTTTGCATTGGTGACGTTCACGTCCGGACTCTTGAGGATACGATACATTTCGTAGGGCGTCTTTTTGGAGACCAGATCTACAAGGCCCTTGGCTGTCGTCTCGGATCTCCAGGATCTTGAGGCAACATGGTCTTCTCAGGTTTAGGTTCCCAGCTATGAAACGTCTCAATGACCTTGTCGTTGGTCTTCTGGATGATGGGCAACATGATCTCCTTGTCCTTTGCATTGGTGACGTTCACGTCCGGCTTCTCGAGGATACGATACATTTCATCGGGCGTCTTTGTGGACACCTTGTCGACGAGGCCCTTGGCATCATACTCGTCGGTAGCGTTGTGGATGCATTCGATCGTGTAGCGACGCTCAGCCTCCGTTGCGGGGCGGAGCCCCTCGGGCGTGACCGTCTGCATCGAGCACCATGCCTCGAAGAGCGTCCAGAACCTGGACGCGTACGACCCATCGATGAGAATGAGGACGTGCGCGGTCAGGTTGAGGTCGGTGATGGCGGAGAGCATCAGCTGGAACTCGGCCTTCTCCATGGGAGTCCGATCGTCGATGCCATAGTTGCTTTGGGGCATCGATGAATAGTCGAACCAGACCCACTTGATGTCTGGGTGCGCTTCCAGATACATCTTGATGGCCTCGAGCTGCACGCCGTCGACATCAGGCCGAGAAGGCTCTTCCCAGCGATGGCTCACGAAGAGGATGTGATTGATGATGCCCACGCCGTGAAACGCGTCGCCCAGAGGGATTCGGATCTTTTTCAGGTGTCCAACGTTGCGCAGGGTCTGCATGGGAGGCAAAGATCGGGTCCTGCAGTCAAGCACAACTTTTCTAGGGATGAAGTAGAAGAAGGGTGCGTCGTCGGCCCAGCGCTCATCGCTGTGCCATCGGAGCTCTTCGATGGCCTGCTCCACCTTCTTCGGGGCGGCCTGGTCCTTTCTGATGGCCTGCTCCACCTGCATTCGATGGCGAAATTGCCTGCAGCAACCACAGAGAAAGTGACAGAGAAAGTGACAAAGAGTGGCGAGAAACGCCACGCAGAAATAGTCCCAGTATTCGTTGCCCCCCCTTGGATCGCGTGCGGGCGCCCTTGACGATCTTGCCGCCCCCGGCTGCGGCGGGGGTTTGGATGCAGGGGGTTTCCCCGTATGACTCTCGCGCTCCATGACCAAGGGTGCGACCGGCGGCTGCAACGGTGGCGGCTGCGGTGCTGGCGCCTTTGGTGTTCGAGCCGCATCCGCATGGTTGTCGTCCTCTCGCAGTTCTGCCTCGTGCGACTCTGGGATCACGCTGTGCATGCCGCTCATCATCTCCCGGACGTGCTCGTCGGTCTTGCCGACGATCGGCAGCATCGTCACCTTGTCCTTCTTGTTGGTCACCGCCACGTCGGGCGACGCGAGGAACTTGGACATCTCCGCCGGCGTCTTGGTCGACATCTCCAGCAGGGCCTCTCGGTCCTTGTGCGTCGCGTTGTGGATGCACACGACGGTGACACGCGACTCTCCCGCCCTTGCCGGGCGCACGCCCTGCGGCGTCACCTGCTGCATCGCGCACCAGCCCTCCATCGTCGTCCAGAACCGCGAGCGGTACATGGTGTCGAGCAGGATGAGCACCTTGGCCGTCAGGTAGAGGTCGGCGATCGATTTGAGCATGAGGTCGAACTCGGCCTTCTCCGCGGGCGTGCGGTCGTCCTGATCCTGCAGGCAGCCGCTCGAGCGTTGTGGCATGCACGAGTAGTCGAACCAGACGTACTGGATCTCAGGGTGGGCCTGCAGGTGCGCCTTGATCGCCGCCAGCTGCGCGCCGGTCTCGTCGGGTGTCGCGGGGTCTTCCCACCTGTGGCTGACGAAGAGGACGTTCTTGATCAGCCCCTTGCCCTGGAAGGCGTCGTTCAGGTCGATGAGCACCTTCACGAGCAGCTTCGAGTCGCGCATCTCCTGCATACGCTGCAGCTGCTTGGCGGTCAGATCCAGCACGGCGGCGCGGGTCAAAAAGTAGAAGCCGGGCTTGAGCGGGTCCCACGCCGTCTCTTCGGCCTTGAATTCATTGAATCTCTCCTCATCCCATCGCGGGTCATCGATGAGCGTGGCGTCCCTGAAGATCTCGCTGGGAGACGTCATCCGCATCTGAGATGATGAGGCCGAGGGCTTGGGTCCGAACCAGCCATCCAGCTGGGCGCGTGCAGAATCGACGAGGCTCGAGATCGGATTGGCCTGGCCTTCGTCCGGGTTGAGCGGCGCAAGTTCTTCCATGCCAAAGTGTCTCGCGACCCGGAGGTTCCTAGGTTTGGCTCGTGTGAACCCGTTATTTTCCAACGAAAAGCCTGTACCGGTACGTCGCTCACTGTGCTCCAGGGGAGCGGCGACTTTGGGCAATTACGTGGTTCAATATCAATATCACTCTGCCCCGGCCCGAGCGCACAGCCGCTGCACCGCCAATCATGCAGCCGCCACAGCTGCTTCGACGGCTCGTCAATCAGAGGCAATCAGAGGCAATTAGAGGCAATTAGAGGCCATTAGAGCTCAAATCACATCGTCGCTCCGCCGCGTCGAGGGCTCGTGGTTCTCGGCGTCGAGCACGGCGCGCCAGTCGAGCCGCTCATGCGACCAGATGAACTGCTGTGCGACCCACTTGGTTTCGTCAACCGTCGGCTCCGCCTCATGATAAGCATTGTAGTCCGTCCATCCGCCCGCGGCAGCCGTGCACGCGGGAAAGTGGAGCACGCCCGTGCCCTCGACGGGCGCCACGCTCACGTCGGCGCCCGAGCCGTGCTCCACCTCAGTCCGTCCGCTGCCCGGGCCGGGTGCCTCGTAGAACGACGTGCCGTGGCTGCCGCCGAGTGCCAGATCATGGTTGGTCCATCGCCATCGGGTCCGGCCGCCGCGCGCGACCGTGTTGAGGTACACGAAGATGGTGAGCATGCGGTTGCAGCCGCTGATGGGGGCGCCCTTGACGCCGTGCTCGACGCGGTGGCGGTCCGCCCACCAGTCGTTCGGATCGGGCTCGGCATCGCGCAGGTCGCCGCGGAAGGCGTCCGTGTGGATGTCAAAGCGCTCGCCCGGCTCATATCGGCTCACCTTGAGCGGCTGCAAGGCCGAGACGGCCACGCCGGCGAGACGCGCGAACCGAGCTCGCAGCGTCGGCACCTCGTCGTTGCGCAGCACGCAGCCGGAGCTCGTTCGGCTGCGGCCCGACACGTTGTGAAACGTCTGACGCATCAAATGTGGCTCGGCCTTTGCGCGGAGCCGCCGGCATTCATCCGAGGAGAGCAAATTGGGCACGCTCAGGATGTACGGCCGCTCGTGGAGGACCCTCAATCGCAGGCTGGGGTGCGGCGGGATGACGTGAAATGGATGGCGCATCGCGAAGGTCCCTCGTGTGAAACGGCTGTGAACCCTTGCGGAACGTTCCGAGACGGCGCCAACTCACAGTTGCAAAGGTCGTTCCTGCGTTGATGACGACTCGTGCAATTGTCCTGTGAAGCGAGTGTGGACGAGATGGCCGCCACCGTCCGTCGAGCTCTGAGCTTCGGCAGTCGCAGCAAGCGCCAACCGGTCGAATCCAAGGTGGCAGACATTGATGTCGTCGCCGCCGCAAAACCTCCAGCCGCCGACGACGAGCCAGCAGCGGCGCCGCCGGCATCGCTGGCTCCTGCTCCTGTGGCTGCGGCGGCTCCCAAAGCTTCTGCCAAATTAGGCAACGACTCCAAAGCTTCGGCCACAAACATTGTCCGCCGGGCGCTGTCCTTTGGCAGCATCAGCAGCTCCATGCGCGCGACTCCTTTGAAGACGCTTCAGCCGACTCCGGGCGGCCCGCTGGTGCCGCCGTTGAAACTCGGGACGAGCAACCCGTGGCCCGAGGCCTCAGACGACGACTCGGAGGAGGATTCGGACGACGAGCCGGTCGACGCCCCCGCTGGCATACGAGGCCGGTCAGCGTCCGCATCGTCGCCGCCGGCGCCTCGCGGCACGCGCATAGCGGTGGTCGCGACCAAAGTCACGGTCGAGGACGAGGACGGGGCTGAGCGCGGCGCGACGGCGGCGGCGCGACTGGTCTCGTGTGCGGCACCCGCTGCCAAGTCGGCGCCGGCCCACCGACGCCATCCGTGGCAGCCGGAGGCAATCAGTGGCTCATCGGTGGCGAATCGTGGCTCCGTGCGGGTACATCTCCATCTCAGCCTCTGCCGACAAGCAGCAGCCGATGACCCAACTATGGAAGCAGCAGCCGCTGACCCAAATATGGTCTCCACCTGCGTGCGAGTGGCGCTGCGCCTCGTGACGACGAGCGCCGTGCCGAGCGCCACGCGGCACACCTTTCCGTACGCGGCGCCGCTCGGCATGTATCTCGCGCAGCGAGATAACTTCGTCATCGTCGAGACGGTCATCCCGAGCATGCAAGCGGCCGAAGCGGGCGTCGTCCCGGGCGCCGTCGTGCTGGGCATGCACCGGCGCAGCGGCGAGGACGCAATCTGGATGGATCTCGCGGGCATGCTCCGGGACGAGATCATCGCCCAGATCGAACAGGTTCCACAGCTCCCCACGAAGGCCTCTGATGGCCTCTGAATGCCTCTGATGGCCTCTGAATGCCTCTGATGGCCTCTGATTGCCTCTAATGGGCTCCAATTACCTCTTGAGCGCCTCTGATGGCCTCTGGTGGCCTCTGGTGGCCTCTGGTGGCCTCTGGTGGCCTCTGATGGGCTCTGATGGCCCTCTGTTGGCCTCTGGTGGCCTCTGATGGCCTCTAATTACCTCTTGAGCGCCTCTGATGGGCTCGAATTACCTCTGATTGCGCAGGTTCCACGACCGTTTTCACTCACGATGCGCCCGCCAGCCTCCGCCCACGTGCCCACGACGGCGGACGCGATCTTGGTGGTAGGTGCTGAGGCGGTGCCCAAGACAGCGCCGAGGCCTTCGGCGCCAGTGGTGGTCGCCACAGCGGCGGAGGAGACGGAGAAGGCGGAGAAGGCGGCGGCGGCGGCGGAGAAGGCGGCGAGGGCGAGGGCGACGGTGCAGAGCATGGCGGTGGCGGCAAAGGCGGCGGCGGAGAAGGCGGCGACGGACGCGGCGGCGAAGGCGGCGGTTGCAAAGGCGGCTGCCGAGAAGGCAGCGGCGGGGAAGGCAGCGGCGGAGATGGCGGCAAGAGATCGGGCAGCGGCGGAGAAGGCTCGCTTCACCAATGTGCTGCGCGTCTGTCTCCCAGCTGCCGCTGCTGGCGACGGTGCCGCTGACGCTGCTTGCGGCGCGAGCGGTGCCCAAGACGGCGCTAGTGGTGCCCAAGACGGCGGCACCGTCGCTAAGCTTGAGGCGCTCCAATTGACGATCCGGAGCCTTTCGGGCGAGATGCGATCTGAGATGCAGGCGAGATGCAGGCAGATTGAGGCGCTCCAATTGACGATCCGGAGCCTTTCGGGCGAGATGCGATCTGAGATGCAGGCGCTCGATCAGCGGCCATCAGAGGTCATCAAGAGCTGCTCGGGCGAGATTCGATCTGAGATGCAGGCGCTCAGCCAGACTGTGGATGAGCTGCGATCTGCGCTGGCGCGGCTTGAACTGACACGCCAAGTCACCTTTGGCGAGAAGCCCCTTGGCGAGCGCCTCCTAGACGGCGAGCAGCTCGCCAACAGTCTACGTGAGTGCCTGCACCTGAGATCGCAGCGAGATCCATCCGCAGCTGCAATCAGGCCGCAATCAGGCCGTTAGAGCTCGAGGCTCTCCAGATCCGAATCTCGAGCCAGATCCGAATCTCGCTGCAATCAGGCCGCAATCAGACCGTTAGAGCTCGAGGCTCTCCAGCTCACGCTCCTCGAGCCAGATCCGAATCTCGCTCACCGGCGCTGGCGCCGGCCTAACTCTCCTGACTCTCTCCGCCACGCGCCAGCGCCAGCGCGTTTCCAACCCGCAACCGCCAACCGGCATTATAACCGCCAGCGCCTGTCCAACCGCCAACCCGCCCGCAACCGGCATTCGATTCCAACCGCCGCATCGCATACGATTCTCAGAAACATAGATTTCAGCCTTTGGGTTTTGTCGTAGCTTAGTTTCGGCGCGTGTCTGGTGATCAGTAACTCACACGCGCATGTGCCTCACACTCTATATTTTCACTAAACCTCCCGTGCCATCCGTCTGCGGCTTCTTACACGAAAGGTGTGCATCGCGCGTCCTTGCCCATCGCCTAGTAGTCAGGCGCTCGCGGGTCCGACGATGGCGGCCGGATGCGGGTGTACGCAGCGCTGCTCGAGGCAGTCGAGGGCCGCCTTGACGCGCGGGCTGCTCGCCTGCTCGCGGTAGTGCTTCAGAGCCATGAAGTTCGTCGCCTCGCACACGATCTTCTGAATCTTGTCGCACCCGCCAGCGCGCTCCAGATAAGACGTGAAGGCCCACTCACAGACGCACCAGTGCTGCACGGGGCAACGCTCGCCGGGGCTGCCATCGCACGGCATGCTGCTCGAGCACCAGTCGGACTGGCCGGTCACCTGGCAGAAGTTCCCGCACGCAATCAATTATCTGAAGGCAATCAGCATGCAATCAGCATGCAATCAGTCGGACTGGCCGGTCACCTGGCAGAAGTTCCCGCCGGAGCCCGTGAGCGACGACATGTCGATGCACACGTGGTGCGAGCCGGCGTCGTCGTCGCGGTCCGCGCAGTGGCCAGTCCGCGTGAAGCCCGTGAGAGCCATGCCAGGGCCGGAGCACTTTTGGAGCTCGCCACCGGAGACGTTGAGGTACCCTGAGACGACAGCGAGTGCGGCGAAGACGGCGACCATGGCGAGGAGGTTTCGAGGCAAATTCCCCTCTTTGGAACCGGGTTGTGGGGGATGTAACCCAAATACGGAGGTTCGCATAGGGCAGCTTGGACTACAATGCCAAGTGACTGAGAAAACGTAAAGGACCGCGCCGTGTTCTGGTGGGGGAGAGTGAGACCGGACAGTTTTACTAGTTCCCAGAGATGATCATTTGGTGGCCCGACTCGGCATCACGCGGATGAGGGCGGCGTCGCCCGCCATGGGCATGGCCGCGGCCGAGGGGTACTGCGACGCGGCGGTGGATGGCGACGGCGTGCTGGGCTTGTTCGTGAGTCCGCCCGCCGCCGTGGTGGGCGTGCCGGGCTTCGTGAGGCTTGGCGTCGTTCCGGGCACCTGCCTAATCGAGCGCGTCCGATTGCGGATGCCGAAGGAGAGCGCTCGGGTAGCGCCGTCGACGAAGTCATTCTTGGTCTGCGCGCGAGGTTGGCGGCGGGTTCAGACTCACGTGAAGGTAATCAATGGTAATCAAGGGCCATCAAGGGCCATCAAGGACAATCGAGGCCCATCAAGGGTCATCAAGGGCGACACAATCAAGGGCAATCAAGGGCGATCGAGAGCTATCGAGGGCAATCAGGCGAGATTGCACCTGCCGGCGCGCGAGCTTGGCAGCGAGCTCAGAGTCTAGACCGATACCAGCGACCTTCGGTCCACCTAGGGGGGTTGCTCCCACCCCCCTGCCCCCCCCCAATGGGGATGCTCCCACCCCCCCC
>Ga0210246_101574_pt1 | contig 17253 bp, 17 predicted proteins | sample ChrtobMetaP3_8mM_FD_155469 | JGI IMG/M metagenome (GOLD analysis project Ga0210246, IMG submission 155469) | Chrysochromulina tobin associated microbial communities from unialgal haptophyte culture, Seattle, Washington, United States - P3_8mM | ecosystem: Host-associated > Algae > Haptophytes >...
TGCGCATCGCCCTGCTGTCGCCGCGCCGTGGGGCCGCGGCCGCTGCTGCTGCTGCGCGAGCTGCCCGCCCACCCCCGGCTGAGCGCACCTGCTGATCGGTGCGGCACGCAGGTACCCGGAAACGGATATCAAGAGCCCAGAAGGCGAGCACTGGGTGATGGATCGGCGCAAGATTGCGTGGCGCTACGTGACAGGCGTCTGGTTCGTGGTGGACGTCCTCTCTATCGGCGTCTCCCTCTTCGACATCTTGGCGCCCACCAGCGGCCCACTCGCGCGCTTCAAGGGCTTTCGCGCCATTCGCGCGCTGCGGCTCATTAAGCTCATACGCCTGGTCAATGCGAGCCGCATCTTCAAGCGCTGGGAGCTGAAAGCCTCCATCAACTACGCCGTGCTCTCCATCTCGGTGATCCTCCTCGGGCTCATCTTCCTGTGCCATTTGTTCGCATGCGTGTGGGGGTTGCAGGCCTCCTTCGACCCGCTGAATAGCTGGCTCGGCCCGCAACAGCAAGGGTACTGCGTCGAGTGGGACCCGACCACGCCCTGCCCAGATGGTCAGAGATGCAACGACGACGGGTACAGCTGCTTGCAGGCGGACGTGCTGTACATCCGCTCCCTCTACTGGGCCGTGACCACCGTCACCTCGACAGGGTACGGCGACGTGATGGCTACAAAGCTCAACGCGACCGAGAACCTGGTGTGCACAGCGATCATGTACATCGGCGCCGTCTGCTTCGCGTACATCGTGGGCTCGTTTTGCGGGGTCGCCACGAATCTCGCGCCCGACAAGGCACAGTTCCGCATCGACCTGTCCGACCTCAACTTCCACATGGCGGCTGAGAACATCCCTCCCGAAATGCAGTACCGGCTGCGTGAATACATGCACATGACGGTGCATCTGCGCCAGGGCGCGACGCGCGTCCGGCTGCTACAGCTGCTCTCGCCCGGGCTGGCCGGCGACTTCGCACTCAGGATGAACGAGCGCTGGCTCAAGAACGTGTGGTGGCTCAAGGGCATTGATGTGGAGCAGGACCGTGAGCTCCACATCATGCTGTGCCTCGAGCTGCGCGCGCAAGTCTTCCCGCACAAGGAGCCCGTGCCCCTCGGCTCGCTCTACGTCGTCTCCGGGCGCGGGCGCGCGCTCTACGCGGGGCGCGTGCTTGCGCTTGGCAACGCCTTCCGCACGGACGAGTTCCTCGAGGCTGCCGGCCTGCGCGCCGGCTTCCCCGTCATCGCCCTTTCCTACTTGATGACGTACTCGATCCTGGGCGAGCGGCTGCGCGAGATCATCCGCGAGTGCCCTCGGCGCATCCGGCAGGTGATCAATAAGCACCAGCGCAACCTGACAATGCAGCGCACCGTCGTGCGCGCCGCAGAGGAAGAGTGCGCGCGTCGCGGCGTGCCCTTTTACGGGCGCCCTCAATACATCTACGCGCGCGTCGGAAACGGGAACACCCTCAGCCTCGCGGCCGAGTCAGGCCTCACCAACGACTCCATGATCGCGTCCGAGGTTCTCAAGAGTTCGCAGAGGGAGTACATGCCTCATGAAGCTCGAGCACACCTCTCTCCGAAACCTTCGCCGCCCGCGAGCCCTCGGTTAGTGCCCGTCACGGCGCCCACCCTCGGGGGCGATCGACCGCCCCTGGTGCCACTGGCCAAGAACGCATTCGAGCGCTTGCTTGAGCTCAAGCAGATGCAGGATGCTGGCCTCATCAGCCATGAGGAGTTCCATGGCAAGCGAAACCAAATCCTCGACGAGCTCTAACTCTCCAATTGGTGCTCTAATTGGAGCTCTAATCATGCGTGAGAATCCATCGCGCGATCTCGAAGGTCGAGCTCGAGTGATCTCGAAGGTCGAGCTCTAATTCTCCAATTGGTGCTCTAATCATGCGTGAGAATCCATCGCGCGTTGCGCGGCGGAGTGATCTCGAAGGTCGAGCTCGAGTGATCTCGAAGGTCGAGCTCGAGTGATCTCGAAGGCCGAGCTCGAGTGATCTCGAGCAACACACATGTCCCATGCGGTCGACTGGCTGGTCCTGGCGTACAAAACAGCCCCGCGGGGCTGACCATACCTCGAGACTCGATAAATGCTCCATGCCATAATTAGGTTTTGCACATATGTTCCGGATACAGCGGGAGCGGCGAATGCATGTGCGGGACCATGCGGTTGACGTTGCGTCCTGTGAGTCTCTTGTGGGTTACACCTGCGGTGTACGGTAGAGGCCCTCAGCGAGCGTCAACTCTCGCCATCGAGACGGGACGCACAGAGTAAAACGTATAGGATTTGAGATGGTACCCACGCCAGGACGCAGGAGGTACTACTACTACTACTCCACTTAGATACGCACTTCTGACGTCTTACCGTCGACGAGGCGCGCCCGGGACATCGACATGGCCCGGGAAAAGCGTGTGTGACGTGAGTGCCGTATGACGTGTGAACAAGGCTCCATCACGACGTCGCGCACGAGCTGACTCCATGTACACACCAGTGACACGAGACACGACCCGCCAGGCACGACTCGGCTCCCGTCTCGCGGACAGACCGGACACATCGCGTGGCCATTCACGTATCCAAGTTCGACGTTGCCACGCCGATGTAACACACATACACTAGACTACGACGGGAGGCTCTGTGCGTGACGGTGTGCGCGTGCTGCTCTCGCGCGCCCATGGGTATTGTAGGGCGTGCAACACCCACGAGACGGCGCTTGAGGCACAGTTGGCCGCGGTGGCCGCGCCTCGATGCTCCGCGTGACGCCCTGCAGAGGCCGAGCTCTGCGCCGAGATATGGGCCGAGATCGCAGAGGAATACTTGGAAGCTCCGGCGATCATCTCGTGCACGCCGGCCGCTCTAGGGCCGGCGTCTGGCTCCGGCGGAGCTGCGTACACTTCCGTCCAGAACTTGGCTGTCTGTAGGAACTCATCGTGATGCTCCTTGTACTGCTTGGCAACGATCGCATCCTGCGGGTCGTCGGGTTCGGCCGCCGAGAGCAGCGCCTGGAGCGAGATGAGCGCGGTCCGAATCGTGAGGGCAGGACTCCACTCGGTCTTCAAAATGTCGAGGCAGATGGCGCCGCTGTCGCTGCTGATGTTCGGGTGCCAGCACTTTGTGATGAATCTCATCTGCGACGGGTGCAGCAGCGCACGGTGGCGTCGGAAGTGCGCTTAGCTCGAGCACGCCCGGCGGCCGAGTCGGCATACCTTTGGCGGCTCGAATGGGTAATCGCTCGGCAGCGTAATATCGATGTCAAAGACGCCACCCTCGTATGGAGTCTGGATCGGCCCCTGGATCGTGCCCTTCAGATGCAAATAGTCGTTCTCTGTCACCAACTCTGCCTTGATCCCAGAGGTCTCCGGGTCCTTGTTGCAGCCTTCGAGCTCCTTCTTGGCGCGGCGGAGATCCACCCCCATAGCTTATGGTGCAACGCAGATGCCGTCCGTGCGCACAGAGCTTCTTCCCGAGCAGCCGAGAGAGAGGTTCCCCCACGAATTCTCCTCTCGACTTTGACTGTCGATTTTGTCTGTGAATCCGGCAACTTGCCGGGCCGCTGAGAGGACGGTCGGAGCCAGCGTCTCTTCAGGGGGCCGCGACACATTCGATTCCGAATCGATGCTCGTTGCCCCTTGGCTCGCCCTTCTGGGGGCGGGTCGGCGGGCGCGCTCCCGCTCCCGCTCCCGAGTAAACCCCGAGCCTCAACATGGGTCTCGCCCCACTTTGACTTTCTCTTTTATGGCTGTTTCTCAGCTTTCCGCCTGCATCTGTCTCATTTCGAGAGTCCTGTATTGCTGTTCACGGTAGTGCCGTTTACGTGTTGTGTGAATTCATAATGAAGTTCAAAACGGAGACTGCAAATACCCCAAAAATTGATTCGAAAAATCTAAGCTCGCTTGCACCATCCACATGCAGATGCTCAGCCGGTGCGATTGCCGCACTGGAAGCCTTGATTGGTAAGGTCGAAGTCGGCATCAGGTGCGCACATGGGCACCGCAGGCAGCGGGCTCACGCCATCGTACGAAGGAGGCCGCCACCTTTTCTTCCATGCCGAAAAGTGGAAGCCCATGACCTCGAGCTTTCGCAGCGTGCGCGTGCGCAGGATGGCCCCCGGGTTGAGCAGGCACAGCGCGCACGATGTGACGCCGAATACCGGCACGATGTCGTTTGGGCAGACGCACGGCCCATCGCGCTCGAGCAGGAGGCTGCCCCCGCGCCATCGGAACACGACGCGCGCACCGTATGAGTCGATGGTCGGGAACGAGCGACCTCGGATCACAACAACGTCTTGCACAAGGAATTGCTGCGCCGGCACGACACGGATCTCCGAGGCGAGGAGCATCTCCTGGAAGGCGACCATGACGCTCGGCGGCTCGACCACCCACTCGTCGAATCGGAAGTGCCTTGACGACGTGACCACCTTTTCCCAATCAGGCACGCGGCGGAACGCTTGGAGCATCTTCGGGATGGAGCGGTAGATCATAAAGTTGGCGTCTGTGAGCGGAGACGGGAAGCGGCCGAGTGGCAGCATCATGTCGTCCTCGTCTCGCAACCGGGAGAGCTCAGCCGAGATGTTGCCCGGGAGCATGTCATGCTCGGTAATGCCAATGAACGTATGGCGCGCGCTGAGCTCTGGGAAGAGGGCAGGCCACATCGGGACGAGGTCGCACAGCTTACGCGCCATCAGCGAGCCGGCACCAAACGTGTCCACCGATGGATCATCCAGGATGTGACGGCGTATGCGCTGCCGCAGGCTCGCGAGATCAAACGGCAGCGAGTAGCAATTGGCACACTGCGACGTGTCGAGGCGGTCGCCCACAAAGTAGAAGTCGACGCCAGCATTTGCGGACGCGGCGCGTAGGATGAAGCGCGTCCAGGGCGGCCACGTGCCAAGGTTTAAGTACAGGAGCCCCACTCGCGCTGCACGTGACGGCAGCCGCTGAAATGCAGTCGTCCAGTCGGGCAACGCAGTGTTGTGAGTGCGCACAACATCGTCGTCGCTGGTTACATCGTCCGTTGAGTTCACGGAACTCGGCTCGAACGGAATGACGCGCATGTAATTGAAAATATTGGAAGGCCTTCGTCTGCAAGCACCATTGTCTGTGGCATTTGCAAGTGCCCGGCGGCGGCCGCGCGCTTTTTCCTGGCGCGATGCGAGACTCGGCTCCGACACCTCTGGTCCACACCAGTTCCCCTTTTCGATTCTGCCCTGGCACTTGTGCAGCAGCAGACAAGTTGTGGGAGCTCCATTCATCCCACCGGTTTGGAACATGCCGCCTCGTTTGAAGCTGATGCCACCGCAGCCAGTGCGCAGCGAATCGCATTTGGCTTTGCACGCCGAAAAAGATTGGTTGCCACTCGCTTGCAGTTCAGGCTGCACACCTGATCTTTGCGGCGAGCACATGGCTTGTAATGGCGCATATCTGTTCTCCAGAAGCGCGTAACCATCGTCCTGCGCTGCAATATGACTGCTGCATGTCGAGCATATCAGAAGCGCGAAGAGTCGCGCCCACATCGGACCCACCGCCACGCTCGACACGGCGCGTCGCTTCGCGGCAGTACGTAAACCTGACGAACCGGACTGGCAAATTTACGACTCCCCTGAGAGCCCGTTCTCTGGCATACTTTCATGAGCAACCTCAAGCAGGTCGCTTGGGGACTTGTTGCATCTGTCTTATTTGTTGTCTCCTTATGTTGTCTGCGCCTCCCGCGGTGTGTCTCCACGGGACCGGTGGCTGTGCGTCTTGCCGCGATGACGTGAATGTGAACAAGTGAAGAGAACGCCGTGCCCGAGCGACTACAATGTAAAGCGTGTTGTGGGGAAAGACGTGGGAAAGAGAGGTGTTACGCGACGAGCTGTGAGTGTGAGAGTGCTGGGCGCTTTGGCACAATGTCGGACGATGAGTGTTTCGGGTTCCCGAGCGCAAACATGTATTGCGGCCTCTTCTCCGTCTTCGGGTTCATTATGCTCTTCGCCATGTCCTTGGACACGCTCGAGCCGGCCGAGTTCGGCATCGTGAAGAATGGATTCACCGGCTCCGTTGACCTAAACCCGGACAATGTGTACACTGGCGGGCGGTACTTCTTGTGGCCGCGGCACTACTTCCTCGTCTTCCCTCGCAACCTGCGCTCGCTCGAATTCGAGGAGGGCAACGACCGCCCTCCCATCCCTGCGCGCACCGGCCCCGATCCCGACGACCGCGAGTCGGGCGGCCAGCCCGTGAGCCTCTCGGTGGCCTTCCAGTACCAGCTGCAGAAGCGGAGCGTGCCGAACATCTACCAGACGTACGGCCTGGCGTGGGAGGCCTCGTACTTGCGCTTCGCGCAGCAGGCCATCACCAACGTCGCGCAGCAGTACGAGCCCAAGCAGTTTTGGAACCATCGGCGCCAGATTGAGCTGGCGATGCATCGGGCGGCGAATGAGACGATCTTCCAGCACGGCATGGCGACGGTCGCGAACCTGCAGCTGCTCAAGGTCGAGTTCAAGCAGAACTACGAGCAGACGATCATCAACATCCAGCTACAGGAACAGCTCAAGGTGTGACCCCGAGCGTCACGCGCTCGATCGACACGGATTGCCTCGGACTGCCTCGGATTGCCTCGGATTGCCTCGGATTGCCTCGGATTGCCTCGGATTGCCTCGGATTGCCTCGGATTGCCTCGGATTGCCTCGGATTGCGTCGGATTGCGTCTGATTGCGTCTGATTGCGTCTGATTGCGTCTGATTGCGTCTGATTGCGTCTGAAGAACCCCTCGGGTGGCCTCTCTCTGATCGCAGGTGACAAAGAACTACGCGCTCGACGTGACACGCGTGCTCAAGGAGGTGGACATCCTCCAGTCGCAGACCGAAGCCGAGATCGCTCTCATCTCGGCGACTGCGAAGTGCGATCTCCCTTGATTGCCCTTGATTAGACCGAAGCCGAGATCGCTCTCATCTCGGCGACTGCGAACGTGTCCCCCTGCAGACGCGAGGCGAGCGTGCTTGTCAACCAGGCGGAGGCCGACGCTCTCCAGCTAGAGCAATCCACCAAGGCACTCTGGTGCGCGGATGGGCTACTGATATGATGGCGCCACTGAGTTTCGTTCATGGGCTACGGGTGGCGCCACTGAGTTTCGTTAATGGGCTACTGATGGCGCCGCTGAGTTTCGTTATGAGTGCTTCTGGTTGGCAAGTTCTCCGCTGATTGCCCCCGATTGGCATGTTCTCCGGCAGGTACTCGAAGCTCAAGACGGCGCTCTCATGGAGCAACGAGGACTTCCTAAAGTACGTCAAGATCAAATCCCTCTCCGCGCAGCCCTCAGACACGATGGTCGTCGGCGTGAGCGCGATGGGCAATTAACGAAGCATGCACGACTTGACCTTTCGCGTTTCGTCGTTTGTCAGCCCACGTGCCCCTTTCCCCACACCAACGGCATGACCAACGGGCGGTAGTCGTAAGTAACACACGCCATGCGGCGCGCGGGCAACGACCACGCGGGCTAGCGTACGTGCGGTGGGACCCAACTCCAAACGTCTATGCTATCCTATGTGCGTGCAGCGTGGCGTTCAAACTTGTAAAAAATGTAATGGGCAGTATTCCCAAAATATAGGTGCTACAAAATATCGTATAAACATGACACAACATGCCGACGCGTTCCACGTGTGTCCCAGCTTCGTTCGCCTTCGAATGAATGTGACAACAAGTGAAGTAGTAGCGCCCGACCCCAAATTGTTCCCCAATTGCAAATGTCGCCCACGCACGCGGCCAAGCCCCACGCCACCCCCCCCCTTCACCCGGAAGCCACCGGCGCCAGGACCTCAGTAGAGCCACTGGCGGCAGTTGGGCGCGCCGCAATGGGCGCCAGGACCTCAGTAGAGCCACTGGCGGCAGTTGGGCGCGCCGCAATGGCAGCGGAGGGTGCGGGAGCCCTCGGCGTATGAATAATCAAAGGTGAGCTCCTCCAGAGGCTCGATGTCGCGCGTGGCAAAGAAGGCGATGCGCGGCAGCGCGAGGGAAAGTGTGTCGGCCCACACGCAGTACTGGCGCAGGTTGGGTGCACACGAGTGATTCAGGAAGCGCGCGACGCCGCACTTGAACGTGGCGTCGATTGTGTACTCACACTCGACGCCCGCCGCGTCCAAGTCGAACAAGGTTGAGAAGCCGCCCTTGTCGTACTCAATGCCGCGCCTCTCAGCCTCCTCAGTGGTGATGACCTCGCCCACGTACCTGATGAAGGAGCCCATCAGCGCCCGTCAGGGGCCATCAGAGGGCCATCAGAGGGCCATCAGAGGGCCATCAGAGGCCCATCAGAGGGCCATCAGAGGGCCATCAGAGGGCCATCAGAGGGCCATCAGAGGGCCATCAGAGGGCAGTCAGCCTCATTGGTGAAGATGGCATCGCCCACGTACTCGCATACGAAAGTGCCGCTGGGCACGCGCTCGAGAGCACGCACGGCCCAACCCTTGTACCGTGTCTTGAAGACCTGGATGCGCACCTGATGAGGGAGGCAATCAGTGGTCATCGGAGGGTCATCAGAGGGCCATCAGTCTGGATGCGCACCTGATGAGGGAGGCAATCAGTGGTCATCAGAGGGCCATCAGAGGGCCATCAGCCTGGATGCGCACCGAGATGCCGCGCTGCACCACGCGGTTGTTGCAGTCGGGCGGGCACGCACACGCGGCGTTGCACTCGTACACGGGCATCCCCGGCTGGACTCGCAAGCGCCCGTGCTTGTCGTACCTGACGAGGGGGGTACTCACTGACCATCAGGGGGCCATCAAAGGCCATCAACGGTCATCAACGGCAATCAAGGGGCCATCAACGGCAATCAAGGGGCCATCAAAGACCATCAGGGAGCCATCAACGGCAATCAAGGGGGCCATCAACGGCCATTAAGCGCAATCGAGGCCAATCAACGTACACGATGCCGCCCGACTGCACCAGCTGCTCGCGGCAGCATCCGCATAGGGTCTCATTCGAACAACAGCCAGGGCCGGAGTCGGCGCATCCTACGAGGAAGTCCGCAGGCATCTCGAGCTCGACACCATCTCCAGCTACCGACGAGTGGAGGTAGATGATGTCCGGGAACTTGTCCTCGTCCACCTCGTTGACCGCGCTGATGGGGAGCCGATGCTGTCGCGTATTCGATCCACTCGAACCCACCTGATGAAGGAGGCCATCAGAGGCCATCAGAGGTCATCAGAGGTCATCAGGGGGCAATCACCTCTGGTGAGCGGCACCTGATGACGGAGGCACTCAGAGGTCCTCCGCGGTGCTCAGAGGGCAATCAGAATACAATCATAGGGAATAAGAGGGCAATCAGATGGCAATCAGAGGGCAATCAGAGGCAGTCAGATGGCAATCAGAGGTAATCAGATGGCAATCCGATGGCAATCGGAGCGCGTGTTCGATCCTACCTGCTCGTGAGTGATATCGTCGATGCGGAACGTGTAGAGCCGGCTGTCCATCTGAGCGCCCACCCCGGCGCCCAACACGGCGCCCACCCCTGCTTGAGGACGTTCGCAAGGTTCGCACAGCTCCGCGTCGTCGGTCTTGACGAGCGTTCGGATCCGCGCTCCGTCCCCTTGCATGCTGTCGGTGCGCGCCGTCTCGGGCGCTTCGTCCACTTGCATGCTGTCGATGCGCGCCGTGTCGGGCGCTTCGTCCAGTTGCACGCTGTCCGTCTGCGCGGCCGACAGCGGATTGAGCGTCGCTACGGCGGTTTCGAGCTCGAGCATCGCAGATTCGATCTCCTTGAGCTGAGATCGCACCGAGGGTGGCAAGCCGCCTTCCGCGGTCTCGACGGTTTCGAGCCGCGCCCAGGACCAGAGCGCAGGCGGCACCTGATGAGGGAGGTCATCAGAGGTCATCAGAGGTCATCAGAGGCCATCCGAGGCCAATCAAAGTTAATCAGAGGCCAAGTTAATCAGAGGCCATCCGAGGCCAATCAAAGGTCATCAGAGGCCATCAGAGGCCAATCAGAGGTCATCAGAGGTACCTGCGCGCCGATGGAGCTCATCAAGCCAGCGAGCTCCCACGTGCGAGATCGCAGCTCCATGTGGACCGCGCCGAGCGACTCGAGTCGCGACTCCAGGCCGCTGCCGGCTGCCGGCTTCGTTAATGGCAGACTCTTGGGAGCAGTCGCCATCAACGAAGCCGGCGCAATTAACGAATCATGCCCGCCAGTCTTGCGACTCGAAGCGGGCTCTGCAATTAACGAAGCGGGCTCTGCCAGCTTCGCCGCCGCCGCCGCCGCCTTCGCCGCCGCCGCTGCCGCCTCCTCCCTCTCCGCCATGGCGCTCGCCATGGCGCTCCAACGCTCGCGCACGTAGGCAAAGGGACGTCCGACGACGGGTGCCAGAAGCGCGAGTAGCTCAGCCTGGGCCTCGGCGGGCGCGCGACCGACGTGCCGACGCAGCAAGCGCGCCTCGGCGTTCGACCATAAGGCCACCGCCCCGGGACGCGCCCATCCAAATCCCCAAGCGGCGACGTCGTCGAGCAGTGCCGCCCACGCGCCCACCACGGCGCCCGCGCCCACCACGGCGCCCACGCCCACCACGGCGCCCATGCCCACCACGGCGCTCACCTCACGGTTCGACCGTTTCGAATCTGGCGCGGCGCTCGGGGAGGAGGCCGCTGCCTCGAAGCGTAACCACCATCCGTCGGGCGCGACGGCGCGGACGACCGCCGATGCTGCCGCCGATGCCGCCGCCGATGCTGCCGCGCCGTCGCCATCGCCATCGCCGAGTCTCGCGGCGGCCGTTTCGTCCGTTTCGTCCATTCCGTCAGTTGTATCGCCACGGCCGAATCTCGCGGCACACTCCACGCTGCTCTCGCCATCCGCCCATTTCACGGCGCACCTCTTCACAGCGTACCTCTTGACGCCGTCGGCGCCAGTGTGAACGCCTTCGTCTGCCGGCCCCATTTGCGTCAGAGCGTCTTCACAGCGCACCGCGGCGACTTCACAGCGCGCCGCGGTGACCAAAACAGGCCGATCGCAATAGTAGCCGCTCACCACGGCATAGGCATATGAATGGGCGCCGTAGTGGGCGCCCGCGCCGTCAGGCGCCGGCGGCGGCGCTTGTGACGAAACTGACGAAACGCCCGACCAGCCAAGAAGCGCTTGTGACGAAACTGACGAAACGGCCGACCAGCCGAGAAGCCAGCACTGGCAGCGGCCGTCGACGACGCACGCGCACGGCTGCCTCAAGGGAGCGAAGTGGGGCAGGTGCTCGGATCCCCACTGCAGCCAAAGGTCGAAGGTCCGCGAGTCGGCAGGGGGCAACAGCGCGCCGACTCCGCCGCTGACGCCGTCACGAGCGCCGTCCTGAGCGCCCTCGGCGGCACGTGCCCGAGAGGGCGCGTACAAGGAGCGCTCGAAGAGAGAAGGAATGGCGGCCTCCTCGCTCGTCGTCGGTGCCGGCGCCGGTTCGCGCCAGCCAACTGGCGCCGCTCCTTTCGGCCCACCACCCCCCTCGGCTTCCTGCCCCGAAGCCATTTGGTTGAGGTGGTTGAGGTGCTGCGCGTATGCAACCGCAGCCTCGAGGGCCGTCGGGTAGTGACCCAGGTGCTGCGTGCGACCATCCTTCCAAAAGTTGACGACAAATTCGTGGCCGCTCACGAACACGTTCTTGTAGCCGGTGGCGTTGCGCGCGCTATAGTGCAGCGCGAGGCCCTCCGGAGCTGACGAGGAGCTCGCATCTCCTAATTTGGGACCTCCGGGAGCCGGAGCTGACGAGGAGCTCGCCGATCCTAATTTGGGACCCTCGGGAGCTGACGAGGAGCTCGCATCTCCTAATTTGGAAGAGGCGCTCCCATCTCGAAGGTACTTCGCGTAGCACAAGGCCGCCTCCTCCGCCGTCACGAACCTGCCGAGGTAGCGCGACCTGCCATTCTCGGCGACATGCACGTTGTACTTGCCGTTATGCTTGCTCACACCCTTGAAGCCTGTCGCGTTGAACGACGTCAGCAGCACGAGACCTTCAGCATCAGCAGCCGCCCTGGCCTCCTCCGCTGTGAGCGCCTGCGTGAGCGCCTGCGATCTTTGGTCCCGCGCGTCCGCTGCCTCTGCCGACGCGCGCTCACCATCGGGAGCCGGAGCTGACGAGGAGCTCGCATCTCCTAATTTGGAAGAGGCGCTCGCATCTCCTAATTTGGCGACTGCGTTGGCGACGGATGCAGCAGCGGACTCTGGAGGGCTGGCATCGTTCATTGGGCAATCAACGACCTCTGGAGGGCTGGCATCAAGCACGTCAGGCGCCGCAGCGGCCGTCGAAAGCGAAGAGTCAGCTCCAATGGCGACGTGGCTTTCCTTGGGCAGGCACGGATTGCCGCACGGTGCATTCTTCCAGCCAGACTTGACCCCGCCGCACTCTTTGCACGCGAAGTGCCACCGCCCATCCCCCCTCCCCCCTCCCCCCTCCCCCCGGCGGTTCCACGCGGAAGAAGCCCCATCACCTTCGGGAGCCTGAGCTGACGAGGAGCTCGCATCTCCTAATTTGGAAGAGGCGCTCGGCTGGGAGCTCGAGGCGGCCGCAAGCGCGGCGTACGTGCCTCCGAGCAGTGACGAGACGCTCGCGGCGAGGGCGGCCTGCACCGCGACGCTGCACAGCTGCACCAGCTTCGTCAGTTTCGTCAGCTGCGCTCGGCGTGAAGACGCGCGAGCCGCCCTGTCGGAGCCGGCGTGGAGTTCGTCAGCATCGCGCTCCAAATCAGGAGCTTCCAAATAAGGGGTCTCCGCGGCGTCGAGCCGTTGTGCGGCGGCGAGCGCGAGGCTGTCAAGATCGGCTCGCAACTCCGCGGCGCTCGCGTACCCACACACGCGGAGCCTCTCGACGATCAGACCGAGCGACGGCGGCGCAGCCGACGAGGCTGGCCCGGTGGTGGGCGAGTCGGTGGGCGCCGTCGCTGTGCGGAGGAGTCCGTCGGTGTCCTGAGCGAGGATCGCACCCAGTGCGCTCACGAGCGTCGCTCGTAGCTGCTCCGCGCCGACAGGTGGCAAGCTCGGATCGTGTGAACCCTCGTGTGAACCCTCCCCACCGTCCCGCGCGGCCTGGTGTGAACGTTCGGCCTGGCTCAAGCTGGCTGCTGTCTCCGCTGCAGCGGCGGCGGCCGCGGCGGCAGAGCGCTGGCGAGAAGCGCGGTCCTGTGAATGTGAATGTGAATGTGAGTGGTCCTGCTCGACGCGCTGACGCTTCGGCTGCTCCTCGTCATTCTCGCTGCCCTCTGAATCGTGTACGGGGCCTGCCGCGGACGCGGCCGGCGGCTCCGCCGCGCGCTCGCGTGGCAGGGCTGCCACCCACTGCCCCTGCTGCGCGTCCCACTGCTTGCCCGAAGGTGCGCGGCCCGGCGGCCGAGGATGAAGGCCGCCGGCGCGAGGCGCCGCTGCTGCCGCCGGCGGGGGCGGAGAGGCGCATGCTGCGCAGAGGTCGTAGTCGCACTTGGCGCACGTCCAGGTCTTGAAGCCTTCTGCCGCGCCGATGGGCGTGCCGCAGCCATCGCAGCTCACGTCGTCACCCTCTGCGGTACTTGGCACGAGGCCGTGGCCCGAGGGACACGTGCGCGCGGCCGGAGCATCGCCATCACCGTGCTGCGCTTGCACTGCCTCTGCCGGCTCTTGGTGCCGTCCGCGCCCAATGCCGCTGGCGCGCGCGCCGCCGCGTCCTCGTTCGCGGCCAGGCGGCGGCGCGCGCACCGGCCCTCGACCCTCAATCAGACGCGTGAGCTCGGGTTGGTTTTCTAGGTCGGCATAGTTCACGCCGGTAGATCCTGCCCGACGAGACCGCTCCGCCATCCTGGACAACAGGTGCCGTAGCTAGCACACGAGGCACGCGGACGCGGAGGCGGAGGCGCCTTTCGCGCGTCGGAAGTTGCGAGAATAACTTTTGTATGTAGAAGCGGAAACGCGTCTAGCGCGATCCCGTCAACCCGAATGCTGCGTCGACTCACCTCCGCGCGCCGACACTTCCGTAAACAGCTGACCTCTGTGAACAGCACGCACGAGGAGCGTCGCCCTCATCTCTGGAGCGGGACTGGAGTGCGGCGCGTGCGCGCGCGTCGGCCTCGGCCACCATGAACCAGGGCGAGCGCATCTACCGCGTGCGACGGACAGTGCTGCAGATGCTGCGCGACCGCGGCTACATGGTCGACCAAACCGACATCGACGAGAGCGAGGAGGCCTTTTTTGAGAAGCACACGACGTCGCCGCAGCGGGACGCGCTGACGCTGCTGGTGCAGAAGCGCGACGACCCGACGGAGCAGATCTTCGTCTTTTGGCCCCTTGACCCCAAGGTCGGCGTGAAGCCGATCAAGCGCTACATGGAGCGCATGAACGAGGAGACCGTCACGCGAGCCATCCTCGTGGTGCAGCAGAACCTGACAGCCTTCGCGCGGCAGGCGCTCGCGGAGATCCAGGCGTCGGAGGGGTTGACGCTCGAGCAGTTCCAGGAGAGCGAGCTGCTCGTCAACATCACCGAGCACGTCCTCGTGCCACAGCACACTGTCCTGACCAGGGAGGAGAAGGACACGCTGCTCAAACGGTACAAGATGAAGGATGCCCAATTGCCGCGCATCCAGCTCTCGGACCCGGTCTCGCGCTACTATGGGCTCGCGCGCGGCCAGGTCGTGCGCATCATCCGACCGAGTGAAACCGCCGGTAAGTACGTCACCTATCGCATGGTCGTCTGAGAGGGAGGGCACGGCCCGAAGTTAGTGGACAGCGGACCTCGGATGAGCCCCGACAGCAGAGGAGAGCGCGGCACACCGAGGAGCTCTGAGGCCACAGACGCCGCAGAGGTCCCGACGGAGAGACGACGCAGGACGCCCGGACGGCCGCAGTGCGTCACACGGTCTGTAGAACGCCTGGCCGCTCTTACGTTTTTCGCTGCCGAGAGGCGACACACTAGCACGTACGTCACTAAAGACACCCCACCGGTGTCGGATCACTCCCACCGAAGCCACAAGTGAAAGCGAAAAATCACAGATAGGCGGCGTCGGACGCATCCGACGGAATTGCGCGGCGCCAGCGCGCCCGACGTGTGGCCCATCGGCACCTTGAGGGGTCTTCTACTTTGAACGACGAGCGCGCGACGCGGCGTCATGTGCCTGGGCGCGCACAACGAATTTGGTGATGAGGACGAGCAGTTGACTACCGGGGCACGGCAACGCGCTCGGGCGACCGGAGCGGTGCGACGTCCGTGCCCACCGTCGACGGGCGACTCGACGCGCTCGACCACGGCGACGAGCGTCGCCATCTCCACGCCCGCTCCCATGACTGCTGATGCGACGCTCGTTTCCGCGTGATCTGGTGTCAAGACGTCCAGGTGACGGCGAGCGGGACGTTCGAGCCGGAAGGAGCGGCTCCCTAACATCGGCGTGCGGTGGATCTCCCTGGAATCGCCGCGGCTCTGCGGTCGGCGCATCGGGCCGTGTTTATCAGGCTTCTGGCAAGCTGTGACAGGTGCTCCAGCCGCTAGACGCTCATTGAGTTGGTTGACGCTCCAATTGTTGAGCGGCGAAGGCCGGGCGAAACATCCAGCCGAGCTCGCCCGTGGCTGCGCGAGCATCCGAGCCCATGATCCGAGCCACAAGGGTAGTCGACGGGGGTGTAACGGCGACGGGGGTGCTCTCGTGTCAGCGGGGCAACTTGATTACCATCGTTATTACGCATTATTAGCGAGACTATGCACAACTATGCAGGGTGCCAATCGACAGATCTCGGAACGTAGACCCCCGAACCGCGGAAATTCGGCTTGCATCGGTTAACCGTAACCCGCAAACAGCATTTCCAACTTTGTTCACGAAACATCCCGCGCACACCTTCGCTTCCGGTGCGACCCAGCACCTTGGCTGCCGCCCCTCTTTCCGTCTCAATGGTGAGGACATACATCCGCAAGGGTGGCCATGGCGGTGACCGCAGCAAGGCTGGCCTGCCTGCCTGCTACTGGCAGGAGAAGGGTGGTCGCGCCGCAGCAGCCGCCACAAAGGCTGCAGCAAAAGCGAAAGCATTGCTAGAGGAAGAGGCAGCAAAGGTGGCGGCCACCAACCGCTGGAAGCAGTGGGCCAAGCACAGTGATGAGCAGCAGTCAACCAGCAATCAGCTGCAAACAGTGTAATGCCCGCCTTGTGAGCCTCGACTGACTCCACACGAAGATGACGACTCAGCTTGTGCTCGTTGCTGACGTGTGCTCCGCAGGGCGGTGTGAGGCTACAATCCAGCTTTCGGTCAAGGATGTCTTGACTTCAGGCTCAAGCTCGTTATGGATCCCGGCCATGCAGTCGAGAGAGCGGGCGGATGAGTGAGCTAGACAGTTGCTTTTGTCATTTGTGGCTAGTGTGCCATCGTAGCAGTCGGTACATGTACATACATGTACGTCGCAGTCAATAGTGTGTGAGTGGCATCAATTTCAGGGCCTAAATGTAGTGATTTACAGTCAATATCACCAAAATTTTCGCGCCTGCGGCGGGCTGGAAACCCGCGCGCTATGCGCGCGGGGCAACTTGATTACCTTATGATTACCCCCCCTCTATAGAGCACCCCCGTCACTTCCCAAGAGGCCGTCGATACCCCGGGCATGTACCGGTACCGTGTGTGTCCCGGCTCCCGGGGCGGCCTCTTCTGAGTCGGCCGCGGGGAGCGGTCGGCTCCGGGGCTGGAGCGGCACATGTTTAGTGCTTTAGTCCACGGCCGCGGTTTCGATCGTCGCGCTGTCGTGCGGGTTGTATTTTTGGTGGGTTATTCTGGATGGTTGTGAGGTTCGTCTGTGTGATCTGTGTGCCCGTGCGTGCGCCCGTGTGCCCCGTGTATGTCCTGTGTGTGTCCTGGCTCCCCCGGTGTCTTTTTACCGGTACCGTAACGGAACACAGACGGAACACCACCTGTTGAGAACAGTCCCATTTTCCCATGTCGCATGCCGCCTTACATGTACATGTACTCACACGCCGACACCCCCTTCGAATTCCCCCTCGCGATTCTGGGGGTCCTGCCAATGCGTAGGTACAATAGTAGCTTGGTATCGGTAAGTTACAAAATCTCTGTGAGTGGCTCTCGTGCTTGGGGGTCCGTAGACTTTGAGAAAGGGTCAGTTGAATCGACACACAAGGTACCGACCAGCCACGTAGGCTGCGCGTTGTGTTGAGCAGCATCTCAATCTCTCTGTCGTGCCGCCGTCGCTAGTATGGACCCCATGCAGCGCGCGGCGCGCCACGCGATGCGCATGGCAGGTACCACTGCCCTCCAGGATCTCCTGGCCGAGGTGGCGGGGCGCCGGCGAGAGGCGCACGATA
>Ga0210246_101590_pt1 | contig 17098 bp, 7 predicted proteins | sample ChrtobMetaP3_8mM_FD_155469 | JGI IMG/M metagenome (GOLD analysis project Ga0210246, IMG submission 155469) | Chrysochromulina tobin associated microbial communities from unialgal haptophyte culture, Seattle, Washington, United States - P3_8mM | ecosystem: Host-associated > Algae > Haptophytes >...
GTCGTGGGCGGTGCCGTCATAAGCGACGATGACGGCGGCAGGGGGGGCGAGGGCGGCGGCGGTGAGGACGACGTCGGCGAGGGCAGCGGGTGCGAGGGAAGGAGAGGCGAGGGCGGCGGTCGAGGGGGCAGGCGCGGAGGGTGCAGCGGCAGCTCGGACGGCAGTGGCGAGAGTGGAGGCGGCGCCGTCGTGGGCGGCGCCGTCGTGGGCGGCGATGTCGGCGGCAGGGGGGGCGAGGGCGGCGGCGGTGAGGGCGACGTCGGCGGGGGCAGCGGGTGCGAGGGAAGGAGAGGCGGGGGCGGCCGTCGCGGGGGCCAACACCGCGACCAAGACGGCGTTTTGTGAACGAAAAACATGGAAAAACTGGGGGACCACTGGTCCAAGCATAGGTCCATCCATCCCCAAATGGAGATCTCGACAACGAATCTCGTTAATCATGATGGCCGAGCGAGCGCACGAAGTGCTTGGCGCATATGCCCCCAGCTGCTACCGAATCATGCCAAACCCCGGTGTCTTTTACCGAATCTCATTGATCAGGATGGCCGAGGGAGCGCAAGGAGTGCCTTGCCCCCCCTTACCGGCAATGCCTGTCGCTGTCCGCACCACCTGGCGCTGGCCACCCTCCCTTTGCTGTGCAGCCCTTCGCTCGATGTCGTCATAGTACCACACCGTCAGTGCAAATCGTTCCGCGTACGACGGCAGGACTTCGTGAGGGACGCGCGAGTCCGAAAAGAAGAGGATCACTCGGTCTGCGAGAGGCTGCACGTCCGCCAGCGGCTGCGACTCCGTCGCGCCGAGCTTCTCCAGAGCTGCCACGGGTTGCCAGATGCGAAGCTCGCCGCCGTCTCCGCTCGACCAGCCCGCATTGAGGTAGTACACGGCCGTCAGTCGGCGTCCGTTACAATTTATTCCAATCCCATCCTCACATGTATTGTCGGTATGGCGAATGTACCGCGCTCCGGCGCCAGGGTACTTGGCACAATGAACCAAAGATCTGTCACCGATGCCATGCAGGGATGGAACACTCCTCTTGAGCTCTGCGACCAGGGTGTCGATGCGACGCGTGAAATCCTTGAGAGTGCCCTCGGTGTTGCTGCTCAGCCACGCCGTCTGATCCCCGCGGGCCGCTGGGTTTTGGATGCCATGTTTCACCTGAGATGTCTGCAGCATGCCGCTCGCATCGCACGCCCTGATGTACGCTAAGAGATCGTTGCACAGGTCAGATCCGCACAGGCCGTCCACGATACAAAAGTTGCGCTTCGATAGCTGACTGGCCACTTCGTGAACCGCTTGATCATTGATCCACCACCATACCCCGGCCTCTTTGGAAACACGTGATGCTAGTAGCTGAGAACACGTCACTCGTAAGCTGCAAAGATCATCACACATGTCCTCTACAGGCGGTGGTGCCACTGACAGGGCGAACGTCCAGGTCGTCTTGCCGTCTCGTAGCACCAGTGCCAAGCCGGCTCCAGCGCACATGTCAGTGTCCACAAAGTGGGACACACGCATGGCGCTTGGAATGGGATGTCGCCGCTTTAGGGCCAGGTCGCCCCACCCTTTCCACGTGTGTTCACAACACATATAAGTCAGTCAGTCAGTTTCGTCGCGGTCCCCCAGCGCTCACCACACCGTCTCAAAGGAGGGCTCCGCTCCCCTCGGTCAACACACAGTGTCAACACAAGTACTGTGTGTACTCGCTCGCTCGGGCTACTCAATTTCGCTAGTGAGGTCGGTCTCTCACGACACATCTCGTTCGACCGATCTTTAGTTTCACTCCACTCCTCGAAGCGCAGCAGCGCTCTGTGCAAATTATGAAATGATGCATGCGCGCGGTTATTTGTGGGTTTTGTGAGGAGCGTCTTCTTCCGTTTCTTTGAGTGCTTGCATTCGATATCTCTGTCATTCGCAAGCGCCCAGGCCCCTTCCTTGGTCATCGACACTTTCTTAGACCATGGCAGAATTCAGCATCGATCTGATATGTAGCCTCATTCCGGCCGAGTGCTATCAGATCGTCGGCTTGAAAAAGTGTGGCAGCGACACGGCTGTGGTGATCTGCGCGGCCAATCATCTGCGCGCGGTTTCACCGAAGATGGGCTCGAAGGCCAAGGCAATGGTCAGTGAAGAAGATGCCAAAGCCACCAAAATTCAGGCCGCGTGGCGTGGCTACTTAGCACGCCGTGCGCATACGATCGCACCGAAGGGCGGGGAGCTTGCGGCGAACGTGACAAGGGGCGTCTCCATGCAAGGTGGACTAGAGAAGGTACCCGAGAGCTACGTCGTCGTCACCGAGAATGGCATCCACAACTTCGAGCCGTCGACGCACACGGACGAGGGCAAGGCGCGCGAGTATGTGGCGAGCCTGGTCCTGTGCAACTGGGTGCTCTACAGGGTGAATGGCGGCGTCTACACGGACGTCTACACGGAGATCGACGCGGGCGGCTTCGGACTCGCGCGGCCGAGCATCCGGTGGTACGTTGAGAATGACCTTGCGCCCCGCGCCGCGGCGCGCTATGCTGCGGCCTCGAGTTGGGAGGGAGAGGTGGAGCGTTGGACCAGCAAGACACGCGCAAAGATGGCACAGCTGCTCTTTCCAACTCGCGCGCCCCACGACCAAGAGAAGGCTCTGGCCAACCTGCTAGAAGACCTCCAGCGACGCGCCCCGCGCGCATGGGTGAAGATGATCGAAGCGTCCGAGGCCGAGCTAAGGAACCGTGCTGCGCTCACGGTGCCGCCGGTAGTGAAGCAAGTGCCGATCGATCTGAAAGCCGTGGATGCCGAGACCAAGCCAGCCCAGGCAGCCAAGACCCAAGCCGCCATCAGCGGACATGTACAGGCCACATTTCGGGGCAACCAGAGCAGGGATGCCATGGCCGCTGTGAACCAGAGCAGGGATGCCATGGCCGCTGTGCAGCAACACCCTGTGGTGGCCTCTGTGCAGCCGCAACCTGTGCTGGTGGCGCCCACAAAGGCGCGTGGTGCTGGCATGGCACGTTGCATTCTCTATGCGCCCGCCGCCGCCGCCTGCCTGTACCTGCTGTACCTGCTGCGCCCGGAGGCCTCTTCGTCTGTCTCTTCGTCGGTGGCCGTTGCCGCTGGTCGCCTCGCATGCTCCACGTTCATCTACACGACTGCCATCGGGTGCGCCCTCTACACGTACCTCCGAGGCCCGTACATTGCGGGAGCCATTGCCAGCTGGCTAATCAAGTGGGGCCCGCAGCACGGCTACCCGATTGGACTCGAGACGCTCGACATTCGTCCGTGGATGTCGTACGGACCGCTCACGTTGCACCTCGACGTCCACGCGTCCAACTTCTTCATGGGCAACCCACCCAAGATCGGCTGCCGAGATCCCGACCTCGTCAGGGTGAAGCGGTTGCATCTGGCAGGCTCGGTCGAGCTCCGCACGATCGCGATTGGCCTGCCCATCTACTGCTTCGAACACATTCTGGTGGATGGCGTCGCATTCAATCTGATGATAGGCAGGACGGGGCAGATGAACTTGCCTGCGATGGGGGAGCAGCAGTGCGAGAACGAGCTGAAGGAGGCGCTGGGTGGCTGGCTCCTGTGGCCGTACCGGTCGATCACGCTGCCCAACGTCCTGCGCATTCGCATCGATGCGGCGCGCCATCTGAAGGCCCTCGGAGTGACGAACCTGACGCCGCGCATCGAAGTGTCGCTCAGGAGTGCGCGGTTCTGGACTCCCGTCGCCAAGTGCTGCTGCGATGCCGATGGCTCCATTGTTTACCGCTTCGGCTCCGAGTTTGTCGTGCCGGTACACGAGCACTCGCGGGATGGGTTGCTCGTGGTGAAGGTGTTCGATGACACGTCTGGGCGGCTCAGCCGGAAGCCCAGACTCCTCGGGCTCTGGTTCATGACCGTCAAGTATCTCATCCTCTTCCCCGACTATTGCAAGCACTCGACGATCGCCATGCACGGTAATGGCTCGATCGCGGGCACGTTTCTCCTCACAGACCCAAAGCTGCATGGGTCCGCGATGCGAGTGCTCGGCCCGTCGGACCTTGGCAAGGGCTACAGCGGCGAGCTCGACATGGCGATCCATCTGACGCACTCGCCGCTAGTCGACCCGTGCCCGCCGTTCAAACCGATCCCCTCTCTTGCGCAGCTGACCGCCAACGGACCCGAGGACGATCTTAAGAAAGGGAACGTGGCGGAGATGGACGAGTTCCTGGACGCGCTGCCGATCCGCTTTGACATCAAGCACTTTACCATTCGCAACGCACGGATCGACATGACGGACATCCTTTCGAGCAATCCTGAGAAGACCAAAGAGCTGGGGAGCTTCAGCCCCATACTCACGATCCCGATCGTCGATTTGACGCAATTACGTTCCGTGACAATGGGCGGGTTGATCAAGTCGCTCCAAAACCAGCTCCTTGGCAAACTCGTCACCAACAACAACGTACTCTCGAGTGCCTTCTCCAGTTATCTCAGTCAGTGGGGGGAAGCGGTCGCAGCAGGAACCAAGAAGATGTATAACGAGGTAACGGCATCTACCGCGGCGGGTCTAGCAAAGTTGTCGAGCCCGGCGAACAAGAGCGAGGGCGCGGTCCGTACAACGAGATAGTCGCGCAGAACAGGAGCGCCGACGATCACATGACTGTTGTTCAGTGTAACCGGATTACAATCCAGAATCGTTCTTGCGTCGTTGCGCGATAAACGTAAGCGGGCAAACTAACATTGTTATAACATTGTAACGTCGTTTATACACTGAACTGTGGTGTGTCATGCACTGTACATGTCTACCATGCGTTTGCATGAATAGCGAGTGATCTATGTTACATTACACGCCAGAGAGGGCTCATTGACATTGTGTCGGAGCGAGAGTACCGAGGCGGCGGGACCGGGAGAGAGGCGCGGTTCGGCACCTCTGCTCGTATATACAGTGGGTACATTCTAGAATCTTTGACGCCGCATGTGCTCGCCTAGAGCTCGCCGCCTTTGGCGGCGCTGACTTCGGCTGCGGCCTGCGTGCGCCGCCCAGAGGCGGCGCAGAGCGTCTCCATTTTCGACTATTCACTCAGCCTGCGACACGTCCATGGCCTTCCAGTCGCCGTAGCTCCTCCAAGTCTCTTGTATAGTGCCCAGCGAGGGCACTCGGGGCACTCTCTCGCCCGAGACCCTTTTGCGCCGCTGCTCCTCCCTGACTGTTACCTTGACTGTTACCCTGTCTGCTGTAGAGTGCCCAGCGAGGGCCGAGTGCCCCTCTTGCCCGAGACCCTCTTGCGCCGCCAGCAGCCGCCGGCGGTCACTGAACCAGTCCTCGATCTGCTGCGGCGAGACGCCCATCTTGACCGCGAGCAGCTGGCACGCCGCATGCGACGGAAGCGGCACCTGCTCGAGGAAAGCCTCGAGCTTTTTTCGCTGCTCGGGCGTCACACACCAGCGCGGCGAGGCTAGTGGGGCGCGCTGCTCATGTGGGTTGCTTGGGGAGCCGTTCACACTCTGCTGATTGGAAGCCTCCTCTTCCACCTCACCGTTGTCCTCTCCCACCCCATTGTCGTCCTCGAGCTTCGTCGTCGCATGCGACCAGCGCGAGCTATCCGACTCGAAAGACTGTCTTTCCTCGAGCTTCGATTTCGCGTCGGTCACGTCCAAGTCGAGGCCGCCTACATGCGCCTGCATGGCCGGCGGGACGGGGGAGGGGTCAGTCGACTGGGGCTCCTGGTCGCCTGGCTGCGTCCCGTCCGAGCCGGGCGTGGCAAACGGCAACGGCGTCACCAGCGCTCGTCTCGTGCCCATTGCCCGCGATCCTGGAGATTGAATGATGTGAAGCTGAACAAAATTCTCGCAAAGTTTAAAGGCCAGTTTCATGACCCATTTTGGAGTTTGAGCTTATGTAATGAAATCTTTAATAGCCGATAAAAAACCGATCATCGCAAATCGGAGGTAACGTCCCTAACCTCTTGAATAGTGGCAAACCGTTAGCCCTACGCACAGCCACGTTACTCCGTGAGACTCACACATCCTGAGATGGCCGATTATACATTATTCACTGCGTCGAGCTGCCAGACGTTGATAGCAGACGTCGGCAATGTCGCGTCATTGCCGAGGAGAGCGACCTCCTTGGCCCGATCGGAGGCGGGCGCCACGTACACGACGAAGGCAGTCGCATTGTTCACGATCAGCTCGAGGATCGAATGATCGAGGATCGCGTGGATGCGCCAGCCGTCCTCGGCACCCTCACCGCACGTGGCAGCCGTGCACTGGGGCGGCAGCGGCCCCGCACGCACGAGAGTGTTGCCCTGGAGCGTCGCGTTCACTGCCACTAGACCAACGGAGGGCAGCAGCTTGATGGTCGTCGCATTGACGCCGTCGCCAAACACGCTTATCCCGCACGCGTCAGTGGGGCCCGCGGCGTCGGCACATGAAGCTGGTAGTGTCGCGTACACCTCTGCACGCATGCCCGCGTCCGCCGGAGCGACGGCGGTCAATCGCGCCGTCGTGAGCTCGGGTACAAACCGTTGGAGCAGCGATCGGTCGGGGGCGAGCGCGAGATCACGTGAGATCGATTGGGCCGACCCGAGGTTTGCGAGGAAGGGCATGTCGGAGGGGGCGGGCCCCGTCCACCCGATGAGCACGCGCCGTCCCGGCACCGTCACCTGATCCACCTGCTCGCTCCCGAGCGTGCGAGCCATGCTGAAGCCGCGGCTTGCCTTGCCCGAGAGCAAATCGAGGCGCGGCGGGACTGCCAGCCGGGCAGCCGGGGCACTGAGACGGGCAGCCGGGGCGCCGAGACGGGCAGCCGGGGCGGCGGCTGCGGCCGCGTCCCTTGCTTCCACATCCCGCAGAAGACGGGGGAAGGCAGCGGTGGTGGTGGTGGCCCAGCCGAGACGCACCTTGAAGCCGCCCGCCTTGTTATCGACCGGTATCTGGATGTTCCGCTGGTTGTTTGAGATCTGGATGGCGAGGCGCACGAGCTCATCGTTGGGTACGCTCAGCCCGGTCACGTTGATGTGCAACGGCGGGCTGTACTGCGTGAAATTATCAAAGGAGTAGTTGCACAGGGGGGGCGAGCGGTACAGAGTGGCCAGCACGCCGCCGCTCGCGTCGATGAGGACGACGGTGGCGGTGGATGCTCCTCCCGGGCACGGAGCGGAGCCACAGTAGCCTGCGATGTAGCGGAAGCTGAGAGCAACGCGCTCGATGACGTGACCAGGCGCGAGCACACCGCCGCCGACGAGGACCGTGCCACTCCCCCCCGGGCCGCCTGAGCGCACGTTCGAGCCGCTCGTCGCGTCATCCGCGGGTCCATGGCTGCTCTCAGCCTGGCCTGAAAGGATCAGGTCCCCGAGAGTGGAGGAGGGCAGCTCGACTTCGCCGCTCGGGTCATACGGGAGCGGCAGCGGGCGCAGCGAGAATGCGCCCCAGTCGACCATCTGTTGTCCAGGCATCACAAGACGCATGGGCTGCCCAGGCGGCTGTTCTATCACAAAGTATGAGGTGGTGCCGCTGCAGCAGCCGTCGCCACCGCCATTCCCGCCCACGTTGTTAAGGAACAGGCGCGTGCCCGTGCCGCCCGCCGCTTCGGGATACGGATCCCCCGGGAGTGAGCCCAGGTAGTCGATGGTCACAAACTCTTTTGAGAGGAAGCCGTCGCTTAGCACGGTCGCGTTCGTCTCGAAGACGTTGCCGACGTACGTCCAAATGGCCGCCTCGCCTCGCAGCGCGGGCGAGCTCCACATGCCGAGTATGCCGCCCGCATGGCATGGGAGGGCGCGCGTCGTCGAGTTGCACCCATCCATCGACAGAAGCACGTACCAGTTCCCGTCGTCGGCCTCGCGCCACGGGCGCGCGGGATCGTACGGAATCGCGCGCCAAAACGATACGTTGAAGAGGTACTCGGGAGCCGCATCGTTCCATTTATTCAGATCGTCGTCGAGGGCACACCGAAGCTCCAAGGGCACGTCCCAAGGCGCGCCGCCGGCCACGCCCTTTTCGAGCTGCTGCACTGCCGAAAGCCAGCGCACACGGCACCCGTCGCAGGATCCCTGGCGATGAAGCCGCTGCACGGGTCGCTCTGGCTGTCCATGCCGGCGTACGTCTCATGCACCGCGTTCGGGCCGTGGGGAGCCGTCTGCCAGCGGACCAGGTCAGAAGAGATGGCGTGGTTCCAACCGGTACCTTGAAACACGTGATGCACTCCGTAGTATGTGATGCAACCCGCAATGTCGTGCCAGCCCCCACGATCGCTCACGACCGTAGGCGTGAAGTGCACCTTGGGATGCAGATAGTCAGCGCCTGGGTACGCCAACAACGCAGGGACAAGCATTAGATTTATCGTCGGTGATGAGGTGCTCGTGCATGTGGCGCTCGCTTGGACGCGGTATGCCGGCTGACGAAACTTGGCGTGCGCTACAGGAACATCCCAGGAATGGAACAGAAATACCCCGATCCTTGTCATGTGGTGGTTGCATCGGAAATTTCCATGCATTTTCTCATCCGCGACGTTCTTCCCGAGTTTCATAAAGGGCGCTCTATCGGGACGTCCTCGCCTACGCCCCCGGTGGCGCTCGTCGAGGAGCTCGCGGGCCGTGTGCTACGTCCATGCCCAAGGTTGGCAGCAGGGATTCGAAAATGAAGCAGACGAAGCAACCCGTGTCGTACGGCAACGACGACGACGCCGAGGATCACGACGATTATAACGACGATGTGCACGACGCTAGCCTCGCCTTTGAGGGCGGCGAGGACAACTACGATGACGACGATGACGGCGGCGCCGGCGCGGGTGGCAACGGCGGTCCGCGCAAATCCAAGTCCAAGGGCGCCATTCGTTCCGTGGGACGCAGCATCGGCACAGCAGCAGCAGCAGCAGCAGCATCCGCCGCAGTCAGCGCCAGCCAAGCGCAAGCCGCCTGTGCCGCCGCCGCCGCCACATCAGCAGCAGCAGCCACCGCAGCAGCCTCTGCTGCCGCCGCAGCCGCGCGTAGCCCAACGTCTGTGATCTTAGGCCGAGCTCCCGCGCGTCAAGCCAACAAGGAGCTGCAGGACCCAGCTGGCAGGAGCGCGGCAGCCACGGAGACACAGCCCCGACCAGCGGCAGCTGACATGGTGCCACGGGGCTCAGCGGCAGAGGCCAAGCAGCACCTCAGCCCCATCGGCGCGGCGGATGCCCGCGGCGTTTGTGCTCGAGTGTGGAGCGAGGCTGGGACTCTCTCGCTGCTCGCCTATCCACAGACCATCTCAGGCCTGACGAACTTTGTACCACGGCTCCTGGCTCTCGTGGCCGTAGGTCATCTGGAGAATGGGGCGGTGCTCATCGGGGCAGCCGGCATTGGCGGCATGTACTCCAACTTTGCGCATCTGATGATGATCAAAGCGACGGCCTACGGGGCGACTCCACTCTTCTCGCAGGCGTTCGGTGCGGGCAATCATCGGCGCTTGGGCCTGGTCCTCATGCGCGTGCTCCTCCTGCATGCTCTCATGTCCGTGTGCCTCTCCTTACCGCTCACCTACCTTGCGGGGCCTCTGCTCGCCACGGCGGGCCTGCCGGAGGCTGTGGCCGCGCACGTGCAGACCTTTGTATGGATTCGGCTCGTGGGCGCGCCGGGCATGTTCGTCGCGAACGACGTGCAGGCTTTCCTGAACGCACAGCGCTGCGTGCGCCTGCCGATGCTCGTCAACTTGGTAGGGAGCCTCTTCCAAGCTGTGCTCCTCTTTCCTCTGACCGCGGCGATCGGCTTCGTCGGCGCGCCGTGGGCGATGACCATGGTCGAGCTCTTGCAAGGGGGGCTCCTCTGCGCTGCCTCGCCATGGCTGCTGGGCCGCCAACGGCTGCGTTCGTGGCCCGCCTGGTGGCGCGAGCGCCGCGAGGCGTGCCGAGGTTGGGCCGAGATTGTGAACAAGGGAGCCCCCGCGGCCGTGATGGTCGTGAGTGAATGGTTCGGTTGGGAGTGTACGCTGTTCGTGGCGAGCGGGCTGTGCCCGCGCACCACCGACAGCTGCCCCGCCGTCGACGCGATCCCAATCTGCACCACCGTCTTTGTGTGCCAATTCATCATTGCGTTCGGCGTGTGCCTTGCGATGGGGAATCGGGTGGGCAATCTGCTCGGCGAGGGGCGTCCCGCCGACGCACGCTTCTGCGCGAGGACTGCGTGGGGCATGGCCGCCGGCGTGCAGCTTGTGAGCGCGACCCTCATCCTCAGCTTTCGCAGGCCGATCGCGTCGTTCTTCGTCGAGGACGGCGAAGTGCTCGCGCATGTGAGTGAGCTCATGCCGATCACCACCGCGTACTCCATGCTCGCGACGATGGCCTCGGGACTCAGTCATCAGCTGCAATTCGGCCTCGGCGCCAATCTGCAGGTTCCCGCGGCGATCAACTTCACGTGCTTCTTCGGCATCGGCGTGCCGCTCGGCGCCGTCCTCGCCTACCAGGCAGGGCTAGGGGTGCGAGGGCTGTGGGCCGGTCTCATCCTCGCGATGCTGCTCATCATCATCGGCCAGTATGTGCACCTCTATCGCACGGTGGACTGGCAGGCGGCGTCGCAACGGGCGCGCGAGCGGGCCGCGAAGGATGCGACCGGCGCCGACGAGAACGAGGGCCGTGGGCTCGCGGCGGCAGATGCTGCTCTGCCTACAGGTCTGCCTGCGGACTGGCGATCCACGAAGGAGAAGGCCGTCGAGCCGTTGGATGATGTTTTGTAATGGAGTTTATCTTGGCTCTTCGAGTTCCTTACGCCTGTAACAACAACAAAAAATGAAGCCGAGGTGTTAATTGGGTTCTCCGACGATTTGTGGAGGCTCCTGCGAAACTTAGATAAAAATATCCGATGCCGAAGCCCGCAGCGTAAGATCTAACATTGCCCCGAAAAGGCAAGAGGTTGCAGACAAAAAGAGACATAAAAACCTCATCCTTCATACGGACGTGTCACACAGAAAATCGGCGGCGCATCGCTCGCTCGCGCGCGCCTTTCGGGACTGCGTTCGTCGGTGTGGGGTACGACGAGCCTTGCCGATTCATCACCCCTCGAGCACACCAAGACTAATGCAGTCGGCCGAGGAACCTAAAGCAGCACGCCCGCTGCCGACATCCATACAAGCTGAGGGTGAGGCATTGCTCACAGAGGCGCGAAGACCCAGGACCAAGACCTCGGATAGTAGCAGCCCATGGCCGAGCGGGGCCATGCTGGGCACAAGCCGGCCGCTGCTGACGCCGTTGCCATTCTTCACGCCCCCCGGCTCGGACGGGACGCAGCCAGGCGACCGGGAGCCCCAGTCGACTGACCCCTCCCCGACCGGGAAGATCATGCCATGCTTGTCATACAGCCGCGGAGGAGGAGAGAAGCTGAGGTTTGCGGCTTCTGGGCATGGACCATCGCCCACATCGACCCTCGAGGCCATGAACAACCTCACATTGGGAGGTGCGAACTGGCAGCAATGTCCACCAGGATATGTGTTCCTGCCCTCCCCCGTCCCGCCGGCCATGCAATCGCTCGAGGCGCATGTAGGCGGCCTCGACTTGGACGTGACCGACGCGAAATCGAAGCTCGAGGAAAGACAGTCTTTCGAGTCGGATAGCTCGTGCTGGTCGCATGCGACGACGAAGCTCGAGGACGACAATGGGGTGGAAGAGGACAACGGTGAGGTGGAAGAGGAGGCTTCCAATCAGCAGAGTGTGAACGGCTCCCCAAGCAACCCACATGAGCAGCGCGCCCCACTAGCCTCGCCGCGCTGGTGTGTGACGCCCGAGCAGCGAAAAAAGCTCGAGGCTTTCCTCGAGCAGGTGCCGCTTCCGTCGCATGCGGCGTGCCAGCTGCTCGCGGTCAAGATGGGCGTCTCGCCGCAGCAGATCGAGGACTGGTTCAGTGACCGCCGGCGGCTGCTGGCGGCGCAAGAGGGTCTCGGGCAAGAGGGGCACTCGGCCCTCGCTGGGCACTCTACAGCAGACAGGGTAACAGTCAAGGTAACAGTCAGGGAGGAGCAGCGGCGCAAAAGGGTCTCGGGCGAGAGAGTGCCCCGAGTGCCCTCGCTGGGCACTATACAAGAGACTTGGAGGAGCTACGGCGACTGGAAGGCCATGGACGTGTCGCAGGCTGAGTGAATAGTCGAAAATGGAGACGCTCTGCGCCGCCTCTGGGCGGCGCACGCAGGCCGCAGCCGAAGTCAGCGCCGCCAAAGGCGGCGAGCTCTAGGCGAGCACATGCGGCGTCAAAGATTCTAGAATGTACCCACTGTATATACGAGCAGAGGTGCCGAACCGCGCCTCTCTCCCGGTCCCGCCGCCTCGGTACTCTCGCTCCGACACAATGTCAATGAGCCCTCTCTGGCGTGTAATGTAACATAGATCACTCGCTATTCATGCAAACGCATGGTAGACATGTACAGTGCATGACACACCACAGTTCAGTGTATAAACGACGTTACAATGTTATAACAATGTTAGTTTGCCCGCTTACGTTTATCGCGCAACGACGCAAGAACGATTCTGGATTGTAATCCGGTTACACTGAACAACAGTCATGTGATCGTCGGCGCTCCTGTTCTGCGCGACTATCTCGTTGTACGGACCGCGCCCTCGCTCTTGTTCGCCGGGCTCGACAACTTTGCTAGACCCGCCGCGGTAGATGCCGTTACCTCGTTATACATCTTCTTGGTTCCTGCTGCGACCGCTTCCCCCCACTGACTGAGATAACTGGAGAAGGCACTCGAGAGTACGTTGTTGTTGGTGACGAGTTTGCCAAGGAGCTGGTTTTGGAGCGACTTGATCAACCCGCCCATTGTCACGGAACGTAATTGCGTCAAATCGACGATCGGGATCGTGAGTATGGGGCTGAAGCTCCCCAGCTCTTTGGTCTTCTCAGGATTGCTCGAAAGGATGTCCGTCATGTCGATCCGTGCGTTGCGAATGGTAAAGTGCTTGATGTCAAAGCGGATCGGCAGCGCGTCCAGGAACTCGTCCATCTCCGCCACGTTCCCTTTCTTAAGATCGTCCTCGGGTCCGTTGGCGGTCAGCTGCGCAAGAGAGGGGATCGGTTTGAACGGCGGGCACGGGTCGACTAGCGGCGAGTGCGTCAGATGGATCGCCATGTCGAGCTCGCCGCTGTAGCCCTTGCCAAGGTCCGACGGGCCGAGCACTCGCATCGCGGACCCATGCAGCTTTGGGTCTGTGAGGAGAAACGTGCCCGCGATCGAGCCATTACCGTGCATGGCGATCGTCGAGTGCTTGCAATAGTCGGGGAAGAGGATGAGATACTTGACGGTCATGAACCAGAGCCCGAGGAGTCTGGGCTTCCGGCTGAGCCGCCCAGACGTGTCATCGAACACCTTCACCACGAGCAACCCATCCCGCGAGTGCTCGTGTACCGGCACGACAAACTCGGAGCCGAAGCGGTAAACAATGGAGCCATCGGCATCGCAGCAGCACTTGGCGACGGGAGTCCAGAACCGCGCACTCCTGAGCGACACTTCGATGCGCGGCGTCAGGTTCGTCACTCCGAGGGCCTTCAGATGGCGCGCCGCATCGATGCGAATGCGCAGGACGTTGGGCAGCGTGATCGACCGGTACGGCCACAGGAGCCAGCCACCCAGCGCCTCCTTCAGCTCGTTCTCGCACTGCTGCTCCCCCATCGCAGGCAAGTTCATCTGCCCCGTCCTGCCTATCATCAGATTGAATGCGACGCCATCCACCAGAATGTGTTCGAAGCAGTAGATGGGCAGGCCAATCGCGATCGTGCGGAGCTCGACCGAGCCTGCCAGATGCAACCGCTTCACCCTGACGAGGTCGGGATCTCGGCAGCCGATCTTGGGTGGGTTGCCCATGAAGAAGTTGGACGCGTGGACGTCGAGGTGCAACGTGAGCGGTCCGTACGACATCCACGGACGAATGTCGAGCGTCTCGAGTCCAATCGGGTAGCCGTGCTGCGGGCCCCACTTGATTAGCCAGCTGGCAATGGCTCCCGCAATGTACGGGCCTCGGAGGTACGTGTAGAGGGCGCACCCGATGGCAGTCGTGTAGATGAACGTGGAGCATGCGAGGCGACCAGCGGCAACGGCCACCGACGAAGAGACAGACGAAGAGGCCTCCGGGCGCAGCAGGTACAGCAGGTACAGGCAGGCGGCGGCGGCGGGCGCATAGAGAATGCAACGTGCCATGCCAGCACCACGCGCCTTTGTGGGCGCCACCAGCACAGGTTGCGGCTGCACAGAGGCCACCACAGGGTGTTGCTGCACAGCGGCCATGGCATCCCTGCTCTGGTTCACAGCGGCCATGGCATCCCTGCTCTGGTTGCCCCGAAATGTGGCCTGTACATGTCCGCTGATGGCGGCTTGGGTCTTGGCTGCCTGGGCTGGCTTGGTCTCGGCATCCACGGCTTTCAGATCGATCGGCACTTGCTTCACTACCGGCGGCACCGTGAGCGCAGCACGGTTCCTTAGCTCGGCCTCGGACGCTTCGATCATCTTCACCCATGCGCGCGGGGCGCGTCGCTGGAGGTCTTCTAGCAGGTTGGCCAGAGCCTTCTCTTGGTCGTGGGGCGCGCGAGTTGGAAAGAGCAGCTGTGCCATCTTTGCGCGTGTCTTGCTGGTCCAACGCTCCACCTCTCCCTCCCAACTCGAGGCCGCAGCATAGCGCGCCGCGGCGCGGGGCGCAAGGTCATTCTCAACGTACCACCGGATGCTCGGCCGCGCGAGTCCGAAGCCGCCCGCGTCGATCTCCGTGTAGACGTCCGTGTAGACGCCGCCATTCACCCTGTAGAGCACCCAGTTGCACAGGACCAGGCTCGCCACATACTCGCGCGCCTTGCCCTCGTCCGTGTGCGTCGACGGCTCGAAGTTGTGGATGCCATTCTCGGTGACGACGACGTAGCTCTCGGGTACCTTCTCTAGTCCACCTTGCATGGAGACGCCCCTTGTCACGTTCGCCGCAAGCTCCCCGCCCTTCGGTGCGATCGTATGCGCACGGCGTGCTAAGTAGCCACGCCACGCGGCCTGAATTTTGGTGGCTTTGGCATCTTCTTCACTGACCATTGCCTTGGCCTTCGAGCCCATCTTCGGTGAAACCGCGCGCAGATGATTGGCCGCGCAGATCACCACAGCCGTGTCGCTGCCACACTTTTTCAAGCCGACGATCTGATAGCACTCGGCCGGAATGAGGCTACATATCAGATCGATGCTGAATTCTGCCATGGTCTAAGAAAGTGTCGATGACCAAGGAAGGGGCCTGGGCGCTTGCGAATGACAGAGATATCGAATGCAAGCACTCAAAGAAACGGAAGAAGACGCTCCTCACAAAACCCACAAATAACCGCGCGCATGCATCATTTCATAATTTGCACAGAGCGCTGCTGCGCTTCGAGGAGTGGAGTGAAACTAAAGATCGGTCGAACGAGATGTGTCGTGAGAGACCGACCTCACTAGCGAAATTGAGTAGCCCGAGCGAGCGAGTACACACAGTACTTGTGTTGACACTGTGTGTTGACCGAGGGGAGCGGAGCCCTCCTTTGAGACGGTGTGGTGAGCGCTGGGGGACCGCGACGAAACTGACTGACTGACTTATATGTGTTGTGAACACACGTGGAAAGGGTGGGGCGACCTGGCCCTAAAGCGGCGACATCCCATTCCAAGCGCCATGCGTGTGTCCCACTTTGTGGACACTGACATGTGCGCTGGAGCCGGCTTGGCACTGGTGCTACGAGACGGCAAGACGACCTGGACGTTCGCCCTGTCAGTGGCACCACCGCCTGTAGAGGACATGTGTGATGATCTTTGCAGCTTACGAGTGACGTGTTCTCAGCTACTAGCATCACGTGTTTCCAAAGAGGCCGGGGTATGGTGGTGGATCAATGATCAAGCGGTTCACGAAGTGGCCAGTCAGCTATCGAAGCGCAACTTTTGTATCGTGGACGGCCTGTGCGGATCTGACCTGTGCAACGATCTCTTAGCGTACATCAGGGCGTGCGATGCGAGCGGCATGCTGCAGACATCTCAGGTGAAACATGGCATCCAAAACCCAGCGGCCCGCGGGGATCAGACGGCGTGGCTGAGCAGCAACACCGAGGGCACTCTCAAGGATTTCACGCGTCGCATCGACACCCTGGTCGCAGAGCTCAAGAGGAGTGTTCCATCCCTGCATGGCATCGGTGACAGATCTTTGGTTCATTGTGCCAAGTACCCTGGCGCCGGAGCGCGGTACATTCGCCATACCGACAATACATGTGAGGATGGGATTGGAATAAATTGTAACGGACGCCGACTGACGGCCGTGTACTACCTCAATGCGGGCTGGTCGAGCGGAGACGGCGGCGAGCTTCGCATCTGGCAACCCGTGGCAGCTCTGGAGAAGCTCGGCGCGACGGAGTCGCAGCCGCTGGCGGACGTGCAGCCTCTCGCAGACCGAGTGATCCTCTTCTTTTCGGACTCGCGCGTCCCTCACGAAGTCCTGCCGTCGTACGCGGAACGATTTGCACTGACGGTGTGGTACTATGACGACATCGAGCGAAGGGCTGCACAGCAAAGGGAGGGTGGCCAGCGCCAGGTGGTGCGGACAGCGACAGGCATTGCCGGTAAGGGGGGGCAAGGCACTCCTTGCGCTCCCTCGGCCATCCTGATCAATGAGATTCGGTAAAAGACACCGGGGTTTGGCATGATTCGGTAGCAGCTGGGGGCATATGCGCCAAGCACTTCGTGCGCTCGCTCGGCCATCATGATTAACGAGATTCGTTGTCGAGATCTCCATTTGGGGATGGATGGACCTATGCTTGGACCAGTGGTCCCCCAGTTTTTCCATGTTTTTCGTTCACAAAACGCCGTCTTGGTCGCGGTGTTGGCCCCCGCGACGGCCGCCCCCGCCTCTCCTTCCCTCGCACCCGCTGCCCCCGCCGACGTCGCCCTCACCGCCGCCGCCCTCGCCCCCCCTGCCGCCGCCATCGCCGCCCACGACGGCGCCGCCCACGACGGCGCCGCCTCCACTCTCGCCACTGCCGTCCGAGCTGCCGCTGCACCCTCCGCGCCTGCCCCCTCGACCGCCGCCCTCGCCTCTCCTTCCCTCGCACCCGCTGCCCTCGCCGACGTCGTCCTCACCGCCGCCGCCCTCGCCCCCCCTGCCGCCGTCATCGTCGCTTATGACGGCACCGCCCACGAC
>Ga0210246_101625_pt1 | contig 16756 bp, 9 predicted proteins | sample ChrtobMetaP3_8mM_FD_155469 | JGI IMG/M metagenome (GOLD analysis project Ga0210246, IMG submission 155469) | Chrysochromulina tobin associated microbial communities from unialgal haptophyte culture, Seattle, Washington, United States - P3_8mM | ecosystem: Host-associated > Algae > Haptophytes >...
GGGTGACTTCTTTATCGACTGGGGGAGAGAGACCGACTGCGGCGAACGCCTCCGCGTTTGGCCCGTCGGGATCCACCGTCATCGACTGAATGGTTACTCGTGCTGTCAAGCGCGCCATCGCAACCAATGGGCGGCAGCTGAGCACCCACCTTCGGACCCGCGGGGCCCCGACCAACCCGACGGGCGGGCGCAGACCGCGCCCGCCCCTCGGCCGGTCCCCCCGCTCAGACGCGCGGCACCCGCGACTGGTCCGACCCGGATCGACTGGTCCGAGCTAGCGCCGCCGCGGCGATTCCACACCGAACTATGCATGCATGCGCGAGACCCGTCTCGCGCCCGCCCCCCCCCGGGGAGACTCACGCCCCCCTACCAGGGCCCCCCGCATCCGCGCTGAGACGAGCGCGACCTCCGCCGAGCGACGGCGGACGCGCCCCGCGGGCGGGGCGAATGGCGTCACCGCCACTGCCCAGGTGGCTGCTCGAGTTCGCCGAGTTCCTCGCCGAGACGCAGGAGAAATCGCAGCGCCAGACGTGCTGGCGCGCTGTCCTGCGCCTCGCGCTCGGATTCGGGTACAATCTACCGTCGAGCACCTCAGCCGTGGCAATGCACCCGGCGTCGGCGCCGTGCTTTGCAGCAGGGGTGCGCATGCTCGAGGACGAGGTGGATGGCGCCCGGCTGCTGCTCCTTGCTGAGCGCTGGCTCGAGCGTAACGGCCTCGAGGCGAGCTCGGTCACCCTCAAGCCGCTGCGGACGCTGGCGCACTTTTGCGACCAGCGAAGTGCGCCCGCTCCGAAGCCGCCGCGCCTGATGGCAGGGCTCGGCAGCTTCGCGACCGCGCGCGAGTCGAGCAATGGGCTGCGGCTCGTGCCCAACGTGGAGCAGACCAGCTGGGCCGTCGAGCTGGGCGATGCCGACGACGCGGCAGGCGATGCCGCCACCGCACCCCCAGCGCTCTTTGTCTGTTCCTCGGGCGCCACGAGCAACGAAGCGCTGGTCCTGTGCCTGGCACTCACGCTGCAGCACGCCGCCGACGGCTCCACCACGTCCCACGAGGCGCTTTGGCGCCGTCTCGAGCACATGCAGGTGGGCGTCCTCGCCGCAGCGCCCGCCTCCGGCGGCCTGCCGGGGCCGCCGAGAGGCTCCCGTGCTGAGCCTGCCTTGGGCGCGTGGAGGGCTGCAGGGGGAGGGGTACACACATGGACGGAGGTGCTGCGGGACCATCCGTGGCTGGATCCGACAGCATCATCATCACCACCATCCGACGGAGCCGTCGGGGCTGCTGCTGCGGCGGCGGCGGCTGCGGCGGCGGCTGCGGCTGCCTTTCCGCCGCCGCCTTCGGCCGGCGCGGCCGGCGTCTTTGTCAGCGCGCACCAGCCGGCCGCTTCCTTCTCGCTCAACCGCATGCTGACGCTGGCGCGGCTCCCCTTTCTCTTCCCCGAGTTGAGACACGCGCCGGTGCCGCGTCTCGCCGACGGCTCGGTGCGCCTGACCCTGGCCCTCGACCCCTCGAACGCGTCCGTCTACGTGTCCGTTGGGGATGCGCCGCTGCGCGACGCCGAGCTCCTCCTCGCGCCGGCAGGCATCGCGGCGCACCCGCACCCACTGCCGAGGGAGTTCCGCGCGGGGACGCTCGCGCTGCGAGGCTTCGAAGGAGGGAGATTGCAATCTCGCTTCGAAGGAGGGAGATTGATGCTCGTGCTCAGCGAGGCGCGCTTGGGCGATGGCGTGCGCTTGATGGATGCGGTGCGGCCGCATCGGGGCGTGCTGCCGTTGCCCTTTCCGCTGTTGCATCCTCTGCAGGACCCCTCGGGCGTGCCCGCGGCCGCCGCTTCCGCCGCCGCTCCCGCCATGTTCAGCAGCAAGAGCCTAGGCAAGCAGCGCGCCCACAACGACGCGCCCACCACGACCGCCGCCGCGTCGCCTGCGATGCCGGTGCCGTCATCCAGCCGCCCCATCTCCGGACTATCTCCCGCTCTCTCCGGCCACGTGCCATCGCTCTTCCCCTTCGACGCCCTCAGCGCCGCGCTGCGCCCAATTAGGACGAGACCGACGGCCTTGCCACCCGTCGTGGCTGCAGCCGGCCAGAAGCTCAATCGTGTCGCGGCGGTTGCGGCCGACGGCGGCACGGTCAGTGGCATGGGTGGAGGCGTGGGCAGTCACGGCGAGGCCCGCTCGTTTGGCACCGACTCGCTCTTTGCTCTCAGCCCACGCAAGATTCGTTCCGGCATCCACTCGATCAGCCTGTTTGTCGCCGCGGCGCCTCGGGGAGATCGGGGAGATTCGCTGCACGGACCGGGAGGCGAGGCAGCGCCGTGCACCGAATTCGCTCGCACGGGCTCGTGCAGGTATGGTTCCAGGTGCGTCTTGGTGCACGGGTTGACCGGCGCCGGCGGTGGTGGCGGCGGCGGCGGTGGCGGTGGCGGTGGCGGTGGTGGTGGCCGCGGCGGTGGCGGCGCCGGTGGCGCCGGTGGCGCTGGTGGCGGTGGCGCCGGCGCCGGCGGTGGTACCGGCGGGTCATGGTACCACCGGCCGGTCGTTGACGCCGGCTTCGGGAACAAGGCCACGTCACCATCCGTCTCCATGAGTTTTGGACTTCCACCCACACCCGCTCCCGAAGCGACCACACCGCCGCCGCCGTCTGCGGCTTCCCTGCCCAAACCCTCGCTCTCGCCATTTGGGTCGTCGAAACCACCGCCGCCGCCGCCCCCTTCCCGCGACGCAGGTGCCAGCAGCAGCAGTGGCGCCGCGGGCGCGGGCGCGGGCGCGGACGCAGGCGCTGCCACGGGCGCGAGCGGGCGCAGCGGGCGCGGGATCTCAGTGGGCACGATCTGGCAGAGCGATCTCGCTGATCTCGAGTTCGACTCGAGCTTGCGTAGAGCCATGGCCGAGCGCGCCCGTCGCGCCGCCGCGAGCGCTCTCGACACGGGCCGGGACGTCGCTGCCGCCGTCGATGCCGCCACGCGCGATCTGACTTCCCCACTCCTCAGCGCAGAGCCACGAGCGGCCGAGGGTGCGGCTGCCCTTGCGAGTGGCGGCGGCGGCGCTGGCGACGGGACTAGGTCGGGCGCCGTGCCGGGCGCCTCGGCCAACGCGCCACCCTCGCGCCTCTTCTCGGCGGCCGCAGCCACTACCGGCGTACCTGCCCAGCACGAGCCTGGCCTCCTCATCGGCTTGTATGCTCCCGAGGCGTTTGGCATCTCGACCCCGAACGAGCCCCAGGGGCCAGCGCGTGCGTCGGCCTTTGTGCTGATCGATTTGCATGCGGGGACGTTGAAGCAGTTGGCTTTTGCGCATGAGTCTCCGGCGGCATCCGGCGGTCTGCCGCCGCTGCTTCCGTACTGCCCGCCCGAGATGAGCCTCATCGACAAGAGCGCGTGTCGCCAAGTGACGCAGGGCACTGCGCTCGGGCTGACCGTCGACCTCATTCACAACCAGCTGACGCTGCATGCGCCATTGGGGCAGCAGTACACGGTCACTGCCGTGCTGCTCGGCGCGGCGAGATCGTGGCTACCGATGGCGGTGCTCCGTCTCCCGGGCGATATGGTCAGCCTCACGGCCATCCGCGCCCACCCGTCGCCCGACGCACCACCGCCGCCGCGAGGCTTCCACTTTCACTACGAGAGTGCGTCGCCAGCCACGGGCACTGTCACGAGCACGGGCGCTGTCACGAGCACGGGCGCTTCTCGCGCCGGCTTGGGCGGCGGTGCCGCCACCAGTGGCGCGCCGATGGCGCTGCAGCCCGCCTATGTGGGTATCAACGGTCAGCCGGCGGGGTTGCTCGACTTTATGGATCGAGAGCGCAGTATAATTCACGAACGGGTGATGGATCGTGAGCGGCGGCGTGGCTCGTTGTTACAGCATCGCATGCTGATGGAGGACCTTGATGAGGAGATGGTGGTGCTCGATGCGATGATGGAGCACCGCCTCGGCCACTCTCGCCCGCTTCATGTCACCATCGGCGGTGCTGGCGACGAGGGCGACGAGGGCGGCCACCACTTGCACGGGCGTGCGCGCGGGACCAGCGCCGTCGCGGGCGTGTCGCCGGCATGCATCGCGGACGTTGACATGGCGGACGCGTGCGCGTCGCCCGCGGGCTCGCACATGGACGCGCCGCTTTCCCCACAGCCGAGCCGCATCCCCCCCGAGATCCATCCCGAGATCGCGAATCTCGGCGCGAATCTCGGCCCTCCGCGGACCGATGAGCGCATGTGTCCTCACCAGGAGCCGATAGCGCTGCACGACGGTACTGGCCTCGCTGAGGCGCTTTCGATTGGCGATGTGCCCCTTTGGTTGAAGTCGACGGGTGAAGGCGGCGATAGTGCCCTTTTCGGTGTGAGCGTTGGCGGCGATGGCGAGTCTACTGGCGAGGGCAGCGCACAGTGGACTACCAACGGCCGCAACGGCCCGTGCATCTTGGGGCGCGATCTCGGCCTCGAGCTCTCGTGTGTGTGGTCAGGGCTCCGAGGGGTCTTTTACTGCCATGCGCTGCCCCCACACCGTCGCCAGCTGCCACCGCGCTCCGCACACGCGCGGCTGCCACCGCATAGCTATGAGGGGTGGTGCTACGTGATCATGCGCCCGCGCCGTTGCCCGCCGCCGCCCGCCGCCGCACCGGCTTCGGCGGTAGCCCCTCTCAAGGCGGCCCCTTCCGATGAGCTCAAGGCGGCGCTCGGGGCGGCGCTCGGGACGGCGTCCGACGCGGAGCTGTACGAGCGCGAGTACGTGGCCGGCTTCCACTCGCCTCTGGAGGCGGCGCTCGCGCGGCGCGTGCGGCTCGCGCAGCAGCCGCAGCTGGCACGTGACGACAACGAACTGCTCTGCTGGTGTGCACCGATTGCCACGACGCCCGCCGTGGCGCCCACCACGGCGTCCATCACCGCGGCGGTCGGCGTAGGAGGCACGACAGATGCCGCCATACGGGCCGCGCGTGCCGCCGTCAAGGCGGAAGAGGCTGCACTCGGTGCGCAGGGCCGATCTCCCGCAACCTCGAAGGGTGCCGTGATTGCACCTGCTGAATCTGCGGATGCCTCAACCTCCGCTGCGGATGCCTCCACCACTGCTGCGGCCGGCGTGCGTGCACCAGAGCCTGAGCGGCTGCGATCGCTTCGGAAGCGTCCTCGAGAGCGTGTCAAGGAGCTGAACGCGTACATGGACGAACGCGGCTACATGGTCAACGAGGAAGTGTGGGTCGAGAACCCCCACTACGAGCGCGAGATCGATGAGGAGAGGCGGGAGATCGATGAGGAGAGGCGGGAGATCGAGGAGATCGAGGAGGAGAGGCGGGAGATCGAGGAGGAGAGGCGGGAGATCGAGGAGATGCTCATGGAGGAAGCACGCCATCGCTCGCTCGTGATCCAAGGCGCCTCCTCCTCCTCCTCCTCCTCCTCCTCCTCCTCCTCCTCCTTCGCCGCCGCCGCCGCCGCCGCCACCGGTGTGGTCGATGCGACGGACGAGGCGGCAGCGGAGAAGGCGATCGAAGAAGAGATGCTTATCGAGACGGCAGAGGAGAGGGCGGACCACGGTGTACCCTGGCCTCCGGCGCACCATGCCCCCCACCATGCCCCCCTCCCGGCCAACAATCCTCTGCAAGGGCCAGAGCTCACTGCCCCGCTGCTCCGCCGACCCAAGCGTCGCGACCCTTACCCTGGCTTTCGCAGCGCTCCCCAACCGCTTGCTGCTGGGCAGAGTACCATCTGCCAGCTGTGCGAGGCGTATCGGGTGCCTCGCAAGCCGGGCCGTGCGGGGCGGCAGATGGTGATCTCGTCGATGCTCGCGTGTCCGCCGGTGATCGGATGGGCCACGTGTGCCCTGTGCGAGGTGCCTCTCATCCCCCCGACGCTGCCGCCGCTCTCTCTCGAGCTGACGACACCAGCAGCCAATGCGCCCCCACCGACTCGTCCACCGCCCGAGCGTGCTCACCACGGTGCCCTTGCATCGGACACTATGTCGCGGCCGCGTCTTGGCGACGCTCTCGAGCAGCTGGAAGTGGAGATGTCGATGGTGGCGACTGCAGCAGCAGCAGCAGCAGCAGCAGCCGAACCCGAGCCGAAGGCGGCGCTCGAGCGGCTGATGCGAACGGAGTTGATGATGCCCGACGCCTCTTTGATGTGGAGCTGGGTGGACCCGCGCCGGATCGCTGTGAGCGGAGGCCTCGGAGGTTGGGGATCGCTCCATCGCGCCGCCATGCCGGGCTCCGTGCCCGCCAAAGCAGCCGCAGCAGCACCGCCGACGCCGACGCCCGACGCGGTGACGGCGCCCACGACGACGCCCGCGCCCACGACGACGACGCCGAATGGGCGCGACGCGGTGACGGCGCGGGAAGGTGTGCAGGTGCGGCGGTGCGGGGGCGACGCATACGTGGCGAGTGCGGCCTCGCCCGTGCTAAACGCGGGCGTCCACGTGCTCACCTTCCGCATCGACGCTGCGCGCGCCGAGAGCGCCAACCTGTTGATCGGCCTCATGGATGCTCGTGTGTTAGCGACGCATGTGAGGATGGGCAAGGCGAGCACTGCCGGGCGGGGGCTGCTCGGCGGCCTATCCAGCGCCAATGCTTCCATCGCCCACGCCGCGAATGCTTCCATCGCGGCCGCCGACTCCGCCGCCGCCGCCGCCGCCTCCACCGCCGCCGCCGCCGCTGCCTCCTCTGCTGCCTCGTCTCTCGCAATGGAGGTCGCCGCGGTCACCCACCGGCCGGCCTTCATCGCTTCCAATGCCTTCGAGGGCACCAAACTGGGGATGGTCTTCCAAAACGGGGCGCTTGGAATCGGATACTACCCGGACGCGAGCGTCGGCGCGTCGTCGTCGACGACGTCGTTGCCATGTTCCTCCTCCTCCTCCGCCGCCTCCTCCTCCTCCTCCGCCGCCTCCTCCTCCGCCGCCCGCGGCTCTGGAGGCGGGCTTCCACATCTTCTGGCGTGGGGATACCATCCCTTTTATGGCAGCTTGCTGGGCTCGAGCGATCCCAACCGCCCGGGCGAGCACTCACTCTCGCGCCAGCCGCTGCCCTCGCTGCGTGGCTGCGCCACCGGCGCCACCGTCAGCTTCGTCGTCGACCTCGACCGTCATCGGCTTGCCATTTCCATCAACGGTGGTGCACCCATAGATACGGGCGTGCTGCTCCCAGCGGCCCGGCCGCTCCGGCCATACGCGCTGCTGCATTGGGAAGGGGACGCCGTCTCGATCGTCGCGTCGCGCGTGCTGCACCCGCTCGACCGGCGCTTGGATGTCATTTGGACGCACTCGGTTGGTGGCGGCTTTGAGGACGATGACGAATTCCTGAAGCAAGCGCCGGCGTCCTCGTCTCTCGCGCCGCCACCTGCTCCCGAGCTCGACCTTCATTCGCTGCGCTATCGTCTCACTCGGCAAGACCTCGCGATTGAGCAGCAGGTGCCCCGGCACCTGCCCTCGCGCACTCCCGGCAGTCCTGCAGCCCTCACCGCCAGGACCTCGCCGCTCGCGTCTCTGCACAAGAGCTCGAGTGCGGCTCGCACGAGCGTACCGGCTCTCAACGCGCTTGAGGCATACATGGTCAGCTACGACGAGCGCCTGGAGCGTCGGTTGAGCAAACTCACCACTGATGGCGCCTCACGCATGGCCGCAATGGCGTCTCTCGCAATGGAGGTCACCGCGGCCACCCATCGGCCGGCCTTCATCGCTTCCAATGCCTTCGAGGGCGCCAAACTGGGGATGGTCTTCCAAAACGGGGCGCTTGGAATCGGATACTACCCGGACGCGAGCGGCGGCGCGCCATCGTCGACGACGTCGTTGCCACGTGCTGCCGGCTCGAGCCGACGAGATTTGCGCCGAGATTTGCACCAAAACTTGCAGCGGCTCGATCCCTCGGCCACCTTCGACGCGCGCCTGGCGCTCGCGCGGGAGGTGCATCCGATTGGACTCTTCATTTGTGGCGCCGTGGCTCCGTTTGAGCTCTCGCACACGCTCTGGCGCAGGCCGCTGCAACTCGGGGGCGGCGTGGCACTCCCACCTGGCACCTCGCCGCGCGTCGTTGCGGGCGGGCCGCTCGTGGTGCCACCTGTGCTGCTGCAGCGTGGCGCGCCGCCTGCGCCCGAAACGGTGCCCGAAGACGTCGAGGCCCCCGAGTACTCGTGGATGGGCGCGTTGATGGCGTCCGAGTGCTCGGCGACCGGGCTGACCGGCCTCTGGGCGCGCGTTGCGAGCGGCTACGCGCTCCACGTGAGGGTCACCTCGAGCACCGGAGCCGTCGTCAAGCTGCGCTGTGCCCCCGGCACACGCCTGTCCACCCTCGTGCTCGGCTTCATCGGCGCCGTCTTCGCGCCCGTTGGCGGCCATGCGTTGAGTGATGAGGCGATCCTCGAGCTGTGCCGCTATGCAAAGATGCGCGCGGACAGGGCCGTGGTGGACCTGCGCGTGGCGACGGTCTCGTCCTGTGGGCTGGCGGATGAGGATAATCTCGACCTCGAGCTCTCGTTCGTGCACTGTCCGCTCTGTGATCGCGCGTTCGAAGAGCGTGTGCTCGTCTGCTACAGCTGTGGCGCAGGCTCCGGCGTGCAGCCCCGCTCGGGCTGCAGCAGGGGCGCGACGGGCGTCTCCGCCGCCGCCGCCGCCGCTCGTGTAGCTCTCGTCGCAGCTGCGAATGGCGCACCGCTCGCCCTTGTCAACGCCACCGCTCCTCCGCGATCGCTCGACGGCATCGAGGCATTCTACGCCGGCGCGCGCTCTTCTCCTCCCCTCGCCACTGGGCCACCCTCTCAATCGCGCGCGCGCCGCGCCGCGCACGAGATTGAGGGGGCAGGTGCCGCGCCCAGCGGCGGCATAGAGGGCGCCGCCCGGAAAGGCAAGCGCGCGCTCCACTCTTCCACAGCGCGGCCCAGCTCCGAGTGGCAGTGCACGCTGCGCTCCATCTTCGACACGATGCTCGCTCGTCTCTTCGAGCCGGCGATCTATAGTGACGGAGTCGAGAGCACAATGACGTGCCCGTTCTCGCGCGACGGCTTCTCGACCATGCGACGGACGCAGCCAGCGCTCTACGACGAGCTGTTACGAAACTCGACCTTCGACTTGCCCTTCAAGCGCGAAGGCGTTGGTATGTGGATGCCAGGCCACTCGGAGGCGGCGTGCTGCAGCGGCCACTCTCAAAGCTCCCGACACGCCCCCGACGCGAGGTTCACGCTCGCCCAGCTGCGCGCGCACTGTGCACAGCGCTGCAGCGGTCTGGAGTCGCGCGAGGAGCAGCTGGCGGCCGGTGCGTCCGACGCAGGAGAGGACTGCTTGCATCTGGAGCTGCTCGCGTGGCTCAGTGAACGGGATAATGATGGCCACCTGCGCCGCCGCCCGCGCATCCGCCTCCATAACACGCCTATTGGTGTCGCAAGCGACAGCGGCGCCGCCGACGCAAACGATGCAAATATGACCGACAGGCTCGTGCATCACGCAGCTCAAGGCATGCCAAACGTCCCAGCTCAACGAATGAGGAGCGCCACGTCAGCGACTGCTGCAGTCGCCCCAGCCGCCGCGGGTTTGGCGGCGGCCCAGTGGCCCTTGGTGCATCCATCTGCACCACGCGCTCCAACCGTCCCTTCCGCCGCAGCTCTCAAGGTGGATGTGCTCGCCGCGGCGCGCCCCAACCCGTTTACCGGCTCGGCGTGGTTTTGCACGCGGTGCTCTGCTGTCAACGTGCCGATGCCCCCACTCTCCCAAAAGCCGCCGCCACTGCCCTTTCTGATGCCTGCGCTGCGCGGTGTGGGAGTGGCGAGTAGCGAGCTCGATCGCACCTCAGAACTCCCGTGGCCGCCGCAGCTCCAGGAGCACGAGATGGCTGGACGCGCTATGATGGCGGGCAGCCCCGATCTGATCGCACCGCTTTGTTGCAAGATGTGCGCCACGCCCGCGCACCCCGGGCGCCTCGCGCCCGTGGTTAACCCCTTCGCACCGCAACCCATGGCACGGGCGGCACCGCAGCCAACGGCACTCGCGGCAGCAGACCAGCCCGCGGTGCGGGCTGTGGAAAAACGCACCACGGGCCTCAAAGAGATTACCGGCGCTCCCCTTGACCTCATTGACGCTTCGATGCCTGCGGTGGTGAGCGGACGCGGCTCAGCGGAGCTCCTCGAGACCGACACGTGTGCTGGCGCAGGCAACAGAGCCGCGCTCGCGGCCGCCGCAGGCACCGCCGAGGAGGAGCCGTCGTCCATCAAGGCCAGATCCGAAGCATGTGGGGATCCGAGCCTGGTCCAAGGCAAGGAGCCCGCAAACGGACGGATCCGTGCGTACAAGGCAGCGATGCAAATGGAGCCGATGGCCGAATGGAGCCGAGCACCGGATATGCCGTTTGGACCGAAGGACCCCGATGAGGTCTCGAAGCAAGGAGAAGAGGCCAAACCCAAGACCATGCAGCTCAAGGTCACCTGGCCTAACGGCATGCAAGAGGTCCTCGAATGCAAGTCCGACTCGAAGCTTGAGAAGCTCATGCTCGCGTCTTGCGAGCGGCGAGGCTTGGCCATGAAGGATGTTCGCTTCCTCTTCGACGGCGATCGCATCGGTTTGAACGATACGCCAAACAAGCTCGGGATGGAGGATGGTGACAATATTGATGCCGTCATGCGCCCCCTCTACGGGGTTGGTGACGACCTATTGGAGGCAGCACTCGTCGCGCAGATGGACGTTGCCAGCTCGGAGCTCGAGGACTCGGCGGAGGCCACACGCTCGAGGATGGCCTCGCCAACGGCAGAGCTCGAGGACTCGGCCGAGGCCGCTACTCGGCTGGCGACCCACGAGAGGGAGCAAGGCATCCGGTGCATGCACGAGGGCGATTACCGCGCGGCCCTGGATCACTTTGTAACGGCTCTCAAGTGCTTCTCGAAGCTGCAAGGGCGCTCCCGTGCGGCGCCGGACGCGAATACCTACTCTCTCGCGCAGGCGGCGTGCGTCTTCTACGGCGTCGATGTGGCGCAACGGCTTCTGCCAGACGTGCTGTGCAAGAAAGCACGGGTGCTCTGCTTGCTCGGCGCTCACGAGGACGCTCTCGAGGCCACCGAGGATGCCGCCGCGCTCCACCCGAGGCTCCTCAAGCCTTCATGCGTCGCGGCGATTGCGTACCGGGGGCTCCACCGGCAAGCCGATGCGCAGCGCATGCTCGACAAATGCGAGCGCCTGTGGCAGGAGGCGATGGCGGTGCGCTCTCAGGCGGCACTGCTGACCGCCTTCCAACGGTACATCGCGCGCGCGCGCGCACTCAGATTGCGTCCGAGTGCATCTCTGATCGCGTCTGATCGCGCCTGATCGCGTCTGATCGCCTCCCTCATCAGGTACTGCACCGCCGACCCGGTCAGCCGGCTCGAGCTCGAGAAAGGGCTGCCTCTGCCGCCGCTCTGCCAGCCGCAGCTCCCTCCACTCCAGCTGGGCGAGGCCCCCCCCGCAGAGGTTTTGAGCGCCGCAATGAGTGCCTGCCTTGCGAGCTCGCAGCCTGCGGGCGCTGGCGTGAGCGGCAGCAGCGTCAGTGTGTGCAGCGTCAGTATGGGCAGCGTCGGCGGCGTCGGCGGCGTCGGCGGCGTCAGCGCCCGCGGCGGCGCGACTCTGAGCCTGCTTGGCAGCCTGCTGGGTCTCGACGATCTCCTGATCGAGGTGCTCCATGCCCCCATATCTCTTTCCAATCACCTCTGATTGCGTCTGAGTGCGATCTCATGATCGAGGTGCTCCATGCCCCTGTTTTTCTCTCCAATCGCCTCTGAGTGCGCCTGAGTGCCTCCGATGGCGTCTGATTGCCTCCCGCATCAGGTGGGACGACCTCGATGACTCTGATGGCCTCGGAGTGCGTCTGAGTGCCTCTGATTGCGTCTTGATCGCCTCCCACATCAGGTGCTCCGCGCCCTTTCTCTCAAATCGAAGCGCGCCGCCGCGTGCAGCTGCCGCGCGCTGCGCTGGCACGTGGGCATGCATATGGCCCAGCCGACGCTTCACGTGCGCATTGAGGACGCCACCTTTGAGAACGCGGCCTTCGTCAGCCGCTTGGCGCACCTGCAGGCGTTGCACATTGAGGGCGAGCTCTTCAACGATGGCCTGCTCAACATCGCCAAGCTGCGCACGCTTAAACGCATCTCTGTGGGAGCGCTGCAGTTTGAGGCGGCGCTCTTCCTCGGTTCGCTGCGCATGGGCCTACGCGACGCATTGCCTTGGATAGCCTCTGACGGCCCTTGATAGCCACTGACGGCCCTTGATTGCCTCTCTCATCAGGTGCGGCCCTGTCTGGAGGAGACCACACGTTGCGTATGTCGTCCGGCTGCCTCGTGGCGCTCCCGCCGCTGCGCACGCGCGATCGCATCAACCTGTCGCAGCGGGGCCTTAAGGACTCGGACCTCGGCGCGCTGCTCGGCGCGCTCTCTCTCAACCCTTACCTCAAGGAGCTCGACCTGCACGGCAACCCTGCTCCCGCTCGTGAGTGCGTCAAGACGGCCATGGTCGTTGCGCTGCCGTGGACGCTGCTGCGCGAGCACGGGAGCATCCATGCAGCACGCATGCTCGAGGCGTGCCACGAGGCGAACTACGTGCTCGAATAGGAATGTACAACGTTGAGCGCGGCACACTGGCTTGAGCGCGATGCTTGAGGGGCGCATATTTTGGGCATTTGGGGACGTCGGGAACGGAATGCATACCCATGCGGGCGGCGAAGTACAACACTCAGGTACTAAATATATGAGACGCATGTGGATGTGCCATGTGTACAGTTGTCTGGTGTACTTAGTTGGGGCGCAGACGGGCTCGGCTCGCACGGGGCTGAAGGCGCTGCACATGATTGTTTGTCACATTATGTTGGTCCTTTTTAAAAGGAATTCGTTCGATCGATTCACAAACAGTGGAACACGGTCGCAGACGCGCATTTCCGTTCACAGATGTTTACTCGTCCTACGTCCACCCCCTCACCGGACACCACCGCGCCCCCGGGTCCTCAAAAGAGCTTGCGCGATGTAGTTTGGGCGGGTGCAAGGGCAGCAATGCCATTGACTTTAGCAGCTTCAGCTCGTCGAGCCCGCCAGCCGCGGATATAGGCGCGTGCCAGTACCATCCCAGCCTCGGCCTGAGTCTTCGGCTTACGAGTCTTCAAGACCTTTTGCTGCAACGCGTAAATGACGACGGCGGTGCGTGCGTTGTCGAGGCAGCTATGTGCAAACGTCTTCACGCAGCAGATCGACCGACCCGGGCCCTCCTGACGGACTATGTCCTGAAGCATCTTAATTCCACCAGCTGCCTTCAGCTTCTCGACACACTCGATATCCACGCACATGTTCTGGATCGCGACGACCGTGTACAGTAGAGTATCTTCATCGGTCGAGAATAGGTAAGGGAGGAGGAGATCAAACGCGCCAGCCTGCTTAAGCTCGCGCCTGATCAAGTCTGCATGCCCGCGATCAACAGCCACCGAGGTCAGATGAGCGAGATTGCCCACGAGATGGATGGCCAGCTGATGGATCTGCGCGGATTCGTGCGTGAGCAGGTTGCTGATGATGGCCACAGCGCCGCATTCACGAAGCTCATCACACAGGGTGACGACAGCGTCGCCTGAGGCGTTGGTCACTCGGTCGGCTAACTCGGACAGCAGATTCCGCTGCAGCATCTCTCCGGTCGTTACCTTGAGCTTCTTCACGATCGTAGAAACGTCTACAGGCACTCGCTCGATTCGTACAGACACTATCTGTGAGGCAGAGGCTGGTCGAGGAGCTGCTGCAGGGGCTACTCGTTTATCACTACGGTCGAGCCCGCAGAGCAGCCACGCGAAAGGAGATTGCGCCTCGCTCGACACAGTGCCCTCGGCTTTTCCCTTACGATCGAGTCCGCAGAGCAGCCATGCGAAAGGAAACTCAAACTCCTGCTTCTCGCGGGCGGTGGCGTCGGCCGTCGCGCTTGGCGTCCCGCTGACGGTTCGCATGCCAGCAGCCAGTGGCGGCACCCTGCCTGCGGCCGGCAAGGATAATGGAGATGAGCTCCTGCTACTCGTGGACGATGCCGTCGACTGCGGAGACGGAGGAGACGATGTCTGCATTGTCGCAACGCAAAAAGCGCGCGGCAGCATTACAAAATCGGAAAGAGTTTCGCGACAACGAAGTATGGTTTGTTCGTTGGGAGCGCTCAAGCTCTCTGTGAATGGTATCCTGTGATTGGATACATGGTTAGCATCTTGCTATGCTATAGGGACATACTTGGTATTGGGTGCCCAACCGATCCTCGGTTGCATCTCGCGCTTCCACGGGCGCTTCACCGGAACTTGCCGAGATATAATCTCCGAGATCGTGAATCTCGGAGATCATCTCTGTCGTTCTGGCTACTGTCCTGTACTAGGACGACTCCTGGTTCCGTACATTACCGCTAGGATGTCTGCCGGTGGCTGATGGGGTGGTCGGTGGGTCCATTTTGTTCGAGAGCTTGCGCGTGGCTGCTGTGCACAACCACAAGCGCGCAAGCGGGGGTGGTGGTGCAGGGTCGCAGGATGCCGACGTCGGCTTCCATGATTCGCGCTTGAGCCTGAGGGCGGATTGCTTCTGAGATTCCTCTGATTGCGCCGCCTTGCCCGTTCACACCCGACTGGTACGCTAGTTCGCTCCTGGCGATGAGCCCTTACCCTTTTGGGGGTTTCGCGGCTCATCCGACCACGTGCGCCCGTAGCAGCGCTCCCTTCGTTTGGGTCCATACACTCTTGGAGCTCAGGGCTCAGTACACATTTGGAACCAAGGCGCCCTGTTTCATGTTTAACGGCTAGCAAGCTTGCTTTGCTTGTTTAACGGCCTTGTTTAACGGCGTAAGATAGCGATTCATGAGTAAAATTAATGAGGAATGAGCGAGTCGGACCGCGACGAAACTGGTACTCCGACTGACGAAACATGAATTAATGAGGCATCTGCAGAGCGATCAGTACTCTGCACTCGTCCCTCCAGGGCTCACGTCCAAGTGGCTCGCGGTCGAAGCTGGGATGGGGGCTGGAGCATCGACGTGCGCGGAAGGGCAGCAATTCGTGAGCACTGAGACGCAGGAACAGCTCGCCACTCTGCCAGCGGCCGTGATCGACGAGCTGGAAGAACTGCGTGCCGAGCTCGAGAGGCTACGGCTGGATGCCTTGCGCATAGAGCAGACGCATGGGGACGACGGCCTGTGGATGGGCCACAACTGCGTGCGTGTGCCTGCACAGACTCGGCAGCGAAGAGGCAGGTCAAGGTCTCCAATCTGGAGCGGGCTCTGCACAGACACCGAGGAGCACCTCCGCTCGCTTTCGTCCGACGCCCAGGAAGAATTGGAGGCGTTGCGGGCAGAGCTGGACGCGCTGCGGCGGCAGCAGGCAACACGCGAGGAATACGCCATGCTATGCACGCCGATGCAGATTGAGCTCCAACGAGGAAGGCACTGAGCTGCCTTTCTTACAGACTGGGCTTAGAGATTGTGGGAGTACGCACTATACGCAGGAGATGCCAGTTGCTGTGGCCCGAGGGTGGCGGATCGGCTTTCACTAGCGGCCGGCCTTGTTCGGCCACCAGCGTATGGTGTGTTCCATTAGCATGGCGTTCGATTCAAGTCTGCATTACAAGGATCAAGGAAGCATGCAAGGAAGCTATACGATGGTTACGATCATGGTGGCGGCGTGGCGCGGGTGACACCTTGAGCGGCAACGCGCCTCGCTGTCCGTGTAGCGAGCACGGCGATGTAGTCGTCCTAGCGCCTCCGCTCCTAGCATATCAGAAGCGATCGCCACCGTCTAGCCATTTATTACGAATAGCAAACACACATTTTCAAACACGCACTCCCGCGCCCGGCCCGCGGCCGCGACGTCCGACGACCCGCCCGAGAGGCCCGCGAGCCGCGTGGCTCGAGGGAGCATGGGGTCAGCGGTCAGGCTGGCGGCTGAGGTTGGTCTGTCGAGGTCTTTCGAGTTACACTGTCGAGTTACTGTCGAGTTACTGTCGAGGTCCCTGATCGAGGCCAGGGCTCAAGGGGCCGGTCTCAGGTTCGCAGGGGGCGTCGAAGGGGGTGGCCTCATTCTGACGGTCGGCCGCTGGGAGTTGGGAGCTTGGTGGGCACCGGGGCACATTGGCGTGGTCGAGCGCATGCGTCGGTGTGTCGGTTCGGTTCTTCAGGTATCAGGTTCTTAAGTGAAAGTGCTATGTCTCGTGTCCGGCTCCCCCGGTGTAAGATGCAAGCACGGCGAAGCACTCAAATGCTTGCTTGCTTGGAGCTTGCTTCTAAGTCGAATATAGGGTCCTTAACCGGTACGAAGAGTCTGAGAACTTCCCGGAGAACTTCTCACGCCGTGGCGTCTTTGTTACATTAAGATGATGTGTGTGATCAGCGGTCATCAAGAGGTCATCAGAGGTCATCAGAGGTCATCAGAGGGGAGCACCTGCTCGAGCGTCATCAGAGGTCATCAGCGGTCATCAAGAGGTCATCAGAGGTCATGCAGCTAATTAGGAAGCCGACATACGCGTCGCTCGCCACGGGCGGCAGGCGCATGAGCAGGCGCGCGAGTCCCGCGCACACCTTGTCGCGCGCGCGGTCGTGCGCGGCGACCGAGGCGCGCTGGAGGAGTGCCTGCACGGCCTGGAGGGCCGCGGCTGCGCGCTTGCCACCTTCCTCCGTCACGCCCGCCATCGACAGCTGCCCTTCGACCGCGAGCGCGACAAAGTCGACGCACTCGCGCTGCGCGCTGAGCGCCTTGGCGTCGGTGCCGTGCTCGAGCGCCAGCGTTGGGAGCACCGCGCGCATCACGGCGGGCAGCGTGTGCTCCGCATCGCCGTGCGTG
>Ga0210246_101640_pt1 | contig 16617 bp, 11 predicted proteins | sample ChrtobMetaP3_8mM_FD_155469 | JGI IMG/M metagenome (GOLD analysis project Ga0210246, IMG submission 155469) | Chrysochromulina tobin associated microbial communities from unialgal haptophyte culture, Seattle, Washington, United States - P3_8mM | ecosystem: Host-associated > Algae > Haptophytes >...
CGCGACTCCGCTGCTCGCTTCTGCCGGCCTCGCTCCCGCAGGCCGCCAAGATTGCGCGCTTGCGCGAGGCCGACGCCTACGTGTGCGTGTGGGGAGGGGACACCGTGCATGCTCTCCATATGCGCCAAGGCTCGGCGGTGATCGAGCTGCGCAACGAAGGGTTCGCGAAGGGTGCGCCCCACACTTGGCTCGATCTGCACAAGCGCTGGGTGACGCGCTATGCCGGTCCATCGTTCAGCCGGCCACTCCACTTCACGTCCATCACGCTGCCTGCAAACTGGACTATCCTTCGCGCAGCCGAGCACGAGTGCTTTGTACACAACGCCAAGGAGCGGAAGAAATTGATCGCGTCCAACGCCAAGGAGATTCCACAGGACGATTGGCTGTGTTACTGGAACGCTGACTTTAACGTGCCCTTCGAGCAGCTGCGCCCCGCGCTCGAAAAGCACATCCAGCGGCTCAAAAAGCTCGAGCCCCACCTCTGGGGCAGCGGCGTCAATACCACCAAGTCATTCAGAAGAACCAAAAGGAAAAAGAAGGCCAGAACAAGAACCTCCTCTGATCCTCGCTCTCCTGAAACACATGGGTGAGAGCGTTAGGGGCCGGGCTAGTTCGTTTTAGTTTTGAAAGTTACTCGCTTTAAGCGAAGTAAAGTAGGATCTGAGGCCTCTGTCACTCTCGAACACTCTCGTCTTCCGTTCGATCCTTAGTGCATAGGTTTACCGTGGCTGCTTTTAGTCACCAGGGAGAGGGTGCTCGCTGCCCCCCTCGGTGGCCATGTACTCATCGAACTGCTTTCTCAGGTTTGCGTACAGTTCCGAAGGCGGATCGCCTGCCGCCTGTTGGCGCAGCTCTTCGCGGAGGAGAGTCTGGATCCGACCATTCCAGCTCGTCCAAGAGTAGCCATTGCCTGTTCGTCCGGTCCATGAGGTCGACGGAGCTCCGGTGATCTGGACGTCACCCGTCCCGAGCAGCTCGCGACGCAGATCTTCGTTTGCGAGCAGCTTGGCTCGACAAATACGCAGCATCACCTCGATCTTGACAGCATCCCAATCCGAGCGCAGGTCGGCCCTGGCACCCTCGCGCCATACGCGCATGCCATGGTTGTGGTCTGTCTCGCCAGCGAAAGGAAGCATCCGCTGTATCCGTTGACGCCCGCTCGCACCGTGAGCCGTAGTTTTGAGAAACTTGCATGCCTGATAGCACTGCTCGACAGACTGCCACGTGTCACCGTCGAAATGGAATTGGGCGACTTGAAAGTTATCAGTGCACGGAGGGCCACTGATGCGCTTTCGTGGCGCGACAGCGGGCGTCAACGCCACATGTCCACCAAGTGCCTGTGCGTCGGTGCCGTGGCTAAGTGCTACAGCGTCTGCAGGCAATGGCTCCTCGATGAGAAGATAGCATGGGCCACCCATGTGCGCGAGGTGCTCGTGTGAAAAAAGAATCAAGCGTCGCCGCGGGCGGTACCGGTAAAAAGACACCGGGGGGAGCCGGGACACTCACGGACGGTACCGGTACCTCTTCTTGAGTGACGAATTGTAACCGATGGCTATGAAGTGCTGATCAAACACCCTCCGATGAGTATGTGTGATAATGTGTGAGTATGTGTGGTACGTTGGTCGTTTCGTAGGACGTTCAGATATCAGGAGTTAATGCGGAGGCGTGCATGTCGGAGGGTGTACCGGTATGTTCAAAAACACCGGAGGGAGCCGGAACACACGGGGGACAGACACACGGATCAGTGAGGACAAACAACCTCAGAACCGCGACCACACCATGCGGCTCACTGTTCGTTGTTCGAATCACTGTTACGCGTTACGGGTCACGGCGGCCGTCTCAACCGGTGATTCTGTGTGGGCACCCGGGGTTGGCGGTGACCGTGCTCGTGCGTAGGTGAGTTGGTTGGGTTCTTACTACGTAGATTCAATGTGCGAACCGGCACGCCGCCGTCGCCGCGTCGCGCAGCAGTGGCAGGAGTTACGACCGGCACGGAGAGTGACCAGGGACGGGGTCTCGGCGGTCTGTCTAATCTTAGCTGTCAGGCGTTGCGTCTTTAGTTGTGTCCCCCGTTCGGCTCCCTGTTCGGTCTTTTTAGCGTTATTAAACACGCATATTCGTGTGCTAGCTTGCTTTCTTCAAGTCGTCTTCAACCCGGAACTGTATTGACTGAATTCGACCACATAACGTTGCCCTCGTTTCGCCTCGCTGCATTGTTGAAATAGCGTGACGTTCGGTGCAATTGCTGCCTCCACGTAAGCACACGGTCGCGAGCACACATGGCGCACATCAGCACGTCGTGCACTCAAGCATGGAGAAAGGGAAACACCGCGTTGCACCTCGAAATTCCTTGCCGATGCCAAATTTTGCGACGCAGCTGTCAATGTCCACCTCGAATCCTCTAGTATGGAGATCTCTTGCCGGCATGCGTAGCATCGCTGCCTCCTTTTCGGCAGGCCAGTGGCAGAAATCAGCAAAAGAACGGTTCGTGTATTTCTCCATGAATCTTGTGGAGAATAGCACAGCGTGCCATCCACGATTTCCTGGTTGGCGCCCAGAGATGGGACTGAGCTCATGGTAATGTGTCGAGAGCTGTTTCCCCATGACAGCTCGAAATGAGCCTAGGAGTGCAAGATCAACGTTCGTTGATCGATGCATGAAGTTCACTCCTTCGACGATTATGCTGCGCGCAGCAAGCGCCGGAAGAGACGGTGCAAGGCAAGCGTCGTCTTCGAAACGCAGTAATGGCGCCTTGAAGTGGGCTAGTGCAACTCGGAACATATCTTGTGCATTCACCCAGCTTGCCTGCTTGACGCACATGCTTGCCCTGTCTGCAACGATGCCGTTATCGCGGTATCCCGTACATGCCTTCGCTTCATGGACTCGCAGCAATGTGGTGGCAGGCAGCGCCTGTTGTAATTGGCTGACCACCATCGCAGACAAGTTAGTTCGTGTGGTCAAGATTGCGGCATGAAAGTGTGTGACGTCTCCCGCGCTCTCACTTGCACTGAGAGCATGAGTGGGCTGGCTGCTCAAGGTACTCATGCCTCCCCTTTGTCGCACCTCTTCTCTCTCACTCCTGCAGGTCGCTCTCCCCAAGGCGTCGCACGCACCTCGCCCCACTCGCGGGCGAAGCCGCGTGAATACAATCGTTCTGTACTGTACCGTACCGGCAACTTTGGAGGTCCACACGAGTGCGCGTGAAGTGTGCATGGACGCGGAAGCAGACGAGGAAGCCGACTAGCCCATGGCGAAGTCGCCAAGTATGGCATCCGGTGTGTTTGAACGGTACCAGGTACGTTGAACCACGACGACGCGTCGAAGATACAAGATACATGGTGACGTGGAACGCTCCGCTTCACGTCCAAGCGGCCCGCGCTTGCCCATCCGATACTGGCAGTAGGTGCTCATGACCAGCGTCACCCATGGCCCCACAGAGGCGTGTCACAAGCACGCGGTTCGCTCTCGTGATCCATCACTGTTGTTTGAAGCCGCCTCGCTTGCGCATGGAGCCGGAGACAGTGATGGCGCACTCCGCAGCCTTCGCGCGGCGCTCGGCATCGCGCCGCGCTTTGGCGGTGCGTACTTTGAGCTCGCCAACTGCCTGTTCGCGCCGCTGCAGACGGCGGCTATCGCTGGCGAGCCTGTGGACGACGCGGCTGCTGTGGCCGCTGCTGAGGATTCCTTCCGCACAGCCATCGCCATAGGCGACGACGAGACGCTGCCTCCGCGGATGCGCACACCCATCGGGATGGCGTACAACAACCTGGGCAACCTGCTGACTTTGCGAGGCAGGTTTGGCGAGGCGGAAGCGTTGCTGCGGGCGGGTCTGCGCGTGCAGCCGATTGCGTATCAGTACAACGGGCTAGCGCACCTGCTCATGAGGCGTGCAGAGGTGGTGGCCCGTAGCAGCAGCGGTGGCGCTGGCAGCTCGAGGGCGCTGCTCGAGGAGGCGGCCGGGCTGCTGCGCACCGCCATCGAGATCGAGCACAGCGGCTGTGCTGCTGGTCCACCGCAGGAGGCTGCGTATCGCGAGAACTTGGCTCATGTGATGAGTTCCCTCAACCGTCACACGGAGTCCCAGGAACACTCGCGGCGTGCTCGGGCGCTGCTGGCCGTGGCATCGGGCAGAGGATCGCCGGATAAAGACGAGACGACGCCCGCCCAAGTCGCTGCCGCAAGCGTCAGTGCTACCGGAATGGCTGCCAAAGCTTCCACGGCCGCCGCCGCCGCCTCCACCTTCGCCGCCTCCTCCGCCGCCACCTCCTCCTCCGCCGCCTCCTCCGCCGCCTCCCCCGCCTCCAACGATTCCACCATCGACGCCTCTGCTGACGTCCGCTCCTCCGTCTCCATCGCTCGCCGAGACGCATGGCAGGCGGGACGCCCACTCGTCGTCTTGCTCCTACCGCCTACGTGGCCCGGCTGTTCGGCGCTGCCCACATCTACCGCCGCCACCGCGGCGCGCACAATTGCCACGCCTCTCGCCGACGCTGCGCAGTACACGTGCGGATGCCCTGCGCCCTTTGGCACATTGCAGGATGTCAGTGCGACCGCCGCGGCCCTCGGCACGTACGGGGTCGCTGTCGAGGTCTGTGCCTGTGCGCCGCAGCTTGAGGTCGGTGTCGACGCCACCGGTACCTGGTGGTCGCCGATCGTGGACTATGCGACGCTCGCGTCGGCGCGTGGGCCGCACACCCTGGTGTATGTGGATGCGATGACGGCAGGGTCCGCCCCTATGGACCCAGACGGCGGACCCGTGTACAGTCGCTGGCTGTGGCGCCGCCACGAGGGAGTCGCCGCCATCCGAGCGGCGGCAGCAGCGGCGGCGGCGGCGGCGGCGGGGGCGGCGCTGCTGGGATCGCCCGACACGACGCTTAGGTCGCTCGACGGTATCTTGGAGCCGCTCGACACGACGCGTAGGTTGCCCATCGGTGAGAGCGCTGTGATGAGCGCTATGGAACCGCCGAATGAGGCGCTGCGGCCGGCGATGCATGCGAAGCTCGAGGCGGTTAGAAGGAGGCTCGAGGCGGCTGAGGTGGAGGCGGCCAAGGCTGCTGCGGGCAGTGGCGAGGGCAAAGATGGCAAGCGAGGAGCCAAGGGTGGTAAGGCGCGCTCCGGAAAGGGGGGCAGTGACAAGGGCGGCCACGGAGACGGCGTCGGCGGCGGCGGGGGGGCGGGCGGCGGCGGCAGGGGCGGCAGCGGCCCAGCGCCGCTGCATGTGGTGGCGCGCCCCGCACTGCTTGATAGCGCCTTCCTCTCCGCCGTCACTAGAGGCAAGGGCAAGAGCACCAGCGCACGCTCGACGCATCGCTACTGCTACAGCCAGCCGCCCGAGGTGGGGCTGGCAGCGCTGCTCGAGGCGTGGAGTACTCTCAAAGCGGCGCGTGTCAAGGCGACTCTCACCATTCTGTCCTGCGCCGCTGCCCTGCCACGATCACCAGCCTCCGTCGCCGACGCACCCTCCGCCACTCGTGACGCCCACGATGACGCCAACGGCGCCCAGGGCGCCATCGCGGGCGCCCTGACGAATCCCGAGAGCTCGGAGGTGACCTCCGCCGCCGTGACGAATCCCGAGAGCTCGGAGGTGACCGCCGCCACCGCGGCCGCGGAAGCGCGGCGTGCCGGTGCCGCGGCGTGTGAGGCCGCCACGCGACTGCCGCCGAGCGCCGCAGTGAGCGTGGTTTCGTCAGAGCTCTTCGGAGCCGAGCTTGCGATCTCGCTCGCGAGCTGCGCCTTCGACTTGATTCCCGTCGAGCGGCCGGCAGCGGTGCAGGCGGGCTCACTGCTGCGCGCGCAAGCGGCAGGCGCCATCCCCATCTCAACGCGCCACCTGGAGAGCGCACTGCCCGACACATGCGGCACCTGGGACCTCGGCCCACCGCCTTCGAATTCGAGTGTTGCCCGGGACGAATCGTTGATGCATGCGTGGCTTGCGGCGGCGATCGCGGCCGGCACCCACCCGCACCTCAAGCAGCACCGCAAGGCGATGCGCGCGTGGGCGGCGCGGAGGTATGCCCAGCAGGACGCGCCGCAGCGGTGGATCGAAGCGTTCGCACGGTACGCACCGACGACGACGGCGGCGACGGCGCCGACGACGCCGCCGACGACGCCGCCGCCCGTGCCCCCCACTCCGCCTCCATCGCCGCCACCGCCACTCCAACGGGGGCGAAGGGTCCATCTCCAGCCGGCGCTCGGTACAGCGCTCAGTACCGCGCTGCCGTCGTCGGAGGGCGATCCGAGCGCCGTACCGGGCACCTACTCGGCGGCCGTGGTTGCCGCAGCGGCGCCCGACTCGGCGGGGGCAGCAGCGGCGGCAACTGGGTCGCCTAATATGGCAACTGGGTCGCCAGCGGCGGCGGCCGCGCGCTTAGTCGAGCTCGAGGCGCTCGTTGCGTCGGAAGCAAGGGACCTCGCCGCGCTCGAACGACGCGTTGCCGATTTGGAGGCTCAGATGCGGGATTGCCATGTTAGGGAGTGCGAGGCGAAGGGGGGGCGTAGAAACAAACGTAGGCAAACGGTGGCTGTGGAGGCGGAGGAAGAGGCGGAGGAGGAGGCGGAGAAGGAGCAGAAGGAGAAGGCAGCAGCGGAGGAGACAGCTCTGTTCACAGCGGAGGAGACCGCTCTGTTCACAGCGGAGGAGACAGCCACGCTCTCTTCACCGCCCACCGCCACCAACTCGTCCATCACTACGACGGAGAATGTGCCGCCACCGCCCGCGCGCCTTTGTTGGATCGTGCTACTCGATCGTCCGGGCGGTGTCGATGCCGCCTTGCAAGCCGCCCGTGTCCAATCAAGCCGAGCCTTTCGCATGGTGCTCCTGGACCGTCTCCACCAGAGTCGGCAGAGGGCCGTCGCGCGGCTGGTCGAGGCGGCAGGTGACCTCGCGGAGCGCGTGCAGCATGTCGAGGCGCCGCGCCGGGCGCCGTGGGGCGCCGTGTCGGTCTGGAAGCTTGCGGCCAAGGCATGCACAGAGGACATGTCGGTGGTACCAGGGGAGTCGTCGATGGGCACCGTACTGGGCGCCATCGGCACACGTGCCCCCTCGCCTGCAATCGAGGTGGTGGCGATCGTTCGCCAATTCATCTGGATGCCGCCAGCTTTTGTGGAAGCCACCTTGAGCTTCCACAGCACAGCAGCCGCAGAAGGCGCTGTGCTAGCCTACCCCCTCTGGCTGTACAGGGCACCAACAGACGAGCTTGACGACGTGTCGACGGCATCGGCGAATCGAATGGAGAGTCGCGCCCAGCTGCTCTCACCCGCGCTCCATACGAGCTACTCCTCGCGCGGGTGGCCACTGGTGAGGCGGCTGCCGCCTGCCGCGACGGCCCCGCTCCCCGGCACGTCACCGACGCTATGGCAGCCCGCGGCCAACCTCGAGAAGAGTGCCAGCCTGCCATCGGGCCTCTGGAGTCTTCCTCTGAGAATGCTCGAGGCTGCGGTGGCACGAGAGGCTGCATGGGGCGTACCCGAGGCGCCCGGGCCCGAGGCGGACCAGTGTATGGCGGCCGCTAAGGCGTCGTCCTTCTCCTCACGCGGCCGAGAGCGCCGAGACGCCCAGTACGGCGCCCAGGTGGCGGGAGCGACCGGGACAGCGCTCTATCTAGCGACACTCTCGCTGCTCGGCGAGGTAGTCGAGACAGCCGCGTGGGAGCCCTCGAGCATCTGGCGGTATGACCGAATCGTCGATGGAGCGGCGTGCTAGCGCGCGCGATCTTCCTAGGAGGGTGACCACCGTTACGTTTTGCGGAATTCCTGGACCACTTTTTCTCATGCCAAAGCTCGCACCATTTTCTGCTGAGAGGCCGCTGACGCTTGCGCTTCCCTCTTCGAGTGTCGCCTCGCGGCTCAGCCAGGGTTGGTACGTGCCCAATCGGATCACCACCAGCAAGAGCTGCAGCAACTTGTTTACACACGTTGATCACATTTCGCGGGGCTCACACCCGTACTTTGCTCAACCATGGGTGCGTGGCGAGACTGTGGCGCCGGGCTTCGCCCACTTGCCGCTCATGTATCACCCCAAGCAGGCCATGCCCATCTTCTATGGAAGATCGCTCCACACAATGCCAGCCAACTACAACACCGATCCAAACCGGTCCGCACGCAGAGTGGAGTCAGCTGGACCTGCTTGAGCCTCTAGTTCAGAACAACTGCGTTCCGGGCACGCTGGAGGTCGAGCACGCTTCGATTCCCGAAGCACAAAGGCTGTCTCGTGAGTTCTTTGAGTTGTGCGATTGTCATGACTTCGTATTCGGGTGATCGTTCCGCTGTACGTTGTATGTAAGCTGTTCGAGGGCCAACGAGCGATCCGGATCAACAAATCGTTTCCTTTGCCCCAGGCGGTCCTGATAAACTGAAAGCTCGCTGAGTGTGTTACCTTTGAGCGAGAGCGAACTGATAAACGTACAGTAGTCAGTACTGTAACGCCGACGCGGGCCGTTCATGATCCCTCAGGATCGTCAGTACTGTACCCTGGTACCGGCTCCTCCGACACCAGCACGTCCTCACCTACTCTCCACCGCGGGTCCACCGCCTGACGCATCATGTTAAAGAATTGGTTCCGTCCGAGCACGACCGGCGGATTCGGCAAGGCAAAGCAGCGACGACGCAGCCCACGGTCGTCGCTCACGAGCAGGGTGGACGGCTGCGAGATCATTGCAAACGAGAGCACGCCGCGCTCGATGCTGTGGAGCCCGCGCACAAGCCCAAGCGAGCGTTCTTGCTGCGCGGGCAGGTAGGCGGGAAGATGCACTGTGTCGCCCATCCGCTGCAGCCCACACGTCTTGAAGAAAGCCTCGCGTTTCTCGCGCCTACTCTTGCCCATCGCGCTCTTCAGAAGGGTGGCAGCAAAGACCGGCTTCGGGTCGGGCAGCGGCTGCTCGAGCAGATGGCGCACGTGGCCACTCGACGTGCTCTTCGATGGCGATGAATCGGCTGCGGCTCCGAGCGACTGCGCGAGGTCGACCAGCACGTCGTCTGCGCTCTCGCGCGCTGCCGTGAATTGCACGCTCAGCGGCGTCGCGTTGGGCACCTCGGGCTCGCACGTCCAGCAAGCATTGGCGTGCACGCCGTCAAAAGATGCGCCATCAAAGATGGCCGTCACAGACGCGGCCGGCGAGAAGAGCTTGGTCATCGCATCAAGCTGAGCAGGTAGTTCCGGGCAGTCGATGTGGCACAGGTTGAGAGCCGCACCTCCTGGCCTCAAGTTGAGCTGCAAATTGGATCCATCTAGCAGAATGTGCTGCACTGAAGATAGTGTGACCGATGCGGCGAAGACGAGCATGAGCATGCACTCGCTGTCGACGCTGTGCTGCCCTCTTCGGGGAATGTGATGACCTTGTCCTTGATCTCACACGAGAGCCGAGGACGTAATCTCCGTGACTTCCGATGATCTGGTGGAAAGCTCGTGCCGTTGTGTCTGCAAGCGGGTTCCGAAACGTTCTGGCCGGATATGGTGAATTGTGTTTTGCCTCAAAGACGTTGAACGGACGGCAGTGTGGTTTCGGATCAGAGAACTTTGACCGCGGTCTGTTGATCGTGAGCGACAAAAGATCGGCGAAGGCCAGCCCTGGTGCAGGGCGTGCCGGAGCTCAACAGGGAGAGGCTGCTAGGCGACGAGCTCGTCCGGCGAGCGGGTCCCGGGCAGTTGAGATCTTGCGCACACGCGTGCGCGAGAGCCAGCCGCCCCGCCACGCCGGCAACTGCGCCGGCTCCCCTTTTTTCAGTGAGATCGCAACCTCGACTCAAACATGCTAGGCAAGATGAAGGCCTCGCTTGACGCGGCCCTGAAAAAGTCGCTCGAGGAGGGCAACACCAACGCTGACATCGAGGCCCTCAAGAAGCTCGCTCAGCGAAGGAGGTTGGAAAAGATTAAGGCAACCATACAGGTTTCCAAAGACGTTACTGCTGTGCTCGAGGATCCGCCGCTGCCATCCGCCGCAGACCTTGAACGCTGGTGGCCCGAACCCAAGCAAACGTTTGTCATGAATCCGCTCGTCACGTACGGGACACTCGCCGGCCATGAGTTGGAGATGCTGCGACTGCACGAAGAACGTAGGCGTCCGGCTCCTAACCAGAGCTTGACAGCCAATGAGACCACGGAACCGATCGTGCTTCCGCAGGCGCCGTACTTGCCTGTTTCTCCGCGGGCGGCGGGCGGCGACGGCATATCGCCCAACCGTTCAAAGCGCCAGTTGAAGTACCCCATGCTCCAGATCCAGATCCAAACGCCGCGCTCTAACTCAGAATTGCTCAACGCCCCCCTCACCGCCCCCCTTTCTCCAAGAGAGGGCACAGGGACGACGGGATTGAACCACATAACTTCGTCGAACCTCGCGGGGCAGGCGCCGTTGACTTCGTCGAGCATCGGGGCGCCGGGGCTACAGGCGCAAGTCAGTTACACGTCGAGCATCGGGGGCCAAGCACTATTGCGACCACAGAGCCGGCCCGGCACCTTGGAGAGTGGACGGCCTCGATCGAGCACATGGGGCAGCTCCATGTCGCGGTCTCGATCCCCAACGCAAGGAAAGCGGCCCAGCTTGAGTCATTCGCCACGGCGTGCGCCCTCCCGGCTAGATCCGAGCCGCGCCTTTGGCAACCCGACGACGATTGTTCTCCCCGAGGACGAGGATGACACAAAGGACGCTTTCAACTTGGAGCGGTTCATCGGAGCGGTGGGGCGTCCGGGGGAGAGGCGGCCCGACTCTCCGCCGAGCTTCATGCGCCTGGGAGACACCACCCTGCAACTCGAGACTATCGACCGTTCCAACCGCCTGACGCACTGGATGGAGGTCTTCCAAGCCGACGAGGAGGCCTTTGCGTCCAAGGCGGTCTTCGTTGAAATGCGCCTGCGCCAGGCACTCTCGTCCTCTGTGCAGCTGGGCACGCCCAATGCATTCCGCACAGCCATCGTGTGTGACGCCTTCGAGCGAGTTGCACCGATGACTGGCCGCTACCAGGGAGTGCTCGAGCTCTGCTGGAAGGAGCTGATGCAGTCCATCTTCCTCGACTACTCGCCCGACCTGCCGGGGACGGGGGCCAAGGTGTACGCCGAGCGCACGCCCTACTTCCTCGAGGTCAAGCGCCTCAGGGACCTTACTGAGGAGCAGAATAAGACGATGAAACGCATGAAGCTGCAGCGGGACGCTGAGCTTGCCGAGATCCAAGCCCGCAACCAGCTCATCAACAAAGTCGCAGACAAGTGGAACAAGGCGCTGGCAGGGTCGCAGGCGAGTAAGGAGGCTGACGCTCTCAAGCTGCGCGTCGAGTCGATGCAGCAACTACTCGGCGACGCGCAGCGCGAGGTACAAAAAATGCACCATGAGCAGTACAAAGAGCCCATGCAAAAACTGGTCGAGGCGTATCAAATGTGCGAGGACCATGAGAGGGAATCAGTGCTGATCGAGCACATCTTCCCTTCGCCGTCGGCGGCCAGTGTGTGGACCACTGTGACCCCCGACCAGGCTGCACTATGGATCATCCAATTCTTTTCGAAGATGAAGCCCGCCAGCCTCGCCGGCCCCAAGGAGGCGACGCGCGGCCGTGTGCTTGAGTCCCTTTTTACTGTGATGAACTTGCCTCCCGACGAGAAGATGCCTCTCGCGGTCTCACTGCTGGCCACCCACTACGACGCCAGACAAGTTGGCGAGACGCTTGCCAACGTGATGATTGCCAAGGCAAGTGAGAGCGTGCTGGCCACCGATTCCAAGGTGCCCCTGTACCGCCAGAGCATCCACGGTTTTGTCGACGAGCTCGACAGCAGCAATCCGGATGACCCAAGAGCCACGGTCAAGCACCAGGTTGTCCTCGAGCTCAAAAGGTGCCTTGGGGTGATCAGTTCCGACGCGCCCGAGCCCACGCGACAGCAGTTTGACATGTCTCTGCCCTCCATGCCGCCGAAGTCGGTTTCTTTTGGCGCCAAGGCGGGACTCCCGACGAGTGCAGCAGCAGCGGCAGCGGAGGCAGCAGCCATCAGGGATAAAATAGCCGACCTCAAGCGCCGGCAGGCGCTCGGACTACTTACGCCCGAGGAAGAGGCTGAGCTGCGAGCCCTGGAAGCTAGGCTTGCACAGCTGGATGAGGTGGCGTCGGGCGGTGGCAAGGGCTCGAAGCGCAAGCAAGGCCAGTCGGATGCAGATCGGATGGCCGATCTCTTGCGCCGGCAGGCAGCAGGCGAGCTGACGCCCGAAGAGGCAGCCGAGCTAGCGCGTCTTCAGGCCCAGAATTCAGGCCAGTCGGATGCAGATCGGATGGCCGATCTCTTGCGCCGGCAGGCAGCAGGCGAGCTGACGCCCGAAGAGGCAGCCGAGCTAGCACGTCTTCAGGCGAAGAATCCAGATGCGGCCGAGGCGGCCCGCCTCGCAGATCTCAAGAGGCGCCAGAAACTTGGGCAGCTGACCCCCGAAGAGGAGGCGGAGCTGAGGCGGCTCGAGGCCAAGTTCAGTAAAGATGGCATACCGACGGACCCAGATGAAGCAGCCAGAGAGGCGCAAAGGTGCCGTGATCGCATCGCCGATTTGGAGCGCCGCAAGGCGCTCGGGCAGCTGACGCCCGAGGAGGAGGCCGAGCTGGCCGCGCTAAAGAAGAAGCTGGAAAAGCTGGACAGAGTGGCTGGAAAAGGTGGAAAAGGGAATGATGCCGAGGCGGCCCGCCTCGCAGATCTCAAGAGGCGCCAGAAACTTGGGCAGCTGACCCCCGAAGAGGAGGCGGAGCTAAGGCGGCTCGAGGCCAAGCTTGGGGGTATCCCAACGGATCCGAAGGCGAGGGCGGCGGAAGAAGCTGCGGTCAGGGACCGCATCGCAGATCTCAAGCGCAGGCAGGCGCTCGGACAGCTCACGCCAGAAGAGGAGGCCGAGCTGCGAGCACTGGAAGCGAAGCTGAAAAAGCTGGAAGATGCGAATGCGGCGGATCGCATGGCCGCGCTCAAGAAGAAGAAGCCGCTGTCGCCAGAGGAAGAAGCCGAGCTCAGAGCTCTCGAAGCGAAGATGGGCGGCCGTGGATATGGGGGCAGCGGAAGTGGCAACGGACGCGATGTTGCCTGCCAGACCGATGGCGACCTCGCCCCCCCTTCGTTGAAGCGCCAAGGTACCATGTATGGGTCGATGCAAGACGTTTCGGACATTGGAGGCAAAGGGGGCATGCCAGATCGAGCTGTAACGTCGTTGTGCGAGATCAAATTCAACCGCAAGGACGTCAAGGCGATGAACACGCTCATGTGCCGGCGAATTCTCTCTGCTCTCTATCAGGTCAAGATTGAGGCCAACGATGAAGCCGACAAGCAGAAGCGCCCACGCCAGAGCTTCCCAGACTTCGTGCCCGACCAGTTCGTCGTGCTCTACGGCATCAAATCGCTCGCCATCAAGAACATCAACGAATTCCTGTACGGCGTGCGCGCAGAGCGCTACCGCAAGGACGAGAAAGCGAACCTCACTGAGCCCGAGCCGCTGCTCATGCCATTCTGGCAGGGGTCGTGGCACGGAGTGCCTCAACAGGAGCGTATGCCGATGGAGATGTTCGAGTTCTACCTGGACATGCTTGCAGGCGTCGCAAAGACGGTGAGCGAGGAGCACACGCTGCAATTGAAGGGCGTCGGCGCCTTCTGGAACATGCTCGGTTCTATGCACGAAATCTCCATACCTGTCTTCGTGCTGATCAACTGCATCACTAAAATGTTCGAGAAGAGTCACAAGGAACTCTTTGAACGCATGAAGCAAGGAGTGCTGCGGACGGCAAGTGTAAACCTGAAGGAGAAACAGAAAAGAGACAAGGAAGGAAAGCCCAAGCCCTTCCCGTCCTACAAGGAGGCGCTCCTCGGCAAAGAGGGTCTCGATTCTCGTGGTTACGTGGCTGTTCATCAATTCCTCAATCTGGCTCTTGAATCCGACAAGAAGCAGACTGAGAAAGATTCGAAGTTCCTCGACGACGCCTATCAGACATGGGTCGCGTTCAAAAAGGAGAATACCTACGAGGTCTTCGTGGAGTGCCTCAAAGAGTCCTCGCCGGAGCTTCCGGACGCAGACGTGATAAACCTGTACAACCTGGCGACTAGCGGCGACAACCCCGACGTGCCCGACTTCAAACTCATCTGCAAGACGCTGCGTGCGAAGGACATCCATCTCGTGCGCAAAGGAGGTGCAGAGAGCATCACGAAGCAGAAGATCGATGACCTGAAGACAATGACGAAGATGACAAGGCTCTTCGTAGACAAAACACCCGACAATGTCGACGACCCCCCCCTCGCCCCCGAACCAGAGCAATCGGAAGCGGGCACCGAGGGTGGTGACAGCGGTGCGCCTGGCGAAGTCTCTAAAGCGAAGAGCTGGAAGATGGCTAAATCGGTGGCGATGTTCACGGCCGCCGCAACCACAAAGAGGAACATTCGTGCACTCTTGCAGGAGATGGAGATGGCCGAGGCCGAGGAGCAATGAATCTGCCGAGCGTGAGGCCCCTCTCGACGTCCGACGTGCGTGGCTCCAGAACAAAATCACGTCCGCCTGCACGCTGAGGTGTTTGCATGTTGTCACCGCGTGGTACAAGTTGAATGTGCGAAAAAGCGCGTGTGCGTTTTGTGTGCGTGTCTCTGTCTGTGTGAGCGTATCCCGTGTGTGCGAGTGAGCTAGTCCCATGCCGCATGTTGTCCAGCCGTGTTGTCTGTGACCCTCTGCGCGTGCGTATTTTCTCAAGGATGATGCTGGCCGGTGCGGCGACCCAAGCAAGCTAATTAGTCCAAACAACACAAGTAACTTAACAAGCACAACCTCCTAGCTTTGCTTGCTTGCTTGCGGCGTCCCAAAACGTCGCCGGTCTATAAATAGTAAAAGATGAAACGTTCGTTCCGTTTGACGACGCATGATGCAGAACTTCACGGTGGCGGCGCTCGCCGAGTTTGCAGAGCAGCAACCCTTGCTCGGCTTCGGCCTGTTTGCTGTCGGCAACGTCATCGCCACCAGCGTTACACCCGTACCCATGGGCGTCTTCTTTTGTGCGCTCGCAGGGCTCATGTATGGTGCCATCATCGGTGCCTGCGCTTACATCGTGACGTGCGTGTTTGGTGCGTGGCTCACTTTCCTGATAACGCGCTGCTTTCGAGATCGAATCATCAGACGTCTCGGCGAGTACGCCACTGTATGGGAGCGTATCGACAAAGCCATCATGCGTGAGGGCGTCGTCATCTGCTTGCTGTGGCGCATTGCTCCGATCGCCCCGTTCGTGCTAAGCTCCGTGCTCATATCGCTAACGACAATCACGCAGTGGCAGTACGTCTGGACCACGTCCATCGGCATCATCCCCTCCACCGTTCCAATCGTGAGCGCCGCCGCACTCGGACGCAACCTGGCCACCGGCGAGGCAGACCGGATGCAAATCGCCTTCAACGTGGGTAGCATGCTTGTGGGCGTATACGTCGTGTACCGGCTCGCCCTGATTGCCAAGGCCGTGCTCGGACGCGACGTCTCTGACGCCGAGCTCTCTGGGGACGGCACACCAAGGGGCGAGATCTCGCAGGCCCTGTCCAAGATGGACCCACGGGTAGTGGCGAGGCTGCGCTCCAAGTTTGGAGAGCCTCCGCGCGACACGACCATCCTGTTATGAGCATCCGTTTGGTCCCGTTCGAGCCGTCCGACACGCCTGTACTGCTATGAGTGCCCGATGAGTGCCATGGGCGAGATTGCCCCGAGTTCGAGTCGTGCTTTTTTTGTCGTCATCGCTGTTGCATGGAGCATAGAGCGGATGAAGTTCAGCCACATCGAATCTGAGATCCATTTGTCGTGTCTCGAGGTAATCTACATGTATGGCCAGCCCCGCATGGCCGCCTGTTGTGAGATGTCGTCAGTCAGTCAGTCAGTTATTTCCACCACACTCCGTTTCAAAGCGGAAAGCCGACGGCCCGACGGCTGCCTCCGCCATGTGCAAGTCGAGAAATTTATGTCAAGTCAGATGGAGGACGATAAGGATGCTCAATGGAGTGTTAACATGTATCTGCATGTCAAGACTTCCTTGACTGTCTGTGGCGGGGATTAGATGCTAGTCTTGTTTCGGAGGTATTGGGCTAGTTTACCACAAGAGACTCGTAATCATTGAAAGTACCGGTACGCTCAAGGGAACGCGCGGCGACGTCGCAGGGCCCAATGGCGGTGTCGGCGCAGCACGTGTCGGCCATGCTGCCGTTAGTACTCGAGTTCCTCGAGGAGCAGGGCTTCAAGAAGACCGCCGCCGCATTCCGAGAGGAGACCAAGGTTGAGAAGCCGCCGAAGCTCATGGACCTCTTTGAGATGCACATGAAGCGTAAGCGTGGTGAGACCGTGCCCTCCATTGGCGCTGCGAAGCCGCCGGCTAAGCCGGAGCCTGATGACGACGACGACGACGACGACGACGACGACGACGACGACGATGACGACGACGATGACGACGACGACGACGATGACGACGACGACGACGATGACGATGACGACGATGACGCGCCTCCGGCCAAGAAGGCGAAGACCGAGGCTGCCAAGCCTGCCGCTGCTGCTGCCAAGCCTGCCGCTGCTGCTGCCAAGTCTGCCGCTGCTGCTGCCAAGCCTGCCGCTGCTGCTGCCAAGCCTGCGGCCAAGAAGGCTGACGACGACGACGACGACGCCGACG
>Ga0210246_101642_pt1 | contig 16604 bp, 17 predicted proteins | sample ChrtobMetaP3_8mM_FD_155469 | JGI IMG/M metagenome (GOLD analysis project Ga0210246, IMG submission 155469) | Chrysochromulina tobin associated microbial communities from unialgal haptophyte culture, Seattle, Washington, United States - P3_8mM | ecosystem: Host-associated > Algae > Haptophytes >...
TGAAGAAGAGGTCGAGCAGGCTCGAGCTGGTCTTCTTCAGGCACGCGTCTCCGTTGGTAGTGACAGTGCGGGAGTCGAGGAGGTCCATAGCGGCCGTGAAGGCGCTCATGATTTCCTCGGTTTGTGCGAGTGCGCGGATAGTGGCGCTCGGGAAATGCACGCGAGCTCGACAAGTACATGTATTTTCCAACTTTTCAGTACATGTACTCTACCGTCAGTGCGCTACATGTACCGTACTTGAGTGTAGCATTTCGTCTTATCGAATAATCTGACTTGGACAAACTCCCGCCATTTCGAAGAAAACCGGCGTCACGATGGGCTGGGGCGGACGGAGCGCGATCCGCAAAGGCGGCCGCGGCCGCGGTGGCGGCGCTCACATTTTGAACAACCCTAGCGTGCACCAAATTAAGGGCGCCACCCTCTCTCTCAACTCGGCGATCGCGGAGTACGGCATCAGCCGTGCAGACCTCGAAGATGTCCCGTGCACCTGGAGGTCCTGTCATGGGAATTCGTACCCACTCTATCAGCGATCGGACGTGTTGGCGGCTGTGGCCAACAAAAGAGCGTGCGATCCTACGTTCGCCAGTGCGGAAAAGGTCAAGCAAGACGCCAAGGAGCTGGCCGCGGCACATGCAGCGCTTGCGGAGGCGACGGACAAGGTCAACGAAATCGAGGCCAGCATCTTAAACGGTGGGTACCTCGGCCTCACCGGCACGAACCTAAGCATCAGGGAGCGGCTGCCCAAGACCGACGCAAAGAGTCTCTACTGTCTTGACGACTCTGACCTTCGCGGCCTGTCCGTCACCTACGGCCGCGGGATGATGGGGAACGCCTCTGAGAATTACCTGCCCGAGGAACTCCTCAGAGCCGCCGAGGCGAAGCATGGCGGGCCGGCGGGCTTTCTGGAGCGTCGGCGCAAGCAGCAGCAGCGTACGCGCAAGAAGGACCTCGACGAGTGGAAGGGTAAGAGAGCGAGCGCGCAGGCGGCCGTCGCACGCCTCGCGCCCCTGTCGTCACGCAACGCCGGTGGAGCGGCGGCGGCCGCGTCGTCGTCCTCGAGCGCCGTCACGTTGGTACCGAGCTCGTCGGGCGGTGGGGGCAAGGCCAAGGCACCCGCCACCTCGACTCCCACAACGGTCGGCGAGGCCGCAGCCAAGAAGAGTGCCTTTGCGGTGCTCATGAAGACAGGCGAATGAGCCGTCACTGAAAGGCAGTGTCTGAAATGCCCTGGAGAGATCTTGCAGTACTCTTGGGTTGAGACGGGGTTGTGTGTGGTGTCGGAGTGTAGTAGGTGAACCCTGTGTGTATTTGCTTCCGTGGTTAGGCCATGCCAATTCAAACCACATCGCACATGCGCTCCGGAATCGTCAACTCTGTATTCGCCGCTTTGCAGCACGTCGTGAGGCGGTGGACCGGCACGCGATGCGCGGGAGGCGCTCACTTACACACACTGTGACTCGGACCCAGTTTGTGGGACACAAGCGACGACGTGCCCGTAGCAGCGCGGCCGCGCAGCTCCGAGCTCGCAGCTCCGAGCTCGCAGCTCGCTGGCAGCAGCACACACCGCCACAGCTTGCTCCTCGGTCAGACTCTCGACTCGGGCACGTCCAGCATAGCCGCTGCCGTCGCACCGCACGCCCCATGGGATCCAAGTCAAGTCAAGTCAAGTCATGGGATCCACGCGCCACCGCGCGCGCCGCGCCCGCTCAGGCCACTCATTGCTGCTTGCACTCTGGGTCGCCCGGCTTGGGCCCACCGGGGGCAGCCGCCGCGCTGCCGCTCGGTTTGGCGGCACCGCCCTTGCCCTTGCCCTTGGCCGGGGGCGGCTCGTCGTCGTCGTCATCGTCGTCGTCCTCATCCTCGTCCTCGTCCTCGTCCTCGTCGTCGTCGTCGTCCTCATCCTCCTCATCATACTCGTCGTCGTCGTCATCGTACTCGTCCTCCGGGTCGACGGCTGCGCCGGTGAACCAGGCGACAGCGCGCGGAATGATCTTATCCTTGATCACGCACCCGAGCTCATAATCTGCCTCGAGGCTGTCATGGAGCTGGTCCATCTGCAGCACAGTACGCGAGCAGCGTAGGACGACGCAACCCACGAGCGTCAGGTGCGCGATGCGTCATGGCGCGGGCACTCAGCAGCTGAGCCAAGCCAGGGTGAAGACTGTGCTCCCTAAAAAGGATTGGCACCGGCGCCATGAGGCAATCAGAGGCAATCAGAGGCAATCAGAAGCAAATAGAGGACTGTGCTCCCTATGTAAGATCGCCGCTGGCGCCACAGAGGTTTCCACCCCGAGGTGGAGCCTCGGCCCCAGCAGCCTGTGATGAGAGGCGGCTTGTGGCGCAGTTGCAAACCTCGATGATCCTTGAAGGTCTCTCACCGAGGGTTCGTCTGCGCAAGGCGGGCCGGCCAGGCGAAGGCCAGGCGCTGTAGCGGGCGCCAGGCGCTGTGCCGGGCGGGCGGCGCTGCAGAAGGCGGCTAGGCGAGGTCAAGGGCAGTTCGGGCGGTGCATGCACGCACCTCCTCCTCATCCATCTCCTCATCCTCTCCGGGCATCGAAGGCGGCTGGAAGAACTGGAAGAACGAGTCAATCGGCTCCTCCTGCTTGACAGTGCGCACCTTGCCCTTCTTCTTCTGCTTCTTCTCGACCAGCTTGACCGTTGGGTTCTTGCCTGGCTTCCAGTCGATCTCGGTGCCGATCGACTTGGTGAGGCACTCGTCCTCGTCATCCGGGTCGAAGAGGTACGTCTTCGTGATCGTCGTGCCCTGGAAGTACTCGTTCGGCGAGAACAGGAAAGCGAGCTGAAAGCCCTTCTTACCCTGTCCTAGCTGGGCCGAGTACTTGATGTCGATCAGGTGCTTGAGGATGGGCTCGTCGTGCTCGTGGATCTCGTCCGCGGTGATCATGTTGTTCTCGAGGCACTTGAGCCAGAAGCCGGGCACGCCGCCGTCCTTGCTCGTCACTGTCTCGTACCGCTGCTTGTACAGCGGTGCCTTTTTCTTCTCGTACTCTTCCTTGAGCTGCTCGAGCTTCTCGAGGAACTCCTTGGACAGCGCGTCCACCGAGTCCTGCAGCTGCTCGAGGCTCTCGACGCGCGTACGCACGTCCGCTGGCAGCTCAGCGATCGTCGCGTCGCGCCGCTCCGCGGACGACATGTTCATCATCGCCAACTTCTTTTGCAGCTCGATCGGAAGCTCAGCCTTGCCGCCGCTGCGGGTCTTCGTCATCTTGCTCGTATCCACCTCGTCCTCGTCGTCGTCCGCGTCACCCATGCCGCCACCCGTCTGCGCGGCGAAGTTGAATTGGAACGAGCCGGTAGCCGGCGCGGATGGCGGCGGCTGTGCCGCTGCATTGAAGGTGAATGGCGACGGCTTGCCGCTGTCGGCGGGCGCCACAGGCGCCGCGGCGCTGAAGGAAAAGGTGCTGCCCTTGCCGTCGGCTCCCGCTGGCGGCGCAAAGCTGAACGCCGGTGCCGCGGGCTTGCTCGGCGCGGGCGAGTCATCACCAATGTGCTTCTTGTACATGTCGACCAGCTGCTCCTTGGTCACGCGCTTGACGACAGAGGTGATGGCGCCGCCGATTTTGTTCTCGTTGACGAAGTCGTCGCCCGCTTTTTCCTGCAGGTACTGGATGAGCATCTTCTTCGAGACATCATCGCTCGCCGCCTGCGCGGCGGTCCAGGGCGCCGCCATTGGCCTCCCTCGCTCGGCTTCGTGGCGACGATCGATGTCGCGTCGACAAAAAAAAATTCGCGCTTTCGTGAGCGCCGAGTCGCGAAATTGTGAGAGGGTGCGTGGGGGAACAAATAAGCCTGACGGTTGCCAACCTTCAGCGAAACTGACGACGAAGATGGTCCGCATCAAGCTGGGCCATCTCGCTGGCGGCGAGTACGAAGTCGAAGATGTCGAGATCCTCTGCAAGGTACGTGGGGTTTGTCGACTGGGTGGCGATGGTGACATTGTGCTGTAGGAGCCACCGCAGCGCGACTTGCGCTGCGGACTTGTTGTGAGCTCCGCCGATGCTGATCAGCAGAGGATCTTTCACGAGTGAGCCAGAGCCCAGCGGCGAGTATGCCTGGACGACCACGCCGCCGGCCGCAGCATTCTGCTGTACAATCGGCACCGGGTCGCCGCATGAGACGCACGCGAGCAATTGGTTCGAGGCTGGCGCTACCGTCGTGTTCTTCAGGCAATCGAGCTCGTCCGATCCAAAGTTGCTCACGGCGATGGATTTGACTCGTTTCGCCTGGTAGAGATCCGAGAGCACCTTCCACTGGCCTCTGATGGCGTCGCAGCCCGACCGAGACGGGTAGTCCAGCATGAGCATCTCGAGAGGCTCGCCCAGCACCTGGAATTGGTTTTCAGCGCCACTACGGGTCTGAGCCACGCAATCATCATAACCTCCGCACGAACCCGTGTTGACCGTTCCCGACACAAATAGCTCCTGGCGCGGAATTCCGCCAGAATCATTCCGAGCGGCAGCGATTGCTTGCGCCTGCGCGGCCTGGCACGAGTTGCCAATCAGCACCGAAGACCACACGAACCTGAAGCCGCTAGAGAGCGCTGCGAGCGTTGCATACTTGCAAGTGTCTGGATCCCAAACGTTGGCCGCAAAGGCGACCTTTGGCATCACGAGGCCATTATTCAGGGTCACGGTCATGGAGTCGGCGGATGCAACCACAGCGAACGTGCTTGAGTGCACCGCCATCAGCCAGGCCGTCTGTGAGAACACCATCCGCGTTGCAGTCGGTCACTCCGAGGTCAGTTTCCTTGAAATTTCTCCTAAATTCAGTCTGTGGCCAACATGTACCCAGACACAGGGCCCAAGGATCCCCTTTCAGAACTTGACTACTGAACTGTTCTATTTTTAGACTCGGCAGAGAGAGGGGCTTCTCGCGTCTCGCTTCGCCTCCTGTCGGGAGGTGGTCGTGCGGTGCGTGCCCTTTTCGGCTGTGGATTCGGTGCAGAGGTCCTGTCCGCGCGCGCGACGGAGCCCTTTGCAAGTTCAAAGGGCGCATCCAAGGAGCTTGGCGGCGCCAGCGCCGGGACGTTCGGAGCAGAAAGCTGTGATGCAGTGGGCGCAAGCCTCATCCCAAGGTGGCCTCGCCCCTTTGTCTTCCTCTGACAGCGGCGCTGGAATATGGCCCCAGACGCCGCATCCCGGATCGGGCAAAAAGGCTCACTCAGAAGCTCATTGCTCAGCCGACGGGCCAAATGATGCTACGCCAGCCCCGCAGGGTTGCTTGGCGGCTGGTCAACTTGCTGCACCGGTTATGGCTGCTGAGGATTTTTTCAGCCTGATCGCCAAGAGGGAACATTTGGCAGTTCTAGCGGCCATCAACAATGGAATGTCACCCGAGATGCAATGTCAGGGAGCTTTGCCGCTGCGAGCGGCTGTCAAGACAGGGGACGTGAGCACGTTTGCCATTCTGCTGCTTGCGGGCGCTGACATCCACAGGCGATCCATGGAGCCTGGCGAGGCTGGGCTGCTCATGCGGAGCGCGTACGAGGAAATGCACCGCGTCCTGCCCGTGCCCAAGCACATCCCACAGCACTATCCCGATGAGTACAAGCAACCCTTGCAGCTCATGGCGGAGTTCATGCACGACCGACCGAGCGCGCGCCGGTACCTGTGGGAGCATTTTGGGAACGTGCAGATCCGAGGTGAGGGCGTGCGCCCAGATTGGCAGCCGCGCTTCTCCACCCGGGTACGCGTGATTGACTCGGCGCGCGAACCGCTCGGTGAGGGACGCGATGGAAGCCCCTCAGGCGAGCGCGGGTCCCGTTACGTTACTTCTTAGTATGACAGTGGTGCACCCAGCACTTTGAACCTGGTCCCTCTTGCGTCTCGGGGTGGAAGAGTACCAGACGCGCCTTAGGATTAGCCCTCATCAAATAAGTTGGATTGTTCGTGGTATCTGGCACGGACCGAGTAGCCACGGCGACCGAGCCGCGCCGGCCGCCGCGGACCTTCACCGCCATACGACACCTACACGACAAAACACGACACTATCCGATCCCCGCGGGAGCCCCGCCCGTTTCGCCTAGTATCTGACCGGCTTCACCGCTTGCGGCACGAGCATGCGACGCGGCGCGCGCTCCGTGCGCGCCTCATTGCTTTCACACCAAATCGAGCCGCCGCACTGGCGAACGACTGTACACTTCGCTCGTCTTTCGAGCCGCAGCACCAACCGTCGGCTCGCCCCCATATCCTCGTTCGGCAGCGTCGCCGCCGACACTAGCCTCGTTTGCAGGCGTGCCACCTGTGCCAAGCAGTCCTCGTGCGAAGAGCTCGTCGTTGATGGCCTCAATATCAGCCCATGGCGCGGCGCGGTTGACCGTCTCAGGGTACGAGGAGAGGGATAAGATCAGGGCGCCGAGCGCAAAGGGCACTGAGCTGGCCAGCATGAACCATTCTTCGAGCGAGGGCGCGAGCGTGACTGAGACCAACTCGAAGAGCACGCCCGCAATCATGAACCACGCAAAGCCCCAAGCTCCAGCCATCTGATCGTTTGCGAGATGCTTGGAGATATCGAGGCAGCTGAAGCACGCTCGTAAGCACGCGGATTTCTCTATCGCACGCCGGATGTAGCACGTGCCGAGTCCGCCGTTTTCGCAGAGCGCGTCGGGCGTCGAGCCGTACCAAAGCAGGATCATGGAAGGCACGAAATAGAAGTTGAGCAAAAGGTAGATCCACGCGTCGCTGTCCCATGGGCGCGCCACGACGCCGGCGACCGAGCCAAAGGCAAAGAGGACCCCACCGACCAAGAAGAGCCAGCTGCCGAAGAGCATGGGCGAGTCCGAAAAGTAGCGCGTGAGTGGCGAGAGCTGATAGCGCCGGGTCGTGTCGGCGACGTCGGCAGAGGTGGTGGAGATCATTCGAAGCACGGCTTCGGGATAGGCCGCTTCCATCAACGGTACAGAGCCGGCAAGCCAGATAAGGGACGAGAGGACGTATAGGGCCACCTCGATATGAGTAGCACATGCCGCCGCCGTCAGGTGCGCGGCGGACTCGTGGGTTGTTTCGTTGGTCAGGGCGTTCAACGCGATTCTGGCGTCGATCCAGCTCAACCAGACCCAGAGTGCTGCGCCGATCAAGAGCAGCCAGGAGCCCACCTGCAGATGCGTGCCTACGTGGCGCAGCAGCAGCCGATAGCACCGTGAGCGTCGGCTCACGCGCTCCCGGCGCTCCTCGGTAGCTTTGGCCTCGGCATCCGCGAGCTTCGCCGCGGCCAAGGTGGCCGTCTCGGCGGAGACCTTGTTGGCGGCGCCCATGGAAGCTAGCAGGGCTCTCAGCACCTCCTCTCCTCTGACAAGGAGCACTTCGAGGGCCTCAGCCGCTGCGAAGCTGCCCGACAGGCGCACATGGCCCAGGGCTAGGGCCGTTGCCCACGCGCTAGCCTCGGCCACGAGCAGCTTGGAGAGCACCGACTCGCTCTTGACGACCAGCGTGGCGGCGCAATCGGTCAGCTGGTCGGCGGCAGGCGCACGACTGGCGTCAGTTAGGGAGCCGTCGCTGCAGGATAGCACGAGCCAATCACCATCTGCACACCGCAGACCGATGCTCCCGTCCAGCTCGAGTCCTGGCAAGTGCAAGCCGGCGATCGAACGAAGAGCGTTAAAGATTGACTCCGACAAAGGAGTGTCCGGCAAGTGAATTGCGTGAAGCACAGGCAGCGGCAAAGTTGAGTAATCGATCCCATTTCCCCCCTGCTCCACCCTGCACGTGGTGCACCATGGGCGAAAGAAATGGGCTCCACAAACCGATTTTCCACATCGACGACAGTGGTGCCGGCCGCCCAGGAGGAAGGTCTTCTGACAAATCTCGCATCGCAGCTGACGGTGTCTTGGCGACTTCATCCCGTTAGCTTCTCCAGAAGCCTTCTTACCGCTCATGATGGTACTCTTGACGATCATTCCTCGTCTACTCGAGTGGCTGCTTGCGTGATGGGCCGAAAGGCAAAGGCCCAAATCCACAATCGAGAATGCGCGTTGTCTCGCAGGGCCCGCGGGTGATGATGAACGCTCCCTTCGGAAGTTCCGGTTTCGTTGAACAATGTTTCGTTTGGGGTTTGCGAAGTTGCGCGAACGGAAAACACTCGGCGCTCGTGCAACTTCACACGAGCCGCTGTGCGGCATGCACGCACTTTAGTTGCCGAACATAGAAAGCGCACAAACTTTCCATGTCGGGCCCCTCCACTCTCGTCTGCGTCCTCGAGTCAGGCGACTGGGTTTGGCCGTCGAGTAACGCCACTAACATCACCCGCTGCTGTCACGCTTGCGTGCACACACTCTCGTGCGCTGTTTTTGAATTGGGCGATGAGTCTTGCCGCCTGCTTGGTGTGGACAGTATCCGCAACCGCACAGCATCATTCACACGAGGCCTGGTGCTCCGCGTGACGTACAGGAGCAGAGCAGAGGCGCACCAACCGGTGCGGGCACGCCGTCGACTACGTTCGAGCGTGCACTCCCGCCAGAAGCGGCGGCGCTCTTCGTCGGCCTTGTCGCCGCTGCCTTCTGTGTGCCACGAGCGGCTTTCGTATCTGAACTTGACAATGGCCGAGAGGTGCGGCTCCGAGCATCGCGAGCGATTCGTGATCAACGAGTGTGGCAGCAGCGGGTCGAGCGATGCGCTTGCGGCCGCGCAGGCTAATGAGCTCTACCTGCGCAGGGAGTGCGGTGCGACGTGCGTCTTCGACCCCGCGATGCCCATGACGGCGGGCTGGGAGTACCAGACAGCGGCGCAGTGCTACGATCGCTGGCAGCAGCCTGCGGCGGCGCCGGCGCCGCACCGCTGCCTCAAGGCACTCATCGATGATCCGGCGGAGCTCAGTCGCGTGCTCGGACGCGTCTCTCGCACGTGCCCCGAGGGATCGTGCGAGCCGCCTCGGCCCGAGAGCAAGGCAGCGCTACACTCCTCAGGCTGTGAAGGGCGCGCTGCGGCGCTTCGGAACGTGAGTCGGGTGTGTGCGTCCTCTTCGAGCAGCGGACCGCCCATCGTCTCCATCGACGTCGCGCGTGCGCAGGTCAACCGTCTGTGGGAATCTTGCCGCTCGCCCTGCCTGTACTCTGCAGTGTCGCCGGGCGCAACGGGCTGGAGCTACGATCGCAGCATGGGGTGCTTTCGCCCGTTTGCGCGGCTGGCACGCCCTGAGGAGGCCGCGCACGACGGGTTGCCCTATGCGCCGCCGGCCGTCGCCGAGGCAGCTCCCGCGCAGCAGCCTCCTTGCCTCTCAACACGCCACAGCACCGCCGTCCGCAAGGCGGCCCGAACAGCCGCGTCCCTGTGTGCCGAATGCGGTGAGCCGCAGCGACGAGAAGTGTGGTGCCACGCGCTCGTACGCCGGCGGCTCGCGGCCGTGCACCGTGCGGTCGGACCTCATGCGGCGCGGGTGTGGGATTTCGATCGCGTCCAGGCGGCGTTTGCCGCGCGCGGCTATTGCCGAATGCCGTGCCTCCAGCGCAGCATCGACAGCGCTCCCAATGCTCACGTCGCCCGTGGTGGCGAGCGCAAAGGCAGCGGCGGCGGCGGCGGCGGCGGCGGCGGCGGCGACGGCGGCGGCGGCGGCAGCAGCGGCAGCAGCGGCCGCAGCGGCAGCAGCGGCAGCGGCAGCGGCAGCGGCAGCGGCAGTCCAGATGTGGGCCCCGATGGCGCGGACGGCGCTCGCGTTGAGAGAGGCTCTGACGCGACCTCGGACGCGCTGCCGTGGGCGCTCAACGGCCGCTGGACTTCAATTGAGCCGGTCTGGCTTGGTGCGATGCAGCTCGACTTGGACTCATCGGCAGCCACGCGAGCTGCAGTCCTGCGCGAGTGGGTAGCGTTTAGCCGTCGGCGGCTCGACCTCGGTGCGGCGCGCGCGTCGTCGTGTGCGGGCCGGGTCCTGCAACCTCGCTCGGCGCGCACGCAGACCTTCCTCGAGGTGAGCGAGGCGCGCGAGCAGATGCACAAGAACAAGTTTGTGGTCTCGGACGCGCTGTACATTGCACACGTGCTCGGGAGGGCGCTCGTAGAGCCGATGGTGTCCAACTCACGCCTTGGAGAGGAGCGACCCGAGCAGACGGTCCAGATTCGCGCCTCGTCGCGAATCGAAGACTTGCGAAGACCCGAGCAGACGGTCCAGATTCGCGCCTCGTCGCGAATCGAAGACTTGCGAAGACTTGCGGACGCGGACGCCACCAACGGTGCCGACGCTTCGAGGGACGGCAGCGGCGAGGCCGACGGCGGCGAGGGCGAGGGCGGCGGCGACGGCAGCAACGCCAAGCGTTCAGGCGAGGAGGCGTCGGAGGAGGAGGCGGAGGAGGCGGCTGCACAGGCACGTTGATTGCTACTGATGACCTGCCTTGCATGCAAGTGCTCACCACAGCGCGTTCGGCTCTCGAGGCGGCTGCACAGGCGGGGGCCGCACGCGCCGCGAGCGCCACCAAGCAAGCGATCGCGGACGCGGACGCGGATGGCGCTCGCCGCTTCAGTAGGCTGATGCTTCGTCACTATTGGGACCTCGAGCCGTTGTGCGAGCGCTTCGATCTGGTGCCGCGCTCGATTCATCACAAGTACAAGCGGGGCGGGCACGTGGTGATTTCGCCGCGGGAGGCCAACCGCGGCATCGGGCTATGGCGACTGCACACTCGCCAGGCGGTGTTGCGAGCCTTCCGCCCCGTGCTGAGCAGCAAGACGATTGAGATTCGAGGCATGTGGCGCTCAGTCACGAACGCCGAGGCGCTGCGCATAGGGCATGCTCTGCCTTATCAGGGAGTGAGCCTGCGCCCCTCGACGTGGGAGCTCAACCCTGGCTATGAGCTCATCGCCGTGCAGCTCATCGCCGGCCTGATGGACCCGAGCGCTGGCGGCCGCTTCCTCGCCGTCCAATGGCGCTCTGAAGATTGGCACAAGCAGCTCCAAAAACGGGGCGAGGACCACACGAAGCCCGAGGCGCTGCATGCGTGTGCACGCTGGGCCGTGAGCCACATCAGTGACGAGATGCGCAAGCACGGCCTTGGTGAGGCGTATCTCGCAACTGATCTGCGCGGCGGTGCCTCGGGCACGTATGCCGTCGGAGTCGCGCAGGCGGAGGCGCTGCAGATACTCTACAAGGCGGTGCCGCGCATGAACAACCCTCGAATGCGCGCCTTCATTGATGCCATCCCGGACGCGGGCGTTCGCGCCAACGTGGAGACAGCCATCTGCCTCAAGGCCACCGTGCTGCTCGCGACGACTGGCCAGTGCAAGGACTGCGAGCATGCGCGCCGCTGTGCCAAGATGTCCTCCGCGTTTGGCCACTACATCGTCGAGCGGCGCCAGGCATTCATGCGGCCGACGAGTCCACTCTTCTGATCCCCCAGGTGCGGCATTTCGAAATAAGCGCGCGTGCACCCTAGAAGCTGGTGACCCGGTGACATGGAGCCTATACGCGTGTCTTACCAGTCACGCGCGATACATCCTACATACTTGACTTGTCTTGAATTGACCTGTTGCTGCGCGGGGGGGCGACGAAACTGACTTTCATCACATGTCATCAGCAACGCGTGAATGACCGTGGTGCTCCTGTGACGGCATCGACCGAAGCGCTCGCAAGCCGCGGTAGGGTACCACTTTTCTTACACCCTGGAGACAACACACGCCGGTTGACGCGCATCCGAATGGAGAGCATTCCCCCGACCGACGAGGACCTCAAGAAGCTGGCGGCCGAGGCGGCGGACCGACGGCTCAAGGGGCTCACCGACGAGGCTGAGCGCGGCGCGCGTGACATCCACGTCGCCGACCACATGCCTATCAAGCGCTTCTTCTACGCAGCAAAGACCATCTTGCAGCAAGCACGCACGCTGGCGGGCGAGCAGGACCTCGAGCGCGCGTACGTGCTGCTGATCCGCTTCTCAACCCTCTTTGTCGAGGTGCTTCCTACGCACGCTGGCTTCAAGACCGCAGAGGTCGCTGATGACCGGAAGGCACTGATCAAAGAGGTCTCGAAAGTGCTTGAGGAAGCGACTCTCGTGAAGAGCGTGCTCCGATCGCGCTACCTCGTCGACGACGAGGCGCGCATCCGAGCCGAAGTGGAGTTGCAGCAGCAGGCTGCGGCCGAGGCCAAGGCTGCGGCCGAGGCCCAGGCTGCCGCAAAGGCCGCGGCCGAAGCGGCGGCTGCGAATGCGGCGCGGGCAGCGGCGGCAGCGGCGGAGGCGAGGAGAGTCGCCGAGGCAGAGGCAAAGGCCAAGGCCAAGGCGGCGGCGGAGGCGGCGGAGGTGGCGGCCGCACTCGCGGCCGTCGAAGAGTTCGAGAAACGCGAGCACTCGGCGAGTCGAGCCAACGCTCTGTTGGCACAAGCTAGGGCCGCCGAGGCCAAGGCAGCCGAGGCGGCGGCAGCCGAGAAGGCGGCGGCCGAGGTGGCGGGCACCAGGGCGGCGGCCTTGGCCTCGTGGTCCGAGCCAGCGTGGGCGGCGCCAGTTTGCGGCGCCTGCGCGGACGGGTCTGACACGCACCTCAGCCTACCCCCGCCGGCATACCCGCCGGCATACCCGCCGGCCTACCCTGAAGATCGTTCGGCAGCTAGCGGCAGCGGCGGCGGCAACGTCGGAGGAGGAGGAGGAGGAGGAGGCGCCAGCGCTCGTGATGGGGCTCTGTCCATGGAAGCCGCAGCCGCAGCCGCGGCGGAGGCCTACGCGCCGCGGTGGGCGGCAGCGCCGCCGGTGATACCGCCATCGCAGCCGGTGGCAGCAGCAGCCCTCGCGCAGCCGCTGTCAGTGTCGCCGCTGACTCCGCCGAGCGCGCCCCTCGGCCAGTTCGACGTGCCATCGCCCGCATACCGGGTGCCGACCTTCCCTCCGCCCGCGACCGCGGTGGCAAGCGCCGTGGCAAGCACGCCCGCCGCCGCCGCCACCGACGCACGCAGCGCGCCGCGGCCCACTGCCGCCACCAACGACGGTTTGGGACCCCTTCCAAAAGACCTCGTCAGCCTCAGCCTGCAGCCCAAGGTGCCCTGCGCCTACAGTGGCGGCAGCTACATTGGCGGCTCTGCCCAGTCGTTCGCGGTACCGTCGCAAACGGTACAGCAGAGCACAAGCATGGTGCCCCCCGTCACACGCCCGTCCGCGCCCCTAGCGCCGGGCGCCGTCCCGGGCACCACCCTGCTCGCGGGCGGCGCCTCTCCATTCAGTGGTTGTGGCAGCTGCGCACCGCCGCCCTTTTCCTGGGATCCAACGAGGACAACCACGCCGCCGGGTCACGTCGGTGCCCAACTCGGCGCCACCGGCCGCGCGCACGGCAACCCTACCGGTATCGGCTCTAACCTCCGGCCGCTGCTGATCCCCGAGGCACTCATCAGCACCTTCGAGCGGCTCGCCGCATCCAACACGGCACGGAACATCGAGACTTGCGGGATCCTGGTAGGCACGGTCGTGAACGGCGAGCTGCGTACCGACCGACTCCTGTTGCCCTCCCAGACGGGTACGAGTGACACGTGCACCACCACGGACGAGAATGAGATCTGGGACTATTGCTCCGGACAGGGCGCGTGTACCTTCGGATGGATCCACACACACCCGACGCAGACGTGCTTTCTCTCGTCGATGGACTTGCATACGCACTGCGGCTACCAGAGCATGCTCGATGAGGCCGTCGCCATCGTCCTTTCACCCTCACGCACGCCCCGACACGGCGTCTTTCGACTTTCGCATCCGGACCCGCCCGGCCTGCGTGAGCTTCAGCGCTGCCGGAAGCACGGCTTCCATCCAGACCACCAGCGTAACGGGCAGGACGCGGGCAACGGCGTGTACGAGCACTCGACACACATCCGATGGACCCAGACCCCTATCCAAGTGGTCGACCTACGCAAGCCCAAGTGACGCGCACGCTGCTGCACCTTGGAGCCTGCGTGGCTGCATGCTGCACAGCCTGCGCACACACTCATCCCGCGCTGCGTACGACACAGCTCATGCCGCAGTGCAGTGCCGCAGTGGGTGTGCGGGGATGTGGGCTCTATGCAGCGCTGCCGCGATGTTTAGAATTCATGACGGCTACCCTCGGCCGGGTGATCTGCCCCCCTTTTGTCCGGTCTCACCTCTGTCCACTGCCTCACACCGAGCGCGGTGGCACGTGTGCTGCGCGCGGGTGCGCTTATGAACGTTTTTGCACTGTGAACTAGCGATTTTTGCGGGACGACGGTCGTGGCGGCGGCGGGACTTGCGATCTTGATTTCTTGTAACATTTGAGAACTCATCATTTGTGTTTAACAACGTTAACAACCGAACACTAACCATTTAACAACATTAGCGCTTGAAAAAAACACTAAGCCAACGTTAGGAGTCAACATTAACCGGTTCGGCGACGCGGCGGGGGCCGCGGGGGCGGGGGGCCGCGCGCGTCTAACGCAAGTTTGAAGTTAACAACTCGCTCGACCTCGACCTCGAGCACGTGGCTTCTGCTGAATGTTTTGAGTTTGATCGTTCGATCCTGGCTGACTATCACTCCCAGACCGCTGACCAGTCTTCCCCACGTCCTCGAAGTCCTCGTTCGCGTCCCCCGCGACTTCCTAAAGCTAAACGGGGAGGCTTCGGCCCCCTTACAGCTTTCCTTGGCGCGGCGCCGAAGGAGAAGGCTGCAATCGCACATGACAGCGATGCGGGTATGATGCGCCGATCGCTCAGCCCGACATACATCCGGGGAAGCACCCCAGGGACGACTTCGCGCTGACCGCGCAGGGTGGCCGAAAGCATGATTCGAGCGGCTCTCTCCGCGCTAAGCACCACCCCTCCAACGGAGCGCACGCCCGGCAGCGAGAACACGGCGGATTTCTCCAGCCCTGACTTGGATGCAAACTCGCTGTCGACCGCGCCCGGCATCCCGCACGTCACGCTTACGCCCGAACGGCGCAGCTCTGCGCCAGCGCCGGCCGCCAACGAGCGAAGAAATGCTTTACTCGCAGCGTAGCACGCAACGCCCGGCACGCCTGGAGCGGCGCCTGCACTCGAAGCCACGAGCAAGACGCGCCCATGGCCACGTGCGGCAAACGACGCACCTACACGCTGCAAAAGTGCAACGTTGGCGCCCACGTTGAGCGCAAGCATTCGCTGAAGCTCGGGAGCGGACTGCTGGCACATGGCTGCAGGAATCGGGCAGACGCCTGCGTTGAGGATGAGGAGATCGAGTTTCTCGAAATCGGCAGCGGATCGAACTGCGTCGACGCCCACCACGGACGACAGATCAGCTGGCACGATCCTGGTGCGAGTGCCGTGGGTCGCTTCCAGTTCCGCAGCAAGGGTAACAAGTTGTGGAAATCGTCTTGCAACCAGAATGACATCGTACCCTGCAGATGCCGCCTCTCGAGCCAGAGCTGCCCCGATTCCAGAGGACGCGCCGGTCACCAGCGCCCACGGTCGGTCGGTAGCGAAGTCAGAGATGGCCATCAGCCCGCCTGCCAGCAGCAACCACATCTATGAATATTTCCGGGGGAGGCGGCGTTTTGGGCGTGGTGGATCCCACAGGGTCGGCCTGGCCTCGGCCTGGCCTCGCCTGCTGTACGCGCGCTGAAGGCCGCTGCGGAGCGATATTTTCGTCTACGTGGACGCACACGAAGCGCACACGGCTGAAGCGCAGCAGCGTGCGGCCGCCGAAGAAGAATTGGCGAAGAGCGCTCTCCGGCAGGCGGAGATCAAGCGGCGCATCGCGGAAGCCGAATTGAAGCTGAAGGACCGCGAGCAGGCTCGCAAGGGCAAACGCGGCCGCATGACGGTGCACGAGCAAACCATCGAGAACAATCTCCACGCACTGCTCGTCCGGCTGCGAAGAGGGTACCTCCCGGGCGAGGTCATGAGCACTCCGAGCGCACCGACCGCGCAGGTGCTTGCGAGCGCGCAGCAGAACCTACAACATCACGCTGCAGGCGGAGCAGCGCCATGCGTAAGGAGAACATCGATCACTTCTTCAAGTACGGTACGTTCCCGTACTGCGAGTGGTTTGAAGGCAGCAATAAGGCGGCGGGCAAGCTGCCGGTCGCCACGACACTGTCGTTACTCGACACCGTCGTCGTCACGCGACGGCGGCGTCGAGTGACTTCTTTTGCGTTCCCATCGGGGGGCGCGCCAACGGGGCGCGTCTGCCGACATCACTTACAATGCCGCTAAGCCCGAAGCCGCCGCCATGCCCACCGTCACCGCCACCATCACCACCACCATCGCCACCGCCACACCCTCGCTGCCACCCTCGCCGCCGCCCTCGCCGCCACCCAGGCCGCCGCCGTCGTCGACGCCGCCGTCACCGCCGCCGCCCTCGCCGCCGCCCAGTCCACCGCCGTTCTCGCCAACACCGTCGGCACCGCCACCCTCGCCGCCGCCTAGGCCGCCGCCGTCGTCGATGCCGCCGTCGTCGCCGCCGCCCTCGCAGCCGCCGCCCCCGCCGCCGCCGCCCTCGCCGCCGCCGCCCTCACCACCTCCGCCCTCGCCGCCGTCGCCGTCGCCCTCGCCGCCGCCCAGTCCACCGCCGCCCTCGCCAACACCGTCGGCACCGCCACCCTCGCCGCCGCCCAGGCCGCCGACGTCGTCGTCGCTGCCGCCCTCGCGTCGCCGACCTCGCCGCCACCGCCCTGCCCTCGCCGCCGCCGACCTCCCCCCCGCCCCCCCT
>Ga0210246_101666_pt1 | contig 16348 bp, 11 predicted proteins | sample ChrtobMetaP3_8mM_FD_155469 | JGI IMG/M metagenome (GOLD analysis project Ga0210246, IMG submission 155469) | Chrysochromulina tobin associated microbial communities from unialgal haptophyte culture, Seattle, Washington, United States - P3_8mM | ecosystem: Host-associated > Algae > Haptophytes >...
CTTGCCGCTGATGGCCGCTGATGGCCGCTGATGGCCGCTGATGGCCGCTGATGGCCGCTGATGGCCGCTGATGGCCGCTGATGGCCGCTGATGGCCGCTGATTGTCTCTTCTGCTCGATTGGGCAGTTGTACTCGGTCACCCCGGCGCCCGCGCCCGGTCGCGAGGCGCTGCGCATCGTCACGTTCAACGGCGCGGCGGACCAGGTCATCGGGGCGGGCCTCGCGCTGCGCTCGTACGCACGCCTGCTCGAGCTCGGGTTTCGTCAGGTGAGTGCCACTGATGACCTTTGATGAGCCCTGATGACCCCTGATGACGCTCAGTGAGCTCGGGTTTCGTCAGATGCGCATGCACGTGCAGCCGTTACTCGACCACCGCGGATCGACAGCCGAGGAGGCGAAGCTGCTCGCCACGAGCCTCTTCGACGACTGGAAGGTCGCCGAGCCACTGCCGGCCGTGAGCGGCGCAGGCAAGGGCGGCAAGGGTAGCAGGCGGCGCAGCGGCGGCGGCGGCGGCGGCGGCGGCGGCGGCGGCGGCGGCGGCGGCGGCCGTGAGGCTGCGGGTGCATACTCAGCGAGGCGCGTGGCCAGCGAGGTCAGGGCGCAGACCCCGCGTGGTGAGGGCGGCGCCGCTGAGACCAGGGAGGCGCCGCCAAAAGCGGGACCAGGCGCCGGTAAGGCGCCGCCCAAAGCGCCACCGGTGCCGTCCGAGACTACTAAGCCGCCGCCGCCCAAAGCGCCACCGAAGCCGCCTGAGGCGCTGCTGCTGCCACAGGAGACCATCGCAAAGGAAGAGGTAGGCGGCGCTCTGTCATCGATGCCTACGCCGCGAGCCAAGTGTGCCGAGTGTGGCCGCCAGTTTGGCAGTGAGCAAGGCCTCGCTCGCCACCGGCGCGAATCGACCAAGTGCTCGGCGAATCGACCAAGTACTGAGTGACAAATTCTTGATTGCCGATCACTTGCAGAGAGTTTGAGAGTAGTAACATAAATGAGTATCTCTGGAGTTGTTTTCGACCCGCACGCACGGTGGACAGCCACAAGCGTGCATACTTGTTGTGTACAATTGCGCGCGAGCGCACGAGCACGACTCGGCCTCCTCTCCTTACAGTGCGGCTTTACGCCGCGGCTCGGCGGGGCGATTTCTTTTCGAACGGAAGCTGCTACGGCTGTGCCTCGAGCCAGGTTACCGTATGCGGACCTCAATTGACAGCGGGCGGGTCGCTCGCTGAGCTGCCACCAGATTTACCACTGCTCGATGTAGTGGCTGACGCACCGCTCGATGAGTCATGCGGTGTTCCATCATGATCACTGTCAGTCTTTAGCTTCTTCCCAGGTGGCGGCGGCGTGTTCATCTGCGCTACGGCAGCTCTTGCTCGTGGATCGATCGGGCCAAAGGTCAAATAGAGCTGCATTGTATCAGTTCCTTCACACTGGAGCTCCAAGCAAGTTCTAGATGCACGTCGCATGAATCGCATCTTGTCAATTTGGCTGGCGAGCGCCAGCACTTGCGTGCGTTGCGTAGAGCTATAGCCAGATAGTGGAAGCTCCTCGTACGTACGGCCCTTCAGCATGTAAGACATCACAAAAAGTGCGTCCGTAGGCAGCAGTCCAGTCGTAAAAGAGAGAACGAAGGCATCGGGCGGCGCGTGCAGGGCCATTAGGTGTTGCGTGAAGGCGTGCCTGACGCGCTTGTCGTGCGCGTACAATGTATGCGCTCGGGTTTTCCCTAAAGGACGGGTGACCGACACAACGCGTATTTAATCACAGGGCCCGTTTTCATTTAAACTTTTTTCCAATTCACACCTGGGAGACTGAGAACGCTCGCGGCCGGGCAAGCTCGATCACATGCGCTCGTTCATGCCGTCCGGCCGCGTGCAGCTCGCGCACGTGCAGGAAGCTGCGGAGCGGCTCAAAGCTGTTGGAGCGCTGCCGACGCCAATCTTGCGATCCAGCATTATAGACAAGTCTGTGGGCTGCGTGTGCCACTTCAAAGGTGAGCACTTGCAGCGCACCGGCTCGTTCAAGTATCGAGGCGCTACGAACGCGGTGGGTGCGCTCGATGCAAAAACAGCTGCAAACGGCGTCGTCGCTCACTCGTCTGGCAACCACGGCGCGGCAGTCGCGGCTGCGGCTCAAGCTCGCGGCATACCTTGCTGCATTGTTGTGCCACACACGACACCGGCTGCGAAGATTGAGAACATTGAGCGCTACAGCGCGCGAGTGGTGCTTTGCGAGCCGACGCAAACAGCTCGCACCGAGGCATCTGCGGCCCAGGTCAAGGCCATGGGCGCGACCTTCGTGCACCCGTACGACGATGCGCTGGTGCTGGCAGGGCAAGGTACCATCGGCTTAGAGCTGCATGAGCAGCTGGGGCGCCACGAGCTGGACGCGGTGCTCGTGCCTGTCTCAGGCGGAGGGCTCATCGGCGGCATCGCGGTTGCCATCAAGGCGCTGCGCCCGTCCGTGCGCGTCATCGCTGTCGAACCGCAAGGTAAGGAGCTGCGGCTCTGCTTTGCCCAAAGGCAGCGAGTGCTTGATGCGGCGACGGCGAATGCACCCATCGATACGATCGCTGACGCCATCCGCACCAAGGCTTTCGGACCCATTCCCTGGGCGAGTGCGAGCGACCTCCTGGACCCGACGGTGCTCTCCGTGAGCAACGCGCAGATAGGCGAGGCGATGCGCGTGGCGTTCGTCGAGATGAAGCAAGTCGTGGAGCCCGCAGGAGCGCTCACTCTGGCGGCGCTGCTCGCGCCCGAGTTTGGCGCACTCCGCGCACAAGGCCTCAAGCACGTGGCCGCGGTCGTTTGTGGCGGCAACGTTGATTTGGAGCTGCTCATGCGTCACGTGGCACCGCGTTCATAGCTTATAGCCGATCCGCGTTTGCGTATCGATATGGAAACGAATCAACCAGGAAGGCTCCTCCAAGTCACGGATCAGGGATTTTTCAGGGATTTGATTTTGATTTGATTCGTATCGCCTTGTACCGGTCGCGGGTGCGGTGTACGCCCGCGCGTGCACTCGAGACGAGCGCACGTCGGGGGTATGGGTCGGTATGACTGACGAGGCCCCGCGCCCCCCTCGTACGAAATATTATAAGCCGCATTCTATCCGATCCGTACTGGGGTATTCACGCCGATCACGCTGAGTGATACACGAGCGCATTACGGTGTAGTACCGTACATATGTTCGCTTATCGTACTGTTGTGCGGATACAGCTGTACGTCACTCAGAGTCTCTGCGACGCGGTGCTCGCCTCGCACCGTCGAATCTGGCATCTCGTCACTGGTGCTTTTGCGACCTGTCTGGCGGCACAGCGTCAGCTGCTGCATCCTTTCTCGTCGTTCGCAGTACATCCATGGCACGCAAACAGCTTGCAACGCCCAACGCCCACAACAGCTCGTGGACGCTGCACACGTCCACCGGCAGGCACTTCGGCATCGGCATGCACACCATGAACGTTGCACGAACGCTGTGACATGAAAGGCTTGGCTGAATGACAGGTAGTGAACTTATCCGACGTCCAGCCGTTCAGACAGCATCGTGCGGTGGCGCGCAGGAACGGCCAAGTGCTCATCGACGGCGTCACCGTCACCTGTTGTGGCCCGTACACGTGCAGATGCTCGTCCGCTGGCGCCTTGCGCAGAAGCCACTGCGAGTTCTTCAGAAGGATTCGCGCCTCGCTAGCCGACTGGCCGTTGACGACGGCGACACGCATGCGTTTGAGCGGCACACCATCCCAGTGTGCCGCATAGCGGCTGGGTAAGTCGACCTCGTCCGCCGAAAGGGTCTGTGTGAACTCAATCACGCTCTGCTGCACAGAAGGCCAGAACCGATCGAAGTCGTCGCCCACGAGGAAGCCTCCCGGTCCGAGCAGTTGCCAAGCCAATTGGATTTCTTGCAAGGTCTCTGGGTAGTCATGGGCCGCGTCTAGATAGATAAGGTGTGGTGGCGGGATCGCCTGCGAGTGCAGCAATGTGAGGAGGTACCGCAGCCCAACCGCAGAGGGCACCCGCAACGGAAGCACACGATCCGAGGCATTCTTGTCCACTATGTTGGCCATGAATTGCTCAAACAGCCGTGGGCTGCCATCCGAGGAGCGAGGACCGAGCCATTTGTCCTTCCACTGCCACATGCCGACATCGCCCAGCCATGAGTCCATCGTGACCACGGTTGCAGAGGCTAAGGCAGCGGCACGTGTCGCCTTCACCCAGGTCACAGCACTGTTGCCGATGAAGGAGCCAATCTCGAGGATCCAGCAGCCCTCACTTGCGAGGCGCATCAACATGAGGGCGAGGTCCCTGTGCTGCATCGAGAAGGCACTCTTTTTATACCAGTGCTCTGGCCTCACGCCTCGCCATGAGGAGTTATCGGCGAAAGGGTGTCGGCCAAGTGGTCCCAAGATGGCTTCAGCAAGGTCGCTGTATGTTATCGGCTTAGAGTGATTCGTTCTCAGTACCTCCGAGTGGCGGTGCGGGTTCGACCTGCCTAGTTGCGCAAGCATTTTGCGCGGTTGTCGTGAGAGTCGACCTTCGTCCACTGCCGCGAGAGGGCTGTGGGGAAAAAGCGAAAAACCTTGCGTTGGAATTATGCACGCCTCGCGTCTCACCGTATCGCCACCATCATAGAGCTGGCCTTCGCTCTGCTCTGGTGGACTGGCGCACAAGAGCGCGCAGAATGGCAAGCGATGGTGGCAGCGACCCGGCCGAGGACGAGTCGAAGCTCTTCGCGGCCACAGAGAGTCTCGTCCGAGGAGCAGGTGCAGTACCACGATGTGTGTCCCGGCTCCCCCTGTGTTTTGTATCGGGGGGGAGGTTCACTCCTTTCACAGTACTTTCACAGTGCTGTAAAAGACAACTCGTCCTCGTGATGGGTTTCGGGCGTGGATTCGGCCGCTGCCCGGGAGATGCGCCGGGCGAACTGCCACAGAAGTACAAGATGGCGATCACTTTCGTCACGATGAGCATCACCACGATCATCGGCTTTCGGTACCAGCAGCATCTAATCCGACAGCGGTTCAGCGACGAGGACCTGGAAATGTACATTAAGGTGAGGCAGATCCGAGAGCGCGAGCTCGAGGCCATAGCAGCGATGGAGCGAGCAGATACACGACCTTCGAGGTGATCGAAGGCACTCCCGATGGAGCAGGGTCGATCACAGAGAGCCTTCGCGCCCTCTCGCGACGCATGGCTCCCTCACGTGCGTTCTTCACGCGACATGTGCAGTTACTTTGGAGATTGAAGAGCGTGAATTCTTGAATTCTTCTTATTTTTAAGAGCGACTATTCGGCCTCTGCACTCACCGTTTGCTTCGTGCCCCTGCGCGAGCGAGCAGCGAAGCCGTGAGCAGCACCGCGCCAGCCGCCAGTGTCGACAGCCACCAACGACGCACAAACGGGCCGCCAAGGCGCCAGGCGTTCGTATGGACACCTTCATCATGGCCGGCCACGATCGCGCCCAGTTGCGCCCGCACGCGCGCCTCGTACTTGCCACGCCCCTGGTTGCGCACCTGCCGCCGCATAGCCCTCGTGCTAGCGCCGTACGCGCCAGGCAAGGGCACTGGCGGACTGCCGGCTCCGTGTCCGTCGTGGCCGCCCTCCGCCTGCGCGGTGGTGCCGCCCGTGAGCTTGTCGAGGCGGCGCGCGAGCCGCCGGCGCGCACTCGAGCTCTTTTTGAGCAGCTCGGGGTGCAGCAAGCTTTGCGCCGCCGCGACCGCCCTCTTGTCATCCCCAATGAGATGCGCGTCATCGGGGCGTAACACAGCCCGCTCGAAAATGGCCGACGGTGTGCGCGTCTCGACCGTCTCAGCTGCGGGCACGGGCGGCACTGCCGCGGCGTGCTGCTGAGACACGTCGCGCGGCCTTCGGCGCATGGTAATGCACCAACGAGACCAACGCGCGGCCATCATCTGCTCAAATGCACCCTCAAAGACAAGAGAGGGTGGCGCGAGAAGCACCGCCTCCGTGAAGGGCGCCGTCGTGGGCAGTAGGAAGACGAGCCGGCCGCCGTCGACGAGCGAACCTTCCGCCAGGAGGAACAAGTCCGCAAGGATGTGCTCGATCGGGGCGAGCGCGGTCTTGGGCACATGCGACGCGAGGTGGTGCTCTTCGATGGCGCGGCTGAGCAACTTTTCGTCGGCCACTTCGGCAGGCTTCTCGCGGATCCCGTACGGCGGGTCCGTGATGATCGCATCGAAGAGTCCGCCCGGAACGGCGCGAAGGAATGCAAGGTGCGCACCGCTGTCGCCCTGGATCAGCGCCACCGGCGGCAGCAGACCGTACGCAGCAAACGTCTCCGGGATGCCCTGTACGGCAGCGTCCCAGCTTTGTTTGCCCGGGCCGCTGCGCGTACGAAGCTGGCCACGAATCGCCGGCCCGTGCAGGTCGCAGCCGAGCACGCGTGCGCCGAAGGCAGCCGCAGCGACGAGGGTGCCCGCCGTCCCGCAGTAGGGGTCGTACACTAGGTCGTGCTGGCGCAGGCGCGCCAGGTTGGCCATGACGAGCGAGAGCTCCGGGTCGAGCGAGGTCGTGCCGATGTAGTTGCGCGTCTTCAGGTCGTACTTGTGCACCAGGTCGCGCCGCCCGTCGGCGATCCACCGGCCGAACCGGTACCGCGCCGTCGTGCTGGTACATCCCTCCTCTCCCTTCATGGACGGCGTGTCCACGAAGAGAACGAAGGTGACGTCCGGATCGCGCATCCGCACGCTGCCGCGGAACGCGAGCAGCGGCTCGAGTTGTTTGATCAGCTGCTGCCGCTCCTCTTCGAGCAAGCGTCGGCCGAGAGTAGTGACGTTGATCTTGAAGGTGATCCCAGCCGCCAGGAAGGGCGCAGACCGCTCTGCGGGAAAGGCGCGCAGCGCAGCTGCGAACTCGTCCCAGTCACGCCCACTACCCCACTCCTCAGTGATATTCTTGACGAGCACCGCGCGCCCAGCGAGCCGACGCACCGCCTCGTCGTCCGGCAAGAAGGCACGAAGCAGCACGCCATATCTTCGCGCCTCCCACGCCCTCTCCTCGTCCGCGTCTACGAACACTTCGACGTCGGTGACGGCAGCCGCCGCACGAAGCTCACCGAGCCGCCACTCGTACCAGCACTTTGCAAACTGGCAGATGTAGGGCTGGCCGCGGGCCCGTGCGCTTGGCCGTGCGCTTGGCGTCGCGTCGGCCATGATCGTGACCGCGTCGACGTGGAAAGTTTGTGCTGTGAACAATCATCGGCCCTGTCTGACAACAAGACTCTAACCAAAAAGTGGCGTGTCCTCGACCCACATCAAGGACGTACGGAAATTCAACCACCCTCGCGTTTGCGCCGCTCCTGCTCAAGGAGCCTCGCGCGCTCGTTGGCGAGCGAGCGCGCGTACCAATCGTCCTGGTCGAGGAACGGATCGTACGTGCCCTCGTCCAGCGTCACGTCCATGCGCCGGCTCGTCTCAATCGAGATCTCAATCGCGAGCTCGGAGGCCTCCCCGTACCTCTCTTCTTCAACGGCGAGGCGAAGGGAGGCCAGTAAGCGTCCACGCGTCGACGTGGACGCGTCGAGCGCGGCGGCAGTTCCCACATCGCCCATGTCGAGCGCGCGCCGCAGCCGCACCTGTCGGCGCACATCCTCGTCGAGGAGCGGCTCGAGGAGTGCCGTAATGGTCACCGATGTCGCGTCGCGCGGGCGAGGCAGTCGCAGCCCCGCTCGGAGTGCCGACAGGGCACGCTCCTCGAGCGTGAGCGACTCGAGCTCGGCAAAGCTCCGGATCTCCCACGGCAGCGGCACGAACGCGCCGCCGGGCTCGCTCACGCCCTCCTCCTTGCCATCCTCTGCTTCACGTAGTCGACCCAGCTCCATCCGCATCTTGCCGCGCTGCTCCGAGTACCGCGGCTGCGTGGCTGCCGCCTCCCACACGAGACGCTCGACATGCACCTGGCCGGCTGTTGCTGCGAGGGCCAGGCCGAGCGCTTCGTCCACAACACACTCGCACAGCTCCGACTCCGCCGACGCGGCCGGTGCAACTACGGGATCGAGCCAGACGCATGCACCGAGGATGAGCGTCGAGCCTGCTAGCAAAAGATCGGAGCGCTCGATCACCACCCGCTTGACTTTGGCATTCGCCTCGCGCTGCATCGCGTCCATCAGCAGATGGTACGTAGATGCGAATGCTGCCTTCGTTGGGCCCGGGCCAGCGAAGCGTGCGGCGAAGTCTCGTTTGGCCTGTGGTGGCGCAAATCTTCCCCACGGTAGGTTGTCGAAAAGGCACCCATCGCGTTCGATGATGAACCGGCCATTGCGCAGCACCTCAAAGCCTGCGGCGGCCGCCGCCGGCGCCATCAGAGCCTGCTCCATGGCTGCCACAGCATTCGCTGGCACGGGCACAGGCAGCACTAAGCTGCCGCGCTGCTGCTCGAGGAATAGGGCTGGAGCGCCGCAGTAGCGGCCGATGCCGGACACTTGAGTGGTGACGAAGTCTCCGGAGGCAGCGACCAAGCTGGTGGTGAGTAGGATGCACAGCAGCGGAGCGGGATTGCGCATCGAAGTCCAAGTGTGAATCGGCTGTGCATACCGGCCGCCCTGCTCGGAAATCCGTTCTTGTAGGAAGGGCACGCAGGATTAGGTGTTGAGGAGGGGCGGGGGCCTCCTTCGACTTTTTCCGGATGTGAATAACATCATCACATTTCACTGTCTTCTCTCACTGTCATTCTGACGAATGCTGATTTATTTACGCACATTGCGCAATCCTAATTGACATAATCATCCCGACTATAGTATGGGGATCCCTGACATCAACCGGACGTTAGTACGGGGATCCCTGGCATCAACTACGGTGGAGAGATCATTCATGTTTGAGATCATTTTGAGTTCGTGATTTTCGCGGCTCAAGGCACGAAAGAGAGCACGTGCGCAGATTGCCGGACTGCATTTTGGCGGCTGATGCGTCCTCACCCCGGTAGCCGATGCTGGCGTCGCGGAAGGGCGAGGACTTGCAGTACACATTAAATGCCACGGAGATACGTAAGCCGCGCCGATGGGTCGCTGCACCGCTGCTGCCGCCCGCGCCGTCGAGCAGCTCGCGCGGCATGACCGCGTGCAGCAGGTGACCGGGAAAGCACCAGAGCTCGCCCGCCGCAGGCGCCACCGAGAGGAAGCTGTGCGCACCTGTACAAGGGTCCTCGTGCGTCTTCAGAAGCAAGGCGCCGCCGAGACTGGAAACCGAGGCTGGCTGCGCGGCCGCCGCTGGGGGCGGGTCCGATGCGGTGGAGTCTGCAGCGGCGGAGGTGTGCGAGGAGGGCTCGACGATCATCGCGGGCCTCGGCCGATCTGAGAGCAGCCGCGACACAAAGTCAAATGGGCTCGGGGTCTCCGATTCCTCGCCTGAGGCAACGTAGTACACCAGGCTCCAGGCACAGTCGGCGCCGTGGTCGTGGAGGTAGTTGAGATCCTGAGGGCCGTTGACGTTCAGCCAACCAGTGATGCGCCCACCCGTCGGCACTCCGTCTACGTCCAGTCCGAGGCCTGCGCGTGCCGCGGCAGCGGCGGCGGCCAGGGCGGTCGTATCATCGAGCCTGATGGGCTCTGCAAGCACACGAGCCAGGGTGGCTGCAAGCACAGGAGCCTCGTGCGCGATGGGCTTCCCACTGCGCGCGTCGATGGCGATGCTGCGGATCGCAGGCAGAACCACCTGTGCAAGCAGCGCATCGTACCACAGTGCCTCTCCGTGGCTGCTGCGGCGCAAGGCCTCCTCGCGCGAGTGGTAGCCGCCACTGTTGGATTTCGATTCACCCGTCAACCAAGCCATGGGCCATCGATGATGATGGACCGCCTCACGCTGGAGTTGAGCATTGAGCGCTGCGGCCGTCTCCTTTTGCAAAACGAAGCGGTGCACGTCGGATATCTCGCCTGCGACTGGCGGCCGATCAGGCAATCGTCGCACCTCGTGAAGCGAGAACTGCGACGAAGGCAGGCTGCCGATTGCACATGGAGCTGCGGGGATTTCGGTGGGATCCTCGCGGCACGAGATCCATCTGCGCTCATGATCGAGCCAGCGCATGCAGAGCAGCTGCACGCGCGCGTCCTCAAAAGAATTGGCAAGCATCGCCACGAGTCGGCTTAGGCAAGTGGCCGGAAACACGCATTCCTGTATTGGCGATTTCCAAATCTGGAACACCGTCGTTCACGGCCGGGTGGGGGCCGGAACCTTGAAATCCTCGCCGGTGTGTTAGTCCACCGAGCGACGCGACCACTGCGTGGCAGTGAATCGTGTGGTAGTGGCTGGTCGGTGCCTGTGTGTCGATTCAACTGACCCTTTCGCAAGCAAGCAAGCCCCAGGGGCAAACCCCGCACGTGCCACGACCTCGAACCACGCTTTCCCGACGGGGCGTGTGTTTGGATGTTTCGTGCTTTGCTGTGGCGTGGGCTGGACACATCGTTCTGGCCGCCCCCTGAGCGGGGGGGTCTTGGTTAGCAAGGGTAGTCTGGTTACCCCAGAGGCGGTTGTTCGGCGTTCGTGTTTTCGAGTCGAGACGAGACCGCGGTCTGAGACCCCATCATCCCATCAAGGACACGGGCGAGTCCGGACCGGCGTAATAGATTCAGTACGATAGCTCTCGAATAGCTCTCGGAAACGGATGGGCCCTCCAACCTTTTCACACTCAAGGACTTGTGAGCAAAGCCGAGATTGCGCGCGCACGCTGCCGCGCGTCGGCCGAAGCCCCAAACGCGGAGCCCCCTCCGGAGCGCGGCCCGCGTGCCTGCCTTGAGGAGGGCGTGACGCGCGCGCCGCGCTGCGAGGCGCCGGCGCTCGTCCCGCACGGAAGCGGCGAGCAGCAAGACGAGGGCTCGGGCGGCGCGGCGTGCAGGCAGCGGCAGCCGCACCCGCTAGGGCACCCGCCGAGCGCCATGCCGAGCGCTTGCCCGCCGCCGCGCACCCCAAACCACTCTCGCATGCAGCGCAGATGGCCGCCGTGGCCGCAGACGCCGCAGAACCACACGAGGCCGCGCGCGGGCAGCTGGCACACGGTGCAGCGCGTGCGCTCGGCGCGGCGCGAGGATTGGTGTTCGTCCGGAGGCGCCTCATCGACTGTGGGGAGGCTGAGGGTCGAGGTCGAGGCGGAGATGGCACCTCGATCGACTGTGGGGAGGCTGTGGGCCGAGGTCGATACGGAGAGGGCACCTCGAGTGCTGCTCGTGTCGACGCCGCCAAAGTACCATGCACCGCGGAAGCTGTCTTCGCTCGAGCACACGCGCAGCTTGCCATCGCGGGACGTGCTGGGAACGCGCCGCCCGACGCTCGCACCATATTTGGCAACCTCGGCCAGGGGCACCGACGCGCCGTAATGGGCGCCGCCGCCGCCCTGGCACGAGCTGCCCGCGCCGCCCGCGCCGCCCGCACCGCGCGCCGCGCAGCCGGGGGTGCTGACTGAGAGCTGAGGTCTGAGCGGCGGCAACTGAGCCGACGTGACCATGACGAGGATCGTGCCTGCAGGCGCGGGCGCGGCGCCCGGCGGCGGCGGCGGCGACTCGACGGGCGAGGGGCCGCTCCCACCAAACTTGGCAATCTCGGCAAGGGGGACCACGAGCTGCCAGCGGACGAGGAGGTCGCAGTAGATCTGGCGGCAGCGCTGGTAGCTGGCCTCGTCCTCGCGCGGCAGCAGCGGCGTACGCGGCGCGCGCGAGTGAGGAGGCCTTGCATGTAAGTGCTCACCACGGCGCTCCTCTTCCCCACAGGTGCGCGGCGCGCGCGAGTTCGTGGTGAGGCACGAGAGGAGGGCCACCGTCTGCACGTCCCGCTGGCGGAGCCTCTGATGCACCAGGGCCGTGAGGACGGGTGACGCAAAGCCGAAGGCCACTCCGCCGGCCGCGAGTCGCGTCGGCTCCTGCGCCGCGGTCGCACATGCCGCCATCATCCACACACGCCAAAGGTCCGCTCGGCCGCTCGCGAGCGCGACCGCCGCGTTGTGTCGGCAGAGGTCGCTCGCCGAATCCGCGCGCGCCGAGCGGCGCGAGGCCACCAGGTACTGCGAGGCCAGTGAGCGATCGACCTCGGCGTGTGCTACGTGATCGACGAGGAGCGTCGCACCGCGCGCGGCGTCTCCCAGTCCGCGCAGCAGGCTGCGTCCGCAGCTCTGGCGCATCCCTCTGCGAGCGCCGTGTTGAGCGATCCCAACGGCACCGCCGCCGTCGGCGCTGCCGCGAGCGACCTCCCCCAGCGCGCTGGATGGCGGCGCACCCAAGATAGCAGCGGCGCGCTCGTCCATGCCGCCGTACATCTCGCCCTCGTCGTCGATGTCCTCATCCTCAGCGTCCTCCTCACCAAGCAGGCTCGAGCCCGTCCACGTACCGGCGAGGCCCCCCATTTGCATAGCTCGCTGCAACTCGACGATCGGCGCCAGCTGCCATCCGCGCACGAGGCCCTCGAAATCCGCGTACGTCCGCGGCAGCTCCGCCTCGTTCAATCCCGCGTACGGCGAGGGCGAATGGTAGAAGCACGCGAGCATGCCGGACGCGTTGAAGCGAGCGCCACAGGTACGCGGCGGCGGCACGATGCCTCTCTCAAAGAAGCCCGAGCCGCTCGGAGCGATGGCATCGAGACGCCCGCTTTCGGCTGCGATGCGCAGGGCGCCGCCGCCCGGTTGGCGCCACCGGCTCATTTCAATCGACGCCTGCGCGCGCTGCGCACCCACAAGCAAGGCGCGCAGGCAGCTCAACACCAGGCCCACGAGCGCCGTGGTGGGCGGCACGAGCGCCGCGTTGCCAGCGCCGCCGCCGGACGCGTCGAGCGCCGAGTCGAGCGCGCCCTGGCCGTCGACGTCCGCCGCACCGCTGCCGATTCCGCCTCCGCCGCCGCCGCCGCCGCCGCCGCAACTGGCGCCGCCGCCGCCGCCGCCGCAACTGGCGCCGCCGCCGCCGCCGCCGCAACTGGCGCCGCCGCCGCCGCCGCCGCAACTGGCGCCGCCGCCGCCGCCGCAACTGGCGCCGCTACCGCTCAGGCGACGCTCGCGTGCATCACGTGTGGCGCCCCCCACGGCGCTCGCACGATAGAGCTGGCTGGCCGCGTCGTGGTGGGCGCCGTCCGCAAGCGATGCGATGAGCTCTGCCTCGAGAATGGTTCGATGGGGCTCGCGAAGGTTGCGGAGCGGCCGGCACCACGCCAGAGCCCGATCGCGCTCGCCCTCTTCGGCCTCCTCCTCTCCATCATCTCCAACGGCAGCGTTGCGCGCCGCCTCGGCCTCGGCTTCGGTGCACAGCGTCAGGGTGGGCGGTGCGAGAGCCGCTGGGTTGACGTGCAGTCGGAGCCAGGTCAGATGGGTGGCATGTGGGGACTCGTCCGTTGACGAAACCGTTGACGATGCCTCATTCGCACGCCGCAGCTTCGGCCCTGCCAACTCGCCCAACGGCGAGCTGCGTGTGCGCGCCCCCATCGCACGCCCCCCCATCGGTGACGCCCCGCCTGCCTTGTTAGGCAACCCTTCGGCCGAGCCGAGCGCGGGCGGCTGGGCAGGCGCCGTTGCGGGCGCGAGTGCAGCCGAGCGCCCCCCCAGCATCGGCGAAGGCAGCGCGCTGCGAAGGAACAAAGAGCGCCCTCCTGGTGGCAGCTGGAGTTGCGAAGCCTCCGCGTCGGCGGTGGCGGCCGGGCGCGCGGCAACAGCCGGCTCCTCACGCACACACAGCCCACAAGCGACCAACAACACCAGCTCAGACCCCACCGTGCTGCTGCCGCCCACGCCGGCGCCTTCGAGGCTGCCACGGCTGCTGCTGCTGCTGCCAGAGCTGGTCTTCACAGGGGAGGTGTTCACAGGGGAGGTCTTCACAGGGGAGGTGGTGCTGCCAGAGCTGGTCTTCACAGGGGAGGTGTTCACAGGGGAGGAGGTGGACGAGGTCGCGCCGGCCACTTCGAGGCGCGGCGCCTCGAGCCAGGGGCGCTCAGCACGGCGCTCGGACCGCCAGCGCGCCTGTACCACCTCGAGCCACAAAGGCGAGCGCCTGCCTGGCGCCGTGCTGGGCACCGCTGCGGGGGCTTGCGGTGCGGAGGCGGCGGAGGCGGCGTCGGAGGAGGCGGCGGCGTCGGAGGAGGCGGCAGCGGCGGCGGAAGCGGCGGTGGCGGCGGCGGCGGAAGCGGCGGCGGCGGAAGCGGCGGCGGCGGCGGCGGCGGAGGCGGCTGGTACCGGTAGCGCGGGCGGCGCTGGCAGTGCCAGCCGGGGAGCGAGGGGCGCGACCGTCCAGAGCCGCAGGCATTGATCGTGCCCAATCGAGGCCATCGCGAGGCCATCGCGAGGCCATGAGGCCACCGCCGAGCGCTGTGCCGAGCGCTGTGCCGAGCGCGGGAGTGAGGGGTCTGCCGCTGGGAGTGCCCCCCGACATTGCCCAGTGTTGCAGGTGAGACGCTCGCAATGGCCCGCCGGGACCCAATCGGAGGCGATCAGGATCGCGCCCGCGCCACCTGCGGCGCCCGCCACGCCCGCGATGCCAGGGGCACCGACGCCCCCCTCCCCCCTCCCCCCGCCCCCCTCCTCGCCCGTGCGCACCAAGTACCACGCCTGCAGCCCTCGAGACGCGGGCCCCTCAGCCGCTCCCATCGGCGGAGCTGCGCACGACTCTGGAGCCTCGCACACCGTGACTGCGACTGCCGCCGCGGTGCCGCTGCCCTCACGCGGCGCCGTCTCGGGCGGCAGCAAAGAGGGCGCCAGGCAGCACGCGTGGTAAATGAGCGACTCGCTCACCGCCGACGCGAGGAGCGTCGCCCCCTCAGGCGCAGCCGCGCCATCGGGAGTCGGCAGCGCTGTTGTGGGCAAGTCGTTCGAGCGCCGCCTGCCCACTTGCCATAAGCGTAAGGCGCTGTCGGAGCCGCAGCTGAGGAGCTCACTGACGGACGAGTCAGCCGGCGCGGACTGCCATGCGAGGCTGTGCACACACCCCTCGTGCGCGCCCAGTAGCTCCACTACCGGCGCGCGCGGTTGCCGCACGTCCCACACGCGCACGTCGCCTCCCAGGGATGCCGCCAGCGCGTGCTCAAAGGACGCCGCTCCCCACGCAAGCGCACCGCCGTAGGCCGATTTCGTGAGGCGCGCCCCGGCCGTGGAAGCGGTGGCTGCGCCCAGTTCGATGCGCTGCAGAGAGCGCACGTCCCAAATCGCGACCACGCCGTTCGCGGACCGAGTGGCGAGCATGTGGCCCGCAGTGCTACTCCAAGCGAGAGCGTCCGCAGTGCTCGAAATTCGCCACCGTGCGGCGAGCGAACTCCCAACGTGGGCGGCGGCCAAATCGTAGAGCGAGATCGCGCCGCTCTCTCCGGCCGCGGCGAGGATGAGCACATCGAGTGTCGAGGGATGCCATGCGAGGGCGACAACGGCGTCGTCGTGGGGCAGCCACTGGCTGGGCTCCCATGGCCAATCTAGGTCAAAGGTGCACAAGCCACTCGGTCCTCCGACAGCCGCGACGCCGGCAGCACTGTTGAGGCTCACAGCCTGTCCGGAGACGGCCGCGTGCCGCGAGCAGAGGGTTTGCTTCGCTTGCATACTTTTTCTCACGACGACGCGTCGATTGCTGCTGCTGCTGTGAAACACACACAACGCGCGCGCTCTCCGGACCCCCAAGCACGGGGGCCGCTATCGCAATGGACGGAGGCGTGGCCGACACAGCCTGCTATGACACAGGCCGTTAATCGGCGGCGGGCGGGGGAAGGTGAGACCCTCCCCCCTATCGTAACCCAATAGTACCGATGGGGCCACTGTTAGCAGCTGCTGCCGCCGCGGCAGCGCGCACGCGCGCGTGCCGCGGTGCCGTCTCCCCCGCGAGCAGCAGCGTGACTCTCCTCACGTGCACCGTCCGGGTACCCCCCAGCATCCGTGCCGCAAGCACCGCCGCGCGCCGAGCGCGGGCGAAGCCACGAATCCTCTCAGCGGTGTCGTGCGCCTCTCGCCGGCGCCCCGCCACCTCGGCCAGGAGATCCTGGAGGGCAGTGGTACCTGCCATGCGCATCGCGTGGCGCGCCGCGCGCTGCATGGGGTCCATACTAGCAACGGCGGCGCGGCGGGCGCGCGCCGCATCGCGGACGCGCGCGACTGCCGCGGCGGCGTCCGGGCGCGAGGCAAGAAGGCGCATCGCGTGGACGTGCTCGCGCTCGCGCAGAGCGCACTGGATAGCGGCGCTCGCTGCACCCTCTTCCCGTCGCCGTGCTGTGCGCCGCGTGGTGAGCGCGTGCCGTTCTTCGGGCGAGATGGGGGGAGGGGCCGCCGCCCGCACAGCCGCCGCGGCTTTGAGTGCCGCGTGTGCGCGCACCGCAGCACGTTGCCCTTCGATGACAAGGCCCGAGATGGTCTGCGCAGCCCAACACGCGAATCGCGAGACGAGGTGGGCTCTAGCATTACTCG
>Ga0210246_101667_pt1 | contig 16342 bp, 8 predicted proteins | sample ChrtobMetaP3_8mM_FD_155469 | JGI IMG/M metagenome (GOLD analysis project Ga0210246, IMG submission 155469) | Chrysochromulina tobin associated microbial communities from unialgal haptophyte culture, Seattle, Washington, United States - P3_8mM | ecosystem: Host-associated > Algae > Haptophytes >...
CCTCGCCTCCCCCCCCCCGGCCGCCCCTGCCGCCGCCGGCCCTAGCCGCCGCCGTTCGCCGCCGCTGGCCTCGCCTCCGCCGCCGCCCTGGCCGCCGCTGGCCTCGCTATGTGGAGCGGAGAGGCAGAGCGCGTGTCGCCCCTGTGTCGGCGCGTCGCGTAGAGTTCGGTGTGTACGGTTTCGAGTGTGGATCCTGTTGTACACAATCTGAGCGCCGCCGTCAAACCGGTTTAAAACCAAACGAGATCTGGTTGAGACCACTATTCCTGGTTCGAACCACGCTCTCCGATTTGAACCTGGAACCGTGGTTCATTCCACTGTTTTCTGGAACGTTCCGCGCCAGTGGTTTGAACCAGAAAAGAGTGGTCCAGACCAGAAATTTCCGGTCCGGACCACTCTTTTGTGGTCCAGACCAGATAAAGTGGTTCAGACCAGGAAAAACTGGTATTTTCAAACTGCTCAAAAAACCAGTCCCACCTGGTTCAGACCACTTTTCCTGGTTCAAACCGGGAAAACCTGGCCCATCCCTAGTTTTTTCCGGTTGCTAAGGGAGGCAACATAACCGTTCTAAAAGTCGATTGGCGACCGGGCACCCCGGGCGCCGTTAACGCCGCGTTCTCAGCAGCTCTTGTTGTCGCGTTCAGAGGGACACCTGACTGCTGATACGCCAGACGCCGCCGACGGGACCTCGTCTGAGACGATATCAGAATCACGTTGTGCATGATTGATGCCCACATACGTTCACAGGCGAACGCTGGCAGGCCATGGCCCACGCATCATGCATCGCACGCACCGCCTCCGCGCCAGCCGCGGCGTTGCGGACTTCTGTTTGAGGAGACGAAACCGCCGACGAATGACACGAATTGCAGGTCATTTGAGCCAGTCCCAACCCATGCCAAGGTAGAAGGCGTTCTGCCGCGCCTTGCTGAGCGCATTTCCGAGGGCCGTCTCCGACTTCGCCCTGGCGCCCGTGCTCGCCCACTGCTCGTCAGAGCGCGCGCCCAGGTCGCGATTGGCCTTATCGACCCAATCGAGCAGCTCGGCGGCGCTCGCAAGCTTGTGGCGCGAGAGCACCTCGGCGCGGTGCAGCTCGGCGCGCAGCACGTCCACGTTAAGGTGCGGTGGCCGGCAGCCGTGCGACGGCTTGAACATGGCTGGATAACGTTGTGCGAGCTCTTCCGCGGCGGCGGTGAGGATGGCGTTGTCTTGGTCACTCGCACCACCCTCGGGCAGGTCGACGAGCAGCACAGGCTCCGCGCGGTTGATCTCTGTGAACAGGTCCTTCACACCCTGCTCCTCCATGGGAGGGTACACCTCGACGAGGATCGAAGCGAGCGCGCCGTCGAGCTTGCCACGCTGGGCAAGCAAGTGCGCCGCGCCGAGCCGATGCTGACCATCAATGAGGGTGCCGATGGCCGTGCCGCCACCATGGCCGGTCGGCGCGCTGGCCTCGCTGCCGCTGCTGCTCCGTTCTACGACCGCGATCGCGCCCGGCCAGCCGGTCGCTTTGGATTTGGCTTTGGCTGCGGCGATCAGGTTGGCGCGTTCCTGGCGGAAGGCGCGCTGCCGCTCCCAGAGCATGGTACCGGCCCAAAGGGTGGTGGGCGAGCCCCGGTAGAGGCGCTTGTACCCAAAGTCTGCGATCAGCTCGCCGAACACAGGGTGAGAGCCCATCACGCTGCTGCCGAGCGCTGCACTGGCCTCCGCAACGAGCCTCGCCGAAGCCTCGGCGGCCTCTCGCTGCTGGTCGGCGAGAAGGCGCCGATCCTCGCTCACGGACGCAGATTTCCGGAGGGTCGCGCCCTTCTCGGCCTCGGCGAACTTGAGCTTTCCAAAGAGCTGCTCGAGATCCGCCTTGGATTGCATGAGCTGCGCCTGCAGCTCCGAGACGAGAACACCCTTGTCGGCCTCGGCACGGCGTGCGCGCATCTCAGCCTCCTTGGCCGCGGCCACCTCCTGCTTGAAGCGCGGCAGCTCTGCCGAGACGCCACGCAGGGTGCTCAGCTCGCCCGTCGTCTTCTCCAGCAGCTGCGACTTTGCTTGCAGCTCCTTCTTGAGCTGCTGCTCGGCAGCTTCCGCCGCCAGCTTGAGCGCGGCGCCCGATTGCTGCACCTTGAGCTGCTGCGACGCCTTTTGCAGCTCGCCGGTGAGCCGACGCACCTGCGACTGTGCCGCCTCGAGCTCGCGCGAGGAGGACCCGCCCATCGTGGGGCCGAATATCCGGATAGGAGCCGAGGCGGGCGCGAAAGGCGCGGAGAAGGCCAGGCTCGTACCCAGGGTTCAAGGCACACAAGGGTTATTAGAGACCCAGGGGCTTGAACGGGTGTCGCGTTCTTACGTTTTTGCGTTGTGAATGAAGACACCACCGTGAAACTGCTCCTGTTCGGCAAATGCTCGCATCCTCCTCGCCCTCCGATGCGGAGGCGCTGGCAGCGGACGACTTCCTGGCGTCCTTCCTGCCCTTGGCTGCGCCCCCGCCTTTGACACCCGCCTGGCTGCGCCGATGCTTGCTTACCGGTCCCGCGGGCTGTGGATTGTCGTCGCTCCTCTTTCAGTTTGCGCTCAACCGTGCACGGCGGGGCTCGTCGGTCCTTTACGTGCACTGCGGACCACGCACGGAGCTCCCGAGTGAGCGCCCAGTCCGCCCGAGGCTCGGAGCAACCGACGGCATCTGTGCCTTGGACGGCGAGGATGCTGACGGCACCAGCCGTCACGAGGAGGAGCGCCAACTGCTGCGCATGATCCACATCAAGTACGCGAGGACGTGGTCGGAGCTGCAGGAGATGCTGAGGGATCTGCACCTGCACGCATCGCGTCCCGCGGACGTCGATCGGCTGCCGGCCACACTCATCCTCTGCGGCCTTCCATCGCTCTTCAAGGTTGCCGCCGCGGATGCTACGGCCACACCAAGCCCGAGCAAGCCGGCTCCCCAGAGCGCAGCCATGCACATGGCGCTCGGACTCGCGCTCGCTGCACACGCCACCGACCTACTCGATGCACCGCCATCGCCGCAACTCGCCGCCGCTCTTCCTGGCGATGCGGCGGCCGCCGTTGCCGCTCCGCCAGCGCCAGCCGTGGCCGCAGCCGCGGCAGCGGGTGGGCATGAGCCCGCGATGCTGCTGGTCGCGTGCACGTCGCCGCGCAGCCCCGAGCCCGAGCTGGCCAGCCGATGGCTTTCCGCCATCGTGCGAGTTAACGAGCTGTCAGCGACGGCACGGACAGACGGATCGCGTGTACGCACCCCCGCCACCCTCGCAACCTTCGAACGCCGCCGCCACTGGGCCATGGCAGTGAGTCGCGGCGCTCTGGACGATGCATGCGCGAGCCTCGAGTACGGCCTGCTACCTGGCCACACCCTCGAGCCCCTCGCGCCGGACGAGCCCCCTTCGCTTGGCCGCAGTCCGCTCGCGCCGCGTGCATTTGCAAGCCAGCCAAGGAGCCCATTCGCTCGTTTGGGCAACGCGCCCAGCAGTTCCCACTGGACGCCGGCGAGTGCGATGGGTGCCGGCCGACGTCGGCTCGCCGGGCCGGGGAAGACCACTCCGGCCGCAGCCACCGTCACCGGAGGCGGCGCGTCGCTTTCGTCGGAAAGCTGGGCAGAGATCTGAGCTCAGATCGGGCAAGTGCAAACAGCCTAACGCGGGCGGCCGGGCGGCGCCGATCGGGCCGGGCCGCGCGGCCCCGCGGCCGCGCGCGCGACGACCGTGGGCGGACCGTCCGCGTGGCCGGGTACTAGCCTGTGTAACGTTCGAGCGAGCTGAGATCGTAATAGAAATCGATTTTCGATGTGGCGCGCAGTCTCCCGCGTGCCTGCCACCCTCGGCCTACTCGAGGCTCACCATGAGAAACAAATTGATCAACGCGTCCCGACACCGCACCCGCACGGGCCGGCGGCGCGCGGCACGGGGGCACATACCGACGGGCCCCGCTCTCAACCCATAACAGCCGTACTGACCGGTATGCCTCAAAAAAGGGTCCCCTCGTCACACGCACGCTTGCCCGCTCTCACCCCGTAGACGTATACGGAGGCTCAGCTGCGCCGCCGCGATATCCAGTGCACGCGGCGCCGCGCCCTCCCCTAGGATGAGAGCGGCAAAGCGGCACGCGGGTGACTGTAGCTCACCTCCCGCGTCCCGCGCAAGTCACGGCACAGCGAATCCCACACACGTCGGGCTAGTTTCATAAGTCGTGTACATCTCGCGTTCCGGGCGTCTCGACCATCCCAGTAGCTCCGCTGAGGTTCCCCGCGAGAGTGGCATCCACACTGAGGCCTGCGCACCAATGTATCAGAGGGCCACGCCTTCCGCCCTGCGGCCGCGCGCGCCCGTCAGCTTGGGCTTCAGCAGCTCTCGGGTGCGGATGCCGAGCTCACTTGTCAGGCGATAGAACTCGGTTGCGTCGTCGCGCAGCAGGAACTCGAGCAGCTTGCGCCGGCGAGTCACCATCGCCGTCAACCCCCGGAGTGACGCGTAGTCCTTCCGGTTCTGCTCCATGTGCTTCGTCATGTAGGCGATGCGCGCCGTCAACACAGCGACCTGCACCTGCGCCGAACCAGTATCCTGCTCATGCTTCATGTACTTGGCGCGGATGCCCTCGACGCTCTTCATGTTGGTGTATGCCAGCAGCGGCTCGAGCTGCGCACCCTCGCCAGCTTTGTAGAACTCAGCAGGCATATCCATGACGGGCGCCTCCTCCGCCGTCAGCGCGTCAAGCAGATCCTCAGTGAAGTCGCTGACCTCATCCGCCATGCAGACGCGCGCGACCCGGCTCGGGGCCCAGCTGCTGAGTGCAACGCCGCGCGCTGCGCAAGCGCCCGCCGCTGATGGCATTACCAAGCCGGATACGGCGACGAGCATGGAGAGCATGAGCGGTTGCAGCAACATCATCGCGACGCGAGCCTGTGGTAATCTAGCCTGCGAATGCGAGCGAACGAGAGCGGTCAACACCAGCCTTGGCAATGAGCTGGGACGGGATACTGGATGGATGGATGGGCACGTCGGCGACTGGGAGCCCGCTGGCCGGCGGAAGCGGCCAACGCAGGCGGGTGCGGCTCGTGCTGGCGGCAACAAATCCGCAGGCGCATCCATTCCGACTCCCCGCAGGCGGGCGCAATGCAAGCGCAGCAGCAGGCGACGGAGGCATGGTCACTCACGAGGAAAGCTCAGAGAGCGAGACAGGGAGTCGAGACGTGAGATCTCGATGGTGCTCGAAGTGCGTCGTGTTGAGCGAAAGCGTGCCGGGAAGAAGATGTGGATCGAGGGGGTGGGGTTTGGGGGGTTCAGAGGTGGCGGGGTTTGGTGGTTTTGCGTCAGCCACGTCACGGTGCGTCAGCCCACAGCCGCATTCCGAGACCGACGGAATTGGGTTGAAGGACCTCTAGGTGTAATAAGTTCCGCATCGTGATCGTCTTGCGCATGTTCTAGCAAGTCAAGTCGCAGTCACACCCCTTGTCTATTCATAGACGGCCGCGATCGACCACGACACTTTCGGTATGCTGAAGCTCACGACGGCATCGTTGCTGATGCTCCTGCCGGCGTCCGCCTTGTGTCTAACGCTTCTGCACATGCCGAGAGCGGCGCTACCGCGCCGCCGCGACTTGCTGTGCGGCTCGGCAGCCGCAGCCGCTGCCGCGCTGCTGCCACCGGATCGCGCAGCCGCGTGGTGCGGCGAGCCAGTGCCTTCGTGGGCCTTCTATCTGCAGTGGGACCAGACGGCGTTGCCATTCGAGTACCAAGGTGCCTCGGCACAGGTGCGTTACCGCGTCGTGGGCGACATCGTGCGCGAGCGAAAGGCTGGTGTGCCCCCAGTCGTCGTCATCGGCACGCCCGGTTTCGGCTACGACTACCTCGAAACGCTCGAGGCGCTGACCGTGAGCGACCGTCGTGTCGCCATGGTCATCCTTGCGGGTACGGCTGCGGGCGAGGATCTGCCTCCGGTGCTGCGCACTGCCGACGCATGCGCCGAACAGATCCGAGCGGTGTGCCGCGCGCTTAAGCCCGCGGCGCTGGGGGGCAAGCCCGCGGTGCACCTCGTAGCGCACGGGCTGGGCGCCGTACCAGCGCTACGCGTGCTTGCCTCGAGCGCCGCCGATGCCATCGGCGTGCGCTCGCTCACGCTCATCAGCCCATGGGGTGCGCTCTCAGACCTTCGCGACGAGGCACGCGCAGCCATCAGCGCCGCGACCGACATACCCGGCCCGCAGCTGATGAGCGCGCTGCTCCCGACAGTCGAGGCGCGCGCGCGCGCCTCGTGCATCGCCGAGGCGGCTGCCGGTGGCGGGGGCCCACTGCTGCTCGCACCGAGCTTGTATATGGATGCCAGCGCCGCACTCGCTGGCCCGGCGCTGGCGGAACGGCTCGCAGCCGCTCAGCCGACCGCCGCTAGCGGCGCAATCAGCGCGGGCCGAATCCCGGTGCTTCTTGCGACGGGCGGCGACAAGGACCTGGTTGACGCGTCGCGCTGGTCAGAGCTGCCGTCCACGGTCACGCGCGCCACCTTTGCCGGCTCAGCGCACCTGCCGTTCGTGGACGAGTCGGAGTCCTTTTTGTACATGCTTGTCGACTTCCTCGACAAGGCGGATGGCACGTCGACGAATCGTGAGCTCAAGTTCGGCGACCCCATCGAGACGATCAAGGAGATCATGAAAAAGAGTTGAGAGCACGTGAGGGGCTCTGAGTGTCCGTTACAGCCGCGAATCCGCTCTGAGTTGCTCTGGCGGCCCCGGCGACGTGCTTTAATAGCAAATGGGTAAACTCTCGACGCCGAACAGAGCGAATTCACGTTTCCCTTCATGGAACCCTTTTCACAGGTGACTCATGTGAAATCTTGAACGATGGCCGAACTTGTGCGCCGAGTATCAGCCCGCGCCAACAAGGCCATCGTGATCAACCCCGACCGCGTGACAAAGAGGTGCGCCCGGTGCAAGATGCCATCAGGCGGTGCGGAGCTTTGCGACGTGTGCACTGCGGAACGCGTGAGCACTTCACAGAGTGCAGCCGTAGGGGTGCGCGGCGACGGCCGCCCGAGGCTCCAGCAACTATCCTCGGACTTGCTGCTGCAAATCCTTTATAAATTGAGCCCCAGCTCGGCAGCCGCATTGGCGATGACGTGCGCTGAATTTTGCGATCTCATGCGTCTGAACGAGCGCCGATACTGGCTCTTGCACCTTCGACAACAGCGTATCAAGGTGGAGATGGACGAAGATGCGCCCGTGAGTCTGCGCAATCTGTACCATTTGTGCTTCACCCCGGATGATTGCCCGCGCCTCCTCGAGGCCCAAGGCATGTCGGTCCAGCAGGCCAACGTCGGAGAGCAGCGAAGCTGGTGGAAAGCGACACCGGTGGGGTTCCAAGTTAGATCGATGCCGGAGCCTGCCGTGGCTGTGATAGTGCGCTTTCAAGGCTACCAGCCGGACGATGTTGAGGTCCGCAGCTTGGACAAGCTGCGCCGGCTTCAAGGGAGCGCCGAGCTGCTCGAGTGGAGACGCGCGCCTCGAGCCGTTGACGAACCCGTGGAGGTTTCGTGGGCTGTGCATGGCCATCCGACCGCTAAATGGGAAGCGGTCATTGTGGAGGTCGGGAGCCGGCCTGGTCGGGTTGATCACGATGGCCAGGTGCGCGTCCGTTACACCGGCTTCGAGCGTAGCTGGGACGAGTGGATCGGGATGCGTTCGACGAGGATCAACCCACGCCGCTCACATGCAGCGCTGCGTCTGTGCGACTTCGTGGTTCATCCCAAACAGGCCTGAGAGGCGCGCCGCGGCAGGCATTCGAACACGATGTGCCCTGGCTTGGGGCTACCGGTTTCTGGGCAGCCTCGGAATTACCTCGGAATTTGTCATTTCAGGGACGGGCTCAGGAAGGTGTCGAGCGCCGCGGATACCGCGTTCCGGTGTTGAGCGCGCCGCGCCGGCTGCGCCTGCGGCGCGATCGGAGGGTGGCCATGATCGGTTAACATGTAACCATTTGTACATGAACCTACATGACATGCAGATTCGTACTTCACAGCGGTGTGAGGTGTGCAGGAGGCGACAGGGGCACCGAGCGTTTCCTAAAAGTTAGAAAGTTCCTTACAACTACATTACAAATACATTACAAATACATTGTCAAAATTACTCGAGGGCGTTAATTAATTGACAACCTCCCGCCGGGGGTGGGCCGGGCGGCCGCCCCGCCCACCGGCCCACGGCGGCCCCCGCGGCAGGCGTCTCCGGTGCGCCTGAGAGAGCGCACATTCGATTCCTAGACGGACTGTGTTCATCAAGACCGTAATGCGTATTGGAATACGCGATCGGACGCGACACCCTCCCCGGCCACGCCGTCGAGCCACGCCGGCCGTCGCGTTCCGATCGGACTGTCAGTCCTCAGTGTCACGTCACTCCAGCCATGGCTTCAGCCTTGGTCGCCAGCGCTACCTGGCCATCGACGACAGCATACTTGTGGAACGTGGGGAACACCTCATCGAACTCTTCCTTGAGCTGTTTGGCCTTGCGTCCCTGATGGCTCGGGTGCGCCTGTACCTCCGCCACGGCCGCCCTGCGCAGCTCTTTAAGGCTCATCGTACCACCGACAGATTCAAGTTCCTTTGTGATAATCGCCTTCCACTTAATCGGCTTGGTGGCCGTGTCGATCGGCGGCTGCGGCTCGCCCTTTTGGCGCTTGCCCGGCAGCCTCAGAGGCACGGCCGCCGCGCATTCGACCCATAATCCATCCACCGGACGCGCTGAGACTGCCTTGTCCTCCTCGTCCTCGTCGCGCTTACGCTTCTTGGCTGGATCGGTGCTCGCGCCCGCCGCAGCCACTGGGGCACTACTTTCCGGCTTGGCGCCAGAGTCTTTCGAGGAGGACGCCTGGGACTCCGCCTTTGCCGCTGCCTTTGCCGCCTTTCGCACCGATTTGGCCGCCTTCGCTTCTGCGTCCGCCGGCTTGGCAGACCGGTAGGCTGCCGCCTTCGCCGCTGCCTCCTTAGCCTCGAGCCGCTCTTTGGCCGCCTTGGCCGCTTCCGCCGCCTCTGCCGCCTCCGCCGCCTTGGCCGCCTTGGCCGCCTCCGCCGCCGCCATCGACTCCGCTGACGGCGCCGCCACCGTGGCTGGCGCCTCGCCAATTAAATCCCATAGCTGTTCACAGATGCCCTTCGGGTCGTGTTTGAGGTTGAGTGAGTTCTTGGCAAAGTTGATGAACTTGGCCTTCTTGCGGGGCACATTATCGTACGCGATCAGCTTCTCGGCGTACGGTCGCAGCGTCGCCGACGCCTTCGCCACCTTGGTCTGCACGGAGCTCGACCACGCCTCCTGTTTCACCTCACCCTTGTTCTCCTTGTGCACGTACAGCGCGCCCTGATAGCGCTGCGCCTCAGTCACGCAGGTCGTGTGATCAAGGTAGGCTTTGCCTTCGAAGCGCATGTTGCAATCCATGCACGAGAGCATCCAGCACCCGCGGCACTGCATCATGTGCTGTTCGACCTTGTTGCGCTTGAGCGTCTCATTGCAAAACTCGCCTGGACACCAGAGCGTGGAACATGGCGTGCGGCGGAAGGTCAGGGCACGTGCGGTGACGTGGGGGTTGCGGTTGCTGCGCACAGATGAAAACAGGCATGCCTCAGCCACACAGCGTGGGTGGGGGCGAGGCGACGCGTCGGAAGATCGGCGACGCTCACGAAAGCGTCTGTGAATAGTAGGGAACCCTACCCAAGTTGGGTGGCGCACCCAACTTTGTTTTGAGAAGTCGCCGGCGAAACTCCACAAGTTTCCAAACTCCGCGGCGACTCCGCTCCGAGACGCTGTTCATCGAGGGGCAGCATGGCTAATCAGACGATCCACAGGTCGCGCAACCGCTTCCTGTGCTGTTTGGTGCTCGCGTTCCTCTTCGGTTCGGGCGTGTGGCTCAAGCTCATCCTCTCAGATGTCCTCGCCTTCGACCTCTCGTACGATCTGCTCTACGAGCGTGAGTTCTTGCCGGAGAGTCGGGGGCACTGGCGTGTTGCGCGAGGCCTCAACATAACCGTGGACCTATCCGACTGCACTGTCAGGCACTCCACACCCACACGCCGCATGCTCGCAGGCGACGAATCGAGCAACTCCTCAGCCAAGGGTGCGCCTGACAAGGAGGCGGAGCTCAACGCGGTCGCCCAGTCTCCATCCCCCTCCCCGCCGCCCTCGTCACCGCCATGCCCACTGCCGCCACCATCACCATGCAGCTTGTCGCCGCCGCCACCCATACCACTGGACCCCAACAGTTGCAGCATCGACCAGGTCGAGATCGTTGTGAACGCAACGCTCGAGACCATCGAGAAGCCGATTGGGCCACTGTACTTTGTGGTCTACTTCTCGCAGGACTGGACGAGCTGGCACCAGGCAAGTAAGATCGATCTGAACGAGGCCCTCTTCGCCTGGAGAGACTGCCCGGCGCTCAATGGCTCCGCTGATCCGGCCTGCCGCAACTCCACCGAGCCGGGGAAGCGCATCGAGCCCGTGTCCGTCAAGGCGTGCGTGGGCAACCCCGGGTTCACCTACCTCGTCGGCTGCGTCCTCGAGGGCTTCACGCCAGGCCACCGGGGGGAGGCCGTCTACCCGCCCTTCTCCACGTGCGTCGCGATCGATGGCGTGTGCGGCGCCTCGTGCAATGCGGCCGTGGTGGAGCCGACTTACAACGATCCCTCCCTGCCGAGCTTCCATCAGAAGAGCGCCATGCACTGCGTCAAGGAGGGCGTAGCGCCGATTCCGACCATCCCACTCAACCAGGGCGACACGAACATGCGTGGCGCGCAAGCCATCTACCACTGGCGCAACCTGCCCAGTCGGCGCACGCCGCCCGAGGTGAACACCCAGGGAGTGATCCGGCTCGACGACATTGAGGCGTACGATCTCTTCCAGGTGGGCTTGGGATTCCCGTCGTACCTCTTCGGCTGCATGTACGTGCTCGGAGTGCTCTCGCTCTTCCTCATGTACGCCCCCTCTATTGGGCAGCGAGAGGGCGTCGCGCCCACTTGGAATCGGCTCAAGCAGACCATCCTCTCAGGCAAGCTCCGACTGGTCGAGTCAGACCGGACGTTGATGCGCCGCTCGCGCCGGCCGACTGAATGGTCGGAGCGCACCACGGACAACGGCATCGCCCCCGTCTCGGCCGCTCAGCCCTGGCCAACCCAATCGCTCCTCGGCAACGGCGGCCCGCTCGTGGGCGCGGCCTCGATGAACGGCGCGCCCTTGCCGAGCGAGGCGCGCGACGCGGCGATGAGCGATGCGCGCATCTGGATTGGGCGGCAGGGCGAGCGCGGCATCGTGCCTTGCCTCTGCTCGATCTCGGCAACCGAGTCCTTCAATGTCGTGTTGCGGAACGGCCTCGGCAAGATAACGGCCAATCTGCGCATCCTGTCCGAGATGGCGGACGGCTCCGAGCTGCGTGTGACCATCGTCGACCTCTTCGTCGATGAAGGCCATCGGCTCGGCGCGTACTATCTGTACAAGTCGCTCGCCCTCTGCTTCTACGTGTGCATCCCACGGCACGTCGCTCTCAAGATTGCGAGCGGCTGGCTCAAGAAGATGAACACCTGCCAGGGCGCCAAGAATGTGGATGAATTTGGCAAGATTGATCTCTTCGAGCTGCTCGATGCGAGGACGCGAGATCGGTCTGAGATTCGGCTACTCGAGTTCGTTCACAAGCTCGCGCCCGTGATGAATCAATTCGTGGGCGAGGTGAAGCTCTTTGATAAGATGCTCGATTTGCCCATCCTCGACCCAGTGCGAGAGCAAAAGGCCGTGGACATGGTCAACGAGATGCCCACCATCAAGGAGGGGCCCGAGGACGACGAGCTCGACCCTGCCTCGAACAAAGACGAAGACGAGGACGGCGTCGGCGGCGGCGGCGACGGTGGCGGTGGCGGCATGCTCGGCGGCCTATTCGGCGGCAGTAACGGCAGCTCGAGCAGCAGCCTGGCTGCAGGCAAGCGGCGCATGGATGTCGAACACGCGGCGAATGCGGCGAACGGTGGCAGCCCCATGCCTGGCCGTCGGCAGTCCCTGGACCATGTCCCTCGCGGCGAACGCGACGACGACGAGCTCTCAAACGTGTCGGTCGACATGCGCGACGCGGAGCGCATCCGTTGCCAAACTACGTTCAAGTCCGAATTCGGCTTCTCCAAGGACGCGCCGATTGAGGCGCTCATGAGCCTCTACGCGAGCCGGCGCGAACGAACGGCGCGTACGGTGCGCAAGAACCCAGTCACGCTCCGCGCCGTGCTCGATGTACTCATCGGCAACCACCAGGAGCGCCACATCCTGGCCCAGCACGGCGCGACCGGCGTGCGCGACTCGACGCAGTCGACGTCCGCGATGATGATGAACACCGATGGACAGGGCGAGAGCGCGCACTCCTTCTTCCACCCCCTGCTCTGGCAGAAGCTCGGAGGCCTCATCATCAGCGGGTACGAGGGCAAATTCGAGGCAAGGGGTGAGCGTTCGGTGCCTGTCGACGTGGCTGCATATCGGCAGGCGCTCGAGGAGTTCGGGAAGGAGAAGCCCGAAAACTTTCTCGATTCGCATGCATGGATCAGCATGCGCCCGCTCTTCCGGCCGGGAGAGCGTGACGAGATCAAGCACGCCATGTTTACGAAAAAGTACGCATTCGACCACGTGCAGGACGTCCTTCGCCAGTACAACATGGGGGGGGGAGGGCAGCGCAACGTCAAGGTCATGGCAGTCTACGCGGCACGTGCAAACCCGACCTTGTGGCAGCCGTGGACCAAGACCAACCATCGGCGCGTCATGAAGGCAGGCGTCTGGATCTCGAGGAAGGTGCGCTCGACGCCGCCACCGCCCGCGCCCAGCCCTACAACACGAGAGGCGCTAGGGGGGGCGCCGTCCCGGCGAGACATCGAGGGCGGCGGTGGCGCCGAGCGCACCTTCGACGCCGCCGAGCGCATGGCGGCGGCTGATCTGCGCGCTCGCTACGCGCGCGACTACTGGGAGTCCCGCAAGCGCGTCGGCTTGCTTCTCGGCAACCAGAAGATGGCCTACTTTTTCAGAAACGACGACGAGGCGGACGACATGCCTGAGCCAGACGAGATCGATCCGAGCCAGTACGATTGCCTGAATCGGCACCTGGGCAAGGCGGGCGGCCTCAATTTTGGGCTGCATGCTGTGGCCATGCTCATGGCTGAGGCGCGCGACCCACCGCCCTCGCAAACCAATCCACTCTTCTTCGCGATCATCGACGCGCGCCATGCGTGCGACCAGCGGCTTTGGCTCCAGACCCTCCCGCCTTTCTTCTTCGCCGACGAGCACTCAAACGTCACCTTCCAAAAGGACGTGTGCCTCGTCCAGATCGCGCACAATTACCTCGGCCTCGAAAACTCCACTGACTTCCTCGACATGCGGAACGACTTCCTCTTCACCGGCATGGCCGTCATCCGCAACCAAGCGTATGGCATGACCTCCTGCGGCACCGGCGGCATTTGGGCCATCACCCATACCAATCACCTGGAGGAGTACTTTTTTGGCCGGACCATGATCGAGGACACCGCCTCGTCGATCAATGAGTTCCTCAAAGGACACAAGGCGGTGTACGTGGCGCCCTTTGCCAACCGTCCTTCGCATGACCAGCTCATGTGCGCCGTGCCCAAGGTGAGTCAAAACTACCTGGAGGCCCTCGAGCGGTGGGACACGGGCGCGATCCAGTGCCTGTGTGCTCTCGCGCTCGGTCGGCCGTGGTTCTGGCTGGCATTCCCGCTCGCGTTCACTGTGATGGCCACCATCACGGTGCCCTCTTGGTACCCGCTTGGCGACATTGCGCACGTCAAGAGTTGGCAAGAGTTCCTCTATCTCTTCGAGGGGCCGCGGAACTACCCGGGCCAGTTCTGGCTGCTCGGTGACGGGTCAATCAACGTCAACCTGCTCGTACTGCTCCTCGCTGTGCTCGTCTGGGTGCTGCTATTCGTCGCATTCTTCATTCTCACGTACTTACCCAAGACCCTCAACTTCGTGCTGCGCATGTGCGTCTGCTACTTCAACGTGACGTACCCGCTCAACTCGATCGCCACCGTCTTCTGGATCTCCATCCCGCCCTGGATCTGCATCGGCGGCGCCTTCCCATTCAAGTTCAACCCGGTCTTCGCCATCGTGGGCTCTCTCTTCCTTCGCGCCATCGAGTGGTCGATCATGCTGAGCGCCAAGAAAGAGGCGACCAGGGCGGGCTCGCACCTGGCTGAGTTCTCCATCTTCCGTTCACAGCAGATGAATCTCGTGTCTTGTCCGATCAAGCTGCGCGCATGCGTGCTCGGCTTCCAGACGGGCTGGAACGACGTGGTGCGCCACCATGACAACTCGTTCTGGACCTCTTTCGGCGGCACGGCCGCGGCGATCGTCTGGGTGCAGGCATGGGTGTGCACCTGCTGCCTCGCGATGCTTGCGGCCTTTGTGGGCGGCATCGTCAACATCATCCTGCACTGGAACACGCGCGACCACGCCACCGTCCTTGCCGCGTGCTCCTTTGGCATGGTGCTCGCCTCCATCCAGCTGTGGGTTCTCTTTGAGCCGACCTTGTATGTGATGCAGGGTCGCAGGCTCAAGCTCTCACTCCGGCACACCGAGGTCCTCGTGCTGCTTGCCATCGGCGTCGCCGTCATCGTCATGACCGGCAGCCAGCTCAACGGCGACGCCTTCAAAGCATTCAACGATGACTGACAGGTTCGCAGACGATGACTCCCCCACACACACAGACTGTGATACATTGGGACACACTTTGACTCGTGCAAGTTCACTGTGTTCACTGAGTGAGGAAAAAGGTTCGGAGCGCCCGTGATACCTTGTGTGAATTAGAAACAGGACCACACAGTAATGCGGCGCTCATGCAGGCGCGTCCCCGGGGGGCGCGCTTACATGACTTGTGCGTGCAAAGTTCCCAAAACCGACCTTCTATTTTGAGCTTTTGACCTTTGACGAACGAGGGTCATCCGCGCGGTGATGTTGAGGTTCGGCATCATCCGGCTCAGCAAGTGGCTTATGGCCATCGGTGCGAGCCGTCGGTCAGCGATTATCTCCATACTCGCTCCTCCCATGCCGGTGGCGGCCACACGTGGTTGTATTCCCAGCGGCGGCTACGACCGTCAATGGGTGCGTGCAAGTTCGACGGTGGGCGATCGCGCGCAACTGCTGCGGGTGGTGCAATTCAACATCCTCGCGGACGGGCTGAGCGGCAAAAGTCCACGAAGTGGCGGCTTTATGCACACGCCCCCGGAGGCGCTCGAGTGGACATACCGCCGTGATTTGATCATCGAAGAGGTCTTCCGGCACTTTCCAGCTGCCACCCCTCCAGACGTGGTGGCCATGCAAGAGGTGGATCACTACGACGAGCTCTTGGAAATCATGGCCTCGCGCGGGTACGCCGGCACCTTTCTGAAAAAGCCAGACTCCCCGTGCAAGCGCTCGCTGGACCCGAGCCTCGAGGATGGGTGTGCTCTTTTTGGGCGGCGCGCCGCCCTCACAGTTGAGGGCGTGCAGCAGCACCAGTACGTCACTGGCCTCCAGAACGGGCGTGTGGCGATTGGAGGGAGCAACCAGGTCGCCATCCTTGCGGCGCTGCGTCGGCCCGGCGCCGCGAAGCCAATCCTAGTGGGAGTGACGCACCTCTCTGCGGAGAAGTCGTCAGAAGGAGAGCGCTCGCGTGTGGCGCAGGTGGGGGAGCTTTGTGCGTGGCTGCAGGCGGCCGCTGAGCGCTGGGATGCCGCCGCAACGGTCGCGCTGCTCGACATGAATGGTGCCCCGCGGTCGACTAATTGTAAGTATGAGCCCGCCGCGTACCCAGCGGCGATCGGTGGACGGCTGCGCTCTGCATACCAGCTGGTGCTCGGCGCGGAGCCCGCTTGGACCACGTGGAAGCGCCGCGGCGGCGAAGAGCTCAAGATGACCCTTGATTACGTCCTCGTCTCGCCCGAGGTGACGTGCCATCGTGTGCTGCTGCCACCCGACGACGCGGACGTCGATTTCGAGCGTCTGCCCGGCTGGCGCTACCCGTCGGACCACGTGATGTTGGCGGCGGAGCTCAGCGTGGTCGATGGCTGAGAGAATGCATACAGTTCATGGCTGCGAAATTAGCATGTGAACACATGTGAAGTGATCGTGGTCAGCTGCCCTGGCATGAAGAGGCCGCTTTGTGCGCAGTATAGATTATAGTGGAGACTGATAGGCCATTAGGCGTGGCGAGCTCGGGACAAGTCATAGACAAGTTCTTCCCCACCCCCGGTTTCGTCTGAATACCGGGAGGGAAGCCTCAGAGATTAACCGCCAGCGTGAAATTAGCGCGTGCGCGAAACGATAGGAATTTGCGGTGGAGCCCGATTTCCGTCTTGTGTG
>Ga0210246_101681_pt1 | contig 16228 bp, 10 predicted proteins | sample ChrtobMetaP3_8mM_FD_155469 | JGI IMG/M metagenome (GOLD analysis project Ga0210246, IMG submission 155469) | Chrysochromulina tobin associated microbial communities from unialgal haptophyte culture, Seattle, Washington, United States - P3_8mM | ecosystem: Host-associated > Algae > Haptophytes >...
TAGACCAACCCAACTGTCATTCGGACCTTTAATCGGTCCGAACACATCGACGAGACTGACGATTATACCGCGTGCTTCGGTTCCCTTCTTTGACGGTTCCCTCGATGGAATCGAACATGCCATATACCCATATTCGGCAATTGCAAGCGTGCGCAAGAGAGAGCGCACGCGCGATAGATAAATACAGGCCACTTCCAAGAGTGACCCAGAGATCATCGCCATCAGGCCTTGCCTGACGACTAGAGAGAGAGAAACACGCTACGAAACATGATCTATTCTATCAACCCCATCTTCCAAACCAACAGAGCACAGATTCCAGAATACAGAGCGCAGTTTCTATTTCCGCTCCTGTACTTTCGTGTAGCCGTAGGGAACTAGGGATGGGCCCTTATAAACATGAAGATAGTTCTGACCACTCCCCTTTGGGCCAACGACACCGCAACACACACGCGTATCTAACGCGGCTCTGAACAGCGCGACTCACTGCGAGTGAGCAGCACTTGTCATCGCCCTTTTGTGTAGTCGAGCACCTGGGCAACCTGCTGGTTCTGAGGGCGGACGAGTTGGGTGGCCCCCCGATGGGAGGGCATGCGCCCCTCGGAGCGTTGCAACCGCGCCGCGGCGAGCCCAGAGGCGCTCCCCGGCTGGCGTGAGGAGACGTACTCCCGATTACCTTGAGTTTCACTCATCGGGACAAAGCCCTGCTCCGCCCACGGGTTGCCACCGCGGATCCAGTCGACGATGCGGGCTTCTTTCTGTTCAACGGGGCTCAGGTGGGCGGTGCGCGCCGCGAGGGCCCGCTGACGATCGAGCTGCTGTGTTTGGAGCTCGGCGTGCTCCTCGCGCCTGGCTAGCTCGTAAGCCCGCGCTGGGCTTCTGTTCATGTCCTGCTCGCGGCGCTTCTGCAGCATCTGCTCGTACGCGTCCTGGTGCTCGCGCTTCTCCGCCGCATGCGCCTCCTCGTCGCGTCTCTTCTGCTCTTGCGCGCGATTGCGCCGATCCTCAGCCTCCTGCCGCTCCTGCCGCTGCTGTTCGCGCAGGACCTGCTCGGTTGTGAAGCGCCCCTGGGCCCCCCCGAGGGGCGACGGCGGCGGCTGCGAGCGCGATCCTGCTTGGCTGACTGGCTGCTGCCAGTACTCCTGCTGCTGCGCCTGCGGCTGTTGCGGGTAGTGCACGTGGCGGCTGTCGTAACAACTGTCCTGCACGAGTGGTGGCGCTCCTTGATCGTGCCATCGCTCCTCAAGATGCCCACCGCAATCGGGACCATATTGCAGCCGTCCACCCACAGGTTGCGCGCGCAGCGAGGCGCGCTGCTGCATGCCGTTGAACACCTGCGGCGCCGTCGACGGGCGCTGGTGCTCCACGGCATAAGCATAGGCGTGCGCGTGGGGCGGCGGTTGTTGTTGTGCAGCGAAGGCGTGTTGCTCCTCCTGCGAGAGCACATAGCGGCCACGGCTAGCCGACCAGCCGTGCGCGTGCTGGTCAGCAGCGACGCGCATGCGGCCGTCTGCTTCGACGCGCTCGAGGACCCGCTGCTGCTGCTGCGCTAGCTGCTGAAGGCCCACCGCTGCAGGCTGGTGTGGATAGTGGACTGCCGCGAAGCTGTATTCTTCATTTGGTGCCGGCACACGCTGGATTGCATGGTTGGGCCCGAGCTGGAGCCGACCGCCGTGCGGCTGCGAGTGCAGGTGCGCGGGTTGGATGCCAGCACGAAAAGGTGTGAGCATGCTGCTGGAGCAACTTTCTGCGGAATCAAAAACTGCGAAACGGCTCGTCGGAGTTGAAAGGGAAAACAAAGCGGGGAAAACTTGGCTGCCAAGTTCTTGCGTGCATGTAACAATTGGCGGCGACGGCACATGTGAACGTGTGCCTTTTTGTGACTTCTCTCGGCATGCAGACTCTCAAGCAAGGGCTCGAGGAGTCGCTGAGGCGGATGCTCGACGCCCAAGGCTTCCTCTCGGATGTCATTGAGCGCTCGGTCGATAGTCTCGCGCTCCCGTCGGCAGTAGAGCCGTGGAAATCATTCATGTTCAAGCTATACTCCTCCGTAGCGGCCACAGCTGCCATCCGTGCGCTGCTTGCATGCTCGGTGCCAGGCACCACGGACAGCTACGAGACCGTACTGACATCCATTGTGCGGGAGGCAGAAGACGGAAAAGGACGAGGAGATAGCCATCACTGTTATCTCGTCGGTGGACAAGTGCGCGACGTGCTGCGCGGTGTCCTGTCTGACGACTTTGACTTCGCATACACGTGCACGGCTCGCGAGGTGGCGCTCGTATGCGTGAGCCATGAATGGAGCACAAAGTACAAGTGCATCGGCCCGACGTCGCGGCCAAATTACGTCCTTGTAGGCGACGAGAGCTCGAGCAACTACCTCGAGGGCTTCTCGCTCGACTTCAACGCGACGGCCGCGTGCCACAAGATGGACTTTCGGCAGAACATGCTCTTCTACGACCTGAGCAATGATGTCATCGTGGACAAGACGGGCCACGGCGTCAATGACATCCGCACGCGGGCGCTCCGACTCTCGTGTGCGAGCGCGCCTGGGGCTGGCGAGACCTTCGTGGCTTGGGCGGCGGCGACCATCACGCCCGGCTTCAAGGAGCTCCGGTACATCAAGTTCCTGCTGCGCGCACAGGCCAAGGGCGAGCCGCTGAGCACCGACGCCACTGAGTGCCAGTTCGTCGTGGCGAGTCTCAAGGCTGCGCTCCGGTCCAACGCCGACGCGCTGCGCAGCTTCTGGTTCTTATACGCCCTCGAGAAGCAGCTCAAGACGGCGGAAGGCGTCGCCGCGCTCCGCGACTGGGTCATGGCCCATGGTGGTGAGACATGGTGGGAGGCAGACTGGGTGCCGCTCGTGCGCGCGACGGCGGGCAGCAGCTACGAAGCGGCTGGGCTGCCAGCTCGAGTCGTGCGATGGTGGCCGATGGCGTGGTGGGGTCGTGGAAGGGGACTTGTACGCGATCTTGTACGCGACGTGGGCATGGATGCGGGCAAGGCTCGGCCACTAATTCGGCCGTATCTCTGGTCACTTGGCAAGGACGCTGCTGCAGCCGAGCGTGGAAGTGTGAGAGTGTGATGTCCGAGACTGCCCATTGTCCCTCGGCCTCGCTATGGTTTTTAGTGCCGGTTCGTGGTTCGGTGGTATCCTGGTAAGGTGAGGTAAGGTTACCTTAACCTTTAAAGGTTTAGTGACGCGGGCGTTCGCGGCGGACGGGCTGAAACCTGAAAGTTAGGTTACCGGCCACGGTACACTGCTCAAGATAACCGCCAACGTGTGTAACGGCTCCACAGTGGACGAAAACTAGCTGTACCTGGATACTACTCCCTGACAATCACTCCGTCAATCGTGAACTTCCTTTCACGGCTACGGGGCGCGGACCCGGACGCACCAGCCGAGCAACTCTCACAGATGCAGCTTAAACCCGTCCTTTCCTTGCACTGCGTTACGAATTGAGGCCTTCCCTTCCTCGCCCATGTAGTTTCCTATGAGGTCGCATTCGGTCAATGCGCCATTAACGCGCATGGCGTCAGCGATTGCAGTGATGCCCTCTGCAGTGTAGGTGCCATGTTGGCCGTAGAGGTCAGTCCAGACGCCACACATTTTGTTGTCGGAGAGGTTGATGCTCGTCAGCGCGCCATTGACGCGCAGAGCGTTGGCAATCGCTGTGATCCCCTCTGCAGTGTAAGTTCCGCGCCCATCCTCATTGAGGCCGCACAGCTGGTTGTTTGAGATGTCCAGCTGAAATACCATTCAAAGCAAAGGCAAAGGTCAGAGTCACAGAAAAGGCAGTCTTGGGGGTGTCAGAAAGCGCGAGCACCTGTGTCAAGGCGCCTGTGACGCTCGTGCGGAGCGCCTCGGCGATCAGCTGGACTCCAGCAGGGCTTATGTTTTCGCAGGACGCGTCCAAGGACATGATCTTGCTGTCCTTGCTGCCGCAGATGGCGGCAAAGATGGCGCCCCAGCCTTCGTCCCCGAGCCGGTTACCCCTGAGCTTGACGGACGTCAATGCGCCTGTGACAACGGCCTGTGACAGGTCCGACGCCAGCAGGATCGCATTGGGCGGCTTGAGGTTCTGCCGGGAGAAGTCAGCGGTGGTCTGGTCACGCTGGATGCCGCAGAGCGAGATCCCCTTCTGCTTGGCGACCTCAGCGAGCATCTTGGCGGACTCCGCGTCGAGCTGATTGCCCAGAAGGTTGGTCACCGTCAGCGCGCATGTGACAACGGCCTGTGACAGGTCCGACGCCAGCAGGATCGCATCAGGCGGCTTGAGGTTCTGCCGGGAGAAGTCAGCGGTGGTCTGGTCACGCTGGATGCCGCAGAGCGAGATGCCCTTCAGTTTGGCGACCTCAGCGAGCATCTTGGCGGACTTCTCACCCAGCTGATTGCCTAGGAGGTTGGTCACCGTCAGCGCGCCGTTGACGCCAAGCATGTCTGCCACATGCTTGGTGCCTGCAGCCCCTCCGATATTGCTTCCAGATAGATCGAGCTCCTTGAGCGTCTTGTTCTGTTTGAGTGCCTCGCAGATGACCTTGGTGCTCTTCTCTCCCAACTTGTTTCGGGCAAGTGAAATTTTGGTCAGCCCGCCGTTGACGCCAAGCATCTTGGCCACATGTTTGGCGCCTGTTGACCCTCCGATGTTGCTGCCATAGTTGCTGCCATAGTGGCCGCTAATGTCAAGCTCCTTAAGCGTCTTGTTCTGTTCTAGTGCCTCGCAGATGGCTTCGGTGCCCTCCTCCCCCAACCTGTTTTTGGCTAGGGACAGCATCGTCAGCGCGCCATTAACGTGAAGTGCATCAGCGATGGCATTGAGGCCCTCTGTGATGTAGTTGCCTCTCTGCTTCACGTCGTCGTCAGTCCAGATGCCGCACAGCATGTTTCGGGAGAGGTCGATGCTTGTCAGCGCGCCATTAACGCGCAGGGCCTCGGCGATTGCAGTGATGCCCTCTGCAGTGTAGGTGCCGCTGCCGAAGGTGGTCACTCCGCAGAGTAAATTGTTGGAGAGGTCCAGGCTCGTCAGCCCGCCTGTGACAACGGCCTGTGACAGGTCCGACGCCAGCAGGATCGCATCGGGCGGTTTGAGGGCGTGACCGGACAAGTCAGCGGTGGTCTGGTCGCGCTGGATACCGCATAGCGAAACGCCCTTCTGCTTGGCAACTTCAGCGAGCATCTTGGCGGACTCCGCATCAAGCTGATTGTGCAGGAGGTTGGCCACCGTCAGCGCGCCCATGACTGGAATGAAGCTGGCAACGAGCATGGCGCCCTCGGGGCCGATCGCTTCCTTCCGGCAGTCTGCCAAGTCAAGATTGGTGAGCATATCGGCGCGCATATGCTCCACCGGGATACCACCGATCTCTCCAGAGCCGGCACAGGCGATGGCTCCGAAGAGCAGTTTGAGGGGCGGACTGCCCTCGCCTGTGACGCAGCTGCACAGTGCGTGCTTGGCCGGACCACGAAGCAGGCGGAACAGATCTTGCTCCTCTTCCTCCTCTTCAATTTCGCCACGGTCGTCGTCTAGATCGACCTCTCGTACCGCGGCCACGTCCACCACAAAGCCATACCCCGTGAGCCGCTCCAGGCGGAGTAGCAGCCGCCCTGCCCTCGCCGCCTCCCACGACTGTCCGGCTTCGATCAGGAGCTCCAGGTTGAGATCCGTGATCTCATCCAGCTGCCGAGGATCGGCGTGCCCGATGCGGCCGCACAGCTGCGAGCAGAGCGCTCGGCGCCCGAGAGCACGCCACGCTCGGCAGACGCCCTTGAGCTCAATCAGCGTGCCCACGGCGACCTTGGCCAGGGCGGCTTCCGCAGCGTCGTCGTTCACGGGCAGAGCAGGCTGCCCCGCGGCAGTATAGTGCGGCATGGGACTATCCGGTGTGAACGCCGGTTCCGCGAGCGCTGCCGCGCGCTCCTCGTCGCTCTCAAAGTCGTTCACCGCGCCGAGCAGCTCGCGCAGCTCATCGGAACGTTTGCCGTTCAATCGGCCGGCAAAAGCAGCCTGAGCGTGCTCGAGCGCCTGCTCTGCGAGGAGGTTGCAGGCGCCCTCGATGAGAACAGCTAGTTCAGTGAGCGAGCATTCATCGAGGCCTGAGGCTGACCAATCGTCCTCGCACATTGCCCCGAGAGTGCGCAGTACAGTCGTGGACGTCTCCACCATGGAGAACATGGTTTCTTCAGATGGATCGAGGTCGTCGAGCCAATTACTGAGCCTTTCCGCTCGTCGCGCTGCCTTGCGCGACCACTCGAGCTCCTCTCCCTCACGCCCACGCACGCGGACGCGGCGCTCCTCCTCGTTGATGTCGGCCATTTTGTCTGCAATTGTGAAAACGTCACCACTCTTCAACAGCATCGCAGCTTTCGTTCTCAACATACCAACACGTACGAACTTAGCTTTCCCTCTCGTGGAGCGCCTTCGTGAGCAACGAGGACTTCGTCTTCATCGTCGCGGCCTTTCCGCTCTTTCGGCGTCCCCGTCGCGCGGCGGCGCTCAATGGTCGCCGCGACGGTTTCACGTCCACAATCCGCGGGCGCGCAGTATCTCGACTCCAAGGACGCACTCTGCACGCTCCAGCTCCCGTGGCCGGCACATGAGCCCGCGCAGACGTACAAGGACATACTCGATGCGTTGCAGGGGCTCGATGTGGCCCTCGATCTTGTCGTCGGGCGCGTCACTAAGCGCGTGGCCGACGAGGGGCAGAAGCTCGCCGCGCTAACGGGCCGCATCGACGCCGCTGCCAAGCGCGTGAGCGCCGTCGCCGGTAACCGCCAGGCGATCGTCCTCTTCTCGGCCGCACGCTTTCCAGGCGGTAAAGATGCGGCCAAGGTGAAGTATTTTGATCGGCTCTTCTACGACGAGGGGCATCTGCAGCGGCGGGCAGCCGAGCAGCTCGAGATACACGAGGAGCCGTTCGTCGAGTCGCTCGAGGAGATGGCCGAGCGGCGGAAAAAGCTCGACCTTTCTCTCCGTGTCGACATGGACACCATCGAGCTGTACAAGGCGGACCTTGAGCTGAAGCCCGAGCTCGCGACCAATAACCCGTCAATGCCGCCACCACCCGACGTGCTCGCGCCGCTGCCCCCTTCGGTCTCGAGCGTCTCCTCGGTCCTTCTCTTCAACACGCCCTACAATGTGTTTGCCGATCACACCCCCTTCGACAACCTCTCGGGCGAAGCCGCACCACGCAAGGACGTGCGGGCCAAGGAGGAGGAGCTGGCACAGGCGCCGCAGACGGTGCTCTTTGGCGACCAGCTGCCCGAGGTCGAGCGCATCGAGTACTCGTACAAGCCGGTGCTCGGCGCCGTGCCCGAGCTCGATGTGCCCTCGATGTTGCCCAACTTGTCGAATGTGGCGAACCTCAATTGGACTGCTCTCGACCTGCCGTCCATTGCGCCCTCGACGCTGAATGCAATGCTGCTGCCGACGCTCTCGACGGGGCCCTCCAGCCTCCCCTCGCTGACGCCCTCGGCCACGGCGCCGCCGCCGCCGCCCGCTGCGCCTGGCGCGCCTCCGCCGCCGCCGCCACCGCCCGTCGGGGGCGCGCCGCCGCCGCCGCCGCCGCCGCCGCCGCCGCCAATCGCCGGCGGTGCGCCACCGCCACCCCCGCCGCCCCCGATTGTTGGCGCGCCGCCGCCGCCGCCGCCGCCGCCGCCGCCGCCGCCGCCAATCGCCGGCGGCGCGCCGCCGCCGCCACCGCCGCCACCGCCGCCACCAATCCCAGGCGGCGCGCCGCCGCCGCCGCCACCGCCGCCACCGCCGCCGCCGCCGGCCGACAGCGGTCGTTCGTCGCTGCTCGACGAGATCGCCAAGGGGAAGGCGCTCAAAAAGGTGGCCAATCCCGACGACGCGGACGCCTCGCCCAAGCCTAAGGTCCCGAGTGACCCTCGCGGCTCCCTGCTTGACGAGATTTCGAAGGGCGCGAAGCTCAAGAAGGTGGACCCTGACGCGCCCAAGAAGCCGCCGCCGGAGAAGCCGAAGGCGGCGGATGAGCCGATGGACATGATGGCACAGCTGCGCGATAAGATCAACCGGCGGCGCGCGGGCATCTCAGGCGGTCGGGCAGCCGAGGCGATGGCGGATATGGTGGATATGGCGAAAACAGCCGACCAGCTGACGAAACAGCTGACGAAAAAGGACGATGGCGACAAAGACGGCGACCTCGGCCCGTCACCCATCTCGATGGGCGGCATCGCCAACGCGCTGCGCGCCAAGGCAGCCAACATGGCCGACTCGGGGTCAGACGACGACGACTGGGAGAGTGACTAGCCCTTCCCCTCGCCCCAACACCGTCGCCCGTGCATGCTGCCCAACAGTGACGCACGGCAATGACCAAGCTCCACCAGTCCACCTGGTTGTGACGTTGTGTCGAGGATACTATGTCTCTACTGCGTCTAAGCTTAGCGTGTCAGGTTGTCATGTGTGTTCTCATGTCAACGGACAAGGTGGTAGGTGCACCTCTCCCGGTCGCGAATCGCGCCCCTGCCGCCTCTTTGTTTCTCGCCGAAACGGCCGTCTTGCCGGCCATGAAGTCAGTATCTCGCCGCAGGCCTGCCTGCCTGCCAATCGTCCACATCTACTGTGCAGTTGTAGTGGGTCGTTTTGGTTGTTTCATCTCCGACGTTTCGTATAGTCGTTTCGTAAGTTTTCGTAAGTCGTTTCGTCGTCGACGTTACGTTGGATAGTGGAGTTGCGCACGCGTCCATACGAGCGAGGCGCTGCGACACCCTGCATCCCGTGTCAGCGCGGGCTCTCCATACTGTGGAGTTCCACGTGGGGCGTCTGGCGGAGGCACGGACGGCGGCGCCCTCCAACCAGGCTTGGCTGCGTTACCTTGGCTGGCCGTAAGCGTACGACTCGCCAAACGGCGGTGCCTGGCCTTTGCTCCCCCGCCCAGCTCCCCCGGCTGCGACGGGCCTAAACGAGAAGACAAATCTGAAGCAGAAGAAAACGCCTCTCGGTGTCACCTCGGATCCGACCGTCACCGTGCCGTAGTAGCGGTTAGGCCCGCGCCCGGCCCCCCACGGCCGGCTTCGGGCTTCCCCCGGTGTCCGATCGGCCTCGGACGAAAGGACGGGACGCCGGGACGTGCGATCGACCCAACCCGAACCCCATGCCCAACCCGCCGAAGCAACCAGGAGCGACCCTACCCGCAACCGCGAACCAGCGAACCGCCGCGCATGCATCACTGTGCAACCGCGGGAACACCCGCACGACCACGTACCGCCGACGAGGTACCGACGAGGCAGCTATCGAGCCGTGCCGGTGCGACGGAGCTCGGAGCACGGAGGCAGCCGCGCGTCCCGCGGTCGGCGCCGCGCGGTGAGGCCGATGTGCGCGATCCCGATCGGGCCCGGCGCGGTCGGGGCGCGAGCTCGGGTGACGCGACTCTGTAAGATGCATATCAGTAATTCCTGAATGCAGGTCAACGCAATTTGCTATTGCAGTCCCCGCCCCCGCCTCCCGGACTTGCGCGTTGCGGGGGATGTGGCAAGAATGCCGCGCGCCGCGCCCGCGGCTCGGCTTCCTAGCCGCCCACACCTGCTCTCGCACAGGTTCCGCCTTGCCTTGCAAGGCCTCACCGGACACCGCGCGCAGTGACACAGACCGACGTAACTCCAACTTTGTCCGACACTCCAGTCCGCCACACACGCGCGCCTTTCCCGTCCGCGCAACAACATTAGGGGGCAGGGGGGGGGGGGCGCGCACACATCACGATCAGTGTGTCAGTCATCACGCGCCACGGTTCTCACAACGCCTCAAATAACCGCCACGCGAAGAGGGGCGCGCGCGCCATATCGCAAAATGCAAGCCGAGCAGCCAGCACTGCTGCGCTGCGCGCGCCGCGCCCCGCGGTCCCCGCGCCCACTCTCGAGGCTCGCCCCTTGCCGCTCTTCACACAGCCGGCTCCATGCCGGCTGGCTGCTGCAATCATGTCAATCATGCACTCGTATAAGAGTTCGGTCGCCTCGGCATGCCATCTGCCCGCACGTCGCGCGTCCCTCAGCAGCACACCGAGGGCCGTCCCTGGCGCCCGCCATGCACAGGGCACCTGGGCGGGCCTGGCGTACTCAGCCGACGATGCCCGACTTTTTGCGCTGGTCAGCCTTGCGCGTCTCCTTGACACGGCCCTGCTTCTTGGCTTCTGCACGCTTGGTCTCCTCGCGGAGCTCATGGAAGACGGCCTCCGCGAGCGACTGTGGCACCCCCCAGTGCTGCTTGATCTGCACGGCACTCTTTTGCATGAGCTGCTTGCCGTTGACGCCCTCGGGCAGCAGCGGAAGCAGCGCCGCGAGCCTCTCGCCACGTGAGCTCACTGCCTCCGCGAGCCAGTCGCGCACGCGCACCTCGTCCCAAAATTTGGGAGCGATCGTACTCTCGTCCACCTTGACCTCGCGCGCCTTGACATCACGCTTGGTCTCACGGATGGCGCCGTCAGTGCCTGCAACCGCGGCCACGGTCTTGAGAGTGGTGAGGGTGTGCTCGGTGTCCGTGCACGAGGGCGAGACGGTACCCACCACCGTGATGAGCGTGTCCGCGCGCATAAACGAGTCTGCAAGCACGCGCGTGAGCGCCGATTCGCGGAAGGGGATGTGCGACGTCTTGCCATCCTGGGCAAGCACCCAGTGGCGCATGCATTCCTTGAGCGCGTGCAAGGACTGGTTGATCTCGGCGCCCTCCTTACGGCGCTCGGCGTCGTGCCACATCGAGTCTTCCTTGCGCTCCGTGCCCGCGCAGTCGACCAGCGTGAGCACGGGCGGCACACGGCGCTTCTTTGTCGGGCCGGCGGCGCCCGGCGCTCCCACGAGCGTGAGTTGGCACACTGCGTGGGAGCGTGAGGAGACGGCGTTCGCGCCGGTGGCCGAGGTGGCGCGGCGTGACTTGGCGACGGCGATGTGCTCGAGCAGCTCGGCTGCGCACGTGATCGGCTGCTGGCACAGTCCCACCGGCTGCACCCGACCGTCGGTGCTGGTCTGCAGTGGCAGTTCGCGACCTGGCGCGTCGCCGAGCAGCTCGAGGCAGCGACTGCCGGCAATCTCAAAGAAGCTCAAATGTCCGAGCACCTGCCCGGGCGCCGCGCCGCTCAGCAGCACCTCGCTCGTGTACTGCTCGATGCCGCCCATCGTGTGCGACTTCCCGCTCCCCGTCTGGCCGTACATGAATAGCGTCGAGCAGCCGCCCGAGAGCACATTGGCGAGGAGCGGGTGCACACCCCTCTCGCACAGCTCAGGCGTCTCGACGTGCTCGTCGAAGGCCTCCGAGACCACGTACTGCACGTGGCGCAGGAACATGCGCTTCAAGTCGGGCTGCATGCAGCAGTTGTGCACCACGACGCGCCCTGGCGCGCGCACGCTCACCACGTCGAATTCACCACGACGCTCCTCGTGCGCAAACAGAGGCCGCTTGCGCACGAGCGCGCGCAGCCGACGCGGCATCCCTGTGGCCGTTAACTGGCCAGCCGACGCGCCGCCCGGCGCCACGTTCTCCACGTCGGCCGCAACGGACGTCTCCTTGGCATCTGACGGGTTGGCATGCCTCCACTCGTCGATGGCATCCACGAATGAGTCACGGTTCACCTTGCGGCACTGGCGCTTGTCGATGTTCTGACGCGTGATGGGGTCGTCATCAGGCACTTCCAGGGCCGCCGCCGCGCGCGCACCCGCCGAGGCCGCCGCCGTAGCGGCGGCGCGCGCCGCCTGCTGCTCCTCCGAGTCAGGACCTGCGCATGCGAGGCGCGACTGCGCGACAGCGGGCGCGGCGGGCGGCGGGGCGGCGGGCGGCGGCGGCGCGGGCGGCGGCGCGACCTGCGCAAAGGCGGCGACGGGGAGGGCCGCGGCGCTGGGGCCACGCCGCACATCCCGAGCAGGCGGCTTGACAACGTCTCGCGTCGACGACTGCTGGGACGGCGGCTGCGACGTCGGGGCTGAGAGCGAGGCAGACACCGGCAGCGCGCTCGCCGCCGCAGCCGCCGCGGCCGCCCGCCGCGCCAACTCGTTGACGTCTCGGGCGCTCGCCACCGGGGCGGGGAGGCCCGATCCTCGAGCCGAGGACGGCTGCGACGGCGCCAGGCGCTCCACTACTGGCGCTAGTGCCCTTGGGGCAGGCGCCTCGGCCGCTGGCACACGATCCATTCCCTTGGTGGCGGCGATCGCGGTCGGCAGCGCGCCTCCGAACCCACCCGTCGTGAGACGTCGTGAGACAGGTCGTGGCTCGCGCGCCGGCGAGATCTGCAACGCTGGTAGGAGAACCTGCGGCGGCGGCGTGAGCGGCCCGCGCACCCGCCGCTCAGTCACGCTGCCTCCGTCGGGCGATCCCGCGCGTGCGTCCTTGTTCTCGGTCTCAGCGTCCTCCTCGTCCTCGCCGCGAGCCTCCTGGTCAACCCATTCGTCAAAGAGCAGCTCGCCCTCGTCGGAGCCCCCCCCCTCGTCGGAGTACTCCTCGCCTTCCTCCTGCTGCTCCTCCTCATCTTCCATGCACACCTCCTCCTCCTCCTCCTCCAAGCCCTCACCAGCGGGCACGCCCTCGTACGCGTCGCCCTCGTACTCGTCGCCCTCGTACTCACCCTCCTCCTCGCCCTCCTCGCCCTCTTCGCCCTCCTCCTCCTCGCCGTACTCCCCGAAGGCTGGCTGAGCGCCCCCCTCCTCCTCCGCGCCCGCGCCCGCCTCCGCCACCTCCTCGCCGCAGCCGTAAAAGGTCCCGCCCGATGGCGCCGCCGCCGCGCGCCCGCCCGCCGTCGAATGGACGGGCACGACCGCAAACGAATCCTCACCCCGAGGGACGCATGGCGCTCCCGGCGAGGCACCCGTCACTGGCAGGAAGAGCTGCCCGTCGCTCGGCATTCTCCAGTGCCGCCGCTGCCGGCCGCCGAGGGCCGCACGCGGCTCCGGCTCGAGCGCGGGCGAGATGGCAGGTGCTGGCGGCGGTGGGCCACCTGTGACAACTGCCTCTGAAGGCGTAAGCGGGACAACGGGAGACGTTGCGAGCGCGGCGGCGGCCACACGGCCGGTAGAAGCTTGCTGCGTAGTGCGTCGCGGCGGGACTGCGGCGGCCACACGCGCAGGCGGCGCGCCTGTGCTGCTGCGGCGGCTTGACCGGTCGGTGCGGAGGCTGTCGAGCCACATGCAATCCGCGCAGGTGCACGCCTCAGGATGGCCGAGGGTGGCGCGAGGCGATTCTAGGGGCTGGTCGTGGCGCGGTTCGGGCGCCGGCACCAGTGTGCACTCGGGCTCGAGCGGAACTTCAACTGGGATTGGCGGCGACTCAGGCACGGGTGTGTCGACGTTGATTGCAGCGGCCTGCGCCATCTTCTCGGCGGCGGCCTTGCGCGCGCGCTCGCGCAGCGCCTCAGCCTTCTTGACGGCCATCGCGCGCTTCTCAGCCCACGCCCTGGCCTCATAGGACTTGTCTTGGGCCGAGGTAGATGAAGGCATGTTCCAACTCGACCCCGATTGCGGAAGGCAACTGCATCAGGTTCTTGAGTCAAGGTCTGACCGTTGACTTTCCGTGAAAAGTCCGCGACATTCACAGGGGCGAACTTTTTATGGTGGAGTATTAAAGAGTTTTTGATGCGGGCCTGCATGCAATTCTTGGGGTTGGGGGGACTTGCAAATCTCTCATCCATCATGCAACTCTCTCATTCGTCTCGGAGTGTCGCGACGCTTGGCCCTGACGCTTGGCCTTGGGTCTTTGTGCCAGCGTGACCACCCTGCGTGACCATGAAGAAATGGCGCGGTGCCGCTGCGGGTTGCCCACCCTCCCCCCACGTGCCGCCGGCCACGTGCGGACCCGACTCGTTGCGCAACCGTTCGTACACAATGCCGCCGCGTTGGCCGCTCGACACCTTCCAGCTCATCATGGAATCAGCGAGCGGCGGCGAGGGCAGCTCGAACCGCTCACAAACATGCAACTTGTACCGCAACTCGAGGCCCTGCTGCGATCTGCAAGAATGGCCAGAGGTTGTGGTCGAACCACCTGTGCGCGAATCGATCATCTCCTTCCTCGCAGGCTGCGACACTTGGTAGTCACACTTGGTAGTCATGAAGTCGTCCTTCTTCGCTCTCGTGCTCCGTCGCTCTTCGTGCTCAACGTGCGTCGGTGCGATCGCTGCACGTGCGCACTGTGCCGCCTTCGCACGCGGAATCGATCGAGTCCGCTCAGGCGCTTTTCTCCATGGTGTCTCGTGGGCACTCCTGCGTCTCCGGAGGGAGCACATATCGTATCACCCCAGTCGCGCGCGCGCGATCTCCAGCTGCAGCGTGCCCGTGAGCAGCTCGCTTCGCGTGCGAAGCGCGCCCTGCCGCGGGCCCTGCTCGAGCGGCGCCATCTGCTCGAGGTAAGCGCGCAGGTCCTCTGGGCGCGTGAGCGCCTGAAAGAGCTGGTCCCACCGGTTGAAGGCCGAGCCCGAGTTGCCCAAGCTGGCGGGAGCTCAGGCGTTTTCAGCCTGGCGTCGCCATTGTCATCAAGTTTTTATGCCGCACATGGACGAGGAATTCATGGGCGGATAGTACTGACCTTTTTGCTTAGCTGACCTTTTTTTGCTCATCTTGACGCTATTACGCATCGTGTCGCGATACGGAATACACTCCGACATGTGTGCGCACGGCACGCACAGGCTCATTGATTCCGCCTCTCATGGCACAACGGTTTCCCCATCGCCTCGTGGTTGCGCACAGTCCACCCTCTCGACCCTCGCGTGCTCACGCACGTCCGCTCCCGGCAGCGGCTTCGCCGTCGTAGCAGCCGGAGCCGCCGCAGCCGCCTGCCGCATCCCCTGATTGCTCACGCCCGCGCGCTCATCGCCGGAACGACGACGTGGAGGACCCGCCGTCGGGCCCCCGCCGCCGTTCCGCCGCCGCTCCAGAGGGCGACCGTGTCGGCCGGGATGCGGATCTCGATCTTCAGCTCGCGCGTGGAGTTCGGCTTCTTGGGGGGGCGCGCCGGGTCCTCATGGGCCTTGATGCCGGCCACCTTGACGTCCACCTCGACCTCCTCGAACCCGCCGTCGCCGTTCTGGTTGGGGTACTCGACCAGGATGTCGTACGGCCGGCCCATCTCGAAGTCCTTGTTCAGCCATTTGATGACCGCCGTCGTGCCCAGCTCCGCGCGGAGGCGGCACACCTCGAGAAACTCGCCGATCTGGCCGAGGATCGCCGGGTCCTGCGCGTCGCCCGCGTCTGCTCCGCCGCCCGCCGCGCCCGCCGCCGCCAGGCGCGCGGCGTGGTAGAGGCGCACCACGCCGAGCGGCTCGACGGGCTGCGCCGTCAGGGCGTGCCACGCCGCGACGGCGTGCTCATGGACCGTTCCCGAGTACTCGTGCGCCAGCTGACGCGCCACCGTGCGCAGGTAGCTCAGGAACTCCGTGTAGCTCGCGTCCGTGATGAGCGTGCGGTCGGTGGCCCCGAGCGTGGCTGCGTGCGCCTCGGACAGGACGATGAGCCCGATGCGTTGTAGGGCGTAGCCGTCGTTGGAGCGCGGCCTTGTCAGCCGCTTCAAGAAGCGCTTCACGAGCGCCGCGCTGTAGTTCTCCGACTTGGGCTTCGCGGTGTCGGGTGGCCACTGATTTTGCAGCGAGTAGGCGATGGTCTTCGAGAGCCTTGGCGCGCGTCCCGGCACAAAGTCGGCCGCGCCGATCTCGAGGACCACGAATGCTCCGGCTCCTTGTACTCCGTCGGGGAGCGGCGACAGCGGGACGGCGACCTCCGTTGGCGTTGGCGGCACCGACGCCGCGTCGCATGTCGGCATCCTTCCCAACACGGGGTGCAGCAGAAAGCTACCCAATTTGGGAGCAAGGTTTTCGTTCCCAAATTTGTAAAAGTTCCAACGTAACGGCGACACAACCCCCGAGGTTGAGATCCCCTCTCGAAGTTCGTGACGACACCCACCTTGCTAATTGGGTAGTCTTCCCAAATTGGAACCTCTGCGGTGGCCGCCGTCGTGTCGCTGCGCCGCCGCCCCGCAGCCGCGCCTCTTCGTCGGCCGTGTGCGCACGTCGAGCGCGATGCGCCGAGCGGGCAAGGAGCCGGCTGCTTCTCCCGACGCCGACCTCGCGGGGCCGGCGCGTCGGACCCGCCAGCGGACGCAGAGTCGCGGCCCTCCGCAGCTGGATTTGTTTGCATCGCCATCGGTGGCTTCTGGGCCGGGGCGCGCGCTGCCGCCCGCGGGCGTGGGCCCGCCGATTCCGTTTCCTCTGGAGGCCGCGCCCGTGCAGGGGTCCATCCTTTACTTACCCGCGC
>Ga0210246_101682_pt1 | contig 16203 bp, 14 predicted proteins | sample ChrtobMetaP3_8mM_FD_155469 | JGI IMG/M metagenome (GOLD analysis project Ga0210246, IMG submission 155469) | Chrysochromulina tobin associated microbial communities from unialgal haptophyte culture, Seattle, Washington, United States - P3_8mM | ecosystem: Host-associated > Algae > Haptophytes >...
TCGAAGGCGGCCAGCCCCCTTCCCAGCCCAGAGTGGTGGGAGAGGCCGCACCTGAAGCAGCCGTGGAATCATTCCACCTTCATCGAGCGCTCCGAGCATGAGAAGAGGGATTCATAGAGCGCCCGAATGACACGTCGGTCCCGAGTTGGTTGTGAACTTGCGACATCGCCCACATGATCCGCGCACCGCCCTCGGTGCCATGCGCGCGGGTGCACCCCCCGGGCCGCCCCGTTAGGGATAGTAAGTAAGTAAAACAACCCAGGCATACAATGCGAGGCGGTGGTAAATGTTTGTCACGCGTCGTCTCGAGTGTCCGGCCGCGTCATAAGCGCGCCGCGGCTTACGTTAAATGAAGCGCCCGCCTGCGGTGCGGTGTGCCGTGACGCACCAGCGCGCAAAACCACGTGACGCAGTCGTACATGTTCGTGCGTCATGTATCATGTATCGAAAAAAGCCAATCTCATAACAGCTCCGCGCGGTGCTAACCATACCTCGCGACAGGTGAAGCGACATTGTGGCGACCTGGCTGCCTGCTGCTGTATGCTGCTCCTCCGAAAACGAGGGCCCTAGATCAGAGACTTTCAAAGATATGTTCAACCGTGCCTCTTGGGAGAGGACGCGTTGAAATGCTCCTTGACCTGCATGCTGACGTACGTGGCGCCGCCGAAGTCGAGCCCGAGTACCGGCCCTCGTTCGAAGGCCCGGCAGTGGCTGAACCACGAGCAGTCCGCGTGGCTCGTTGAGTACGAGATGAAACGGCAACGGGCGCACTGCTGGCAGAAGCCGACGCAGGCCTGCAGGTCGGGCAGCCGAGGCACGCTGCCCTTGTGGCCGTTGATGCAGTCGCTCGGCCCGTTGTCCGTCGTTGCACAGTAGCCGACGCGGATAGTGCTCGATACGACGCCTTGAGGGCGCGAGGTGCTTGCGATGGGGCCGTCGGGGTCAGGGGATGAAGACGCACCGTTGGGGGCAGGGGATGATGACGCGCCGCGCGTGGCCTCCTCCATCGCTTCGGCTGAGACCTCCGCGTCGGGCGCCGCGCCGGGCACCTTGAGCTGCCAGATTGGGCACGCCGCGCGCAGAGCGGAGCGCCGTACTGGTCCGACAAGCTCACGTGCCCTACGAGACAGGACGGCAATGGACCTCGGCCCTGCATGGCGTTCGGGCTCGGTGCCCTCTGCGGCTGCTAGGTCGAAGGCGAGCGTGCGGTTGGGTAACGGCGCGTCGGAGTGCAACGCAACCAACAAAGAGAGTAGTGCGCCCGCACACGCGACGCTCGAGTCGACCAAGGAGGCATTCCTGTCGCCCACCAGAGCGTCACGTGCGCGCCCGAGACGGCGCCCGTGCACGTTCAAACTCGCTTGCGGCAGCCGTTGGCACAGCCGGTCCGCACAGCCGACATAGAGCGCTCGCACTTCAATCCGATCCATCGCGTCGGTCGCGCGCTGCGCCTCGTCGCACATACGAGAGCCGCCAAGGCAGTAAAAGTAGCCGTCGTCACACGCACCTCGCTTGGCGAGCGCCTCGGGCCTCACGGTGGGCGTGAGCCACGTGGGTGCCGGCGGCAGATTCCCATGCCACGGCCGTCGAAGCACATCGGACGCGTCGCAGCTGAAGGCGGGTGCCGTGGGCGCGACGTCGGCCGCGATGCCGGCCACGACACCCGCACGACCGGCACCGCCGTCAGCGCGACCGCCTCCAGTGCGTCTACCGCCCTCACCACCGCCTCGTCGAAGCTTGATTGCCACTGATTGCCACTGATTACCTCCCTCATCAGGTCGATGCTTGGGTGAAGCGTCGGCCGCGACGCGTGTGGAGCAAGCGGGGCGTAGGCCAAGGCAGCGCACAGAGGCCCACATACGCCCGAGGGTGAAGTCGACCCCTTGGTGGGACGCGTAGCGCAGCTGTGCGCGCAGCTGTCGCAAGATCATCTCGCCCCAGTAGATGTGACCCATGGCCACCTGCGGCTGCCCCCGAGGCCCGCGGTGCACGTGATACGAGGCCGCCGCCGCCCTTGTCAGGTTGCTAAATATGGGTGCGTCGCCGAGAGCGGCGAAGGCGGCTGCGTCAGTCGATCTGGGCACAATCTCGGACAGGTCAGATGCATCCGTGGCAATCCGTGGCAATCCGTGGCAATCCGTGGCAATCCGTGGCCATCCGTGGCCATCCGTGGCAATCCGTGGTCATCAGTGGCACGCAGTGGCACTCCGTGGCAATCCGTGACCATCCGTGACCATCCGTGACCGTCAGTGGCAGTCACTCGCCTGGCCGCGATCCACCAGTCCAGCACAAACACCGCGCGCGCCGATTTCGTCAAGTCGTTCTCACAGCCCCGCGACGGCGGACCGCACTCAATGGCGCCCGTGGTGATCTGCGAGCCAGATGCGATCGCGCCCAGCCAATGGTCTCCACCGCCGCCGCACACTCGGTGCCGGTGCTGTACAAGCGCCGACGTGTCGGGTGGTCCAGACGAAGCGCACTGGTGGGGCAGCACGAAGACGCCGGGAGCGATCGGGAGCGATGTGAGCGGCAGCGGCCTCTGCCAGAGCGTATCCCATCTGGAGATGAGGACACGCTCGTACTCGAGCTCGCTCGCACGCTCCGACCGGCGCATGAGCTCGACGGCGCGCGAGATGCCCAGCAGATGAGACGCCGTGCGCTCGCACGAGTTCTGACCCCAGCCATCCATCCCCGTGAAGAAGCCTTGGAAGCCGTTGCCCACACGGAGCAGCGAGACCTCGAGCTCACGGCACAGGCGATGGTTCCGCTTCACCTCTTCGGGCTCGTGCGAGCTGGCCCGCGGTCGAAAGAGCGCGTCGAGAGCCTTGCCGATCGTAGGCGACCAAGAGTGGCCGAAGAAGTGCACGTCGAGGCCAGCGCTCCGGCTGGGCTCGAGCACATGGCGTACGTAGCCAGCGTAGCAGAAGACGGCGAGGTCGAGAGCGCCAACAACACCGGCGTGCACCGCGCGTGTCGGCTCGCCCTCCACGCCGCGATCGAAGCGACCGAGCTTTCCGTGCAGCACGATGGCCGCGGCGACCCGCCGACGTTGCGGCATTGTGTGGAGAGTCCCACACTCACACCTGCGTGTTAACGTTCACGACAGACGCGACAACCGGTGCTACAGGAAGTAGAAAAGATACTGTTAAACGCTTCAACAAAAGTTGTTGGTCCTTGCTGGCTGCTTTACCCCTGGAGCACATGGTTGTGGTGTCGTTCCTACATGTATGCAAGGGAGACGCGCCGCGCATGTGCCCATGAAACGGAAGGAAGCAACGAAGGAACACGCGTTCCATGCCTACTGAGACGTTGGGTGAGAGGCCGACTACCCATGCGCCAAATCTCCAAATGGGGTCTGAGACCCCAATCGCAATGTCGAATGCCTCCTGCCACAGACCCTGATGGCCCGGCCGCCCTCAATCCCATGCTCGTTGCTTAACTCGTTGCTCTTTCACGCTCCAACATTTTTGCCGCGGCTGGATCTATCCTTCTTGCTGGGGCTGTCGCCGCGATGGCTCGGGGTCTCGCCGCGATGGCTCGGGGTCTCGCCGCGGTGCGAGCCGCTGGCTGGTGCTGGAAGTTTTCCCATTTCCTTCTTGACCTTGTCCTTCTTCGGAGCCATCGCGGGGTGAGCAGGGAAATGTCCATGTTTTTCGCAGTTTTTTCGCACACACTCGAGTCAATGGTCGTGAGCGCATTCAGATCGTCATCGTCCATGAACACGCAGTTGTTCCTCAGAAAAGCAGCTCAAATCCAGCCTTTCCTTGCAGTGCCTCATGGATCAAGGCCTTCCCTTCCTCGCCAATGAAGTTGCTCAACAGCCTGTATAGGGATGCAGACAAGCAGACAGGAAGGTTGTTCACACAGGAGGTATCCTTCCGTGGCCATCAGCTAGGCACGTGGTGCTTAGAAATCAAAGTTTGGGAATTGGGGCGACAAACTTACTCGATTTTCGTCAGTGCGCCATTGACGCGCAGAGCGTCGGCAATCGCTGTGATCCCATCTGCAGTGTAAGTTCCAAGCCCATAACGATCGAGGCCGCACAGCTGGTTGTCGCTGAGGTTGAGGCTCGTCAGCCCGCCATTAACGTGCAGGGCGTCGTCGATTGCAGTGATGATTGCAGTGATGCCCTCTGTGGTATAGGTGCCATGTGGGTCGCCCTTGTTGTCAGTCCAGATGCCGCACAGCTGGTTTCGGGAGAGGTCGATGCTCGTCAGCCCGCCTGTGACAGCTACCATAGCCACCACAGCGTTTGCTCCAACTGGACCGATGAAGTTGCCACTGACGTTGAGCGACGCGAGCTTGGTCTCTTTGTTACTCTTGATGGCCTTGCAGACTGCGCTTATGCCCTCATATTTGAGGTCATTGAAGGACAAATCCAGGGTCGTCAGTGCGCCTGTGACAGGAAGCAGATTGGCCAACACTAGCGCGCCTGTCACACCGACACCCTTGCCGGATAGGTCGAGCTCGGACAGACTGTCGGCGCGCAACTTCTTGATCGGGATGTTGCAGAAGATCTCGAGCGTCGGCTTACTGAGGACCACGGTCGCAAGCTCCTGTGCCACATTACCAGTGATGTCGTTCCAACCAACATCCACCGATGTTAGCGCGCCATTAACGCGCAGAGCGTCTGCAATCACTATGATGCCCTCTGCAGTGTAAGTTCCTTGGCCATATGCATCGAGGCCGCACAGCTGGTTTCTGGAGAGGTCTATGCTCGTCAGCCCGCCGTTGACGCCAAGCATCTTGGCCACGTGCTTGACTCCTGCTGTCCCACCAATGTTGCTCTCTCCATCAATATCGCCGCTTATGTCAAGCTCCTTGAGCGTCTTGTTCTGTTCTAGAGCCTCACAGATGGCCTTTGTGCCCTCCTCCCCCAACATGTTTTTGGCGAGTGATATTTTGATCAGCCCGCCTGTGACAGCTACCATAGCCACCACAGCGTTTGCTCCAACTGGACCGATGAAGTTGTAACTAAAGTCGAGCGACGCGAGCTTGGTCTCTTTGTTATTCTGGATGGCCTTGCAGACTGCGCTTACGCCCTCATCCTTGAGGTCGTTGAACGACAAATCCAGGGCCGTCAGCCCGCCTATGGCAGGCACGAGGTACGCAAGAAGCATGCCACCCTCGACACCTATATGTATCGCTTGCAGGTCGAGCTCAGAGACGGAGTCGTCGCGCATCATCTGCACCGGAATGCCGCGAATCTCGCCATAGCCGGCGCAGGCGACAGCCGCAAGCAGTAGCTCGAGCGGCGGCTCGCCCTCTCCCTCGATGCAGCTGAGGAGAGCGGTTTTGACAGCATGGCCTCCAAGGAACGGCCTCTCGTCCTCGTCCTCGTCCTCGTCCTCATCCCTCTCGTCCAGATCCACCCCGCGGACCGCGGCCACACTCACCTCAAAGCCCTCCCAACGCAGTCGGGCCAGGCTGGGCAGCATCCTCCCCGCCGCCGCCGCCTCCCATGGCCGGCCCGCGTCGACGAGGACCTTGATGTTGAGATCGGTGATCTCAGCCATCTGAGTCGGCTCGGGCTGACCCTCGCAGCGGCTGAGGCGGGAGCAGAGCACGCGCCGCGCGAGCGCCAACCACGATTGGCTCACGCCCTTGAGCTCGGCCAGCGTGCCGACGTCGACCATGCCCAGCGCCACCTCCTTGGCATCGTCTGTGACTGCCATCCCCGACAGCGAGGGCTGCGGCTGCGGCTGCAGCGCGGGTGGCCCCGCCGCAGAACCCGCCGTGGCTACTGATAGCTGTCCCCCCGGCGAGAATGCCGGCTCGGCGAGTGCCGCCACACGATTCTCCACACTGCCAATGTCATCCGTTGCGCCGAGCAGCTCTCTCAGCTCATCGGCACGTTTGCCGTTGAGGCGTGTGGCGAGGGCGCACTGCGCATGATTGAGCGCCCCGGGGGCGTCGAGGAAGCTGGCGCCCTCGACGAGCCTGAAGAGCTCCGAGATCGAGCACTGCTCGAGTCTCGCCGGCATGGAGTCGGCCTCGCACATCTCCCGGAGCACTGCCAGCTCTGCCGCCGCAATCGTCGGCACCGGGTAGACGCCATCTTCGGTTGGAGCGTCGTCCATCATGTCTTTGAGCGTGCCTGCTCGCTGGGCCACCCGGCGCGTCCACTCGACAGCCTCGCCCTCGCGCGCCCGCAAGCGCACGTGCTCCTGACCTTCAGTCATGTTGATAGCGGTCAGCGTGTTGGTCAGCGTAAAGGAAAGCATGCAACACGATTTTCTCTTGTCTGTTGCGTGTTTACTAAGAATAGACTTGACATGACTTGACATGACTTGACTTGCGACCAGGCAGGCACGACCTTTTCTACTATGAGTTGGTGCCTTCTCGGGTCCCTTTCTCTCTCTTACGGTCTCTTCAGTAGTAATCCAGTTGATGTATCACGTCAGTTCGTCGTCGTTGACTTCGGCGCGATCGGGGTGACACGCTCCGCTGACACCTGTGTGCTGTGACGATTCCTTCACGCACCGCGCACAACGGCATCCACATCCGATCTGGAGACGCGTCTGGACCGTTTTCGTTTATTGACATGAAAACTTACGGGTGCGTGCCGGCGGCCCCCAGACCCAACAATACCGCCACAGCGCACGATAATCAACTGCGTACGGTACATGTACCGATGCCGATGCGCGCGACGGAAGTGCATCGGAATCAAACATCCTACATCCCTACAACATACTAGACAGAAGACTCACTTATGAACTTATCGACTCGCTCGTCGATCGCCCTCCTGTCTCCTGACCAGTGACCACGAGTGATTCGTGGCGGCGCGGGCACTTCACATGTTGATCTTCGCGCCCCAGGCCTCAATCGCTCCGAAGAAGCTTCGTTCCGGCTTGGTATTGCTGCTGCTGCTGCTGCTCTGCCCACGATGACTTCCATTATTGATCTGTTGGATCTGTCGCGTCGTTCGGGCTTGGATGATATTGTCCATCCCGAGCACCGCCTCGAGTGCCTGAATGTCCGCTGCGAGCACACTCGCCTGCGAGCGCAGCTTCATAAGCTCGTTGTCCACGTCGAGCATCGACGACTCCAGTCCCGCGCACCGAAGGGCCTGCCACCCGAGCGGCCATCCGAGGTCGTCGTGGTTTCTCAAATGCAATCGGCACTCACAGCAGCATTCAAAGCAGCACTCTTCGCGGCAACACGGGGGCACTTACCTCTTCGTTGAGATGGGTGCGTCATCAGAGGTCATCAGAGGTCATCAGAGGTCACCAGAACTTACCTCCTCGTTGAGATGAGTGCGCCGGTTCGCGGACGCGTTCTTCTCAGTCACAAACTTCTGCTCGACCTCCACCATACGGCGCGCCGCAATCGAGAGGGCCTCGCTCACGCGCCGAACGGCCACCCGTCTTTCTCCGCGCGTCTTGGCTATGAACGACGCCTGGTCCGCCTTTGCGGCGGCCGCCTCCACCGCGGCTACCTCCGCCTTCGCTTTGGTCTCTTCGGGAGAGATGCCGCCCAAGAAGCGCACGACGCCGCTAAAGAGGCCGCCCTCGGCTGCGCTCGCACCTGCGGCAGTCGCGGCACTCCCGACCATGGCCGCGTCGCACGCGCGCAGCTCGATAGCGAGGGCCTCAGGGTCTGCCAGCAGGCCGGGTAGGCGCGCTCCCAGTCGCTCACGGTGCTTGAGGATGCGCCCGAGCTGTGGAGCGAGCTCGGGTAGGCGCGCGGCAAGCGGCTTGAGCGCATGCATTTGCTCGAGCGCGTCCAGATTCGGGAGCAACTCCTTCCAATACGGCGCGATTGCGGGCAGCTGGGGCGCAAACGCGGCCACGTGCGGCAGCAGCAGCCGCAGCCTCGCAGCCTGCGCCATCTCGTCCACGGGCAGGTCGCCGCGCTTGACGGCCTCAAGCAGCGGGCCAAGGTGCGGCAGCAGAGCAGCCGTGTGGGGCACCAAGACGCACAGGTGCGGCGCGAGGCGCGGCAGGCTCGCAGCGAGCACGTCCCGATGTGCGCGCAGGCTGTACAGGTGCGGCGCGATCACGTCGAGGTGCGGCAGCAGAAAGTTGCGATGGCGCACGAAGACCTCGAGCTGCGGCTCGAGATGCGCCAGCTCGTCGAGCAGCACGCCGAGGTGCGGCAGCAGCCGTGGCAGCTCGGGCACGAGCGCGGCCAAATGCGGTGCGTAGATGTCGAAGAGCGCGTTGAGGCGCGATGCGTGTGGCGCGAGCTTCTTCAGATGCGGCGCGAGCTGCGGGATGTACGGACGCAGCTGTGCTTTGGCGAGGAACTTTGTTGTCTCTCTCGTCTGGTCAAGAACCGAGGCTGGCGGCATTGATGCGCGTGGCGCTTCCCGGACGCACGTGCATCAGAAGGACGTTTCGTTTCCAAAAATAATCGAGCTCACAACCGGCAAAAAGATACCGGGGGAGCCGGGACACAACCGGCAGGGTGGTAGGGAAAGGTCAGTAGTTTGTTACGAATTTTTACGTCTATAAAAAGATCGTGCCTGCAATTGAGTGCAACGTGAAGGGCCGCGCTCGCTCTCCATCATGGACGAGCTCTCACACGCGTCAGATATGCCTACATTGACCTTATTCGCCTTGCGCGACGCAGCACCGGGCGAACTTATATGGAATTCGTGCCATCGGCCCGTGCATGAGCACACCGAGCCTCTTATTCTACAGCAGCTCATGAGCGACGCAGAAATTGAGACGCTATTGCTCGCTCCCGGGCCAGCGTACCCGCCCCGACAACACTGGATGATGCGTGGGACATTGACTGGTCAAGCGGCTGTGCACGATGTGGCTGAGGGCCATGCGCATCGCAAGCTTTTCCTTCATCGCGGCTTCCACTTTCAACGCGAGCATTCGCAGCTGCACGAGAAACTCTCCCATGAGATCGCAGAAAGACTTTCCAGAGACTGGAGTGGCGACGTCCGAGCTCAGCATTCGCTGTGTCGAATTCCACACCTACACCGCCGGCGGCGGCCTGATGAGTCTCGTCCACCGCGACCGCGGCTCTGTCCTCACGCTCTCCGTCCTTCTGTCCTCTCCGGCCGCGTGCGAGGGAGGCGAGTTCATCACCTGGACGAGAGATGGCACGAGAGATGGCACCGAGAAGGTCCACCACGGCATGCAACGCGGCGATGGCATATTTTTCCATTCTGAGAAGACGCACAACGTAGAGATGGTCACATCTGGTCGCCGGCACTCTCTGGTTATCGAGCTGTGGAGAAGCTGCCGCGCCACAGGCCGAGAGGCCGAGATAACAGCTTAGTGTCGTAAACGCTGAGACTGTCGGATTTTCGCCCAGGGACTAGGAGGGCTGGCTGAGGCTCTGGGTTGCCATAAAGAAAGAATCGTTTTTCTACGAAGTAGACAACCGAAACTAGATCATTCGGGTGCTCTTACTATCCCTCTTCTCAACTCTTCTCATGCTCGGAGCGCTCGATGAAGGTGGAATGATTCCACGGCTGCTTCAGGTGCGGCCTCTCCCACCACTCTGGGCTGGGAAGGGGGCTGGCCGCCTTCGAGCGGATAGACCGTGGCGTCAGATACGTGTTCACGGCCTGTACGAACGCAGGCACCGAGCTCGAGGCCTGCCGGCTGGCGCCGCCGCTGCCGACCCGTGCAGTGCCCGTGGCAAAGGATTGGTGGTGGCTGAGCGCACGCTGATGCTGGGGCGTCGTCGCGAGAGTCGTCGCATGGAGGGAGGTGGCTCTGACTGGCGAGAGCGCTTCGAGTGCCTCGAGGCGCCTCGGGAAGTCATACGTCTCGGGACGTTCGCCAGGGCTGCCGCCGCCCGTATCCATTTCGCCCTCGATTCGGCTGCCGATGCAGCTACCCCCCAACGCCCGTCTCTCGCCCCGTATCTCGTCCCGTATCTCGCCCCGCATCTCCCCTTTGCCGGACCAAGGAGCACCGATGATTTGAACCGCGTTTGCGGACAGGGGGCTGTGCGCGCCGGAACGCTTGGTCGGCGGCATCAGTTGATGGACACGTGCTGGGTCGCCGCGCCTCGCACCCGTCCAGGCTGCACCTGCCGGGCCAGCTGCGGGCGCCGCGCCCGCGCTGCTCGCTGACCTGGCGCGTGGGCGGGTGCCCGCCCCAGTGGCGCTCTTTATGGCGCTCTTTTCGGCGCTCGAAGCGGGGGTTGAGAGCTCGAACGCAAGCTGTGTGTCAAAGAGGGTGTACACGGGCACGATCGCGCCGAGGAAGGTCGTCTCGATGAAGGCACCCATCATCCGGCTGCGCCCGAGTGGTAGGCAGTCCCACACTCCGATCGCTCGTCCGCCGGCCTCGCTGCCGCCGTGGTCGGCGACCTCACCGCCACCGCCGCCATAACCGCCGCCACCGCCCTTTGGACTGCCCTTATTAGGACTCATTGGAAGGAGTGTCGGGTGCGCGATTCTCATCAGCTCCGTGTACTCGGTATCGGTGAGAGCACCGCCCGCGTGCACGCGTTGCATCAACCGGCCGTGGTCACTCGCCGACGCCGGCCGCCCCTTCGATGCGACCATCCTCGACCGTCCGGGCTGCGACCGTTGCGGCGTGCCCGAGGCCGATGGAAAGGGATCGTGGGCCTGCGCCGAGGCTGGTGTGTAGGGGTTGCTGCGGCATGAGGGCTCCTTGATGCCGGCGCCTCCCACGGAGAGTAGCACGCTTCCCCCCGCGGCCTTGAGCCTACTTTCTGCCCGACTCCCACTGCCCTGTGACTCGACGGGTGACGACCAGGACGATGCCACGTTCGAGCTGTGCTCTTCGCTCGCGCGGCGACCGAGCTCGAGGGACGAGCTCACGCGTAGAGCTCTGGCAGGCTCGGGGACAGGTGTGCGTGTGACCGCCTCTGGCTCCGCGCTGGCGCCAGGGGGAAGAAGGGATGCATCGGGCTGAGACAGGATAGCAAACATAGGGGTGCCAAGCCCTTGACGGGATGTGGCACCGCTGAGCTCCGCGGAGTCAGCGGCGGCTTCTGCAGCCGCAGCCGCCTTCACGGCCACAGCCGCATGAGCAGCCGCCGCGGCAACCGCTTCGGCCGTCTCCTTGAGCATGACCATGTCCCCTTCCTTTTGCGCCGCCTCGAGCAATATGTCGAGCGCCGCCGCCGCCGCCACCTCCGCCTCTGCCTCCGCCTCCGCCTCCGCCTCCGCCTCACTCATCTGCTCACGCCTCGCCATCGCGGCGGCGCTCATCGCCTCCTCGTCGGATCTCAGATGCGCCTGATGTGAGTGCCGATGGAAAGCCTGCAGCTGGCGGCGCACCGCGCTCACAGCGGCCGCCTGGTCCTCCACGTTGTGCGCCTCAGCGCGCTTCGCCCTCGTATGCTCCAGCACATTCTCCGCCAGTCGGAAATCGCGCATGAACTCGATCATGGACTGACGAGGTGCCCGAAACTGCGCTTTCGCGGTGGGTGATGTGGCGTCGATGGCTGCGGCGAGCACAGCGGTGGCGGCGTTGGCGGCGGGTGTGGCTCTCGGACTTTCGAGGAGGCGGAGAGGACTTGCTGGACGGAACGGCGCCTCTTCCGCACGACCCTCAGGAGCGACGCCTACAGAGCCGCCGCCGCCGCCGCCAACGCCGCCAAGGGCAGCATGCTCGAAAGAGGCTGAAGGCGTTTCGCAAGTGCTAGCAAGGCTCTTGGCTAGAGCTAGCAGTGAAGGTTCCACCGCCATGGCCTTCTCCTTTCGGAAGGATGCGTCGGCAGTAACAAGCTCTTCGTCCTCCTCCTCCTCGCCTCCCTCGCGCTCGCCTACCTCACTCGCGACGTCATCATCATCGAGGTCAGTCGCGGCCGCCGTCGCCGTTTTTGCAGCCGCCGCGGCTGCCAGCGCCGCCTCTGCGTCCGCGGTGGCCTTGGCAGCCAAGCGAGCAGCCTCGAGGGGCGAGAGCCCCTGCTCAACGCGAGCGACGATCTTCTGCAACTCGAGGGCACGCCTCGCCTTTGCAGGCGCCATCTGCTTTTCGCGCTCGATGATGACGCGCCACCTGTGCCGCACACGCACGCGCAAGAGACGGCGCATTGTCTGTCAGGGGGGAAGTCAGGGTTGGCGTGCGCGCGCACAGGGCTGCCTCCGGGCGCGAGCAGCGTGAGCCGAGGGAGGGCTGAAGGAGGACATTCTGTGTGGACGTGCGTGTGTGAGGCTGTGAGCCTCTGTGCTGCGCGCGTCAGCAGCATGTGCACAGCACACCGGTACAGCGCTTGTGGCGTGACAAGGCTAATGGCGGCGCGGCATGAGAGAGCGCGCTTGAGCTCCTTCCGCTCGGCTTTCGGAGGGACCTTGAGCTCGATCATCAATTTCTCGAGCTGGTCGAGCTCCTTCTCGTACTTGAGGACCTCGGGCTCCAGCGACTTGATCGCCTCCATCATCTGCTTTTGCGCGTGACCGCAGCGCCCCGCCGAGTTGGCGACGGCCGTCAGCCGCTTGCGCAGCTTCTGCACCTTCTTGGCGAGCGACGGCGCGACGAGCCCGAAGAACTCGCTCGCGATGCGGTGCACCTCGTCGCGCAGGATGCAAATCTCGCAGAGCTCCATGCGGATGCGCATCCGCGCGCTCCTCTGCGCCGCACCGCGCACGCGCTCCTTGATGGCTCGGAACTCGTGTCCACTTTGGCCACGTGCAGCCCATGCTGCCTGCAGACCGATCGCCGCCTCGACCCACCTGTGCCGCTCCGTGCTCGCATCGCTCCACTTTTGCAGCATCCTGTCATCCTTGATGAGCGCCGCCAGGTACTGGCACGTGTTCTCCCGCGCCAGCTGCCGCCGGTGGGCAAAGAGGAGCTTGTCGCTCTGCTGCGCCTCGCGGATGAGCAGGGCCTCAATTCTGTTGCGCAGCGTGTCCTTGAGGGTGATGCCCTTGAACATTGCAGCAATCTTGACGGCCGTGCGGATCTTGGCGAACTTGCTGACTCCCGTCATGCCTCCGGGAACAGTCGACAACGCAGCAGCGAACATTGCCCCTCCAGAACAGGCGGACGCGTCGCACCGCGGACGGTTCACGGACAACGCGCGCCCAGAGCTATGTAACGTAACATTACGTCGCCCATCAATTGTCGATGTTTGGTCGTGTAAAAATGCATGCACACGGGACGAAGTCAATTCAAGTATAAAGTCCTCCTCGAGCCTTTCGGTCACCATTCGTCGCCATCGAATCCTCGCCCACTGCCGCGGCGGCCGTGGGACGTGGCAGGCACGCTCCATAGACTGAACGCACCTCTAGCGCCACCGCCCCCGCAACGCGCACCGTCCAGTTCGTTGTCCAGACCACCCGACCAGAGGTCCAGTGGGCCCCCAAACCCGGCCGTCGAACACCCCTCGCGGCCTCATCTCTCAATTCCTTCTCTTGGTATGAGTAACGCACTTTCCCGAGCCGCGTCACTTAACCGCGTCACCGTGTCACCGCGGTGTGCATGGGCCACGGCACACACGTCGTGTATCAGATACGCCGCCGGTACCGGAATGTACTATGTTTTATTGTGTAACAGCAAGTGATGTCGGGGCAAGCTCCAACAGGCGCGCGGCCAGCCCATGGGCCAGCTCCTGACCACTTCAATCACCGGAGCCGCGTATCCACGTCGGCCGATTTTCGATCTGATCGACGCCGTCGCACCTGGTGAGGCTGGTGTACGCATAACGGATGCACGGTGTGGTTCATTCCAGCGCCGCGATGCACTCGATCTCAATCAATGCACCCAGAGGGAGACCGGCGACTGCAATTGTGGACCTCGCCGGAGGGTTGGTTGGGAAGTACTCCGCGTAAATCTTGTTCATGATGGGAACTGGCACAATGTGGCAGCGCGCACAAAGGATGGACGGGAGACCACGGAGCACTTTGCAGCTTGCGTGTTCGAGGAGACTCGCAGCGCACAGTTGCTCATATCACCGTGCAGGAAAATCGTAGTTTTGCACACATTGGCCATGGTGCCTCCGCACGCCTCGACAACAGCCTTCATGTTGTCGAGCAGCTGACGAGTTTGCCCTTCAATTCCTCCCTCTGCTAATGTTGGCGGTGATGAGCCCGGGATGATGGCAATGCAACCGCTCACATACGCTGTCTTCCCAACCACCGTGGCCTGCGAATAGGGTCCGATGGCTGCCGGAGCCTTGTCCGTTGAGATGATCTTCTTCAGCTCAGGCACAGAGCTGAACGTCGCTGATTTGACGTCGCTGTCGGCCATCCCGATGTGAATTCACTATGAATAAACACAACACGTAAGCAGCACAACCGTGAAAAAAACAGGACTCCCGCCAGGGGAGACATGATGTGAATTCACACAACAATTCACAACACTCTCGCGGTGTTGATGCTCTTCAAAACAATACGCACGCGATCGAGACCCCTGAGCAGCGCGTTGCTGTACGGTGTGTCTTGTGTTCTCGTTTCTCGCCTGTTTGAGGACTATTGATGATGAGAGTGTCACAAGATGTCGCATTCCGGCGCCGACATTTGCCCGCATTTGCGCTGCTTCTACTGCTACAGGCGAGCTCCGGTGACAGTACCGAGGCGTGCGACGGCTGGGCAAATTCTGGGGAGTGCGAGACAAATCCAGCGTTTATGTGGGACAAATGCAGTATGGCATGCCGTAGTCTCGGACTGAGGGAGCCGTTTGCAGACTTTGATGAAGTGGCGCAGAAGCGCATCTCTCGGGGCGAAGAGCAAATCCTTCAAATCGAGTTTCCGCGCGGCATCGACTCGCGTGCGATGGCGCCACTGCGCATCGTGCTGCGGCCCGACATTTCGCCGAGAACGGTTGCTGCGATCATCAGGTCCATCGGCGATTCGAAGGAAGGCGCGGCCATCTTTTACCGCAACGAGGCCAGACCGGAAAAGACGCCGGGAATGTGTGGGTCCATCCAGTGTGGACCCTACGCTCTCATTCAGGGACGCATGGAAGCTCTGATTGGCACGCCATCCGAAGGCGTGCCGATCGTACGCCGCGGGTTCGTGGCAAGGATACAGAATTCGAACGACTTTTTCATCGCGCTCGACGACCACGAGGAGTGGGGGCACTCGTTTACCGTCTTCGGCGACATGCGCGACGATGTGTTTGGACTGGAGTCGTTGGAGAAAATTGCCACGATGCCCTTCCGAGAGCAAAAGGCGGCTGGGAGCGAGACCGTCATGAGGCTGCTCAACGAAGAGATAGAGGTGAATGCACGCATCATCGGTGGCGATCGCAGTTCTGTACCGGCGTCTTTCGAGTTGTAAAATTGTATCAGTCTTATCCATGCATCCCGCGGCCAGCCAGTGCCCAGTGCCCCAGTCCGGGCCCCGAGGGGAGATACTCCCTCTGTCACTCTGACCGGAGCGACCCGTCCGTCGTGAGCTCTTGGCGCTCCGCTCGCGTCCGCTCGCGCATTTAACGCCCGCACCTAGGTCGCTACTTACTGTGCTGCAACGACACGGCCGCCCGTGCCACCGGCGGCGTCTCCAACGCGCTGCAACGCTCGCTGCCGCTGCTGGCTGACCGCCTGCTGCAGCAAGCCCAGCGCCTCGCCCTTCCTGCCGAGGTCGTCAACGGCGCTGGCGAGGCTCTCCTCGAGCGCACGTCGCTCGTCCGACGTGCCGAACTCGTCCGCAAGAGCAAATTTGTCGGCGGATGGCAGCTGGCCATCTTCCGTGAGGGTGCCCGCCGCCAGCAAGTGAAGAAGCGTGCGAACGACGTGGCTATCGCCACCATCCAGGCCGGCTGTGAGCGTGGCCTCGTCGCGCGCGCCATCGAGAATTCTCATCACCGGGGCCAGAAGATGGATGCCGCTGACCTCGAGAGCGGCGCATGCTGTCAACAGACTGCTGCGGCCCTCTGTTGGCTGCTCCGCGACGGGCAGGGTGGCGAGCGCGGTCACCGCGTCTAGCAGAGCATGCAGTGGGCTCGGCGAAGAAGCGGCCATCTCGGCAGCCTCTTCCTCGAGGATCGAGCGTAGGATCTCGGAGCACTTGACCATGTCGCCCTCGCACGCTTCGAGCGTTTCGCAGATGTTCACCGCATCAATCTCTGGGAACTCGGACTGGAGATGCTGGAGGAGGTCTTGCAGCATCCGATGCCGTTGATGTCGATTTTCAGGATTGGCCGTGGTGGATCCCACAGGGTCGGAGTGGCCACGGACTGGCCACGCCCTGGCCTCGCCCTTTCTGGCGCTCGAAGGCCGCTCGTGCGCGGCGGTGCGACTTTTTCGTCGTCCATGGACGCGGCCGAAGCGCAGCAGCGTGCGGACGTCGAAGAAGAATTGGCGGAGAGCGCTCTC